>Ga0307509_10003473_pt1 | contig 23867 bp, 31 predicted proteins | sample 10_EM_MG_FD_202245 | JGI IMG/M metagenome (GOLD analysis project Ga0307509, IMG submission 202245) | Populus trichocarpa ectomycorrhiza microbial communities from riparian zone in the Pacific Northwest, United States - 10_EM | ecosystem: Host-associated > Plants > Roots > Unclassified | place... | reverse complement strand
GCCAACCAGCGTCTTGGCCGTTCCGACCCAGCTCGCCATGTGAATGTCGTGGCCGCAACTGTGGGCCACGAATGTTTCACGTCCTTGCCAGATGGTCTTGTCATGGCTCGCGTAAGCAAGGCCGGTCTTCTCTTCCATCGGCAGCGCATCGAGTTCGGTGCGCACCATTATGGTGGGGCCGTCGCTATTCTTGTAGATCGCAACCAGCCCGGTCCTGCCGACGTGCTCCGTCACCTCGAAGCCCAGGGCCCGCATTTCGGCAGCCAACTTGGCTGCCGTCTTCTCCTCCTGAAAAGCAATTTCGGGGTGGGCATGGATGTCCTTGTAGAGCGCGTCGAGTCTTGGATAGTCGCTCTCGACCGATCTCTCGATGGCGCTCTTGAGGCTGACGACGTCAAGTTCAGCACGGGCTTGTAGCGGCAGTAAAGTGGACAGCGCAGCGGACGCAAGCAGCGTTGCGAGAAATCTGGTCATAGCAAATCGCTCCAACTTAAACCCAGGTATTGGCAGCCTAGAGGCTTGGGACCTCGCTTGCTCTGGCGAAGATTACCATATCTCCTCCTGGCGGAGAGGCTGAAACCGGGATGCTTGTCGCCCGAACCCTAATGTCTCAGACAATAGTCGACGCATCAGGTCATGCTGCCCGGTATGAAACAGCGGACACGGGGATGGCCGTCGATGTAGTGCTTCCAGACCATCGTCCGTCCGGCGAGGTTGGGTTGCCTGATGAGAGCGCCGTCTGGTACCAAAACCCATTCGCCATCGATACGAACGCGATATTGCCCATGATCGGACTCCCAGTCCGGTTCGGAGACCACGTAGGCGTCAGAATCCTCGCAGCACTTCCCGAATTCGCTCTCCAGGCCCTCGAACCAGGGTTTCAGTGGGGAATTCGCGTAGCGCCCGTCATCTCGCGCGAGCGTCGCGGTCGCGAGCAGCAGCAGACAGATCGGAACCGCCACCCGCCTCATCGCCAGCATTTCTTCGCCTCCGCAATCTCGACTCAGCTCAACGGAATACTTCGAGGCCATCGAGCGGGCCTTGAAGCGGTGTAGTCGATCTCACGCGTGTTCAGTCGGCGGTACAAAGCCCAGCGCCAGTCGCGCGTATTGCCAAGCTAGGTGGCGTTAAGCCAACGGTGGTTGGTTCTGGACTACCAACCGTGGCCTGAACTATTTTCGCGGCTTTCGAGCGCGGAGTGAGGACCGCAATCTGATGAGGAGAAGCGGGCATACCAGCTAACATTAGCTTCGGTGTAGCCGAGCTCTCCTCAACATGGGCCGATCCCATCACCGCTACTTGGTGCGGGGAGATCGGGAAGCCCATGAGTTCAAAAGTCGGAAGGGTTAAGTTGCACGCGCCGGCTTTGTTGGTCGATGTGCCTCCGATGGCGGCGATGGCAATTGTGATCGCAAGTAGATTTTTCATGATGACATCCCTGTCGGATTTAGAGATCTTCCCACCACGACTTTCGCAGTCATCCTGCCTCAAATCACCGACGCGCTATGGTGTGGAGAGACGCGCATGCCGCCAAGGAAGAGTATGACTGGACGCCTGCTTCTCAACGGTTGCTGATCCGAGCACCGCCACTTGATGCCGGGAAACCGGAAAGCCCAACAATTCAAACGTCGGAAGCTCTCCAGCTGCTGCATTTGCTTTTGTAAGGCGACCGCGAGTCCCGCACTCAATAGCAACCTGTAAATGGCAATCTCCTAAGTGAGCGGAGATATTCGCAACACGACTTCCAAATTGACTTGGTTCAACTCGCAAGCGCCTCGTGGGATCGCGGGCGCAGTATGTGACACACCGTCATTCAGGGAAACGGCGAATTCCCTGCGAGGTCTTGGGAAATTTGCCCGAAGTCGAACCAAACAGTATCGAGCGGCGTCTGGATGTTGTAATCTGCGGAAAGCATCACGGGTACCTCGCCATGCGGGATACAAGGATTCTGCGGCACCGGCCGGTCTTCGATCTCAAATGGTCGCTATTGAGGCAAGTAGCGGCCGTCGCGCTACTCTGTTTTCTTGGTGGAGCGGCGATCTCCGTGCACCAAGCAGAAGAGGAGACGTTGAAGGCCAATCGGGCTGTAGGGGATGCTGTTGGCAGGTTTCTGGAAATGCCGCTTGCGTTTCGTGGTCAACTGCGGGCTTACCTCGGAAAAGGCGTTGATCTGCAACGGCGCTTTCGTGGGATGGATGCCTTTCTCGACCAAGTGATCAGCCCGGGTCAGTGCGTGCAACTCAATGAAGCTGGGAAGGATGTCATCTCCAGCTGTCTGGGTTTCCACAGTCAGCTGGGCGAGGCACCAGCATGGTTTTCGGCTGTCTATCAGCGGGCGGTCGGCAGTCGGATGGCTTACGAGCGTCCCGTCACGCACCAGGGTCTCGTACTTGGCACGGTCGTCGTCAGTTCGAACCCATCAGCCGTGACGGCGCGGGCCTGGTCTGAAATCTCGCGGATGCTCGGACTCTCCGCCGCGACGATCGGCGCTCTTGGCATCTTAGTTTATTTTGTCGTCGAGCGCGCGCTCCGGCCGACGAGAGACGTCGTCAGCGGCCTCAACCGGTTAGCTGCGGGCGATCTGAAGTGCCGTCTCCCGCCGCTCCGACTTGCCGAGTTGCAAAGAATAAGTAACGTATTCAACGAGCTGGCGAACACCCTGGAAGTCGCGACCTCAGAGCGTGCCGACCTTGCGCGACGTCTGGTGGAAGCCCGGGAGCAGGAAAGGCGTCACCTAGCACGGGTGCTTCATGACGAACTGGCCCAGAGCCTCAGTGCCATGAGTGCGACGGCAGCTTCGATCAAGGTCACTGCCTCCATGGATTGTCCATCTCTTGTTCCCGAAGCTCAGGCCCTGACGGAAACTGCGGGCAATATCATGAAGGGGCTTCGCAGGACCGTACAGGAGTTGAGACTGCAGGAGATTGACGATAGCGGTCTGCTCACGAGCCTTGAGGGACTAATCGCGGATCATAATCGCAGTGGTTGTGGGAAGACCCAATTCTTACTTGAGGCGCACGGCGACGTGAACGCGCTACCCCTGGCGATTACTGGTCACGTCTTTCATATCGTTCAGGAGGGTCTCACAAATGCAGTGAAGCATGCGCAGGCGGCCACCGTGCGTGCCGTGGTGCGTATCGACCATGCTCAAGGCGGTGCACAACGGTCTGGCGCTGGCCTAGTCGAGGCGACCGTTGAGGACGATGGTGCGGGATTGGCGCACAAGGTCCGGGGAGAGGCTGGTTTTGGCCTCGGGTTGATCGGGATTCGCGAGAGAACGCTCGCGCTGGGTGGGGAGATGAGTGTTGTGTCGAGGCCAGAGAAGGGCCTCATTCTCAGCGTCACGATTCCTATTACGAATACCGTGGGTCCAGCATCATGAGGCCGCGAAGCATCAGCGTCATGCTTGTCGATGACCACGCGGTTGTGCGTGAGGGATACCGTCGGCTTCTTGAAAAACATGAAGGCATCGTTGTCGTCGCCGAGGCCGCCGATGCGGCGGGTGCCTATCAAGCCTATAAGAGCAAAAAGCCCGATGTTGTGGTGATGGACGTTTCATTGCCAGGTCGCGGCGGCATCGATGGTATTCGCCAGATACGTCAGTGGGATCCAGCGGCCCGCCTGCTGGTTTTCACCATGCACTTGAACGCCACATTCGCTCTCCAGGCCTTCAGGGCCGGTGCAAAGGGCTTTGTGACAAAGAGCAGCCCGCCCGAGTTGCTCGTTAGCGCGGTGTGTGACGTGGCTGCCGGCCGTGTTGCGATTTGCCCCGAGATCAGTGAAGCCCTTGCAAGGAGCCACTTGCAGGACGATGCAGGTGCCATTGATACTTTGTCCCCTCGTGAATTCGAGATCCTGCGCATGTTACTCGATGGCCGGTCGGCCGAGGAAATAGCCGCCGCATTCAATCTCAGTCCGAAAACCGTCTCGAACTACCACTACGTCATCAAATCGAAGCTCAGCGTTTCTTCCGATGTTGAGCTTGTGCTTTTTGGGCTGAGAAGCGGGTTAATAACGCGAGTGGAGGAGCGTGAGCACGACGACAATTTCCGATCCGCCTAACAGTTGATGGCAACTGGCCTCGTTGGCCTAAGGGTGAGCCAGCGGCGGGGCAGGCATTTGAACAACCGATCTAAGACTGAGGTTCGCTCCGGGTCAATCGCTACAGGTCATTTGCCGCTGAGCTGGGCGCGAGGTCCGCATTCGCCCGATCGGGACCGATTTCTGCGGTGCAACCAAAAATCGTAAAGTGCCAACAGGCGACATCGATTAGGGAGCATCGAAATGACCCTTCACGCCAGTTATGCGCTGGTAGACGGCGTCCGAAATGATATTGGCGATGCGGCGCCAATTGTCCTCCGTGGAGTCGTATGTCTCGCCGAGGAGTTGCAGGCCGGTGGATACGTCCCATAGTCGGAAGCTCGTGTTGACGCGGCCATCGCGCGGGCGGCCGACGCGACCGGTGACGAGTGTTAACGCGTTGATCATGCGCCAATCGGGCCAGCGCGGGACACTATCGAAGGCGATGTCCTTCTCGACGTAGGTCTGCGGGTCGATCGGCGCGAACACTCCGCTGCCCTTCAGATTAGCGGTGATGATCTGCGTTGTGTCGTGCGCAAGCTCCCTGTCCGCTGGCTGGAGCGGGCTGAATTCGGGCACTGCGATCGGCAGGGGCTGAAAATCGTGGTGCAACGAGGTGGTGTTCGCCGGTGCGGCGTCTGCCTGGTCTAGCAGTAGGGCGAGGAAGGCTGCGGCCGACAGCGCCCCGCCAGCGATCAGGGTACGTCGCCTGACAAGGGGCTGATCGGCATGAACAACGGAACACGCCGAAATCAATGTTCTCTCTCCACCATCGCGTCTCGCGGCGTAGGTGCTGGCGCCAACGATGCGGGGATCAACAGTAGGCGCCCATTCAGGCTGATCGATGACGGACAAGCTGAAGATCAGTCGTGAGGCGATGATCAGAGCTGGAACGCCCGACCGCGACCTCAGTTGTGCCTCGATGAGCAGTGGTGGTCTTCCCTGCCGAAGGCGACGGACTTCTGCTCCGGGTCAAGCTGCGACATGCCTACTCAAGCGGGCAATGTCCGCTGTAACCCCGAATCCGGCCCGGGTGTGAAGCAGGCGTGGATCGATGAGCCGAGATGGCTGGCGGACTGCTTTACAGCGCTTTGTTTATTCGCCCCTTGCCGAGACATTTCTTGCATTTGGCGGGATAGATTTTGCGGCCCGGTTCTGGCGGCTGCTTGATCTTCTGCAACCCCGTGCCGTCACAGGCGGTGCAAATAATTTCGGTCACTTCACGTGGTTTTTTCATAGCGACCAATCATAGCGGCTGGTCGCGAGGGCGCAACGAAACTCCTATTTCAACCTAACCGGTCAATGTTACCACCGAGGAGAGTCTAATGGTCACAAAACTGGGCGACATCGAAATCCTCCAAGTCGACCTTGAGCCGGTCACGGGCAGGATCAGCGATCTGACTCTTGAGATCGAATTTGGCGATCCCGGTACGAAGGCAACAAACCTGATAAGGCACGCTCAATCGATGCCAAACACCCGGGCAAATATTCAGCGTGATGTTCTTCGGTTGGCGGAAGCGCTTCAGAACTCGGCAATACGACCTCAAGGGTGATCTTCGCGACTGAATTGGGCTGCCTTCGGCATGTCCGGATTACCCCCGGTGGCGACCGTGGCGAGGACATCCCAGATCGGCTGCTTCGTGCCAACAGGCGACCATCCCGCGGCTCACCTTGGTATTATTAGCTATCGCGAAAGCGAGCAGAATGTTAGGTTACATTTAAATCACCAATCAACTTAGGGGAGAGTGAGCCATGGTGCAGCAGAGCGCAATTTCTCGTCGTCGATTTGTCCAAACGACTGCCGCGAGTTCGTTGGCGCTCGCGGGGATGGGTCTTGCTCGCCCCACCTGGGCTCAATCGACAAAGCCGAACATCGTCTTCATCCTGGCCGATGACCTCGGCTATGCGGATGTGAGCTGCTATGGTCAGCGCGACTACACGACGCCGAACATCGATCGGCTGGCTGCCGAAGGCTTGAAATTCACACAGGCGTACTCCAATTCGCCCGACTGCTCTGCGACGCGCACGGCGTTGATCACTGGGCGCTATCAGGCTCGCTTGCCGCTTGGGCTCGAAGAGCCGCTTCTTCCTACGAGTCCCAAAGGGATCGGCCTGGCGCCAAGCCACCCCACATTGCCATCACTGCTGAAGAAGGTGGGATATGGCACGACGCTGGTCGGAAAATGGCATCTTGGCGAGTTGCCGGATTTCAGTCCGTTGAAGAGCGGGTATGATCAGTTTTTCGGGATACTCGGCTGCTGCGCCGATTATTTCAATCATGGAGCGGAGGCTTCCCAGGCGTACGTATTACCGATCCCGGGACTTGCATATCAACTCTACGAGCAGGAGGTACCGGTTGAGCGTCACGGCTACATGACAAACCTGCTCGGCGATCGAGCGGTGCAGACCGTTGAAGGCTACGCCAAGGCGAAGGAGCCGTTTCTGCTGAGCCTGCATTTTACCGCGCCGCATTGGCCATGGGAAGGGCCGCATGACGAGGCCGAGTCGAAACGGATCAGGAGCATTTTCGATCACGATGGCGGCTCGCAGAAGACCTACGCCGCGATGGTGCAAAGTCTGGACGACAATATCGGTCGCGTGTTGCAGGCGCTCGACGCGAGCGGTCTCGCCAGCAACACCATTGTCATCTTCACCAGCGACAACGGCGGCGAACGATTCTCCAACGTGTGGCCGTTCTCCGGCATGAAGTTTGAGCTGCTCGAAGGTGGCATTCGCATTCCCGCGATCGTGCGCTGGCCGGGGCGGATCGCGCCCGGCACGGTTTCCGAACAGGTCATGATCACCATGGACTGGATGCCAACCTTGCTGGCTGCCGTTGCCGCGTCGCCGGACGCGGCTTATCCATCCGATGGCGAGGACCTCGGACAAGTCTTGACTGGAGGCATTGGGGTGCATCCTCGGAAGTTGTGCTGGCGCCATAAAGCGGGATCGCAGCGTGCCATCCGCGACGGTGATCAGAAATATCTGCGGATTGCGGGCAACGAGTTTCTCTTCGATGTCGTGACGGACCCGCGTGAGCGGGCCAATCTCAAGGACCGGGAGAAAGACGTATTCGATCGGCTGAAAAGCGACTGGGAGGCCTGGGACGCCACGATGCTGCCGGAACGGTCTCGGCCTGCTAGATATGCCCACCCCGGCAACCTCGTGGCTGACCACTATGGCGTCGTTAACCCGGCGCCAGCGACGCCGCCGACTGTTCCCCCCACGAGGTGATGATTGAGTTGCCTGAGTGCGCCGGCCGCGCTGTCCATCGGGGGCAACCGACCTCTGGTCGGTCTCGGCCTGGAAAAATGATGTCTGTTTGGGGTCAGAGGCGGCTGTGGTCGGCAAGCTGATGGCACGGCCGGTTTACCCTCAGCTCCGGAAATAGCCGGTGCGTTCCGGCACTTACGCTTCGTGCACAGAACCGGACATCCGCTTACAAACCCCTGCCGAGTGTTCGCTTCCGCCCCGAGCACACGAGCAATTTTGCAATTTCAGTCAGTGTAGACGCTGATCCTGCGACTCGTGAAGACCACCCAGGGCTCAACCGCTATGCTTGGCCCGTCGCTTGACGAGACCTGTCTCGCTCGCAAGATTTGCGTGCGAAAGTCACCACCTGAAGCGGACGGGCTCCCAGATGATCAAACCATGGCGAGTGGATGTGCTGGAATGCCGGGGAAGCTCCTATGAGGTCGGCAAGCAGATGGCTGAGGGCTTTCTGAAAACGTCGCGCGGGGCAACGTTTCACCTGCGGAAAGGGCATCAACCATTCGGCTTCATCCTGAAAGACGCGCAGGCGGCTCTTTGTGCCTACGCGCCGAATATCTGGGAAGAACTGCACGGACTGGCAGACGGCCTCAAGATTCCACTGGAACGCGCTATTGCCCAATACTCGAACAGCCGCCTGAACTATCCGAAGCGCGGATGCTCCTCAGTCATGACGAGCGCGTTCTACGGGCGCAACTACGACTACAGTCCGCGTCGATATGATCCGACGTTGATCGCCATCCAGCCGAAAGGTGTGCACGCCAGCCTCGCATTCGCCGACAGATTTACCGGTCGCGTCGATGGAATGAACGAGCACGGCCTTTGCGTCGGCCTGCACTTCGTCAATTACAAGCCAGTGCGGCCCGGGCTGGTTTGCATCCTGATCGTCCGCATGGTGTTGGACCAATGTGCGACGATGCAGGAGGCCGTCAGACTGCTCACGCGAATTCCTCATGGCCAGCCCTTCAACTATTCGGTTCTCGACGCAACCGGAGCCGCAGCGGTCGTTGAGGCTTCGCCACTGGCAACGTCCGTGCGGGATGGTCGGCAGCTCGCTTGCACCAATCATTTTCAGGTCGCCAAGCTTGAACGCTACAATCGACGTAACCCGGGATCACATCGGCGCCTGCCTCCGCTCGAAACCTGGTCCCGTGCCGAACTGTCAGCTGGGCAATTGTTCGCCGCACTCAACCACGCGGGATCGCCGGTATTCGATCATGCTTATCGATCCGGATCAGGCACGCTGCACACATTCGTGTGTCAACCAACCGAAAGGACCATGCTTGTCGGCGTCGGCGGCGATGCATCGCCTCAATCCATTCACTTGGAGAACTGGACGCGAGGCGCATCTCTCGGTTTTTCCAAACTCGAAGGCCAGTTGGGGACGCTTGAGAGGCCCTTCGATCCCACGATCCGGATTCCCTCAAAGAAAACTCTAGCAAGGCTCTCAAGCAACGCAGTTAGCAAATGAGCGTCGCGCAGACGCGGCTTCCGATATGGGTCAAGGGCGGCTGTGGCCGGCAGGCGGATGGCACAGCCGATCTGCCCTCAGCTCCGGAAATACCCCGTGCGGGCCCGCCACTTACGTTTTGCGGACGTTGCGCTCGGTCGATCTGCTGCTTACAGTCCCGTGATCTGCGCTGCGCATGCCGATGCGATGAGGAAGAAGATGGGAAATTTGACATCCGTCGAGGCGAAGGCGTTTGTGCCGAGCAAGGACTTCAATCTTTCCAAGCAGTTTTATCAGGACCTTGGTTTCGATCTTGTGTGGTCCGGCGACGATTTGGCCTATTTTCGGCACGGCCAGTCGAGTTTCCTGCTTCAGAATTTCTATAACGCTGAGCATGCGGGTAACTTCATGATGCATTTGCTGGTGGAGGACGCCGACGCATGGTGGAGCCATGTCGAGGCCCGGGGAATCTCGGCGAAGTACAACGTCGTGGCTGAGCCTCCCGAGGATCGCCCGTGGGGATTGAGAGATTTCGTACTTGTCGATCCGACCGGCGTGCTCTGGCGTGTGGGCCACAATATCGATTAGCGCATCCCATTGGCCGCTTTGGGTCAAGGACCGCCGTGGCCGGCAGGCAGATGGCACAGCCGGTCTGCCCCCAGCTTCGGAAACACCCCCTGGTGCCGGCACTTACGTTTCGTGCCAACAGGAGACAGCCGACCGCCGGCTCTATGACGGCGAGGGATCAATACCTAACTTTAGGCGCCCCTCCTGGACGCTCAATGTCCTCAAAGTAGCGTCTCGTCGGTCAAACAGCGACCATTGGGGATCGCCTTCAGCAGTCATGAATGACGATACGTAGAAGCTCTCTGACAGAGCTACAACGATTTCAGGCAGTCGGCCGAGTAGAGATAGTTCCGCGACGGTCTCGTTTCGGAGCAGATCGAACGTGGGCTCCCACAGGGGCTCTTCGCTCGAGCTTCCGCACAGGATGGACGTGATGTCTTCAATACGCCAACTCCACTGGATCATTAGCCCAAATTCGCCGCGTGGGTTCTGACGTGTTCCGTTGCGGCGGGTGCGCGTACTGGGTGTGAGCCGCCCGAACTCCAGAAAAATAGCTGAGCCGTTGCCTCGCCAGAGATGGGAAAGAGGGAGACCTATCAACGGATCGCGAAATGTCTGCAAGACACCAAGACCATCATTACTCAAGCTCAGCTCTCCAGATTTTCGTCGGCGGCGCTCCTAACGATACGCTACGTCCAGCGCCCGCATACGCCTGCCTTCCCGACTGCGCCAGCGCCACAGCCGGTATACCCCAGATAGCTGCCGACATGTTGCAACGCCACAGTCGGCCGCCTTGTGCCAGAAGCGGACCTCAAATCTAGCCGGCTGTTCCGGTCATTCTTGATCTTCCTTTGCTTCAACCCGCCAGCCGATGCGAACCAAATGCTCGTGCACTGAACGCAGGCGAGACGCATCCCGACTGCCACCGTATGGCTTCCAATCGCTGAAGCTTTCACCGAGCCCTCGAAGGTTGGCTACTAGCTCAGCCGCGCGGCCACTGCCTGCCTTCCAACCGCGCAGTTCGCCTTTGTAAAATTGATGCTGTATTAAGACTTCATAGGTCGCATCAGCGAAACCGTCATCCTGAAGCGCTTCAAGGAATTCTGCGTCGTGAGCCAGATCGGCCTCAAGATTTGGGACCGAGGTTCTCTGAGGCGGCTTGTAGATGGGTTGCTCTCCGTCACTGAACGTAACGTCATCCGCCTTGATTTGAATGGTTCCGTGGATCCAATTCCGAGCGTTCATGGCCAAGCGGCGCCATCGGCCGTAGCCGTTCTTCTGCACAACACCGCGAGTTCGGTCGGGATAAAGTGCGAAATCGATCCTGAATGGCTCGCCCAGGCTCCAACGCACCACCGCATCACCGTGGCGCGTGCTCCAATGTCCTTGCCCATCCCATTTTTTCCCGAGAGGGTCAGACACCCAGCGCCCAGGCGGCTCCGCGTCTCGCTCGATAAAGGGGAAATTCCTATCGAGAGAGGCTTGATGCTCTGTGTCGGTAAGTTTGTTAGTCATTGGCGCGATTTATATCACAAAACCCAAGGGATAATTCTGCAGTTATGCGCATGACCGCTTTGGGTCAAGGACGGTCATGGCCGGCAGGCGGAGGGCACAGCCGGTGTACCCCCAGCTTCGGAAATAGCCGGCGCGTTTCCGCACTTACGCTTCGTGCCAACAGGCGACGAACACTGCCGCCCAGAAAATTCTCGCCAGCAACGTAACGAAACGTCATTTCCACCAATAGTCACGGGTGTGGTTCACTTCACCACAGTTTGTCAGTCCCCGATAACCCTCTACGATTTGCGTCTTGAGCTGGCCGTCTTCCGTCCAACGGTCCTTATATTTGACCTTCACCAGTTTCGCGGCGTTCCCCCGGACGCGGTCAAGCAGTGTGAATTGCGGCCCGCTGTCTCTCGGGGTATCGAAACTAACAATACTGCAACAATCCGGGTTCTCGCTGTTGAACTCATCTTTGCTCGCGTAGGAAATGCCAGAAATTGCTGTTTGGGTTTTTCCGTCAATACTATGCACCAAATATGAACCGCGGCCCTGCATTAGCTCCTGCACCACGACGTCGATAAACTCTCGATCAGACAAGAACCGATGTTGACTAAAGCAAAAGCCGCTGGCGGATAAGCCGCCAGCGAACACCAGCAGAAATACCAAGAACGCAACTATCAGGCGCATAGTTTACGGACCTCGGGAGCACTGCGGCATTTCTCGCCTAAGCACCGGGTCGGCTATTGGCCGCAAAACCGTCATTAGGTTGTAGAAGTAGTCACTGCAACCGATAGCGCGCTGAATGCTCAATTTTTGATGAAGCGCGACTTCCGGTATGGGTCAAAGGCGGTTGTGGAAGGTAGGCCGATGGCACGGCCGGTCTACCCCCAACTCCGGAAATGCTCGGTGCGACCCGGCACTTACCCTTCGTGCCAGGACCGGGCTCATGCATCGCAGCAAGAAAGCAAGCTATGTGCTCAATGCGCCGGAACAGGCCGCACTTCGCGAAGCATCAGAGCATTCTCATCTCCGCCAGTTTTGTGCGGCCGGCGCGCTTGGCTCCGTTACTCCGAACAAAGAGGGAGCTTAATCGCCCGGCGAGCCATTGCGGTTCCAAGCTGATGCTTGAGCGGCACCTCACGGTTGCTGCAATTCGCTTTCCTCATTGCGAGCCGATGACAGGCGCTCAAAAATGAGTTCGCGCTTGTCCGCAATTGTAAGAAGCAACAGACACAGCCGTTCCAATTTTGCCGCCTTACTGCGGAGTCCGGAAGCCTCCGTTTCTAATTTGGCGCGATCGAGCGGTGTACTCCAAGCAAGGTAACGATCTCCTTGTCTTTCTTCCATGAGATTGGCGCGTGCCAAAGATTGTTCAGGAGTGGGGAGAAGCTTGACGCGCTCGTCTATTTTCACTGCTCTATTGCGTGCGTCAGCAGCAGCACCTCGGGATCCTCCGATGGATAGCTCAAGAATCGGTCGCGCTTCTGGCCTCAGCGCAGCCACAATGCTTTGCAGCAATCGAATAGCGTCCGCGAGTTCGGGGCGCGCGCGCCGCGCGTTACCATAAGCTAACATGAGTTGATCCGCTGCAGCGGTCAGCAAGCGGCTTCGCTCAGCCAACTCTATTGGCGACTGCCAGTGGGCACTGACGGCATTTTTCGTCATTTCCTGCGCGGCAATTAACGGACCTTCGATTAGCGCATCAAGCTTCTGCTCCAGCCGGGCTACAGCTTCCGTCGATTCGAATAGGGCAGAGACGATCGCGGGCAACAAAATCTTCAACGCCGAAATCGTGATGATGGTTACGGGCTCGGGGACCATAAGGCCTTCCAAGAGTTTCGGCCCGCCGTGTGTGATGGCCTCCTCAGAGACCTTTTCGAACACCTTCTCAACGATCTCAAGCAAAACGGTCATCAGGTTGCCCATGAAAAACGAGCCAGGGGCGAAAAATACCTCGATACGCCAAAGATGAAGCCTAACGGCGTTTTTTACGGTGTCTACGGTGCCGATGTCCCAATTGGGTCAAAAACGGTCCTCGCGGCGTCAAAATGTGACTTCCGAATTACCCGGCTAAGCAGGCATGCTGGGCAGCATGGGCCGTTCCGATCGAAGAGCGCGGCTCCGGCTGCCATCCCGGCAGCCGACATACGGCGACTTCATCGGCATGTCGGTTTCATGCCAAAGCGGAAGTCGTTGCTATTCGATCTCCCTGCCATTGGATCAGTGTCGTTGCACCGGAGCGGGATAAGGAATGGCTACCAGGACCTTGCCTTAGACCTTGTAGGTTGTGTGGAACATATGGTTCTATCGCCCCCCCGGAATTTCGGGCTTCCAAAAGGAAAGTCGAGCTTTGCATGGAGGGGGAAATGCCTGATGGAGCAAGAGACGCAATTGTCGCTGAGACCTTGAAAGCATTTGTTGCGTACGTTTCGGGAGGTAGAGCGATCGCGAAGGCGAAGGAAGCGTCGGGAAAGCTGCATTTCTGGGGCGAGGGCATGCTCGAAGAAATCAAGAAGATCGCAGAGGGAAAGGCGAAACCCAAAACCTACAAGGACTTGCAGAAAAAATTCGAGGCGAACGACGAGCCTGCGCGGGAAGCCATGGGAAGGTTACGGCAGATGCGAAACAAGCTCGCAGGCAATCAAATCGCTAGAGCAATTGAACGATGCATTCAGGCCGAGGGGCAGGGTAAGAACAAGATATTGAACGATATCTCCAATCTGCTGCACATGAACAATAGTCCTGAGGCCCCTCTTTTCGCCAGCGAGGTTATTAGAGACATAGAGGTCCTTAATGCAAACCTCGACCATCTGCATCGTCTGCTAGAGGCTGAGCGTTAGAGCGATGGCAAGTTTTGAAATCAATGACCAATACAGCGCGACCTATACCGTGAAAAGGCGCGTCGGGTTGGGTTGCAGAAGGCCAGCTATGGAAAGGCGACAAGCCGGCCAAGATCAGGTTCAAGGTGACCGGCAATACGCGGCAAGCAGCGGTCGATAAGGCGCACTCAGAAGCCAGAAGTCTTGTGCCGGATTGAATGAGCCCACACGATGAATTTCAAGCGGGGTATGTTTCGGGTTTGGGTCGTTGTTTCCCTTCTTTTGGGCGATCGCTGTCGCCGTCTTTTTTCTTCAACCCGGTCAAAGCAGCGTTTGAGGTGCAGGACTTCTCGGGTGTCGGAATCCTGCAGGTGCCTGTCCCGTGCGATAAGGCGCGAGGGCAGGAAGGCAAAGATTATGAGAACGGGCCTTGGAATAGCTACCGATCGAAGCCCGCTTGCTGGTACGACGTGAGGAAGTTCCGGGTGCTCTATCCGGAATACAAAGATCTAAGCGAGAAGGAGCTGGCCGACAAATTGTATCCCGCTGCCGGAGTCGAGTTGAAGCCCTCCCCAAATCCATGGCTGCTCCTGGGCAAGGCGTTCCTTATCGCGATCGTCGGACCGGTCCTGTTGCTAGTGACCGGGCTTGCAATGGGTTGGATATATGTCGGCTTCAGGCCTGCCTAAGGCCTCGGGGGAAGTCGGTGCATAACCTTGGTGGAGGCAGCCTCAAAGCCACGTCTGCTGGGAGGCAAATCGCGTCCTTCTCGCGGCTCGCCTGTTACTCCGGTGGTCCTCAACGAACCGACATTCTCGGGAACCGCCGGCATGTCTCAGAAGCGCCAATGTACAAAGTCGCTGCGCTCCAGCCCGCTGCGCGGGGGCTGGAGGCTCGAATTGCGGCATCGGTCACTGCAGCCACGGCAGCGGGGCCAGCCCAGCACTGCTGCGGGCGGTCGCAATGTCCTGCACCAACTCGGCGATCTGATCGCCGGACTGACGGTCGAGCGGTATTCGCCTCGACCCCACAATTCATTGGACAGCAGATAGGCTAGCCGCTTAGCGCAGAAATAGCCAAAACACGACGCACAACCATTGTTGTACGTCCCGATTCGGGTCAAAATGACCTATGGAATCTTTAGGCAAATGGGACTTGGAACATTGGTGGACGCTCTTAGCCGCCGCCGGTTCGCTAATCGCTATTGGCTCCGCCCCCGTTATCTTCGTTCCTGGCGTACTGATTGGTCTGGGGCTTTTGTTTTGCGGGATAGGCGAATGGAATAACCGCCCCATTCAAATGAAGCGATCTGGCGGTGTTATTACCGAAAGCTATCCGTGGCGTTTTAGTGTTCTTGGTGTCTTGTTTGATGTGATCGGAGTTGGGCTTTTCGGTTTCGGCCTATTCAGACTTCTAGCATTTGGGCCCTGATTACCTCCAAACACCGGAGGAGATCTTGGCGTGGGGTGATCCATTCCAAGGCGATGCCGGTGATCCTGACGACCGATGAAGAACGTGACGTCTGGATGTGCGCGCCGTGGGATGAGGCGAAGGCACTGCAGAGGCCGTTGGCCGATGATGCGTTGATGATCGTCCTGCGCGGTGCGGACAAGGAAGATCGGGCGGTGGTGTTCGCGCGAATGGAAACTGCCAGAGCAAACAATGATCAAGAAGGTGGTTGACGAACGCGCGAGGCTCCAGCGCAAGCTAAGGGATTGCCTTTACTGGGCGCGGAAGCGGTCGGCCATTCGACCGGCGCTACCAAAGATCGACATCGACCTTCCGTATCTCGAACGTTTGTGGCGTCGTCAAAAGGGCGGGTGCGCGCTAACAGGCGCGCCGTTGGAATTGAGTGGAGCGTTCGGTATCACAATCGACCGAACAACTCCTGCGCGCGGCTACACAAGGCGCAACGTTCGACTTGTCGGACGGAGCGCCAACGCGGCCAAACATGGTATGACCACCGCCGAGTTTCATCACTTCGTTATCGAATCCTATTGTTGGCTTAAGCGAAAGAAGATGGTGCGCTAGTATGAGATACACCGCACTTCGCGTTTCAAGGCACGCGATCCCGCCCTATCGGTCAGGCAAGTCGAAGCACTGGGTCAAGGTGAAGAACCGGAAGCATTCGGCGATGAGCCGGGTGATGGATTTGACATGATATGGAGCTGCCAGCATGAACGACGATGATGATCTCGAAAATCCTAGAGTGGCCTGCGAGCATTGCAACGGTCGCGGGACGTTTGCCGGGAAGCCGTGCGAGAAGTGCGGCGGAAATGGCTATCGGCTGCGAGTAGTGGGCAAACCTGCAAAGCGACGCCTCGACAGGCGACCACGCAAATGAAATTCCCGAACAACGATCCTCATTTCTATAGGTGCGACTTCCGAGGCTGTTCGGGTGAAGTATCGCCGAACGGCAAGAAAGACTTGCAGGGGCGCGTCCTCTACGAATGCGCAAAATGCGGACACGTCACATCGGATAAATTGCTGAAGACCGCCTCGGGGCGGCGACGCCTACTCGATTAGGATGATCCGCGCGGGCCGCATTCAAGAACCCAGTTACCCTAGCGATGAAGCAGATTGAGGAAGGCTGGTCGCAATGAAAATTCATCGGTTAAAGCTCACCAAGCAAAAACTTGCGGCGCTGCCAGAGCGCGAACGGACGTTGCTTTTGTTGCTCGGGCACGCCGCCAACGAAATCAATGTATTCAGCAAACTGATCCTGATGACGCGGAAAGGTGATCCGGCATCAACGATCATCGATCGTGTTGAGGCTGGGCAAACGGTTATATTTCTACGGATGCTTGTTGGAAAGCTGCATGAAGCGTGGCGGCTGTTTCAGAAACGGGTTCAGGCAGACCGGCAACTCTATGACCGGCTAGTCCCCCAACTCGAAACCGAAGAAAGAGAGGCGCTCAACGCGCTCAACCGGCACTTTGGGCAAGGCAGCCCCTTAACTGCTATCCGCAACAAGGTCTCGTTTCATTACACCGACGATGAGAACCTCACAGAGACAAACTTTCAACAGTTACCAGATGATGAGCCTTGGGATTTTTATCTCGCATCGCGTGGAAACAGTTTTTATTACGCTTCAGAATTGGTGATGCAGATGAGCGCGACCCAATTGGCCAACAGCGGTGGCGCGCCAACAAATTTAGATCAGGCTTTCAAAACCCTCTGCGATGTCGCCATCGAGACAACTCGGAATTTGACGTGTTTGTTTGACGGACTGATCGCTGTCATTACGATGTCAATCCCCGATCTTGAGCAGCCCACGACCGAGGAATTGCCCGACGGGCCGGAACTCTCGAGATTTTCTTTGCCTTATTTTTTTGAATGAGGCCAGTTGCGAGAATGCGAGACCAGAAAATCACCTTCGGCGAAATGCGCGCCTCAGGCGCACGCGGCGTGCTGATCTATTACTGCGACCATCGGTGCAGCCACCACATCAGGATCAGCGCCGATCAGTGGCCGGACCATACGCGGCTGTCCGACATCGAGCCACGATTCGTTTGCCAAGGTTGCGGCGGCGCGGTGCCGACGTCAGGCCGGATTTCGATTGGGACGCGAGGCCTGTCGGCATGTTGGATCACCCGCCGCTCAGCATACATCATGTGCGGGGCGTGACTTCCGGCACCGCACGCACTAAGCTGGAAACAGAAATCCGGAAAAGGGACAGCAAAAATGACCTATTGGCGGATGCAACTTCATCCCTCATCCAGGGAGGAGGCGGTTGACTATACGATCAGGAGCTTGGCGGCATGCTACATCGGTTTGGACTTCGCTGCTGAAGTCGGCGATCTCCTCGCCACCGAGCAATCAGAACTACCCGCTAACCAACGGGACTATTGGGCGTTCGCACGGGAGATGCAGGAAGGCGATCTTGTGCTGATCTTCGCCCACCACTTCCCGTTCGCGATGGCGAGGGTCGCCGGGCCTTACAACTACATTCGATCCAGTGATCCAAATCTCGGGGTCTGGTTTCGCCATTTCAGAAGGGTCGACAGCATCCGATATTATGCCGACTACATAACTAACGCTCACCAGTGGGAGAGCATCAAGATGACCGACACAATCTCCCCACTTCGTCAGGCTGACACAGCTTCCTACCGCCTTATCGAAGAATGGCGACGCAGGTCGCAATCGCAAGTGAGATAACTGCCAAAGCATCGGTGAAAAATGCGATGTACATGCCGTGGTTAGTGTTCGCTGCTGCGGGATCAGCCATCGCTTCGCTTGCTTCAACGATAATTTCAGTTCTAGGACACCACTGATCGTCTTTAGCCAGCGCCGCACACGATCCGCGCCCCGCATGTCGGGAGGCGCAAGGAGCTTTACGATAAGCTGCACCCGGAAACCAGATCGGACGGAACCCAGCCCCGCCTGCCATGTCGCCGGTCGCTGTAGGCGACCCCAAAATCTCGCGGTTCGCCAGCCCGGCCAACGACCTCCGGCGCTGAGGTAAGAGCGGCCCAAACGGTTTCCTCCCTTGGAGGCTTGCGTACGCCGGCCCACGGTGTGCGCCGTGCCACCATCATGGGGCCGGCATCCGCAAACCTTCACATTAGCGACCGTCAGTAAATATTACGTTTGAGCACAAACAGAAAGACCGCCTCGTGGCGGTCTTTCCGAAATACGATCAGGTATTTTGATCAGGCTGCTGCGATAGCGGCGGTGTTTTTCTCGCCTCTTGCGCTCAACACCTCGGGCGTGCGCTCACGGATGCATTGGAAGAAATAATTCAGGGTTTCAGGCCAGAGGAGCGCAGCGTTGGTTGGGCTGGCGTTCGGAGGCGTCCACGGGCCATGAAGCTTACCATTTTTCACAGAGCCAGTGAGGTAAAGGAATTCGTAGATCGGTCCACTAATGTCGGCGTCAGCGCGCACAACGTCCTCTCGATTGATGGTTTCTGGCCTGTCGTCCGTGAACAGCCCATTGAGTCGCAAGAGTATCGGCGTCCAATCATTCTGCGACCAACGCCACACGTCCAACACTTCGTACAGCGAGACGTTATTCTGCTTAGGCTTCAGATTGATGATTAAGGTGCCACCGCGATAATCTGGTTGCGCATTGAGTTCGGGAAGAACATCAGTGCCAGCGGTACGGCTCATTTTGGTTGGGGGGGACTTTGAAACCCAAAAACCAAGGTATAATGCCATTATTGCAGCCAAGAAGGCTGATTTTATTTTCCTTCTTATCGCGCTCGCAGCGCGTCGAGTTTTTTCCAATATTCGTGCGTCGATAGAGTGAATAGACCATTGCCGTCTCAATCGTCGGGCCTAGAGTGACACGCTTCGATACTGCTTTACTGCTCATGCTGGCCAGACGGGCTAGAGGGACAGCCGCCGCCGTGATATGGGGAACCGCAGTAACGACAACCCTTTCCGGGTCCATGGCGATGTTTCTGGTTTGGGCTATTGCCGCATCCGCCGCCGTAGTATGGGGAACCGCAAAACTCGCAGTGGTCACCATCACCGCTGTGCTCATGCTTGCCAGACGGGCTAGAGCAGCCGCCGCCATAGTATGGGGAACCGCAGTAACGACACTGGCTCATGATATGTCTCCTCAGCCCGAGCCGAAAAACTAGGCGACCTTCAACACCAAATCGGATGTCAGCCTCGTCCGACTATCACCTCAGCGTAATGATTTAGATCAATAAGGCAGAGGGCGTACTGGCAGTGCAACAATTCCGCTCTGCAATGGCTCCTATGGATCATTCGCATAGTGTGGCGAGGTCCGAGGCACTTGCGGTCTCCGCCGATGAGCAGGCATGGGCGGCATGGGTCGTCCCGATCGAACGGCGCGGCCCCGACTGCCATCCACCCAGCAGCCGACATACGGCGACTGCATCGGCATGTCGGTTCGTGCCGACTCCCGACATTGGCATCTTCCCCGCGCTGCTAATGAAGCGCGATAGAAATCAATTTTCATATGAAAAGTGTCGATTCCTTTACGAAGGACGCGATAGCGATTTGGCTCCCCGACTGAGTCGATCTCACCACGTCTTGGAGATGATGCCGAATGAAAGCGCTGGTATCGCTCCTTCTAATTTCGGTTGGCTCGACGGCGATGGGGGGCAGTTTTCCCGACCAGATCGCGTTCTTTATTCCTATTCCAGCTGCTTTTGCGCCGGTAACCAAGTTCGGCTGCCCAGATGTTGGAACAGTTTTCACATATAACGTTCCAGCATGGAATACTAATCGTCCCAACCGGATGGTTGCGATCGAACAAGATCAGTTCAATTGTCGGATTAGGTCTGACGCTCAGGGGATTTACGATTGGTTCGGCGGCCTTGGTCCCCATCTTCACGACGCAGATGTCGCGGAGAAGAAACTGATTAGCGACCTTTGGCCACTTCGCAGCGGTTCTGTCGGAAAGGCCAGCAAGTACGATCTTCCTTTAAAATACAGCGAGATAGAATACACCGTTTCCTATGGACTAGCTCGCGTTCCGGCAGGTTGGTTTTGGGTTTATAAAATCAGGAAGGATTACTATTGGCAGAAGAATCTCTATCACACGAATACACTTTGGTGGTCTCCGTCGCTGAACTGGACGATATTGCAATGGCCAGAAGAACCCGGCAAACCTTCCCAAGTTGGAGGATATAATTGGGAGCTCTTGTCAGTATCTTCTAAATACGACCCACTTGAGTAACGAGGGAAACCGTCTTCTGTCGGCCTGACCGCTACAGGCATGCACACAATCGGAGTATCAGAGGGGTAATGTCGGAGATGGGTCATTCGCGTCATCTCTGGCTGCCAGTCATCATTTCCGGTGTTCCTCACCAGCGGAGATACCGGGCGACACGGGCCGTTCCGATCGAAGAGCGCGGCCCCGGCTGCTATCCCCCCAGCCGCCGACATACGGCGACTGCATCGGCATGTTGGTTTCGTGCCAGAAGCTGAACTTGACGACTTGTTCGCTCGCAGCGTACGGAAAGTCGCATGCCAGAGCAGAACATCACAGATTCGATGGACTCGACACCTCGGCGTTTCGATGTCGAACTCTTCATTGTCCATCCGTCACTTGGTCCGGCAGAAATCAGCCGAGCCTTGGGGATGGAGGGACATTTTACGCATCGTGTCGGCGACAAGAGAAAGACACCCAATGGAACGCTCCTGCCGGGCGTCTATTCGGACACCCGATGGAGACACTCCATTCGGCACACTGTCACGGAACAATGGTTCGCCTCCGGAGTGGTGGGTTTCGTCGAGAGCCTTCAACCTCACAAGCAATTTCTCACGAGCCTTAAAGGGACAGGCGGATCAGCGACTGTGATCATTCAATTCCTCGGGGACGGATATCTCGCCGATGAAATCCCCCCGACCACGCTTGCAAAGCTCGGTGAACTCGGGCTTTCCCTCGGCATCGAATGTTTTATTGACCCACAGTCTTAGATGCTCTCGGTCTAGAACTCCGCACGCGACTTGTCCGCTCCGGGTCAAGAACGGTGCTGACGGCCCCCAAAACGCAACTTCCGGTCTACCCCGATGAACGGACATCGTCGGACCGCCCCGGCATGTCGGGTTGGTGCCAAAAACAGACTCATGCGCTGCAGCAAGCAGGCCTCTTCGATCACCTGGTCGGCTCGCTACAATATGGAGGTGGGCATCGTTCGAATGTCGACGGCTCGGCTTCAGGAGAACCACAAGATGTAGCTGGGACAACAGCCCGAGACCCAGTGCCGGCGAAAAGCTGTCCCTCTACCGGCAAAGGTAGTAGAGGTTGATCCATGTCAGACCTTGGGCAAGCTCGACGTTCCACTCTTCTCGACGCTGCCTGGCGGACAGCATACCGCGTCGGTTTCCCGCTTGCCCGCATCTGGTGGCGACTACGGCACCAGCAGCATGAGGGAGCGCTTGTGGCTGTCTACGTCGGTCAGGCGCTACTGCTGGTGCGCTCGTCGTATAGGATCGAATGGAACTTCCCCGGCGGCACTGTCCGGCAGGGTGAGACGCCTGAAGAAGCGGCTCGGCGCGAGCTGGCAGAAGAGATCGGCCTCGCCGGAGCATTCCCGCTGGTCGCCGTGGGCGACGCCTGGGGCCTTTGGGACGGGCGAACAGATAAAGTGCATTTCTTTGAACTACGATTGAATCGGCTGCCCGAGTTACAGCTCGACAACCGCGAGATCATCGGCGCACGGCTGATATCGCCGAGTGAGTTGCGCGGCATGGCGCTGACCGGGCCGGTCGCCGTCTATCTCGGCAGGACGATTCCGCCGGGCTAATTTAGAGTGACCGCGCAACGCTACCGCAATGTTCACGATCCTTGAAGGCTGAAAGCTTCCGACCGACGCGAGCGGATGGCGACCGATGGTGCGAATGTCACTGGTCGGCTTGGGAGCGACAACCATACCCTACCACATCATTTGCATGAGGGGCTGTGTAGTGCGTCACAGCAACGATAGGCCTCCCATGCCTGAATCGGGTCACGGACGGCCGTGGCCGACAGGCCGATGCCACAGCCGGTCTACCCCCAGCTCCGGAAATACCCGTACGTTCGGGCACTTACGTTTCGTGCCAGTTACCGACGTTCAAAATGTGGTCGCATGCGGAGGCGGATGGTTCTCTAGCCCAGATGGCGCGTGAAGAAATCAATGAGGCGTTCATGTTGTTGATTTTCTGCGTCGCTGCTGAACCCGTGTCCCTCCCCCTCGTAAAGATGTACTTCGGGAGTCCGACCATGACGCTTCAATCGTTCCCATAGTCGGCGTGTCATCTCAACAGACCAGGTCGCGTCCCTTGTGCCGTGACTTAGAAAAAGCGGACCGTCGAACCGTTCGATTTCGATTGGTGTTGTCGGGAGTAGCTGATCGGACGATCCGCGCCACGACCATGCCCGGCTTGCAGGATCCCACGGCTGCCACCCCGGATCGCCTGAGTCCCGCCATACCTTCGCGTTGAACGCCCCGCAGATCACGTCGGGCGGGGCATGCACCGCGACTGCCTCCGGGAGGCCGGCGACTCCGTCCCTGGCCATCAACGATGTCAGCAACAGCGCATGTTCGGCACCGCGCGACACTCCATAAAGTCCGATCCTGCTACCAGACAAGCCGAATGCACGAAGAGCGGCAAGCGCCTCGACCGTTCGATCGAGCGGCACATCAATGATGTTGCCAGCGTTCCAATCGTTCCCTCCGTTCGAATAGCCAAAAGGGATTGCGAGAAAGCCATGCGCCGCAAGAATTGCAGCGGTCCTATAGCTCCATCCCGACCATTTGCCTGCCGAGCCATGCAAAAGTAGGATTGCGGGAAATGGGCCATCGCCGGGTGGACTGTGACCCCAGCCCCAGTTTGGCAAAGACCGGCGAATAACTTTGAGCGACATGAAAACTCCTTGTGCAACCTCTTCGTAGCGCGCGAGGGACCCGCTCATCGGAAACTTCAACGCCCGGCCGTACGCAGGAATTAAGCCGAAAAGGAACGGCTTCGCTAGGGGATCAGGTCTGATATGAGTCAATCGCTACAGCGGTGCAACCAAAAATCGTAAAGTGCCAACAGGAGACGTGCCCAATGAAGTTTCCGTTGGCCTGAACAACTAGATCGGTTCAATGAAACGTGGGCACTTGCGTCTACAATGTGCTATCTCGGCGGGACCTGCCGATGAAGTCGGGTGCGTGCGGATGCGCCGATACTTTGAAAGCGAAGCCAAGGAGGAGCCAGGAATTGATTCCTCCTCCCAACTCGTGGACGGGCAACGAGCTGCCCGGCGAGAGCGGCTCCGATTGGAAAGGGAGAGCTTTCTCCTCGCCACGCTGGCGCACGCTGTCGTACTAGCTGCTGTCATCTCGCGCATGGGCGTCGCGCAATTTGCACCGACCGAGAACGAGAGCGTGGAAGTCGAGATAGTTGCGAAGCTTGAGGTCCCCGCGGCACGCAGCCCTCGTCCAGCGGATGAGCCCGCCGTCCAACCGTCAGTCTCCGAACCGCGCCAGCAGACCACTCTGATGCCGGGACCCGCCGCGCCAACTGTAAATCCCCTGACGAAACCGATAATGATCAAGGCAACTCAGATGCTTTCGGAAACAATGCTTTCCGACCCTCGAAGCCAAGGAGTGACGCAAGCGCTAGCACAGATGAATGTCGAGGATCGCGCGGCGCAGATATGCAGTATTGAAGCGATGGGGCAGATCGCCAAAAACGATGGCCGGTTCTCCCCTGAACTTGTTTCTTCCTACGCGA
>Ga0307509_10003472_pt1 | contig 23867 bp, 37 predicted proteins | sample 10_EM_MG_FD_202245 | JGI IMG/M metagenome (GOLD analysis project Ga0307509, IMG submission 202245) | Populus trichocarpa ectomycorrhiza microbial communities from riparian zone in the Pacific Northwest, United States - 10_EM | ecosystem: Host-associated > Plants > Roots > Unclassified | place... | reverse complement strand
GCTATACTCCCGTTGACCCAAACCCCCCCCCCCCCCCCCCCCATACACCCGCATTGCACCCACTACTCGAGTACCACCACCAACAGCAACAACACCACATTACTAACACACCCTGTCGATCTCACCAGCTTCCTCTATGGTCATCTAGCATCGTGGCCAAAGAAACCCCTCCCTCTCGCTCCTTCTCAGAGTTTCCAGCAAAAAGAAACTTGAAAATTTTCTTTTATAATCCCAGCACTTGAAAAAAGTCCACCTGCCCTCCACCCGCCTGCCTTTCTCTACAGCCAATCATTTCCCCTACATAGATGGGTGGATGGCGCCGGTATAAACCGCTCGCACCTGCATCAACTCTGTCCACCGTACCATAACCTTCATGAAATTCCACGTGCTCAAGATTCATCCGTAGCCTAATTCAGTATCTTGCTGGGCCCAGGGGGGGGCTCTTCGATGTATCTTGTGCCATATGGTGCGGTAGAGTGTAGCGTTACTTTGATAGTATGGCTCAACTCATTCTTATCATACCGTGTTCCGCTCCTACACAATAAGGAGATGAAGAAATCCGGGTGGTTTATGCACTGCAGCGATCAATAAAACAGATATTCACATCCGGCTGAGAAAATCCCTGTCGCCGTTACTGGTACTATGGCAAATACGATCCTTGTTGGGTGTGTCCCGAGTGCGATACATTGCACTTCAATGCTCGCCGCGATGATCAGTTAATTAACTTGCCGAATCCGCAGGGCGGTCCAAGCCCGGACTCTGCTGGGCAGTACTCCCCTACTTCCCCCGAATCTTCGTGCAGTCTTTGTTAATAGGCTGCTCGGCAGATATCCCTTGAAGATTGGAAAAATAAATGTTACCGCAAGGCTACATACTACTATGCGCATCATGAGAAGTTCATTGGCTCCACATTGAACTATTGCATACGAAACCTTACCAATACAACACAAATGATATCCCTTCAAGTTCCCCTTCCTTTTCAGTTGATTTGCTGTCCCAAGTAAGCGCCCCTGTACCTCAATACCAGTCAAAGAGGGAATCATGAGCGGAATTGAAGGCCTCAATGAAGGCGATATCTCTCGGGAGTATCGATATGAAGCGCTATGATCCCACCTGCCCCGCCAGCCAGGTAAACTACCCGTGAATATAGCAAATCGAAACGCCATGGTTATGATTGGTATGTAGCCCCCATACAACAATGTCCTATACTGCTCTACGGAATCTTAATGGAGTTTGATCAGTCACTTATTCCCCTGTCTAGGTCCCCTCGAGACTCTGTATATGTTTTTTTATAAATATCGATATGGGATGATTGCACGCGGTGGATAGAAACTGGAATCGTGAGCAGTCCATCCTGCATTCATTGGACTCATCTACTTTCTTGCTCTGATCAGAGAAAACGCGTGGCAGAGGTCCTGTCATGCCACAACTCTCGGACAGTCCAAGTGCATGAAGTGTCGAAAACACTCTGATCGCCCTCCTTCCTCGCTCAACCACCCCAATAAATCCAAATAAACAATCCTTTCTCTCCCCCCATTGGCACTGTCAATGATGGGCCTTTCCATCCCTTAAAGTAATCTTTCTACATAAAATCTAAATATGGCTTTCGCTAGCCAATTTCATGACAGTACCACATAGGATCCCTACATATCACCTGTATACGAATCGCGAACCAGTCTGGAGTATTTGAACATCATACCCGGGTCACCTAGCGATGGGCCGCGGGAGGCCAGCCCCAACTACACTTTCACCCACCTGCTCCCATAGAAAAATTGTAAATATTTTGCGTACCTATTTTCTGAAATATCGCTTGAAAGTCCCCAATGTTATATCCCCAGTGCTATAAAGCTATTGCTCAAGAAGCCAGTATACTGGGGTTGGATGCTTAATAAAACATATGCTGACGCCTAGATAAGAAGGTTCTGGAAACTTAATACCCGAGGGAGAGGGCTGTCTGGGAAGCCTTGAAACCCTATGTAGAACTTCTTATTAGTATCTAAGACTATGGGAGAATGTGCCCTTGGATTTTTTTAAGGCCCCATTTGTTTGTTTTTTTTGTTTTTTTGTTTTTAATAATACACCATCAGAAGGGATATCCATTTGACCCAAGGTGGTGTCACCTTCACACTAATTAACAAGTAGCGCGCAGGATGGGACCATCCCAGCTTCCTTAAGAGTCATACCAAAGTCGATTCCCTGTTGGTATATCTTTCGAGGAAATGTCGTTGTGAAAGAAGAGACATCGAATCCTATAGCGATAGCAAGTATGTTAGTATGTTAGTTGCTGCAGAATGTGGGGGGGGATTGGATGGAGATAATCACCCCTCTCTTCTTTGACAACTTGTGCTACTTCGAAGAGTGTGGTTTCAACAGGGAAGGTCTTGATCAACGGCGGTTGGCCGGTCGGAAAACGCAATTGTAGACGGGTCTCTGAATGAGCGGTGGCAATTCTTGGGGCCGCCGGTTTCGGCGTCGCAGCCGCTGGCTCCTCTAATATTTTGCCTTCTCGAACCGCTTTCTCTTTCTCTGCTTGTCTTCTTCTGGCCTCCTGGGTTTCCTTTATCTGTTGACGAACCCTTTCCTTGGCAGCAAGCTCCTCCTGCTTCTCCCGCTTGCGCTTTTCGACTTCCTTGAGTTGTTCTTTTTTCTTTAATTCCTCTTTAATCTTTTCAGATTCCTGGCCTTTTTTGCGACGGATCAACTAATAGGGTTAGCAAAACAGGAAAATTAATTACATTCAAAACCCTCACCTCATTTTTTTTCGCTTCTTCGCGATCTGTCTGGGCTTGCGCGGCTTTTTTCTCGGCCAATCTGATCGCACGATTTTTTTAGTATATACAAGCACTCTCCTATCTTCAAGTTTGAAAGTACTTTTCTCGAAGTTCCCGAAGTTTTGCAACCTTTTCTTCCGCTGTAAGGGGTTGAATGATTTCCGTAGATTCCTCGAATTCCGTGTGTTGGCTGTTTCAATCTTTAGTAATGTGCAGGGTAATTGGGTCCCATGTCAGTAGGAAGGCTCTGCCTGGACTCTGGACTCACGTTCTTGTAGCGTGGTATTCTGCGCGAACCGCATCCGAAAACAGCTTACCGCACTCAGAACATTTGATACTAGCAGCAGTACCAGGGATTTCCGGCTTTTCATCACCATCGTACTCATCTCCACCACTACCGACAGGGACTGAAGACGAGCCGGGGTTGAGTGGTCGATCGTCTGAGCCTTTGAGCTGTTCCATAGGTGTCTCTTCGTTTTTCTCAAGCCAGGTCAGGGCATCCTGAACTACAGTGGAAGTCAGTGAGACAAACATCTTTTAAAAGAATCTAGACCACCTACGACCACCAGTATTTTTTAGTGCGAGTGTAACGCGTTCAGGATCGAAACCCATTTCGATAAGTAGGTCGTAGTCTGTTTGACCCATTGTTCAAGAAGGGAAGATGTATGGGTTTTCTATTTTTCTATTTTTTTTATTTTCTAGTTTTTAGTTTTACCTGTTAAATCGCACGGTGGAGGTAAGGATACAGTGTAGGAGGATACCTGGCAACGTCGATACAGCACAGAGCGTATGTGTTGGTGGGAGTGTGGATATGAGAGGAGGAGGGGATGGTGGAGGCAGTGATCGATTGTACTACAGGTACAGTTGTGGTTGTGGGTAGAGCATACTCGAGTAGAATTGTGAGCAAGGAGGGCTTGCGACGTCACCGGCGGGGTCGACACTTTTCTGGGTATGGTGTGGCGGCTCGCGTGAAGCTCGTAGCCAATAGAGGTGTGGCTCGCGCGGAGGAGGGCTAACGTGGCGGTGCAATGAATGGTTGGCATTTTTGGACACACTTTGCAACGCTTTGAAAGCACGACACGCAGCAGGCTACCCACTCAGGCAAGGACAAGACAGTTACTGACACTGAACTACGGTAAACCGACAGACGGAGAAGGCCTAAAACTAAAGCAGAAGAAAACGAAGAAAGAAAGGGAAAAAATGGGGAAAGAAAAAAAAAAGGACATCACAAGCAGAAGGAGGGAAGGGAAAAAAGAAAAAGAAAAAACCCATCCAGCGACAAGTAACAGAGACAGAGTAGAGTAGGGAGAAAAAGAAAAAGAAAAAAATATAGTAGGACTAAGAATCCAGAAAAGAACAGACAGCCAAAACCCTCCCTCGACCACTACTCTGACCTCACTAGTCTTCCTCCTCTCCACCTCTCCCAAAACGTCTCCCCAAACAACCCCTTGGACAACAACCCACCACTGCACCTCCAGCTTTACACCCCCACCACCTGTCACTTTCTCTACCAACCTTCATCTTCCATCATCATCACCCATCAGCATCACCACCCATCCCCAACCACCGACTTAGCGTCCACCACAACTAGTGTCTTTAGATCACCCTTCCCCATCCCGTCCCGCTTTCGACTGAGCATAGATTGTTCTTTATTTATTTCTCTCTTTTTTCTCTTTCTCCCTTCCCTACAAACCCCACACGAAACCAAATAATCATGAGCATTGAACTTGACCCCACTGAGCTGGGATTTGAACGTGAGCCTTCAATGTTTTTGGTTTGGCCGCGGGCCCGTGAACTGGCTGACCGGCTCCAATATAGGCCCGTTCAACCAGGAGGTAATTCAAACGCTTCATATCAGGAACCCCAACTATGATCCTGTCGCCTTCAAGGTTTGTCGAGCCTCATGTTCCTATCCGAGGTCTTGCATTCTTGTTAACAAAGTGAATCTTCGGCTTTAGGTCAAAACTACTGCTCCGAAACAGTGAGTGCTATTCAGGCCTACATCACTCGGCGGTGTTCAGTCTACTGTATATTATGTACTGACCTTTGATAGGTACTGTGTTCGACCTAATTCTGGCCGTATAGAAGTCGGTAAACAGGTTGAGGTCCAAGGTACCGAGGATCCCTTCGATATACTCGGGATTTTTATAATATCTTACACCATATCTAGTCCTTTTGCAAGCAATGAAGGAAGATCCCCCGGCCGATTACAAGTGCCGCGATAAATTCTTGGTGCAGTCTGTTGCGATCACCGCGGATAAGGAATACAACACTGTTGGGCAGATTGTGAGTTTCCCCCATGAAACAGCTTAAACTGAGCTTCTGCTTTCTGACACTCTTTTAGTGGTCACACGTTGAGAAAAATGAGAAATCGGCCATCCAGGAGAAGAAAATTCGTGTCGTATTCTTGCAACCGGGCGAATTGTCTGCGCCCAATGGCGAAGTTCCGGTGGGTCGATACAGTCCTCTGCGCATTCTCAACTCTTGGAACAAAAAGGAATCGGCGAAAAGATATGATAATAGCCTAGCTAACATTTACATAGCGGTTTGAACCTCACCAATCACCCCCGCCATACTCCGATCCCCCTCCAACACAGCACGAAGGCCCATCCACTAATCAATCTGCGGAGCCCATCTCAATTCCTAAGCCGGAACCCACGGTTGCTGAGTACAACCCACCGGTTCATAGTAGAGCTGTGAGTGGCCCAGATATGTCCATAAAATTAGCTGAGGCACACGCCACTATCACGAAGTTGCAGCAGCAGCTCAAAGAGCAGAGTATTCGTGAAGAGGCAAATGCTGCTATGGCACTGGACCCCAATGAGCGTATAGCTGAAGGAAATGTTGGTCTGAACCTCGTCGCCCATCCCCCAGAGGGTATATCCGTACAAGCCTGCGCAGCTATGTGCTTGGCCACATTCTTGCTAGCCTATTTCTTCTTTTAAACCATCCAAGGCATGGGACATAGCCTAACCACCTATCTTTTTCCAATATTTCCTTTGTATACCTGATGAGGCGTAACGTGCTGGATCGTGTGGGATTATGGTATTATTGACCATTTTTATTTTTTCCCCCATTGCAATTCCTCTTTCTCTGTACTCTACAATGCTCTTGGGAGATTTCTCAGTTCTTGTTTTTTTTGACATTTGTCACCTCATGTGCATGTTTCTTATATGATGGTTCCGGGATTGCTCTCAGGTGCCGTCGCCGTTTTATGGGAAATGGGGGTGGGCTAAGTGAGTGACGAATGTTCCTACACCTGCTCTTCGGCAACATTTTATTTCATTTGTCTTGTTTCTGCCTATCTTCGTTTGCCATTATCTCCGTCTTCATTTTTTCTTTTTCTTGCTCACATAACATGATTTGAAACTACTTTGGTCCTTAACAGGTCAGATGGGAGGAAACCCCGAAGGTATCGGTATTTTTTAATTTCGAGCATAGTAGAATAAATTGACCATGTCGCCTACCCAAATCATGCCGTAGTTGGAGCAGTCTAGTAATTAGGGAAGGGAGAGGTCTACATAATTATGAGGTTTTCATTCTTTCTTTTGCCCCTTTCGTTATTTTCTCTCTTTTTCGGCGTGTAGCCTACCCCCCCCCACATACTGTACTCGGGTGCTCCCGGGGGGGTGGTGGTCATTAAAACCCGGAAAACTATCTCTGTCGATCCCGTACAACTCTCTCTAGACACAAGGGTTATGTTCCCCGATTTTTAATGACTCCCCCCCGGCTACTGCGTACAAGATTGGCCATTTGTGCTGTCTGGGTATCATTCTGGTAACTTACTCTGTAAGTGATATATAAGGTACGGACTCGCTGCTCGGGCCATACCAATACTCGAGTACTAGTACCGGTTATCATACAAAAGGTATTTTGTCTCTCCATAAGCAAGTATTTGGCGAGTCAAGCTAATCAATTACTGGAGCAATAAAGCTAGAAGCTTTGACAGATGTGGGGAAGACGATTTTCTATCCACCCTCATCCGAATATCCCAGCAGCAGAGAACACAGGGTACGGGAGCGGTTTAGACTCGTTTGACCGACTACTTCGAGCACCGGCACATTATTTCTCCTTCCCGTGAAACAAAGATCCTCACCCCTCGCCGCACATCCCCCCTCCCTACCACACCTGCCGACCTCCAACCCCTCATAAAATACCCCGCAAATCATTGTTTCCAAAGGTCTAACAAGGCAGCAAACCCCTTCTGCTCTTCAATCAATCACCCAAACCTCTAAAACCAAACCTCTACCCCTACCTCCATTTCTCTACCTTTACGATGAGAGCCCCAGCAACAGAACGTCCCCTCACCGCCGGGCCTGTGGAAGGCCCTGAAAAACCATTCCCGCTACGCCTCTCGGGGCCTGTAATCAAAGGCTTCGGCCGCGGCAGCAAAGAGTTGCAAATCCCAACGGCAAATATACCAATCGACGGCCTTCGGGTCGGTGACTGTGAGACAGTGGAATCCGGCGTCTACTACGGATACGCTGGCCTCGACGTCTCGCCCACTACCGACGACGACGATAAGTCTTCTGCTACCGCCGCCGCCTCCACCACTACTGCTGATAGCAAGGTCTTCCCTATGGTCATGTCTATCGGCTGGAATCCCTTCTACAAGAATTCTGTTCGCTCCGTTGAAGTGCATATCATACACATTTTCCCCAAGGACTTCTATGGCGTGCAAATGAATTTAGTTATTCTGGGGTTTATTCGGCCCGAGTTTGATTATGTCAGTAAGGAAGCACTGATTGAGGATATCAAGATGGATATCAAGGTTGGTGTAAATAGCTTGGAGAGGGAGGAGTATAGAGAGTATAGGAATGATCCCTATCTGACCAACTTTGAATGTTGAGTGAATGGCTTCTCCTTTCTTTTGATTATTTTTTGATCTTCGATTTTATTTATGTTTTAGCTGGGATTTCTTAGTGTTGAACAAAGGGGTTTTAGACGGTGTTGGGCCTTGGGGTGATACGGTGCTGGCGTTGTATTCCTGGTCCTATATTTTTTTACGATGAATCTATTGTCAGCTTTTGCACACGGGGGCACCGAACCCGGGAAGGCTCGCTGCTCTGGGAAACACGCACGCTGGATTCCACAAAAGGCACAGGGTCCATCTACTGTCCACGTTTCGCTTAGTATACATTTTACGGCCATCAAAATCCTTCCCGCTACCGCCCCACCACTGAGTTAACGTCACTGGCTCCGGAACTACCAGTTAACCAAAGCGAATGTTACTGGTTTAGCGCACCACCAGTCTAGCGAAGCCAAAAGTCTATTATGATATTGTAAGGTGCAAAGGAAACTTTTTTTGGACGGCCTCTAATCCTCTTTTTTGGTGGCGCCATTCATGCCTTCTATCTCTTCCTTTGTCTAGCCCGCAGTGACTTTGCGTCCCGACCCCACTTGTTGCTCCCGCCTCACCCTTGACCATAAGGAGACATCACTGTCCCAAACGAACTGCCAAATAACATAGGACCAACTGTTGTGACGGGGGAGAGGTTCGTAGAATTCCTTGGCAATCTCGCGAAGCTTCCAAAGACGAGTCCAGGGAATACCAGGGAAATCGTGATGTTCGTTGTGAAGCCCAACATTATAGGTAAAGAAATTCAACGGACCGTAATAAGAGTATGTCTCCACGGGCGCTGGACCGTCGGAGATGGTGCCCTTTGGCGAGGGGTTTGGCCTCTCAAAGACGTACTAGAGGGGGCATTAGTAAATAGTGCAATTAGGCAAGTGTAAAACGGAATCCATACATGTTCGGCAATGAAATGGCCAGCGCATGGGTGTAAACTTCCGGCCAAAAAGCTGCTCATAATCAGATACGCAAGAGCATTCCCACCGCAAGTTTTAACAAGGGTAGCATCAAATATAAGCTGAGCGGTAACATTGAAGAAGTGCAATCTTGTGAAAGGAATCTGGTACACCATCATGGGCCGTAGAGCGTAGAAAAGGATTTGGAAAGTGCAGAAAAACGCTTTCCCAAGCACAGAGTCAAGGAAAATAGCCTCAAACTTTGTTGGAAGGTCGGTGTCAAGGCCGTCAACACCAAGCGCCTTGTGATGAGTCAGGTGATATGGGCGAAAGGCTGCACTGTACGGAAGTCCAATGGGTAAGTTGGCGAATACAGCGATCATTCTGTTGGCGAAAGCTGAGCGGAAAGCGAGATTATGGGATATTTCATGAATAGCCAAAAAAAGGTTCTGGTTCGCAGTTGCTCCAATAACATATGCCATAAGAAAGAACTGGCACGAGAATACCGGGGTCGATTGCAGGATATATGCGCAGAAAATCTGCAAGGAAACCACGGCGAGGACGACATATTTGGTCAGAGGTTCTGGACCGCAGAGTTTGATAACCTAGGTAGTTCGAATGAGCATGTGCTTTATACATTGATGACGAGCTCAATTGAAGTTACCTCAGGATGGGCCTTAATTATCTGGTGTCTCCGAGTTCGGTGGGGCTCTTCTTGATAAGTCTAATGAATATATGATAAGCATAAGCTCGCTTCAAGGCAAATGGAATAAGGAAACAAAAAACGCTAGGGGGCGTGGTATATACCCAAAGCCAATCATTGGCAACCTGTTTGGAGGCCTTGGCTGAAGGCATGGTGGAAGTCTCAACAACTAAAGTCGTGAGAATTAAACAAGGATGTACGAACGGCCGGAAAAGGAGTGATCCGTAGGCAGTGGTGATAAAGGAAAGGCGGAAGACCGATATGTCGAAGGTGGAAGACTTCTTACTTACATGCAGTCATGGATGAAAGGGAAGAAAGAACTAGGATACCTGGCGCTAGCGGAGGTGGTGAAGAAGATAATAGAGCTGGTGGTGACGCGAGCTAGGCAATCTCTGGAATCATAAGTGTCACTTTTCCCCTATGTGATGGGAAAGGCTCGAGACGGAGCCCCTGAGTACCTAGGGTCCAGGGCGCCAAGCTTGGGATTCTAGGCAAGGAACAAGAGTTGCCAATAAAGTGAGGGCACTAGGTGTCAACGACACGTGATGGACAAAACCAGCCCCATGCCACACTCTGCACCTCGTTGTTCCAGACCCTACTGACTACTGGTACCACAATTACACATCCCCGCGAACTCATTGACTCGCCGCTCGGCCTCCAGATGCTCTCTCATCCCTTCACTTCTCCATCAGCGTCCATCCATCTACATTGAACTGGCTTACATCTGATTTAACAACTCGATATCCTCTACTTCCCCGGGACCCCCATTAATTCGAAAATCAGTCCCAGTTTGCTTTACCCACCATGTCTGATTCTGAGAGAGAGAGAGAGAAGGCGCTTTCGGAGTTCAAGACAAAAGTTGTCCATCCCCTCAGTTATCCGTCTATCTATTTCAGCATACAGGGCTTTTATAATCTCATCAAGGGCGTGTTAGTGCTAATATTCTATTCTCTCTGTAGCTTCTTGAGCACCGAGAATGGGATGCAAAATTAAAAAATTTGAGGAAAGAGATTAAAGATCTTCAAAAGGAGTTCGACCATACCGAGGAGAATATCAAGGCTTTGCAGAGCGTTGGTCAGATTATTGGGGAGGTGCTGAAACAGCTCGATGATGAACGATGTGCGCTTATATCTCCGCCTATCTTTTCTCTCTCCCCTGGCTAGTAAGGCTAACTATACATCTATTAGTTATTGTTAAGGGTGAAGCTCAACAATCACACTTTTTTTTTTGCCAAGCTCACCACAGGGTGTTAACTATTTGATAGCTTCCTCTGGACCTCGTTATGTTGTCGGTTGCCGTTCCAAAGTCGACAAAACAAAACTCAAACAAGGTGTTCGTGTAGCGCTCGACATGACCACCCTAACCATCATGAGAATGTTACCCCGAGAAGTTGATCCTCTTGTCTACAATATGTCACTTGAGGATCCTGGTCAAGTGTCTTTTGGTGGTATCGGAGGTCTCAACGAGCAAATTCGGGAGCTAAGAGAGGTTATCGAACTGCCGCTAAAGAACCCGGAACTTTTTTTGAGAGTTGGGATTAAGCCACCGAAGGGAGTTTTGCTTTACGGCCCTCCAGGGACAGGAAAAACACTGCTGGCAAGGGCCGTAGCAAGCGGTTTGGAGACAAATTTCTTGAAAGGTGCACCCCATATAAATCCATGCATTCAGCTTCCTGATTGATTGTCTAACGTTAATTTTTTAACCCAGTTGTATCTTCGGCAATTGTTGACAAATATATTGGGGAATCGGCCCGTCTGATTCGTGAAATGTTTGGATATGCTAAAGAGCACGAGCCCTGTATCATTTTCATGGACGAGATCGATGCCATTGGTGGACGCAGGTTCAGTGAAGGGACTTCTGCCGATCGTGAAATCCAACGAACTCTCATGGAACTCCTCAATCAATTGGACGGATTTGATTACCTCGGAAAGACTAAGATCATTATGGCGACCAACAGACCTGACACTCTTGATCCTGCGCTTCTGAGAGCCGGCCGATTGGATAGAAAGATTGAAATTCCCTTACCTAACGAAGTTGGTCGATTGGAAATCCTTAAAATCCACGCCGCCTCAGTGGCAAAGGAAGGAGAGATTGACTATGAGAGTATTGTCAAGATGAGCGACCAGTTGAACGGTGCTGACCTTAGAAACGTGATTACGGAGGCCGGGTTCTTTGCCATCCGAGACGACCGCGATGCCATCACCCAAGATGATATGTCGAAAGCTGTCAGGAAGGTGGCAGAAGCCAAAAAGTTGGAGGGCAAGCTTGGTAAGTCTTCACCTTTCTCCTACCATCCTCAATTGCTTGGCCACTAACAATGTACTCTAGAATACCAAAAGCTTTAGTTGGTTTTGGTTTTTATAAAGCATCTAGTCCTACCATTAATCGGACACGTCGGATGATAATTGGTGCTCTTTGCTGTACTGTAGATTCCTATAAAATCTAAAGCCCTTGTGCGTGCAATGCCCTCTCTTTAAGTGCGCTTTCAGGCCAAACCCACGGGTTGTGATTGGCTCTGACCGGTGAAAAGCACAATCATAAGTGCCAAGGCCAAGTATTGGCATACGTCACTAGATCAAACAGTCCATAGGCCCAGCAATAATTCTGAAAGTTCTCCTAGTGGGGGGGCGCAGCGGAAACAGATAATAGTTTGCAATATAACCATTAGTGGTCGGGAACCACCAGACTAAACCCATCCGTCGCAACTTAAGAGCGTACGAGCGGGGGTTGCTGCTGCTTGCCGAGGACAGGATAAGTACGTGCGGTGCTTAAAAGTGTAGTATAACCATTTCATTAACGAAACAAGACCTCTCTCATCTTGAGCATCAGAGGCGGGCTCAGAACGAGCACATATAACTCACGACCGACGGCGGTTCTTCCCATATGACCATTTCACTTAAGACCGCGCCCCAGTGCTTAACGTTGATGGTATACAGAAACCACCTATCGTGGTGGCTAATGGGTGCCTCTCCGCAGGTCTCTCACTGAACAGCCGCGAAATAGGCATTCCCACAGCTGATCACTCGCTATTCGAAATCCCTGCACGGCGATGACATTATCCCGGACCAGTAAGAGGAAATGGAAGAAAGAAATCGTTAAATTTTATCAAAAGATGTATTGTAGAAGAGTCGCATCACACGCGCAAGGAGTATGCTCATAGAAGGCTTTTAAATCTTTACAGACAAACTAAGACTATACTATACCCCCAGTAAAAATAAGAAAAACAAAAAAACAAAGCTGAAAAGCCAAAACCTCCAGTGGGATCCCTTTCGCGACTATTTATCGTACTTGGCAACGTGGATAGAGATGGCTCTCCCACTGGGATCAGTGACTTTGGACCACATTGGGGTCCAACGCATGACGGTTGTGGCACATTGGGCAGGGAACTGCTCATCAAACATGCATCTGTACCAGTACCCCTCCTTGCTATCAGGCACGTCGTCTCCCCATTCGGGTTTGGGGCTCTTCATTTGCTCATCCGAGACCATCTTTTCGGCGGTGTCCTTTATAGAGATATCAGTGGCTAGAGTTGGGTACATGGATTAGGGTTTAATTACCTTGAGGACGTCAATCCATCCGTAGCCAACACCATCACTGAATTGCTCCTTCTGGCGCCACAGAATGTCGTTGGGAAGGTAGGGCTTAGCACCCGGCTCGTCACTAGTATCAAAGGCCTTTCTTAGGATGAATTTCTCAATACGCTCCTTGGTGATAAGTTTCTCGGCGGGGTCCACATTGAGAGAAACCTCAAGGAACTATAGGTTGTTAGAAATAACTCTCGGATAAAGAGGGAAGCATGTGGGAGGTGATACCTGTTTATCTAAGAAGGGAACACGAGCCTCAACCCCCCAGGCGGCGGTAGACTTGTTTGCACGGAGGCAATCGGAAAGATGAAGGTTCTTGACTCTCCTAATATTCTCCGCATGGAACTCGTTCTTGCCAGGGGCATTGACGAAATATAGATAGCCACCGAAAATCTCGTCAGAACCCTCACCACTAAGAACCATCTTCACACCCAAAGCCTTGATCTTCCTGCTCAATAGATACATGGGTGTTGAGGCGCGAATGGTGGTCACATCGTAACTCTCAAGGTGATAAATGACATCTCTAAGAGCGTCAAGACCCTCTTGCAGGGTAAAGTTGAACTCGTGGTGGACAGTTCCTAGGAACTGCGCGACCCTCTTTGCTGCAATTGTATCAGGGGAGCCAGGAAGACCGATGGAGAACGAATGCAATTCAGGCAGGGCTGTAACTGTGGAGTCGTCTTCATCGTCAATTCCGACCAATTCATGGGGGACAACCGAGCCATTGATGATTCCGGCCTTAGCCTTAGCCTTAGCAGTTTCACGTGCAGCGATAGAGGCGATAAGACTAGAATCGAGGCCGCCAGAGAGAAGAACACCGTAGGGAACTTCGGCCATCAAACGTTTTCTAACCGACTTCTCTAGCGTGGTCCTGATAAGTTTGTAATCGATCGGAGTGGATGGGACCATCTTAGGGTCCCACCACGTAGGCTCGAAATATCTGGTAGTCTTCTTAGTGACGGAGTCGTAAACGTGGCCAGGAGGAAACGAGATAATTTTGTCGCAAACGGGGTGAAGACATTTGAGTTCCGAGGCGAAGTAAACGGCGCCGGGAGTCTTGGAGGACCACCCCTGGTAGAAGCTGGTAATTCCAATGGGATCACGAGCTGCGATGGTGCGATCGTTCTTTGCGTCATAGAGGACGAAAGAGAACATTCCGTCGAGAAGCTTGGGGGTATTGATTCCATGATTGGGGTACTATGAGACTCGTTAAATGCTTGCTCCACAACCAAACTTAACCAGAGTCTCTTACCAAGTGCAAGATAACCTCACAGTCGGAATGTGTCCTGAATGTCACTTCGGGCTTGAGTTGCTTGCGCAAGATTCTGTGGTTGTAAATTTCACCATTGACCGCTAAAAATATAGTACCGTCATCGCTGACCAAAGGCTGAGCTCCGCTGTCTGGTCTACCTTAGCAGGCTACTTAACATATGAGGGGTAAAGCGGGGATGCATACCAATTCCGACAATACTTAAACGCTCATGAGTAAGGACTGGTGATGTTAGATCAACCCATAATGCTCTAGGAGTAACTTGAAATTACGCACTAGTGTTGTTGGAAATAATGTTCCCACCTAAATAGGCATGGTTAATTTAACAATCCTCGGGGAGCAATAGAAGTGGGAAGAGGAAGGAGACTTACTCCAATCCGGACCGCGATGGCGAACGCTATCAAAGATCATTAGCTCTCCTTTAGGGATCGAATGGAGTGAGAGAAATTGGCTAGAGAAACCTACGCCTTGGCCAATTGCAAAGCTTGAGGCTTGAATTTGTGAACTTCGGGGTGCTTATGGCAAGCGAATATACCTGTTTCTCACCGTGAGCAGGGGAAAAGGTAAACTTGGACAATGGGGGAGACGAAGGAGGGGCTGCTCACCACACATGATTGCAGTTGGTTCTAGGAGGCTGGTGGTGAAGGGAGGAGAAGTGATGAACGGATGGAAGGGGGAGAGCGGGGGATTTGTAGTGGAGCGAGAACCGCTGAAAAGGTGATGGTGGTGGTGGTGTTGGGGGGAAATATCTGCTATGAGTAGTGAATGGAAGAGCATGTTCAGGTGGGATGAAGAGAGTTGACGGTTGGGGGGGCATTGGCACGAGAGGCTATTCCCAAAAGGGAATTGAAGATTGTTAGGATACAGTAGGGGACCCTTACCTTTGCCCTGGGTCATGTGAGCTAACGGCATGGTATTATAGTATGGAATATCACAATGTCATAATAATAAGGTTGCAGAATTTTTTCTTTCTTTCCGCCAAACTGGTTGAGGTTGCGGAGGGCTCAGGTGGACCCGCACTTGGTCCCATCGCTTTTCCTCGATCAATCAGTCCCTCATCCCTCATCCATTGCCCCCCATCGCTCTTGCAGCTCGCCTCGGGGTCAAAAAGAAAATAACAGCATCGTTATTGCAGAAGAAAAGCAAAGAAAGGGAAGAAGAGGAAGGGAAAAAAGAAAAAAGAAAGAAAGAAGAAAGAAGAAAGAAGAAAAAAAGAAAGAGAAGAGAAATTTTCGGTATAAATTTGCTGTCCACACATGTTGATAACAACGACTTTTTTATTTCTTTTTTTATTCTTTTTTCGTCTGAATCGAGGAGGGGGGGAACCATCATGTTTTGCGGGCTGGCCACCGCTCGGAGAAGCTGAAGAGCTTCTTTTCTTACCATCTAGAATAACAAATGGGAAAAGAATTTTAAAACTTGCCGTTCCGGCAGGCAGGGAAAAACAGAGGATGAGGGCGGAGAGAGAAGAAGGAGGAACAAGGGTATGAGCAACCACTCACTACTCTGGATGAGCGCCCTGTACTCGAGTACTCGAGTGCTGGTACGGTCTCGAGTCTTGTGCGGTCCGATGTTCCAGAGGGAGTTCCCGAACCTTGCCAGGGCTGTACGAGTACTCGAGTACTGGATGGTACTGCACCATTCAAGCACTCTTTCTCCGTGACTGAAGCTCGTGATGAGATTGCTGTAAGCTTAAACTCCCCCACATTAACCTTCCAAAGTATAACATTATCAGAGATGGTAATTGAAAATCGAGTAATACTTCCCCAATCCTTTGTAACCGATATTACAACAGCCTTACCCCGCGGATCGTAAGGCATTCGGGTGAGCTCTCCGACATCCTTCCCCATACATCAGTTCCGTGTCCGTGCGGAACCGTGCGAATTCTGGAGCGTATGACTCTTGACAAATGCTCAACACGACATTGGGGGTTCCGGGGCTCTCCCATCAGCCTTACCTTCGACCGCCCTCATGTTCGGATGGGGCCGATGGCCTTCATCTGTGCTCGAGTGTGTCAAGAAGGCTTTCAAATTTGAGTCTCAAGTCCATCCCGCTATTGGGACTGATCTGCACTCTTCAATTGCGGCACCACGAGAACCGGCGGATGACGAACAGGGATCAGTAACTTGTAGTGCACGAGCACTCTCATGTTACCCTACCTTAATGAATCCGCCTTTTATTTGCCTGCCAAACATCCCTATTCGTCACCCGCCGGTCTTCGTCGTGCACCAGTTGAACACCGTAATTACTAATAGGTACGATGCCTTGTCAAACTCGCTGTGGGGGGCTAGCTATGACATCGTGATGCCCCACATCTTGAATACTTTTTTTCTCACGAGATGTCACCAATCTCTCGTCATAACTTCTCCCCTTATCACAACTGTGCCAACTTTCCCTCGAGGATTGCGCATGTGTTGCATGTATTGCATTGAAAATTGTATAATACCTATCTCTCCAGAGAAAAATAGAATATAACATCCCGTCACCTGAGCTTTTTTTTCCGGTGAAAAAAGGAAAACGAAACTCCATTGAGCCTACCAATACAACTGAATGAGATTACCAACCCCCTCACCTATTAGGCGCCACCCTCACTCTAACCTTTTTCTTCTCATGTTTCAGGAAGCTTCTAGGCCCCTGGAAGCGCAAAGAAGCAAAAAGCCAACGACCCGTGGGAAGCCCCTAACCCCTCAATCGTGATCGGAAGAGTTTCATCGGAAGCCTCCCTTCTCCGCCTTCCCGCCCGCCTATCAGCGCTCCCGACGACTACCGCTTCTTGGCGGGAGGCCTTGGTTTAGCTTCGTCTTCTTTGATCGGGTGAAGCATGACTTTAATCGGATATTGAGGGTTGTTGGCCTGATGCCCTTTGCTCCAATCGTAACTAATCGCATAGGCAAATATCGATCCGTTTCTGTTAAAGGCGGTAGCGGGAATAGACCAATTGACGGAGGGGAATCCTTTGAGGCGGTGTTTCGCGTCCTTGTCCCTATATGACCGATTAGTTTTGTTATCTCAAGAATGGAAAGGGCCCTTTCGTGTAATAAACGACGTACCAGAAATGGAATGTGCCGTCCGAACCGGCTGTAGAAAAGGTTCCAAAGGTGGGATGGAAGGATATGGCGTTGACGCTATAAACATTTGCGATGCCAGTGGAGGGGGTTTCACGGTGGCATTTAAAGGAAAAGTTCATACTATAGAATTCGTTAGCAACACGATTGGAGTCACAATTATACCTCCAACTCACCTTGCGTTCTTGTCGTCGACATATTGGATCGCACATCTTCCTTCGATACTACCCACAGCAAACCCGGAGGCATCCGGGAAGCAACTTACCACCCGAGTTTGCCATTTTAGCGGACTTTGGATGGTCTTGAAGATTGTAGTAGGATTAGCAAGATTGATAACATTAATATAGCGTTCCGCAGTCCCAGTAACAAGCAAGCCTTGGGAGACATCCAGCGTATACACACGATCTTGGATCTGTACGGTAGCCGCTGGTTGTTGTTGCCGAAGGTCCCAATATTTGAGTGTCTTGTCCCAAGAGCCCGTAACAAGCATTTCACCGGCATTCGGAGCCTGAAACATTCGCACGCAGCTCACAGGTTCATCATGAGCTGCTACCTGAGTGGCCTGACCGGATTGAAGGTCAAACATGCGAGCGGCTTTGTCGGCACCACCAGAGACAACTTTGGTACCGTCCTGAAAATCATTAGTAAAAATGATATGAGGGCACACCCGGAGCTCAAACCGGAGAGATAGATTAGCCAACCTTGGACCAGTGAACCGATAGTGCTGGAGCCTGGTGATCATATAAAGCTTTCCCGATCGATTGTCCCGTTTCTGATATCTCATATATTCGCACCTTGCTATCCCAGGAAGAAACCGCCAAATGCTCGGATTGGGAGGAAAAGGAGAGATCAGACACACTGTCCTCGGGCGGAGAAGTGACCTCCACATCTTTACTGAGGTCACCTTGGGTGTTATTGGCAGATCCAGTTGTGGAGGAAGCGGTGCCCGAGAAGAGCGACATCCTAGCGAGTATGTAGCGATGGTAGCGGGATTATTTAGGGACACACGGGTTCGAGTATTCGAAAGACGGATGTAGGGGGCTGGGGGTATAAGAGATATTGTAGGTTATTCTCGTGTTTCGTTGCCTTCCAGAGCATGCTAGAACGCGCTGAGATGAATTATTGTCGCGATGCGGGAGGCGAGGCGTGTGGTGTTACGCAGGAAAAAGGTGACCAAGATTAGTGGCTTCCACCAGTAAGCTCAATTGCTTAGTCATTCGCGCGATAAGGTGGAACTAAGCTCTCGCGTTGGCTAATCATGCTAAAGTTCCAACGCGTCTTCTCTCACTCTGTGCGAGAAAGTCGCTTCCCTATCTCTCCTCCCCACTCAGACCAGCTCCTATACATCAATATCATGTCTGGCTCTAGTGTCGTCTGCGAACCTCCCCAAATGACTTCACCAACTACTCCTCGTCGCCTTCCGCTCAGTCATTCTTACACCCCGTCTCGTTCTTCACCCTTATCCTCGCACCCCCAGACTACTCCACAAAACCGGTTTGGCCTCAAGATGCTCCCTTCGCCGCCATCCTCTCCGCCAGAGTTTCTCGCTCCTAAGCGCCTTTTCAAACCAGTTCCCTCATCTCACTCTCGTGAGGAGGGTCGAGAAGCCCGGCGAAATCTGTTCTTAAAGAAAGTTCGCGATGCCCGGGACGAAAAGTTGTTGAAAGCGAGAGGTGGAGAAGATGAGGTATGGTATCAATTTTTCCTCAGGCGGATCAGTCTCCACTAATTTGGTCTTTTTTTGCCAGATGATGCGATTAATCTTTGTCTCGGAACAAAAGCGGTGGGAAGCATCGCAAGCAAGAACCGCGGCTTCGATCCCTACCATCTATGAAGAAGAGGAGCTTGGCATCGGAAACGAGGAGCATCTAGACTTTCAAGCTGAAGAATCATTTTTTATGGATCAAGATGGTATATATCGTACTAATTCGACTCTGCCTCCTCTTTCTAATTCTTAATGTACAGAACCTGGCCCTCTAGACGATCTCGATGAAATGCTTGACCGTGACGGCAAGGAACTTGAAGACCTTCTCTCTCAGCTTGATCTACAATTGGATCAAGTCATGCCAGAGGCGAATGGTGAAATGGTGCCAACTTAACTTTTCTTGCCTATCCCCTCTGACGCGATCACTTGTTGAACTTGACCCTCGCCGAGATTCAGGGCTGGGCATGGAATTCTTTGTAATTTTACTATGGCATCATCTGGCGCAAGGAGTCCTGGGAAGCTCACGTTTTTATTTCTGACTCCGAACCTGTAAAATAAGTTCGCGGTTCCCTCTTTGTATAAATATGGTGGGGCATTCTGGTCGTTTGCGCATCTGTTATCTCATTTGTAACCCCTGCTCCCGCACATATTTTTTTCAGAGTACGTTTTAATATACAACTTGTTGCAAAAATCTCCACATATCTACCAATTACTGTACCGCACAATTCGAATCGACATCAGGAGGTATATCCAGGCCTTGTCCCATCTCTCCCATTAACTCTTTTGGGGGTGCGCCGGCGGTTTGCATCTATGGCAAATTAGTTTGGAATGGTGGAGAGCAGGGTAGGGGCAAGCCAACCACCTTTTGCATACGATCAATAATAAATTCTCGGTCTTTATCAGATTCGTCTCTGTACTCTGGTTCCTCAAACTTTGCCACAATCTCCTTAACCACCCCATACTGTTCCCGATATCGTTGCAAGTCCCCGGTGGACTGCCTAGACTCGTTATTCCTCAGCCACTCCGGATATTTCTCGTTCAATTCCTTCATGGGCTCGTAGAGAATTTCTTTGCTCGTGAGCTGCTCCATCATGTTTAAAAGCATTTTGGAGAAGTCCTCGTCGCTTTCTCCTTCACCAGCCGCCCCCTGCATCTGTTTCAACATTTCCGATAGAAAGTCGTCAGCTTCGGAGTCAGCCACGGCAGCGTCAACCTCCGCTCCAGAGGACTTCATGCGATCCATTGTTTGCTTTATCCGGTCTTGGAAATTGGCTGCCGCTTGGTCTGACGGTCTAGAACTGGATGAGCCCGCTTGCCCGGGACCAGGTGCCGAGGTGGCGTCGTTTAGTTCCTTCACAAGGTGCTCAAATTGGTCTTGTAGCTCTTTCTGTAGCTGATTATCAGTCTGCTAACCCCCAATTACCTGCGGGCATGGAGTTCGCCATACCGAGTCTTGCATCTCTCCCAGTAAATCCTGCATTCCCAGCTGCAGCTGGCGAGCGAAATCATCATCGAGTAGGCCTAGAGAAGGCCCACGATTATCGCTTGATGCGCCGGCACCGCCCGATTTTGTCAGGGGTTCACCACTTGGCTGGGGTAAGCTCTGGAATTCGTCTAGCATATCTATAGACATCAATTAGCTACGAGTTACCCTTGCAATGAGCGATGCACCCGCCATCAAGGTCATCCAAATCGTCATCATCGGGGTCCTCTTCAACTGTGACTTTTGGTGGAGGCGGCATGGCGGGGTTTGTTTTCTGTGAACTCCTATCGCGATTTGGGCGATTTGGGGAGAAATATTTAAAAGGGATTTCCTGGCTGGTTTTTGGCGGTCGCGCGGGTTCGATGGTTGTTAGTGGCAGCGGGTGAGGCTCCTGCGCTCCCTTGGGCAAAGCTTGCAGTAGTGGGTTCATCCAGTGGATGCCCATAGGGCCGAGATCTGCCAAACATCACATGGCTATGCTCAGTGCTGAGAAATACATACCCGTATCCCATTAAGTTCTGGGGGTTTGGGGGTAGAATTAGGGATTCTTCGGGGGGTGGGGTGATAAATTATGTAGGAGGGAGCCCGGGCCCAATAGGCACCGTATCTGGCCCTTCAATTTCACATACGGTTCAAGACGTCTATTGTATCATACACTAAATAATTTGTGACGGGGGATGCCTTGGCATTCGGCCACATTTTTAAAAAGCAAGGTAGTATTCAACTTCTGATTCAATCATAATTATTTTTGAATAATTAAGTCATAATAGCCGGTTCCTCTCCTATTTCGCTGTCGCTTATAGTCGGGAGAAGCAAGTGTGACGCAAAAGCAAGTGAGACACGCCGGATTTTTTAATTTTTAGGCTTAGATAATACTACTAGTAGTTAACAACCATATATCCCGATTTCATATAGGTTACAAACTATTAATTTAACAGCACTTTTCATAATAGAGTTAGATGATATACATGAAGAATCAGAGTCTGATTTACTAGCCAAATCCTCATAATTATGGCCAGTATGACAGCCTATTCCCACCTGTCTTGCATATCCATCCTTAACCCTCCACCCTATTCATCAGCAAAAATATTACCTTGCGTTCTGTGCGTTCTGTGCATCTGACGCACCTGACGCTGGAACGCAAATCGGGAACCAGGAAGCAACCACCCTACCACACAATGCACCTGACGGAATCTGACGTAACACCAAATCCTCAGGACGCACCAGACGCAGCACCTAGTACTCAGGACGCACCGGACGCAGCACCTAGTACTCAGGACGCACCGGACGCAGCACCTAATACTCAGGACGCCATCTGACGCCAGACTACATCTTCCTGAGATAAGCGAAGGGTCCCGCCTTTACTGCTTTCTGACTTTGGTCACCGGGTCACAATACATTTCATTCTCTCAAACTATTAAATTTACTACAAGAAGACTTCTATTCCTCTAATAAACAGGCAAATTCACATCCAAGCCTGAGACCGGCCTCCCCTGCCTAAGGCCAGCCTCCCCTGCCCAAGCCACCCACTATAGCTCCATGGGGAATTGTCCAAGTCGCCTCAGGACATACCTTATACCTCTGTGTAGCTGGCGTCGAGCCCAACAATATCCGGCAATCAGATCCAGGATCGGAGCAGTGGTTGTGGAGTAATCTACCATCGAGTTCTGGGATCGCCAGCATCCCACCCCATTCAGCCCTGTAACATCATGAATAAAGGTCGCGGAGGGATGGATCTTATACCTTTGCGTAGCCGGCGTCGAGCCTGACAACCTCCCGCAATCAGATTCAGGATTGGTCCAACGGTCATGGAGGAATCTGCCATCGAGTTCTGGGATCGCCAGGGTACCTATAAAGACAACACCCACAAGTGTCAGCGATTTCCTGAGTTCTGATGCGACAGAGACGTCCTTTATACCGCTGCGTAGGTGGCGTCGAGCCCAACGATCCCCCGCAATCAGATCCGGGATCGGAGAAGTGGTTGTGGAGGAATCTGCCATCGAGTTCTAGGATCGCCAGCATCCCACCCCATTCAGCCCTGTAACATCATGAATAAATGTCGCGGAGGGATGGATCTTATACCGTTGCGTAGCTGGCGTCGGGCCTAACAACCTCCCGCAATCAGATTCAGGATTGGTCCAACGGTCATGGAGGAATCTGCCATCGAGTTCTGGGATCGCCAGGGTACCTATAAAGACAACACCCACAAGTGTCAGCGATTTCCTGAGTTCTGCTGCGACAGAGACGTACTTTATACCGCTGCGTAGCTGGCGTCGAGCCCAACGATCTCCCGCAATCAGATCCAAGATTGGCACAGCGGTCGTGGAGGAACCCTCCATCGAGCTCTGGGATCGCTAGCATCCTACCCCATTCAGCCCTGTAACATCATGAATAAAGGTCGCGGAGGGATGGATCTTATACCGTTGCGTAGCTGGCGTCGAGCCTAACAACCTCCCGCAATCAGATTCAGCATTGGTCCAACGGTCATCGAGGAATCGGCCGTCGAGTTCTGGGATCGCCATGGTACCTATAAAGACAACACCCAGAAGGGTCAGCGATTTCATGAGTCCTGATGCGACGGAGACGTCCTTTATACCACTGCGTAGCTGGCGCCGAGCCCAACAATCTCCCGCAATCGGATCCAGGATCGGATGAGTGGTTGTGGAGGAATCTGCCATCGAGTTCTGGGATCGCCAGCACTCTACCCCATTCAGCCCTGTAACTTCATGAATAATAGCCCTCTCAGGATGAATCTTATACCGCTGGATAGCTGGCATTGAGCCCAGGAACCTCCAGGTGTCGGATTCAGGATGGATTGTGTGGCTGTTGTGGAGTGTTGAAGCTGTGGCCCCTGAGTGTGGATGTTGAGTTTGAGGCCCGGGGTTGTGATGAAAACCGTGTGTCGCGTCGCGTCCAGTTTAAGGCTAAGTGCCGAGAAACCACCAGGCACTATGCTAGACTTGAGAGTGTTATGGCTATCACTCACTTTCAGACTGGAGTGAGCTGGCATTTTCGCTCATTCAAAGATCTTGTTCTGAAAATAGAACTCTGAGTGTGACTTGGGGCCCGGGTCTTTAGCGCAAATTTAAGATTAAGGGTATGATGGCTTGCTCACCAGGCGCCAGCACTAACTATATTTTCATTGCCAAGAAATACTCCTTGCTCACCTCTGGGCTAGAAGACAAAGAAGGCTGAAAGGAGAATCAGGGGGCGCCGGGGAGTGGTGAATCCTGATGTGCGATGGTGTTGACGTTTAAGTCAGGATGCATCATCAGCAAAAAAATTAATCTTGCGCCCCATCTCTCCCCGCTCACCCTGTGCGCCGGACGTTCCAGGCGCTTATAACGTAAACTCGAGTTCTGGGTGCGTCCACCCGGGTTCATTCCGTCCGGAAGTGAAAGGGCCGCCTCCAATGCGTCCGGACGCCACAGGCAGCGTCTGGATGCATTGGACGCGGCCCTTTTGCATCCAGACGCCTTAGACCCCCCCCCCCCCCCGCACCGCCCCGCCCCGCGGCCCCCCGGGGCCACCAGCGCCC
>Ga0307509_10003471_pt1 | contig 23870 bp, 10 predicted proteins | sample 10_EM_MG_FD_202245 | JGI IMG/M metagenome (GOLD analysis project Ga0307509, IMG submission 202245) | Populus trichocarpa ectomycorrhiza microbial communities from riparian zone in the Pacific Northwest, United States - 10_EM | ecosystem: Host-associated > Plants > Roots > Unclassified | place... | reverse complement strand
ACACCGTATAAGTCGTCGCCGTCCGTCCGACTGAATGTCGTTCGCAGGATATATAAGGGGAGTATGGGTAACCGCCAAAATGGGGGTCGCCCATATATGGTCTCTCGGGCACCTAGGAGTCTATTCTGGCCTACGGGTAGTAGGGTAGTCTTCCTAGTGGTACTCCGGTAGTCTCAGAAGGCCAGGGTGCTTTCGAGACAAATATCACAGTAACCAGTCCGGGCCTTCTCCCCTTGATTTGTAGCATTACTATGGGTTTTTATTGGACTCTGGAGGTATGAGTCTTATCACGGTAGAGTATGTCCCGAAAGGCAGGCTATGGGTAGCGCCCACTTTGCCAACCATCGGTTACATCTCACCGGGGGAGCTTGCATGTCAATTTATTACATTGCATAGACGCGTAGATTAAATGATGGACTGCATAGCTTGTATAGACCAAACTACCACGGAGCCAGTGAGTCCACCACCTAGGTATTGACTCCGGTTGTTGCCATAACAGTTAGCCACTAGTATGACTTCGATAGGAAGAGTTTTCCCACCTGCGGTTGTATTGGAGATGCATTGCAGAAACTCATATCCTATTGACAGAGTTAAGTGTACCCAAGTTGGTCCGACACTTCCAGCAGGATAATTCCTGATGGAGGGTAGACCTCGGACAAACCCTGAGCAGGACAGGGTGCTCGCACCAGGTCGGAGTAGTGGTGAATGTCAAAAGGCTTAAATCTGATATCTACTTAAGTTTAAGCGTTTGGCATTCTACTTCGAACCAACATTTCCTCGAGAGAACTTATTGAGTAAAGCTTTCAGCTTAACGATATTAAGTTTAACCGTTTTGATTCTTCGTGAATTTTACTCTTATCTTTATCTTCCACTTTGAGTTTTGGTGAGGTCGCAACCTTAGAGTTCACCTCTCTATAGGGTGCCCCCGTTACACTAGTTCATGATCATTAGCAAAAATTATTACATGCATCCTGAGCGTCCAGTGCGTCTGATACTCAGGATGCTCACAACATCAAACCCTACATTGGATGTGGCGCTACCACAACGTCACATCTGGATGTCAAAACCTACATCTCACCATGTCCTGATGCCGTCCAGAAATATTCCGTCTTTGGTGCCCTTATTATGAAGATATTGATCGCTAAGCCCTGGAGTCCTTATTAGGTCCAATTCTAACCCCTTGCTTCCTGCTACAATCTGGGGCTGGGCTTCGCATGCTGACAACGTCACGTCCTCAGTTCTCGCATCGGACTTGCTTCTGATTGTTGCCTCTCACATCATAATTATGGCTTCCATTGATGACACTTGTCTGGACATAATATGCAAAGGACGTTTGACCTTAAGATGGCATCCAGATCTGAAACGGACGGCCTCTGAGGTTTGCATGTCAAAACCCAAAGCCATCCTGAAGGTCCACGTACACACTCTGAACTACATTGAGGTACGACTCCTCACTGTGTTTGGCAAATCTGGACACTACGACGATAGTCTCATCATGTGGGTCCTGAATTATGGGTGTCATTGCGCGGGCTCCGATATTATTTTGACTCTTTTTTGACAACTAATGATTTCATATATTACTGCTCCGATTGTACTACACTAATAGTCATCCACCATTACCTGGAGTGGACTTCGGGGTATTGGCGATTTTGATATTGCAAGATCACTCTAGATTATTCCTATGAATCCGACAGGATCTAATCCATTTTGCTATATGACATTCATCCGCTCAATGATGATACAGGTGGCCAGACTCCACAACAGTGAGTTCAAAGTATAATATAAAAGACTACTTGCGGAGTATCTAGACCTTGAGAGTCCTCTAGGGGCAAGGATAGGCCGCTGGCCAGGTGAGTGCTCGGGCCGCTCTCAGGATCTAGTTTGAGTATCTGCTCCTGTGAGTTATCTAGACAAGGTGGAAGAAAATCAAGCATCCGGAAGGCCTTGGCAAAAGCAGTCTGGGTACTGTCAAATGACATATCGCTAGTCAATGATACTTCCAGAATATTCGCCTGATGATCCAGCTCCGTGGTGCGATTGTTATTCATTGTCTGTTTTTGTTCTGTAGCTCGGCATAGATTCCTTCTAGATAGCTGACGCTCAAGTTCCGCATGGACTTCGTCATGCTTATCATCAAAACCTTCCTGTTACTCCTTCGATACAGCATGCTCTTGCTGCATCAGCTCAATAATCGTCTCATGTAAATTCGTAAGCATTAGTTCTTGGGTCCGCTTGGGCCCTGCGTGCCAGGTGTCCTTCTGCCGGGATAGATAGTCATTCAAAAAAAGGCTAGCCATCAGATCAAATAAAATTTCTCTTGATTGTGGGTATCTTACCTCTGACAGTGTCAGGTATGAAGTCTGGAGGATCCTGATAAACACCAGCACGCCAGGCTCATAGTGTATGATACAGTATTGCACATGTTAGTTATACAAGCGGTCCATTTATGAGCTTGACAAATTCTGGGTCAATTATGCCTAGTGCTCTGTTGCTATTGAAATACTTACTGTAGATAGAGTTGGCAATCTGAGATGCCAGGAATCAGGATGTCATTCTCTGTGCCTGGTTCATAGTTAGCTGTGCTAAGTGTGGGTTGTCTCAACTCATCAGACAAAACAAACCTCATATCCTGAAGGGGGGCATATGAATCAATGATCTTGAAGAAGGTATTCCACCCTGTGAGCGATAGCCGTTGGGTTATCTGGTAGTTTGTATAGATCTAGGATGTTGTTTTTTATAAATATACATATTGAGCCTGCACGCTGGAGTGTTTTTGAGGTATCTCACACAGTTAGTAGGACATGCTATATCTGGTAACAGCTGAGTATAGTTACAAGGTGTATACTCTTCTCAGATGGTTTGGTATTTCCGGCAGCTGCAATTGTATCTTGAGTCCTACTTCAAGTACTCTACACCTCTGACATCAAAGCAACTGGGTTTGGAAGAGGGTCAAAACAAAGTGTTTACTGAAGTATTAGAGTCTTCGTAACACTTAGTATTTCCCTTTCAGTGCCTGTAACAGTGTTTCGTCGAGAATTGATTCCATGCAGGACTGTCTGACATGCAGCTTAGCTTCGTTCTCAGAGCAGGCTCCAAGATCTGATACAAGACTCAGTTTGGTTATTAGGGTCTCCAAGTGAGTAAGAATACCTGACTAAACATGACAATAGGAAGGACTGCGATTGGATCGGGATACCAGCAGTTATTCTCAATCTAGGCGAGGTAGTCCGGGGGGCAAATGTTATGTCCTGTGATCCAGAGCAGGTTGAAATTCTCCCTGTCTGTGTGCTATTCTTTCCAGACCGATCGCTCTTTTGTTGGACTTGACGTTGTGCTGCAAATTCGTCGTGACCAGGAAGGTCTTTGTCGATTATGGTATCACTCGGTTTCCTCTGCCGGTTGTGAGAGCTGGTATTCATTACTGCTACTGTCATTGAGACAAACTGTTTCAAAAGGACCTTGCCCATCAGGCTTGGTGTCTGGTTCAGTATATACAGGGGTCTGATTTCTTGTGGTTTGGGTGCGCTTCGATGCCCGTCCAGATATAATGGGGGCACCCTATAGAGAGGTGAACTCTAAGGTTGCGACCGCACCAAACTCAAAGTAGAAGATAAAGATAGAGTAAATAATTCACGAAGAATCAAAACGGTTAAACTTAATATCGTTAAGCTGAAAGCTTCACTCAATAAGTTCTCTCGAGGAAAAGTTGGTGGTCGAAGTAGAATGCCAAACGCTTAAACTTAAGTAGATATCAGATTTAAGCCTTTGACATTTACCAGTACTCCGACCATGTGCGAGCACCCTGTCCTGCTCAGGGCTTGTCCGAGGTCTACCCTCAATCAGGAATTATCCTGCTGGAAGTGTCGGACCAACTCGGGTACACTTAACTCTGTCAATGGGATATGAGTTTCTGCAATGCATCTCCAATACAACCGCAGGTGGAAAAACTCTTCCCATCGAAGTCATACCAGTGTCTAACTGTTATGACAACAACCGGAGTTAATACCTAGGTGGTGGACTCACTGGCCCAGTGGCAGTTTCGTCTATACAAGCTATGCAGTCTATCATTTAATCTACTCGACTACTCAATATGATAAATTGACATGCAAGCTCCCCTGGTGAGATGTAGCCGATGGTTGGCTAAGTGGGCGCTACCCATAGCCATCCTCTTGGGGCACACTCTACCATGATAAGACTCATACCTCTAGAGTCCAATAACAACCCATACTAATGCTACAAATCAAGGGGAGAAGGTCCGGGCTGGTTACTGAGGTATTTGTCTCGAAAGCACCCTCGCCTTCTGAGACTACCTGAGTACCACTAGGAAGACTACCCTACAACCCGTAGGCTAGAATAGACTCCTAGATGCCCGAGAGACCACATATTGATGACCCCCATTTTGGCGGTTACCCATACTCCCCTTATATATCCTGCGAACGACATTCAGACGGACGGACGGCGACGACTTCTACGGTGTTACGGCAGCTACTCCAATGACCTCTTTTTACTAGCAAACGAGCAACTACACAGCCCTCTGCCTATGACGCGCCGTCGCAACACTGGGGCCAAAGGGGGGTGTTAGCAAAACCCGCCCAAGTTCAATAGCATGTTCGGGCCGCCCTCATACAGGTGTGGGGCCTCCCCACGCAGATGCCTGTGCGCCCAACAACATCTAAGAGCCTATAGAATGTGAGGCAATCGACCTCTAAGTTCTAGGATGCCATTGCCGGTGAAGGTAGGGCAACTTGGACACCTCAGTAGGGTAACTGGGGTCCATGGGCAAAATGACCAAATTCCCAAGGTAGGGTAACTTTGCCCCCTCATGCCATTAACCTCTCCGGAAGTCCTCCAGTCAACCACAAAGGTCGTCTCGGAGGTCTGTGTAACATTCCCATAATTCCCTCGACCTTATGTGAATGTTCTCCTGAAAGGTTACCCTGCCTAATAGAATGCCCAAGGCTCTTCTACTGTTCCCCATGCCTTGCCTTTAGGCGAACCAGCATTCTTGTATACTAAGTATACTAGACCATACTACCTCTGACTACCTCTTGGTAAACCCTTTGGGCTAAGGTGGTAGTTATTGTAGGTACCTATCATAGGGTTGTTACACCAAAAGAGGATTCTGTGATTAGTGGGAAAGAATACTAATGGGAGGACGGAGAGCTGTAAAAGCTGCTTGATTCGGTTTGCTGAGTCCGTGTTTGGTTATTCTTATATGTTTGTGTTACATGGGGTCTAGGCACGTTCATTTTGCCCAGTCGTTTAGTTCTCTGACTCCTGCTTGTGTTATTATATACAATATCTCGTATTTGCTGGCTGTGATTCCCAGCTTTTAGTATTGGCTAACTTGATGCCTGGCTGTCATGGCCAATTTCGCGCTGATGCCCTATCATTTTAGGTTGGGGCCATTTTGGCTAGCTCGTTGCCATGATGTGGGATCCAATCGCTCTCAGTGGCCGTTTGGGGTGGTCGACAGCTAGCAGCCGAAGTGCTGGATTCAGAATGCTTGTGGTTGTTAGACATACTTGAAGGCTCAGCCTTCTATTAGTGAATAAAGACCTGTAGTTACCCTACCTTAGGATTCTGAGTTCAAAGGGACAAGCCAACACCCCCCTCCCGCACCAGCATTGGGACGGCGCTACATTGGCAGACGCTGCCGTAGTTGCGTCCCCTTACCAAAAGACATGGGCATGGGAGCCCTCCTCGTAACCCCGTATACGTCCTGGTTGTCCATCCAACCGGATCCTGTTGGGACTGATATATGAGGGAAGGCCTTTCGCGAGTCTATGCAAGTGGTTTTGACCAGATCAGTGGTTGTCGCATAATGTTACTGAGCACTAAAGACGGGAGTTGCGAAAGTGGTCAATAGGTAACAGAATAGTTTACGGAAAATGGTTAAACAACACATTCTATATGCCACGCTCCCGCCATCAAAGTGGCAGAAGTGAATGGTGTTGTTGAATGATGTAGTTTGAGAAATCAAGAAAACCCGCACTCACATAAGTCACTAGTATTCCTCGGATACTAATGGAACCATACGATAAGGATATGACCATGGACAGATAATAGCCATTGGTGCGATTATCAGGACAAGTCTATCTTATGCCTCGCAGCTGTTGAGTGCAGGAAACACCAGCAATGCTAAGAGGTTTGATAACAAAGCTGGCCCCATTGTTGGTTTAATTATGGCAACCATTCTGTGTATGCAATGGTAAGCAAGACTCCATGCCAAGAAAGATGGATCGCAACCAATAGACAGATGTGTGGGAGCACTGTCAGGAAAACTCATAGTGTTGCGATTCGGAAGTCAAGTGAGATAACGGAATTGCCAGGGTCAAATGGTGTTCACACGTTTAGAAGAAGCTGGAGGTTGTTAGCAGGTACTTAGTTAGTATGAGAACTAGGTGTAGCCTGCGGCCACTCAGACACGGCATATAAATAGCGAGGTGCTTCCCAAGCTATTTTGAGCATCATCAAGGAATGGCGAAGAGATCTTATCCATATAATAAGTTTACCCTAGAAAATCTTTTATCACTTTACTTACTTCTAAACCATGGAGCATGCCTAGACAATCTCCGTCTACCATAAAGATTATTGGCATGAGTTATCTCGTAAGTCTTTGAGATAGGCTCCCGCCTAACAGTGGTATAGAGAAGTCGTGATTGTGAACTTTGATTGTTTATTTTTTCCAGTGTGTAGGGGGGACTATGGTTGCTTGTGTTGTGTTGGGTACATTAGTTCTTATATGTTGACGCTAGGATAAGGTAGGGTGGACTCACAGTTTATCACTCGGTGTATTAGAGGAAGATCGGCTAATCCTTTTAATGGATGATACACACTGTTTCCCGACCTGGATTTAAAGGAGGGTTGGTTACTTCTTCTAGTTAATCCTCACACTGGATTGTCAAATTATGTGGGCTTGAGGTGCGGTTTGAGTGAGTAATCGCTGTATTGACCAGGGATGGAGTTACCTTATCTGGAAGGACGGGTATCTACAGGGCTCATCAGTCCAGCTGATACAACAGAGATTGAATCATAGTTAAATGTAAGTTTGAAATGAAGCATTTGACACTGACAAGAAAAATAATGGATGAAATCAATAAAGTGCTGATGTCGGAGGCCGGGTGACACCTAGCTTTAAGTAGTATTAGTTAGTGACCATGGCGCGTGGTGTGACAGTCATCAAGGCAGAATAGGGTTAGAAGAATCTTCTCACATCTGAGACAGCAAATCAAAAATGTGGAATGTAAGGGGGTCTGCATGCAAGAAAGATAACTCTGGAAACGTTAAATGGACGCTGCTGTAACGGGGGCACCCTATAGAGAGGGGAACAGTAAGGTTGCGACCGCACCCAAAACTCAAAGTGGAAGATAAAGATGAGGTAAATAATTTAAAAGAATTAAATGGTAAAACTAAATTTCATTAAGCTGAAAGCTTTACTCAATAAGTTCTGTTGAGGAAAGTTGGTCATCGAAGTAGAATGCCAAATGCTTAAACTTAAGTAGATATTAGATTTAATTAAGCCTTTGACATTCACCACTACTCTGACCTTGTACGAGTGCCCTGTCCTGCTCAGGGCTTGTCCAATGTCCACCCTGCATCAGGAATTATCCTGGCACAAGTATCGGACCAACTCGGGTATACTTAACTCCATAAATAGGATATGAGTTTCTGCAATTCATCTTCAACACAAACACAGGTGGAAAAACTCTGCCTATGGAAGTCATACCAGTGTCTAACTATTATGACAACAACCACAGTCAATACCTAGGTGGTGGACTCACTGGCCCAGTGGTAGTTTTGTCTATACAAGCTATGCAGTCCATCATTAAATCTATGCGACTGTCTAATGTGATAAATTGACATGCAAGCTCCCCCGGTGAGATGTTGTAATGACCCTACGATAGAGAGATACAATCATTATCAACTTAGCCCAAATAGTATACCAAGTGGTGAGCAGAGGTAGGATGGTCTCGTACACTTAGTATACAAATAGCTGGTAAACCAAGGATAAGGTCTAGGAAATAGTGGAGTGGCCTTGGGTACTGTACAAGGCAGGGTAACCTTTCAGGAATAAGTTCGCATAAAGTCAAGGAATTTATGGGAATGTTACACAGACCAGCGAGATAACATTAGGTGTTAGCAGGAGGACTTCCGAAGTAGTTAAAGCCATAAGAGGGCAAAGTTACCCTAGCTTGGGAATTTGACCATTATGCATGGACCCCAGTTACCCTAATGAGGAGATCAAGTTACCCTACCTGCACCAGCAAAGTTATCCTAGAACTTAGAGGTCGATTGCCTCATATTCTATAGGATCTTAGATGTTCTTGGACACACATGGATCTGAGCGGGAAGGCCCCACGTCTGTGGAAGGATGTCCCGAACATAGTATTGAACTTGGGCAGGTTTGGCTAACACCCCCCTCTGGCCCCAGCGTTGGGATGGGGCGTCATAGGAAGAGGGCTGTGTAGTTGCTCATTTGCTAGTTAAAAGAGGTCATTGGAGCAGGTGCCGTAACACCGTATAAGTCGTCGTCCTCCATCCGTTTGAATGTCGTTTGCAGGATATATAAGGGGAGTATGGGTAACCGCTAAAATCGGAGTCACCCATATATGGTCTCTCCGGCACATAGGGGTCTCTCTTAGCCTACGGGGAGTAGGGTAGTTTTCCTAGTGGTACTTAGGTAGTCCAAGGAGGCCAGGGCGCTTTCGGGACAAATACTTCAGTAACCAGCCAGGACCATCCCCCCTTGATTTGTAGCATTGATATGGGTTGTTATTGGACTCTAGAGGTATGACTCTTATTACGGTAGAGCATGTCCCGAGAGGCTGGCTATGGGTAAAGCCCGCTTAGCCAACCATTAGCTACATCTAACCGGGGGAGCTTGCATTTCAATTTAATATATTAGACAGTCGCGTAGATTAAATGATGGACTGCATAGCTTGGATAGAGGAAACTACCACTGGGCTAGTGAGTCCACCAGCTAGGTATTGATTCCCTTTGTTGTCATAACAGTTACCCACTTGTATGAGTTGGATAGGAAGAGTTTTTCCACCTCCGGTTCCATTGGAGATGCATTCCAGAAACTCATATCCTATTAATGGAGTTAAGTGTACCCGAGTTGGTTCGACACTTCCGGCAGGATATTTGCTGATGGAGGCTAGACCTTGGACAAGCTTAGAGCTGGACAGGGTGGTCGTGCATGGTAGGAGTAGTGCTTAATGTCAAAGGCTTAAATCTGATATCTACTTAAGTTTACGTCTTTTGCATTCTACTGCGATAACCAAACTTTCCTCGAGAGAACTAAATGAGTAAAGCTTCAAGCTTAACGATATTAAGTATAACCGTTTTGATTCTTTGTGAATTAATTAATCTATCTTTATTGTCTACATTCAGTTTTGGTCCGGTCACAACCTTAGAGTTCACCTCTCTATAGAGTGCTCCCGTTACACGCGCACATTAACAACGAGGGGGCCACATGATGAGGGATCAAGTTTGACCCCAAAAATGAGAGGCGAACCTAGGAAGGGTTTCGCAAGCGTTTGCAATGTAGCTTTTCTGGTCACTTGGATAGGAATCGTGATGTGAAGGAATGGAGCCAGTTGTATATTAAGGCAGAAAAGGTTGATCGCTTTATCAATGAACTTATCTGTCTTGACGCAGTATTAGTATATGGTGGTGAGTTTGTTAAGGAGAGAGCACAAATGGGTATAACTCATATGCTCAATGCCACCTGATCAATGGAGACTCCCCATCCAGAGGCATCTATGGATTACCTAGACCTGCTACACCAGACTGGGCACCACCTCTCGGGTGCCTCCAATTTGCGTACACTGGTACACAAGGTAACGCACGCTTCAAGGTGAACAAAGAGTGATGAGAGTCATACCTCTGAAGGGAAAAAGCCGTGGAAGGAGAACAAGGCCACTAGGCCACGGCAGCAGAAGCACTGCAACTGAGCGCCAGGGTTAACAAGACCCGCAGAAACAGAGCATGCAAAGATGCAGCGTAATGTGCCTCAGTGTAACGACCCTACTATAGGTAGCCACAATCACTATCACCTTAGCCCAAATGGTATACCAAGTGGTAACCAGAGGTGGTATGGTCCCATATACTTAGTATATACATAGCTGGTAAACCTAGGATAAGGCCTAGGGAATAGTTAAGTAGCCTTGAGGTTGTCAATTAGGCAGGGTAACCTTTCGGGAAAACATTCGTATAAGATCAAGAAAATTATGGGGATGTTACACAGATCTCCGAGACGACTTCTGTGGTCAACTGGAGGACTTCCTGAGCGGTTAAAGGTATAAGAGGGCAAAGTTACCCTACCTTGGGAATTTGGTTATAATGCCCATGGGTCCAAGTTACGCTACTGAGGAACCCAAGTTACCCTACCTTCACCAGCAAAGTCATGCTAGAACTTAGAGGTTGATGGCCTTACATTCAACGGGCACTTAGATGTTCTTGGCGCACACGCATTAGCGAGAGGAGACCCCACACCTGTGTAAGGGTAGCTCGAACATACTATTGAACTTGGGCGGGTTTAGCTAACACCAGCCCTCTGGCCCCAGCGTGGGGACGGCGCGTCATAGGAAGACGGCTGTGTAGTTGCTCGTTGGCGAGTTAAAAGAGGTCATCGGAGCAGCTGCCGTAAGACCATATAAGACTTCGCTGTCCGTCCGACTGAATGTCGTTCGCAGGATATAGAAGGGGAGTCTGGGTAACTGCTAAAATGGGGGTCACCCATATATGATCTCACGGGCATTCAGGAGTCTATTCTAGCATACAGGTTGTAGGGTAGTCTTCCTAGTGGTACTCAGGTAGTCTCAGAAGACCAGGGTGCTTTCGAGACAAATACCTGAGTAACTAGCCCGGACCTTCTGCCCTTGATTTGTAGCATTACTATCGGTTGTTATTGGACTCTAAAGGTATGAGTCTTATCACGGTAGAGTATGTCCCGAGAGGCTGGCTATGTGTAGCGCCCACTTAGCCAACCATTGGCTACATCTCACAGTGCGAGCTTGCATGTCAATTTATCACATTGAATAGTCACGTAGATTAAAAAATGGACTGCATAGCTGGTGTAGACGAAACTACCACTAGGCCAGTGAGTGCACCACCGAGGTATTGACTCCGGTTGTGGTCATAACAGTTAGCCACTGTAACGACCCTACGATAGGTAGCTACAATCCTATCACCTTAGCCCAAATGATATACCGAGTGGTAACCAGAGGTGGTATTGTCTCGTATACTTAGAATATACATAGCTGGTAAACCTAGGATAAGGCCTAGGGAATAGTCGAGTAGCCTTGAGGTACTCTATTAGGCAGGGTAACCTTTCGGGAAAACATTCGTATAAGATCAAGAGAATTATGGGGATGTTACACGGATCTCCGAGACGACTTCTGTGGTCGACTGAAGGCCTTCCTGAGCGGTTAAAGGCATTAGAGGGCAAAGTTACCCTACCTTGGGAATTTGGTTATTATGCCCATGGGTCCCAGTTACCCTACTAAGCCACCCAAGTTACCCAACCTTCACTGACAAAGTCATCCTTGAACTTAGAGGTCGATTGCCTCATGTTCTATGGGCTCTCAGATGTTCTTGGTTGCACACTAATCTGCTCGGGGAGACCCCATGCCTCTGTAAGGGTGGCCTGAACATACTATTGAACTTGGGCGGGTTTTGCTAACACCCCCCTCTGGCGCCAGCTTTGGGACGGCGCGTCATAGGCAGACAGCTATGTAGTTGCTCATTTCCTAGTAAAAAGATGTCATTGGAGCAGCAGCCGTAACAGCGTATAAGTTGTAGCCCTCCGTCCGCCTGAATGTCGTTCGCAGGATATATAAGGGGAGTATGGGCAACCGCCAAAATGGGGGTTACCCATATATGGTCTCTCGCGTATCTCGGAGTCTATTCTAGCCTACGGGTTGTAGGGTAGTCTTCCTAGTGGTACTCAGATAGGCTTACAAGGCCAGGGTGCTTTCGAGCCAAATACCTCAGTAACCAGCCTGGACCTTCTCCCCTTGATTTGTAGCATTACTATGGGTTGTTATTGGACTCTAGAGGTATGAGTCTTATCACAGTAGAGTATGTCCCGAGAGGCTGGCTATGGGTAGCGCCCATTTAGCCAACCATCGGCTACATCTCACCGGGCGAGCTAGCATGTCAATTTATCACATTGAATAGTCGAGTAGATTAAATGATGGACTGCACAGCTTGTATAGACGAAAATACCACTGGGCCAGTGAGTCCACCACCTAGGTATTGATTCCGGTTGTTGTCATAACAGTTAGCCTCTCGTATGACTTCCATAGGAAGAATCTTTCACCTGCGGTTGTATTCGAGATGCATTGCAGAAACACATATCCTATTGACAGAGTTAAGTGTACCTGAGTTGGTCCGACACTTCCGGCAGGATAAATCCTGATGGAGGGTAGATATCTGACAGACCCTGACTATGACATGCTGCTCGCACAAAGGTCGGAACTAGTGGTGAATCTCAAAGGCTTACATCTGATATCTACTTAAGTTTAAGCGTTTGGCATTCTACTTCGACAACCAACTTTTCCTGGCGAGAACTAATTTGAGTGAAGCTTTGAGCTTAACTATATTAAGTTTTACCGTTGATTCTTTTGAATTATTTACCTCATCTTTATCTTCTACTTTGAGTATTTGGTGCGGTCGCTACCTTAGAGTTCCCCTCTCTACTGGCTGCCCCCGTTACAGCCACTCGTATGATTTGGATAGGAAGACCTTTTCACCTACGGTTGTATTGGAGATCCATTGCAGAAACTCATGTCCTATTGACGGAGTTAAGTGTACCCGAGTTGGTCCGATACTTCCGGCAGGATAAATCCTTATGGAGGCTAGACCTCGGACAAACCCTGAGCAGGACAGGGTACTGGCACATGGTCGGAAGTAGTGGTCAATCTGAAAGGATTACATCTGATATCTACTTAAGTTTAAGCGTTTGGCATTCTACTTCGACAACCAACCTTTCCTCCAGAGAACAAAATTGAGTGAAGCTTCGAGCTTAACTATAATAAATTTTACCCTTGATTCTTCTGAATTATTTTACCTCATCTTTATCTTCTACTTTGCGTGTTTGGTGCGGTCGTAACCTTAGAGTTCACCTCTCTACAGGGTGCCCCCGTTACACTCACAATCTGATCCACAAGCGTAGACTGTTGAATCCATGTTCTCCTTGTGGAACAACATGGTCAATACTGGGCAAAGTGTCGATCCTCAACCCCAGTTGTTATGTCCTCACAACCTAGTCCCATGCATGGTGCTGGTGAGGGTAGACACCAAGCCACCCAAGTGCCAAACTTGAGATGCATTGAAGCAGCTCCTGTGCCTGCTGTGAAACAACTTGTTGCCCAGCTCCGGAGATCAGGTCCTCTAGATTTGGCTATCTTAGAGGTTGATACCGACATGGATAACTAGGTAAGCTTTATCCTATGATAACAATTCTTGGATGGAAAGATGCTAAAACTTCATGCTAGGCCGAATGATGACCATGCAAGGTGAAGATCAAGGATGTTAGTTGTATCTTCCCCAGCCTTAAGTGCAGCAAACTGAAACTAATATATCGTGCTAGAAAATGCGGATAGAGGAAGGTTTCTTTTATTATGTGTTGGGATGGTTACAGCTCTTTCTATTTAGCTTTGGTTTATTTCTTATGTGCTTATGCGAAATGTTATTTGCATATCTCATACTGTTTAAATGATCTGGAAGGAATTTGGTTGGGTTTCTGTATTTGATTTCGTGAGGCCGGACTTGACTTAGTAATTGAAGTTATTTTGCAAGTTTCCCTAAGGAGGGTTGAATACCTGAAATCATGCTGGCATGATAGTAAACACTCTAGCCATTGAAACCCAGTAAACATATCAAGTGATAAAAACTATTCATGACCCGTTGTGGCCACTCTTGTATTAAATGGCAAGGGATATTTACTACTTACCATAAATCATATCAAATTCTACTGAGAAGTAGTAACCGCAATGTTTAGGGACAAGAGACCAGAAAAGCGGTTGAGGCTTGCAGGCCCACCGCCACATACAAGATTCATTCACATGAGTGTGAGATTGGAATGGAGCTACAAGCAATAGAGGCTGACTGGTGAAGCCCTCTTATTGTTAGATAGTGGCGCTACTGGGGCTGAGCTAAGCAGCGATTTGGTTAAGGATGCCCAGGTACCTTGAGTTTGTTGGAAGGATCTGACATCTATTACAGACGCCAGTGGGAATCATATCTCAGGTTTGGGTCTCCACTATACTACTATGGTAGATATGTATATAAGAGACTATGTGAATAAAATGTGATTTGAAGTTGCAGATCGGCCGGCAGGTAAAGTGAATAGTTACCTGCTGATGGCATAGTTGAAAGACTACAACTCAGAAATCAACTGGGAAAGGTGCAGTCTGAAGTCGCGCTCTGACTATTGTAAATCCCACTGCCTTAGAAAGGAAAGAGGTTTAGAGTCTATTACAGAGAAAGAACTCTTAGCAGAAGACCCAGACAACATCTTTGTCATGGGAATGGCCCTCTATATTGATGAACACGGGTATCATATCAAGGTCAAAATCCCTCCAGAATATCAAGACTATGAAGAAATATTCAGTCAAGAAAGGATAAATACTCTACCCGAGCATACAAGATACGAGCACCATATTGACCTAGTCCCTGATGCTAAGTTACTTGAGGGGCCAATATATCCCTTATCCAAGAAAGAATTGGATGCTCTATGGGATTATATTAAGGAGATGGAAGACCATGGAAAGATTAAAAGGTCATCCTCGCAAATGGGTGCTCCGATCTAAATTGTGCTGAAGCCTAATGGTACACTTTGGTTATGTGTTGATTACCGAGGGTTGAACAAGCATACTATTAAGAATAAGTATCTGTTGCCCTTGATGAGCGAGCTTAGGAGCAGGCTCAGTAAAGCCAGTTGCTTCACTAAATTGGTGTAACGACCCTACGATAGGTAGCTACAATCACTATCACCTTAGCCCACATGGTATACCAAGTGGTAACCAGAGGTGGTATGGTCTAGTATACTTAGTATATAAATAGCTGCTAAACCTAGGATAAGGCCTAGGGAATTGTTGAGTAGCCTTGAGGTACTCTACTAGGCAGGTTAACGTTGTGGAAGAACGTGGGTATAAGGTCAAGAGAATCATAGGAAGGTTACACGGACCTCCGCGATGACCTTGGTGGTCAACTAGAGGACTTCCGGAGTGGTTAATGGCATAAGAGGGCAAAGTTACCCTACCTTGGGAATTTGGTTATTATGCCCATGGACCCCAGTTACCCTACTGAGTAGTCCAAGTAACCATACCTTCACCAGCAAAGTCATCCTAGAACTTAGAGGTTGATTGCCTCACATTCTATGGGCTCTTAGATGTTCTTGGGGACATACGCATGTGCGCGGGGAGGCCTCACGCCTGTATAAGGGTGGCCCGAACATACTATTAAACTTGGGCGGCTTTAGCTAATACCCCCCTCTGGCCGCAGCGTTGGGGCGCCAGGTCGTCGGCAGACGGCTGTGTAGTTGCTCGTTTGCTAGTTAACAGCCGTCATTGGAGCAGCTGCCGTAACACCCTATAAGTCGTCGCCATCCCTCCTACTGAATGTCGTTCGCAGGATATATAAGGTGACTATGGGTAACCGCCAAAATGGGGGTCGCCCATAAATGGTCTCTCCGGTACCAAGGAGTCTATCATAGCCTACGGGTAGTAGGGTAGTCTTCCTAGTGGTACTTAGGTAGTCCACGGAGGCCAGGGTGGTTTCAGGACAAATACCATAGTAACCAGCCGGGATCTTCTCCTCTTGATTTGTAGCATTACCATGGGTTGTTATTGGACTCTAGAGGTATGAGTCTTATCACTGTAGAGTATGTCCCGAGACGCTGGCTATGGGTAGCGCCCACTCAGCCAACCATCGGCTACATCTCACTGGGAGAGCTTGTTTGTCAATTTATCACATTGCATAGTCGCGTAGATTATATGATGGACTGCATAGCTTGTATAGACGAAACTACCTCTGGGCCAGTCAGTCTACCACCTAGGTATTGACTCCGGTTGTTGTCATAACAGTTAGCCACTGGTATGACTTGGATAGCAAGAGTCTTTCCACCTGCGGTTGTAGTGGAGATTCATTGCAGAAACTCATATCCTATTCAAGGAGTTAAGTGTACCCGAGCCGGTCCGACACTTCCAGCAGGATAAATCCTGATACAGGGTAAACCACGGACAAACCCTGAGCAGGACAGGGTGCTCTCACCAGGTCGGAAGTAGTGGTGAATGTCAATGGCTTAAATCTGATATCAACTTAAGTTTAAGTGTTTGGCATTGTACTTCGACAACCAACTTTTCCTCGAGAGAACTAAATTGAGTGAAGCTTCGACCTTACCTATATTCAGTTTTAACGTTGATTCTTCCCAATTATTTTACCTCATCTTTATCTTCTACTTTGCGAGTTTGGGCTGGTCACACCCTTAGTGTTCACATCTCTAGCGAGTGCCCCCGTTACAGAATCTAAGAGCAACAGCCTATTCTCCTAATTAGATTCTGTCTCCCTATGGTTAGAATAGTCCGCACCAATGTTGAACAACTATACCTCATATTTGTCAGGCGGGTAAATCAATCTGCCCTCCTCTAATAGGGAAGCCACATTTCATGCACAGCTCGCGTGATCCTGTATGTTTAGCTTATTCAGTCAGGTTATAGCCCTCTTTTCCCTATCCAAATACTGGGATCTGCATACGCTGTGCTTTGCCGGGACCTACAAGAGGGCTGGCCACCGGCTTGTCTATTAGTCAGGAGAACAAGTTGGAGGTTATTTATTAAGGGCCACACACTAGATCACTGGTGGACGGAGTAGCACCAGCAAAGTTTGGAACTCCCAAATCCCTCCAAGCATAATTCTAACATCTGCCGAATGTCTGATAGGAGGTAATGACATCCGGAAACTGATTTACAAACATCGTCCCGTCCGACACCCGATTATGGACTTTGAGCACAATGCTACACTCAAGCCCTTTGGCTATAGTTAGCCTGCTGCTTGTCTGCTGTCCACCTGCACTGTGCACTTCTGGCGTAGTTGGATCTGAGTGGCTTCCAGTTATGGCTGCCGTTTCCCGCCGGTTCAAGAAAGTCCTCAGGCTGCCGAGGATTCTAGGTGTGAAACAATTTTGGCTACTTGATACCGAAACAGGAGGCCTCCGGATGGGGTAAGTCCCCTCTTTAGAACTCTGCATATGTCCGGAGCTGATTGTAAGTATCGATGGTTGTGATTCAGGAAACCTATACCCGATCGGAGTCTCTGCCCCCCAGCCTGATGAACAATTCCCATTGTCCTCATGCTATTCTAATTCGTTCTCATCATTCTCATCGTTCACATCCTGATTGTCCTCTTCCTCACCGTTCTCATCCTCATCCTCCTCAGTCTGCCTGTGGTCATTCTCATATTCACCATCTTGTGAGTCAGTACTGTCATCTGCTACCGGCCACTAACTGGGCGTAATAGCAAGCTCTGATAATTCGAGTTGTGATGAAGCCGGTACTAAAATGGCACTCCCTCCGCCGCTTTCATTCGCCACAAATATAGAGATGCAAAAGGAGCTAGAATTATAGTTAACTTGTCTTTAGATTTAGATTTCTCGACAGGTCTGCTATGGATCTCCTTTTGGATTTCTGTGCCCCGTCTTGGCAGACCTGTTTTGCTATTAGGCAACTGGTGTTGTGGCATATGCGCAGGTGAAAAGTGATAGAATAGAATCAGAGTGATTGATGTAGGGGAATAGATGGTGTTCTTTAATGAGTATTGGCTAAAGAGACAATATGGTGTTTGAACTTAGCAGATAGAAAGGGTCTAAACAGCCTGCATTAAGCACTAGGATTGTCCATAGCTTGGCACTAACTTTCATGTTTGATGTTGTAGGCCCATCAACGTGGTCGAATTGATACCTGCAATGGCAATTTGTATCTGAGGTCAACTTGTGCCTGCGTCTACTTCATGGATCACAATACGAGCGTTAGGTATTTAAGGTTCGTGATGTGGTAGAAGGGGTTTATTAGCATATGCAGACTAATCTAATACAAGTAGGTATGCTAAGTAGACTGTAGCAAATAATGTTGAGGCTAGGGCGCAGAGGCCGAGATATCAATTATCGAAGGTGCTGCTGGTCAGGCGCGAAACTCAAAACAGTCGGAAAGACATCAATCTAGTTCACAAAACTTCAGAACTCAAACCCTGAACAAAGGACAGCCAGAGCAGAATAGACAATAGTCCGCAAAACTCCTGGAGCAAAGCCAAAAAGCAACAAAACAAAATAGTCTCATTGAAACAAGAATGCAAAACCAAAGTCTGAAGCAAGAACAGGCAAAGAAAAGCACCGGTGTTAACCCCCAACATTGGGTGCTGACAAACCTACCAAGTGGGCAGCCAGCTAACCTAAAACAGCAAAGTGCGGGAGAGAGAACAGGATGAGGATGGCTGGCAAAGCTCCCAAAGCTAAACATCCAAGGAAAAAGAGGCAAAGGAAATGTCTCTGATTCCCCTCTGCCTACGGGATCCGAAGATTGTAGGTTCAGATTAGCCTCATTGGGTTGGGGCGGACAGGCCTGTCAGCAGCGGGCTAATGTAAAACAGAAATAAACTAGAATGAACAGCAACATTCTGCTGAAAGCCAGAAGCTAGAATGAAACCCACATAGAAGAAAATAAAGATCCAAGCTTCAGCATACACCAACTAGTATATGTAGACTCTTTGAAACGGAGCTAAATCATCTGCATAGCCTTAAATTAGCCACATTGGGTTAGGGCGGACTAGCTCTGCTGGTAGAGACTAAGTGTAACAGGGGTACCCTATAGAGAGGTGAACTCTAAGGTTGCGACCGCACCAAACACTCAAAGTAGAAGATAAAGATGAGGTAAATAATTCAAAAAAATTAAACAGTAAAACATGATATCATTAAGCTGAAAGCTTCACTCAATATGTTTTCTCGAGGAATGTTGGTTATCAAAGTAGAATGCCAAACACTTAAACTGAAGTAGATATCAGATTTTAAGCCTTGGAAAATCACCACTACTCCGCCCTTGTGCGAGCACCCTGACCTCCGCAGGGCTGTCCGAGGTCTACCCTGCATCAGGAATTATTCTGCCGGAAGTGTCGGACCAACTCAGGTACACTTAACACTGTCAATAGGGTATGTGTTTTTGCAATGGATCTCCAATACAACAACAGGTGGAAAAACTCTTCCTATCGAAGTCATCCCTGTGGCTAACTGTCATGACAACAACTGGAGTCAATATCTAGGTGGTAGACTCACTGGCCAAGTGGTAGTTTCATTTATACAAGCTATGCAGTCCAACATTTAATCTACACGACTATCTAATGTGATAATTTGACATGCAAGCTCCCCCACTGAGATGTAGCCGATAGTTGGCTAAGTGGGCGCTACCCATAGCCAGCCTCATGGGACATACTCTACCGTGATAAGACTCATACCTCTAGAGTCCATTGATAACCCATAGTTATGCTACAAATTAAGGGGAGAAGGTCCTGGCCGGTTACTGAGGTATTTGTGGGGAAAGCGCCCTGCCCTCCTTGCACTACCTAAGTACTACTAGGAAGACTACCCTACTATCTGTAGGCGAAGATAGACTCCTAGGTGCCGGAGAGACCATATATGTGCGACCCCCATTGTGGCCGTTACCCATACTCTGCGTATATATCCTACGAATGACATTCAGTCGGACAGACAGCGACACTGATACAGTGTTACGGCAGCCCTCCATTGACCTCTTTATACAAGCAAAAGAGCAACTATGCAGCCGTCTGCCTATGACACGCCATCCCAACACTGGGGCCAGAGAGGGGTATTAGCAAAACCCGCCCAAGTTCAATATCATGTTTGGGCCACCTTTACTCTGGCGTGGAGCCTTCCTGTGCAGATGCGTGTGCCCCTATTAACATCTAAGACCTATCGAATCTAAGGGAATCGACCTCTAAGTTGTACGATGACCTTGCATGTGAAGGTAGTGTAACTTGGACTCCTTAGTTCGGTAACTGGGACCCATGGGCATAATCACCAAATTCCTAAGGTAGGGTAACTTTGTGTTCATATGCCTTTAACCTCTCCGGCAGTCCTCCAAGCAACCACAAACGTTGTCTCGGAGATCTGTGTAATCTTCTCATAAATTCCTTGACTTTATGCGAACTTGCTCAGAAAATATTACCCTACCTTGTAGAGTACCCAAGGCTACTCAATTATTCCCTAGGTCTTGTTCTAGGTTAACCAGCTATCTGTATACTACGTATACGAGATCATACCACCTCTGGTTACCACTTGTATACCATTTGAGCTAAGGTGGTAGTTATTGTAGCTAGCTATTGTAGGGTTGTTACACTAAGCCAGGATGGAAACACACAGGAGAGAACTCCATAGGTGTGTTTCAACTGGCATATCTGTACAACCTGCTGCCAACAGAGTAGTAGATGTGAGGCCTGATAGTTGTAACCGCAACTTATCAGGCACAGCGAAGCCATCACTACATGGGCTGACGGGAGTGCATCAGCAATTGGTTACCCTGCGTCACGTGCTGCGCCGTTGCGTCCAGACACACCCAGCGTTGAATCTGCGTGTGCGTCCTGAGTTGCACCCCCTCTGTCCCCTGCGTCCTGTACGTCCTGAGTTGTATCCCTTGAGTCCTGTGTGTCTGTAGACCAGTTATTACACCACATTCCATCCTAACACATGCAACCATACAACTCTGCCTCCCATGCATCCAGACTCATTCCTCAACACCATCGCACATCATGATTTACCACTTACAGATGCTTGCTTCAAGGGTACTGCTGCGTATTTCTTGGCACAGTTCATGGTTGTTTCTCTGCACTTAGCCTCAAACGCGACGCGACAAATTCTTCTCCCACCATCATCATACTCATCATCTATATTCCCAGGCACCTAGTAGATTACTCAACTCCTAGCACTCAACCTATCCAGAATGTGACACCGGATGATTCTTGGCCTTGATGTCAGCTACACACTGGCACAAGGTATGTCTCTGGCATACCAGTATTCATGGAGTTCACCCTTCTTCTGAGACTGGTCTTTTGTCTCTACTAATCCAGAACTCGATACCAGATTCCTCCACAACTGGTCTACCAATCTTCAATCCGTCACTTGGACATCATTTGGCTCGACGTCATGTACACGCCGGTATAAGGGACATTGCTGTCGCATCGATCCTCATGAAGTCGCTACATAGTCTGGGAGGTGGGGTCCTGGGAAGGCTCAGAGGGGATGCTGGGAATCAGAGGTCTCGATGGCAGATTCCTCCACATCCTTTAGGCCGAGTCCAGATCTCATGACATGGCATCATTGAGCTCGACGCCAGCTACACGCCGGTATAAGGTACTTCTTTATCGCATCAATACCCATGAGGTTACTATTTACGCTACAGGGGGTATTGGGAAGCCAGAAGGGGTAGTTCTAGCCATCCCAGAGCCTGATGTGAGATTCCTCCACAACCGCTTAAGCGATTCACATCTACAGGCATGGCGTCATTGGGCTCGGCCCCAGCTACATGCCGGTATAATGAACGCCCCTGTCAGATCAATACTCATGAAATCGCTATCTACTCTGGGGGGCTGGGTCTTGTGAAGGCTGAGAGGAGATGCTGGCGCTCTCTGGACTCGATGGCAGATTCCTGAACAACCATAGATCTCATTCTGGTCCTGGCACCGGGGGATTACTGGACTTGACGCTAGCTTCACGCAGGTATAAGGTACATCTCTGTCACATCAATACTCATCAAATCACTATCGACTCTGGGGGGGGGTCCTGGGAATAGAGAGGGGTTTTGCTGGCGAGCCCAGAACTAGATGTCAGATACCTCCACGACCGCCTAGCCAATCTCAGATCTAAAGGCATGGCGCCGTTGGTCTTGACGCCAGGTACACGCCCGTATAAGGTACGTCTCTGGCGCACCAGTTTCCATGGAGTTCGCCCACCCTTCTGAGAGTGGCCTTTGAGAATCCTAATACCCTGGCAATCCAAAGGTCAATGGCAGATTCCTCCATGCCCGCTGAACTGATTTTGATTCTGTCACTTGAACGTCATTAGAAACGACACCAGCTACACGCCAGTATATGTTGCGTCTCTGGTGCATCTGTATTCATGGAGTTCGCCACCCTTCTGAGAGTGGTCTTTTGTCTCTAACATTCCTCAACTCGATGGCAGATTCCTCCTCAACTGCTCAACCGATTTTGATTCTGTTACCTGGACGTCACTGGGCTCAACGCCAGCTACACACCTGTATAAAGAGGGTTCTGAGGTGCCTATTTTCCATGAAGCTATATAGTCCTGGGGAAGGCAAGAGGGGGGGGGGAAGGGGCACTGAGGGGGGGGTTCAACTGTATATTAGAAGAATAGAAAACTAATAACAGTTAGTAGTAAATGTAATACTGTTTCATGATGAAAAATATATTGTGACCTGTGTGACCAAGGTCAGAAACAGGTAAAGGGGTGACCCTAGGCTTATTTCAATTATCGCAGGAAGAGTAGGTACTGCGTCTGATTACGTCCTCAGAGTTAGGTGCTGCGTCAGGTTGAGCTCTGAGCATTAGATACTCCCTCTAGTTGTGTTCTGAGGATGTAACGACCCTACGATAGGTAGCTACAATCACTATCACCTGAGCCCAAATGGTATACCAAGAGGTATCCAGAGGTGGTATGGTCTCGTATACTTTATACAAATAGCTGGTAAACCTAGGATAAGACCTAGGCAACTGTCGAGTAGCTTTGAGGTACTGTACTAGGCAGGGTAACCTTTCGGGAGAACATTCGCATAAGGTCAAGAGAATTATGGGAATGTTACACGGACCTCCGAGACAACTTCTGTGGTCGCCTGGAGGACTTCCTGAGCGGTTAAAGGCATAAGAGGGAAAGTTACCCTACCTTGGGAATTTGGTCATTATGCCCATGGACCCCAGTTACCCTACTGTGCTGTCCAAGTTACCCTACCTTCACCGGCAAAGTCATCCTAGAACTTAGAGGTCGATTGCCTCACATTCGATGGGTTCTTAGATGTTCTTGGGCGCACACGCATCTGCGCGGGGAGGCCCCACGCCTATGTAAGAGTGGTCCGAACATGCTATTGAACTTGGGCGGGTTTGAGTAACACCCCCCTCTGGCCCCAGCGTTGGGACGGCGCGTCATAGGCAGACGGCTGTGTAGTTGCTCGTTTGCTAGTTAAAACAGGTCATTGGAGCAACTGCCGTAACACCGTATACGTCGTCGCCGTCCCTCCGTCTGAATGTCGTTCGCAGGATATATAAGGGGAGTATGGGTAACCGCCAAAATGGAGGTCGCTCATATATGGTCTCTCGGGCATCTAGGAGTCTATTCTACCCTACGGGATGTAGGGTAGTCTTCCTAGTGGTGCTCAGGTAGTCTCAGAAGGCCAGGGTGCTTTCGAGACAAATACCTCAGTAACCAGCCCGGATCTTCTCCCCTTGATTTGTAGCATTACTATGGGTTGTTATTGGACTCTAGAGGTATGGGTCTTATCACGGTAGAGTATGTCCCGAGAGGCTGGCTATGGGTAGCGCCCACTTAGCCAACCATCGGTTACATCTCACCGGGGGAGCTTGCATGTCAATTTATCACATTAAATAGTCGCGTAGATTAAATGATGGACTGCATAGCTTGTATAGACGAAAATACCACTGACCCAGTGAGTCCACCACCTAGGTATTGATTCCGGTTGTTGTCATAACAGTTAGCCACTGGTATGACTTCGATAGGAAGAGTTTTTCCACCTGCGGTTGTATTGGAGATGCATTGCAGAAACTCATAT
>Ga0307509_10003470_pt1 | contig 23871 bp, 10 predicted proteins | sample 10_EM_MG_FD_202245 | JGI IMG/M metagenome (GOLD analysis project Ga0307509, IMG submission 202245) | Populus trichocarpa ectomycorrhiza microbial communities from riparian zone in the Pacific Northwest, United States - 10_EM | ecosystem: Host-associated > Plants > Roots > Unclassified | place... | reverse complement strand
ACTCTCAGCATTATCCTTAAGATCTTTCAAGTATCTATGGTCCTTTCGGAGGATACTCTTTATGGCCTTCCAAAGATGCTCAATTGGGTTTAAATCGGGGCTGTGTGGGGAGTGTTCAGCAACCTCGATGCCATGCGATTCCAACCACTCTTTACTGATCTCCACTTATAACAGTACCAAAAGCTTGCTAAGAAGTCATTTTTTGACAGTGATGTGAAAGAAAAAACTAAATACAGGGGTTGGGAGGGTCTTGTGTTAAAACCCGTTGTGTCTTAAACTAGGTGGGCTCGGGTGGGGTTGGTGTACAGACTTATTGATCATAACTGTAGTAGGTGGGATCCTGTGAAAGAAGCGAATACTACTCACTGCGAGAAATACTAGTTCGTTGGTGATCGACAGCCTGTGCAATCAGGCAAAGAAGGAAAATATCGCCGTCGCTGTCTTCTACTCCGATTTCCTTTCCCAGCAAGAGCAGTCCATCACCAACATCGTGGGTGGTATTCTGAGGCAGCTAGTAGCAAAAGGAGGCTTCCAGGATTATCTACGCGAGAGGTTCCAAGAAGCACAAAAGGAGATTGGCGATAGAGGGCTACGACTTCCGGAATTTATGGGAATGCTGAGAGTGGCTATTGCGCTACCCCCGGTTTTCATCTGTGTCGATGCCTTGGGCGAATGTTTACTAAAGTGTCTGTCGGGGCTTCTCGGGTCACTACGAGATATTGTTCGGGAGTCTCCTACAACGAGAATATTTCTCACTGGTCGGCCGCATGTTAGGGAGGATATCCAAAGGTATTTCATCGTGGCAGTTACCATTCATCAAAGAAGAAAGAAAATTGAAGAGATGGCCCTTGGCGATGGATTGAATGGTGCCTACATAGCAACTCTCACAAGACCAAAAGCACAGAAGGGATACAAATCAGTACTCGGGATGAAGGTCCTGATGTGGGTGTTCTCACCCCAAAGCTATTGTCTGGTGATGGTATTTTTTAGTTGGTGTGAAGTCCTGGCGTTTCGTTTGCTTGTCAGCGTCAATCCGCCACCGCATTTAAAAGTTGGAGAATCCGACTCAAGACGTAGCAGTTTGCTGTAGTCCACACCATAGCGAGCGCCCGGCATAGCGAGCCATCCCCCAAATACTAGCCTCTATTTAAATCCGGACTGAGGTTCAGCCAATCACATTGCCAAACTTGGGGATGGCTTGTTATGCCGGGCACTCCCTATGGTGTGGAATCCTGTGGCGGGTGTTGGCAATCTTGACGGTTGACGGTTCCGGTGAAGGTCAGCAAGAGAAAACGAAAGAAACTGAAATTGATAAATTGAAGTTAAAATCCGAACACTGATGGTTATGATAAACCGAAGTCATTAGCTCTTAGAAAAGTGATGAAGGATGATGAACGAAGAACGGCTCCCATCAACCGAAGAAAATCCACACTGACATCCGTCCCTCCAAGGAGTTTTCCGCACTGATTAACTAACAAAAGCCCATCCACCGAGACTACTCACTTGCGCGACTACGTAACAAGCTACGCAATCTACAACAATAACAAAAATTAAGAGTTTGACAATAGGTTTCTGTAAACATACAGAAGAGCGACGATTGGGGGTGTTTAAGAAAATCTGCACTAACGTTAATCTGGCTTTTGCTAGATTATGCTCGGCTAAGTACGGTAGACTAACTTACTGGTATCCTAAGTCAACAATCTCGCTCTAATCCCGAACTGGGGTTAGGATTAGTAATGCTAAGAACCTCCTTAAAATGCCATCAGACCAAATACTGTAGCTATCATACTTGATAATAGATGACTAACCTAATATTCCACTACCGGTATCATACAAGGCAAAAAAGCAAAGCGAGCATTTGGATAATACTTCCGTCCAGCCATCTGAGGTCCGCTTACATGCCCCCAACCGGTATGACCTCACCATGGCTCTCTGCTCTTAAGCAAAATTGATTCCTTGAACTCCTCCTGGTTCTTGAGCTCGCAATGTGTTGGGGCCTGTATGTATAGGAGGCTCTCTATGTTCTAAGGGTAATAACTGGGCAGGGAATAGAGAGAAACGCAAGCAGCATTTAACCTCTGTTGATTGTTAGAAGCCGTGAGATGCTGATCAGCATGCTCGCGCTATTGTTGCATCGCTTGAATTGTTTGCGGGAATGCTCTCAAACTGCAGGGAAATAGGTACGCCTATTTTTCAACAGGTCGATTGCTGCGACAACCAAGCAAAATGCCAAGAGTTCACACCGCTAAAACACGATCGCCAACCCATAACTCGGAAGTGGGAATCCCTCGCTCTCTACTACCGGTACTCTACTAGAGTACTAACTAGGGGTATCTATAAACTACACCGAAATGATCCTATCTTTCCATGGAATATAACCCATCGTTCTCGTCTATACCCCCCCTTTCCCCTTTCTACACTTTTATGCTAACAATGGAAAGACAAAGACTCCCACCGTTCGTAGCCTCCGGGCATCGCCCACCATCTGCGCATCCGGGTCTCTCGCTTCCATTACAGCTTCCCCAGCTTTCTTTACTACTTTCTCGCTTTCCTTCCGGCGGGTGCGTCGATTCAAAACTCAGGCGCATTCCCACAGCCTAAATGCTTCCCAAAGCTAAAGCATTTCCAAAGCCAAGGCGCATCCCCAGAAACTATCCGAACAATAAGGCAACCATCATGGGAGTATTCCGAGCAGCAGATTACGACTCCCAACACCTATGCTTCGGGAATACGCTTGATAAATCCCCCGGGGGAAAGGGGGCGGGGGGCGAAAGAGCCGGGAGGAAACGTGAAAGAGTTGGATGCTCAGCGGCTACGAACCGCAGGAGTATTTGTCCCTCCCTTGCTAGATCCGGCGTACGAATAGGGGCAAAGCGAGAAGTATGGCGAAAAAAGATACAGTATAGATGTGTGTAGTCTATCAAAGGACAGGAGGATTTCGTTGTGGTTTATATATACTCCTGTCTTTACCGTTAGTTGTAGGAGAGAATTCAAGAGAATGAGAGACCCTCCCCACTCTTAAGTTGTGCCCTGAGGATGATATTTTGGTGTACCAGCTCTTGGGTTTTTGTTTAGTTCCCGTCGCTGTTAATCTCTTGTTCCTTTTAATATTTAGAGCTGCTCGCTAGAAGTCTTTGTGAAACTTATCCGTATCTCGCATGATACACCCTCACTAAAGGGAAATCATTGGACGGTAATTGTGCCACAACAAGCCACATCGCCCCGCTTTCTTCAGCTCTGGTCACAGAATGTTCATAAACTCCCCTGATCCCCCCACAAGACGCTGCACCATTTCCGCTGCACCATTTCTACATCCAACCAACCTTTTGGATAGAATATCATGGCTCAAACTTCGCATTCAGTCAGCATCGGCCACGGCAACGTCAACTCCGGCAAAATGACAGGTAGTTTCAACACCGCTTACCATAAATCCGACGAGGACACACAGATCATGCTTTGGCTCTCTCCACTAGAGCCAAATCACAGACACCAAGGCGTGCGCACCGACCGGCTCAACAGTGTCGGGAATTGGTTTTTAGAAACGAGTGAGTTTCGGGAGTGGAGGGATGGTGAGGGTGGAGTCGATAAGGCAGTCTTATTTTGCTCTGGGGATCCGGGAGTGGGAAAAACATATCTAAGGTAAGTAGGGGGATTTTTTCAAAGAGGTAAATACCACTGACGGCAAGAAATGCTAGTTCGTTGGTGATCGACAGCCTCTGCGATCAAACGGGGGAGGAAAATATCGCGGTTGCTGGCTTGTACTGCGACTTCCTTACACAACAACAGCAGACTGTCAAGAACATCATGGGCGCTATGCTGAAGCAGTTGGTTGGCAGAGGGGAGGTTACGGAGGATCTACGAAACGCGTTTCACAAAGCGAAAGGGGAGTTTGGTGGTAGAGGGCCGCTACTCGCGGATTTGATGGGGATGTTGAGGACTGCTATCGCCTCGATACCCCGGGTTTTCATCTGTGTCGATGCCTTGGACGAATGTTTGCCGAAGCACCTACAGGACCTTCTCAGCTCGCTGAGAGATATTGCTCGGGAGTCTCCTAACACGAAAATATTCTTCACCGGGAGGCCCCATGTCAGGGAAGACATGCAAAGATACTTCACCAAGGCGGTTGTAATACCCGTTAACCCTAACACTAATGATATCCGGAGTTATGTAGAGATGAGGTTAGACAGGGATTCCGAGCCGGAGGCGATGAGCAGCGATTTACGGGCGGATATCGTGAGTGTTATCCCGGAAAGGATATCTGATATGTGCGTCGAACCACTTCCCATTCCCGCCCTGTCAATGATGTATACTTACCAACGATTGTGTGTAGATTCCTCCTTGTTTCGTTGAGCATCGATGCCATTCTAGGAGAGGTGACAATTGGCCAGAGAAGAAAGAAACTTCAAGAGACGACACAAGGCAATGGATTGAGCGATGCCTACAAGGCAACTCTGGCGCGACTAAAGGCCCAAAAGGGATATAAATCAGTACTCGGCATGAAGGTCCTGATGTGGGTGTCCAATTCGGAGAGGCCGTTACAAGCCCAGGAGCTCCGCCATGCCTTGGGAGTAGAGATAGGATCTGCAGATCTTGATCCGGAAAACCTACCTGCATTACGGACACTCATAGCATCTTGTCTTGGCCTTGTCAAAGTCGAGGCATCTTCATCTACGATTCGGCCAGTGCACTTCACTCTTCAGGAGCATCTCTTTCTTGATCCGACCCTATTTCATAACCCTCACTCCGAAATTGCGGAGGTTTGCTTGACATACCTGAATTTTGGATCTATCAGGAATCTTTCGCCAACCGATTACTCGCCCCCCGCATCAACTCCCCTTTTAGAATATGCTTCTATTCACTGGGGCAGCCACTCAAGAAGGGGGATGACGGAAATTATCAAAATACTTGCACTACGGCTTCTCGCTAGATTTGATGAGCATATATCTGCTCAGCTACTATTATTGCACTATAATGAACGTCGTGCTGGGGACCCGCGCTTTGACGAAGAGGGAGGACCCACGGGATTTTTGGGACTACACGGGGCAGCATTTCTCGGGATTGTAGGAATAGTTTCTGCGGTATTGGAGATGAAGGAATGGGACGTTAATGCATACGATTGCACGGGGATGACCCCTCTCACCTGGGCATCTATGAGAGGGCACGGGGAGGTCGTAAATGTCCTTTTGCAGCGAGCGGACGTCAACCCCGACAAGGCAGACACCTTGTCTGGCCGGACACCGCTCTTGTGGGCAGCTATGGAAGGGAATAGAGGGGTGGTAGAGATGCTTTTGCAACGAGAGGACGTCAATCCAGACCAGGTAGACACTAAATATGGCGGGACAACACTCTGTTGGGCAGCTGAAAAGGGGCATGAGGGGGTAGTAAAGATGCTCCTTGAACGAGAGGACGTCAATCCCGACCAGCCAAACACCAAATATGGCCGGACACCACTCTCGTGGGCGGCTCAAAATGGGCACGAGGGGGTTGTAAAGATGCTTCTAGAACGAGAGGACGTCAATCTCAACTTAGCAGACTTCGAATTTGGCGGGGCACCACTCTGTTGGGCAGCGCAAAATGGGCACGGGGGGGTTGTGAAGATTCTCCTTGAACGAGAGGACGTCAATCCCAACCAGCCAGACACCAAATATGGCAACACACCACTCTGTTGGGCAGCTCAAAATGGGCACGAGGGGGTTGTAAAGATGCTTCTAGAACGAGAGGACGTCAATCGCAACCTAGCAGACTCCGAATTTGGCATGACACCAGTCACTTTGGCGGCCGGGGGCGGGCATGAGGGAATAGTAAAGATGCGTCTGGAACACGAGGACATCAATCCCAAACAGCCAGAGACCAAATATGGCCAGACACCACTCACGTTGGCGGCCGGGGGCGGGCATGAGGGAATAGTAAAGATGCTTCTGGAAAAAGAGGACGTCAATCCCAACCAGGCGGATACCAAATATGGCAAGACACCACTCTCGTGGGCGGCGCAAAACGGGCATGGGGGGGTTGTAAAGATGCTCCTCGAACGAGAGGACGTCAATACCAACATAGCAGACATCGAATCTGGCCAGACACCACTCTGTTGGGCAGCTCAAAAAGGGCATGGGGGGGTTGTAAAGATGCTCCTTGAACGAGGGGACGTCAATCCCGACCAGCCAGACACCAAATATGGCAAGACACCACTCTTATGGGCGGCGCAAAACGGGCATGGGGGGGTTGTAAAGATGCTTCTGGAACGTGAGGACGTCAATCCCAACCAGCCAGACACCAAATATGGCCAGACACCACTCACGTTGGCGGCCGGGGGCGGGTATGAGGGAATAGTAAAGATGCTTCTGGAACAAGAGGACGTCAATCCAGACCAGCCAGACACCAAATATGGCGTGACACCACTCTCGTGGGCGGCTCAAAATGGACACGAGGGGATTGTAAAGATGCTTCTAGAACGAGAGGACGTCAATACCAACCCAGCAGACATCGAATCTGGCCAGACACCACTCTGTTGTGCAGCTCAAAACGGGCATGGGGGGGTAGTAAAGATGCTCCTTGAACGAAAGGACGTCAATCCCGACCAGCCAGACACCAAATATGGCCGGACACCACTCTCGTGGGCGGCTCAGAATGGGCACGAGGGGGTTGTAAAGATGCTTCTAGAACGAGAGGACGTCAATCCCAACCTAGCAGACTTCGAATTTGGCGGGACACCACTCTGTTGGGCAGCTCGAATAGGGCATGGGGGGGTTGTGAAGATGCTCCTTGAACGAGGGGACCTCAATCTCGACCAACCAGACACCAAATATGGCAAGACACCACTCTCGTGGGCGGCTGAATATGGGCATGAGGGGGTTGTAAAGATGCTCCTGGAACGAGAGGACGTCAATCCCAACCAGCCAGACATCGAATTTGGCAAGACACCACTCTGCTCGGCGGTTCAATGTGGGCATGAGGGGGTTGTCAAGATGCTTCTAGAACGAGAGGACGTCAATCCCAACCAGCCAGACACCAAATATGGCGGGTCACCACTCTGCTGGGCGGCTCAATATGGGCATGAGGGGGTTGTAAAGATGCTTCTGGAACAAGAGGACGTCAATCCCGACCAGCCAGACACCAAATATGGCGTGACACCACTCTCGTGGGCGGCTCAAAATAGGCACGAGGGGGTTGTAAAGATGCTTCTAGAACGAGAGGACGTCAATACCAACCTAGCAGACATCGAATCTGGCCAGACACCACTCTGTTGGGCAGCTCAAAGAGGGCATGGGGGGGTTGTAAAGATGCTCCTTGAACGAGAGGACGTCAATCCCGCCCAGCCAGACACCAAATATGGCCGGACGCCACTCTCGTGGGCGGCTGAAAATGGGCACGAGAGGGTTGTAAAGATGCTTCTAGAACGAGAGGACGTCAATCCCAACCAGCCAGGCATCGAATTTGGCAAGGCACCACTCTGCTCGGCGGTTCAATATGGGCATGAGGGGGTTGTAAAGCTGCTTCTAGAACGAGAGGACATCAATCCCAACCTGGCAGACACCAAATATGGCGGGTCACCACTCTGCTGGGCGGCTCAATATGGGCATGAGGGGGTTGTAAAGATGCTTCTAGAACTAGGGGACGTCAATCCCAACCTATCAGACATCGAATTTGGCCAGACGCCACTCACGTTGGCGGCCGGGGGCGGGTATGCGGGAATAGTAAAGACGCTTCTGGAACAAGAGGACGTCAATCCCAACCCGTCAGACACCAAATATGGCCAGACACCACTCTGTTGGGCAGCTCAAAGAGGGCATGGGGGGGTTGTAAAGATGCTCCTTGAACGAGAGGACGTCAATCCCGACCAGCCAGACACCAAATATGGCCGGACACCACTCTCGTGCGCGGCTCAAAATGGGCATGGAGGGGTTGTAAAGATGCTCCTTGAACGAGGGGACGTCAATCCCGACCAGCCAGACACCAAATATGGCAAGACACCACTCTTGTGGGCGGCTCAAAATGGACGCGAGGGGGTTGTAAAGATGCTCCTCGAACGAGAGGACGTCAATCCCAACCAGCCAGACATCGAATTTGGGCAGACTCCACTCTCGTGGGCGGCTGAGAACAGGCATGATGCGATATTCAAGATGCTTATGGAAAGGAAAGCTTTCCGCGCCCCTATGCCAGATAACCTTGACCAAAGCCCACCCTTGTTCGGTCTCCTCAAAAGACATGGAGCTGTGAGGATCCCGCGGGAGCGGGGCACTGCCAGTTGCGCTACGGAAGATCATCCCACTCCCGCATCCCTCTCGCCCTCCCCCATCTCTCCCTCTCAATCTGTGGTGGGGGTGCAATCCCCACCTCACGATCCTAATACCGACGTCACAGACCCCAATGGCCAATCCGCACCCCTACCGACGGCCCACAATGAACAGCCGAGGTTATTGGACCCCTCAGGTTCTACCTCCAAGTCCGCACTGGAGCTGAGCAATTTCGATTTGGCCGCAGCAGATCGCTGTACCCCGACACACCTCCCACCCTCCGCCGCGCCCCAGGACGAGTGTGTAGTGGAGACGCGATCCGGAGCTCACGATCCTAACACCGACGTGACAGACCCCAATGGCCAATCCGCACCCCTACCGGCCGCCCACAATGAACAGCCGAGGTTATTGGACCCCTCAGGTTCTATTTCCAAGTCAACACAGGAGCGGAGCAATGTCGATTGGGCCGCAGCAGATCGCGGCACCCCAACACACCTCCCGCCCTCCGCTGTCCCTCATGACGAGTGTGTACTGGAGATGCAACTCAGAGCTCACGATCCTAATACCGACACGACAGACCTCGATGGCCAACCCGTGCCCCCACCGGCAGCCCCCGATGAACGGCCGTTGTTTCCAGACCCCCGGAGTTCTGTTCCCCAGTCCGCGCATGGAGGCCTCCCAACCCAATCACCAGGATGGTCCCAATATCTTTCCATCTGGCCCCTAAACCTCTGCTGCTGTCGAAGGAAATCCAAGACCCACCCTAACAACACCTAGACTAGTCCCCTTATCTACGGTCGGACCGATTCTTTATCACCGCGCCTCTTATTCGTCTTTTCGCTTTTGCCCTTCACATCCTTGCTTCTTTGTTTTTGGATACACTCTTATTCAACAAGCACTTACCACAGGGGGGCCGGTGCAGCCAAGACTTCAGTCGATTTTGATGTAAACAGGCTTTAATAAGTGTGTTTTGTTCTAATTTCCTCTAGATATTTGAGATTTATCAGCTCTTGTGTTTTTCTCTCTTCTTCTTTGCCTTCTTCCTTTAGAGTTCTAGTTGGACTTGATCCCATTTTCGTGTTTCTGTTCTTCATTCCTGTTGTTCGTCAGGTTAATATTGTCAAGGTTGATGGAAGCGGATAGTTGCCAGAGATAAAGAAAGCGGATAGATGGGGGACAAGACAGGATAATATCTCATTTCATTTGTTCTAGGCGGGAGGATAGGCGTCAGGATTGACAGAAAGACTGACAGAAGAGTTTATGGTCATATCTTTCCTTTATTAATTATTACGAAGGTACGCAGGCAAATGGGATTATACATAAAGGAGAGATCGATAGGTGTGGCAGGCGATAGAATGATTGAGATGATTTTATTATTCTTATATAGACTCATGTTTGGTTACTTAGTTTTAGGAGGATGACGAGCGAACGAAGTTTCCGGTTGTACCTACCATATAGTTGAGCCCCGGCCTAGTTCGGCCGTTTGACCGTTATAAGGTACAAGTAAAAAGGTTTGAGCTATGATGGTTGAGAGTTTCTTGGGATTCTTATTCTTTTCTGCGTCTCCGGACGTGTCCTATATATACACAATCTTGTCTTTACAGAAAGAACCTTTCTTCCACAACATGCTCCGCTATTCTCTCCTATCTTCCCATACCATCCAACTCCTTAGAAGTTTCCCGAAACTTCTTTCCCCCATTTCCATCCATTTCGTCTCATCCTCTAACACTACTTCTTCAACCTTCTGTGATCCTGCACAGTCCTGATACCACCTGTTGTTTCCAATCCTTCATAGTCTGATCCATATGCGTTCCAACTCCTGGTAAATCTCAACCACTAACCATGAGTCTTCCCTAGTGCCAATTCCTAAAACATCCTAAACGTTCCTCCTTAAGCTAACGTCTCAACCAAACATATCATTCCTCCGCTGATACTATACTAGCTCATAGTGCAACCGTTATCAAACCCGATTCCCCTCAGCCATGTCCCATCAGTGTTCCGACTATCGATCAGGTATGGAACCTTCGTGAATTTTAACAACAAGTACCATAAAAACTCGAATTAGCAGACCATGTGCTATGTAGTCCAAAATTTCCAACTCTGGAATAGAGGGGGCAAAACACACCAAAAAACACGTCCCCCGAGACAAAAAAAACCAAAAAAACACAGACCTCACTAGGAGAGGCAAGTCCAACGTCCTAGCACATGGTCCGTTTATTCGAGTTTTTACGGTACTCACCCCAGGAAAAAATTACCCGAAAAAAACAGATTAAAAAATTCATGGTAACACCCCTGCGTTTGTCTGAGTGCCCATACAAAACTCGCATTCTTGAATACGCTAGTTCTTCCCTGAGAGGAGTATCTTTACAATTCCACTCTTGGCAAAAACGCACGCTCAATTGGCAACGAAATATTTGCCCATGCATGAGTTACCGTTTCCCTATTTTTTTATTCCCCGAGCAATGCAAAGGTATTATAAAATAATCCCATAACAATTCAAGGATTACCTGAGGCTAGAGTTCGTTACAGGGCCGGGGGGGACATTTTTGGCGTGATCCCGGCCCCGGCCCCGTCCTGGGCAAGTCCCCGCTCATTCACTGGACAGGGCCCATTCCTCCCCACCTGTTTTAACGGGGGCCCGTCTGGGGAATGGGCGGGGTGGGGGGAAGGGCCAGGGAACCCGATAAAAACACGCCCCACCCCGGGCCGTTCAGCGGGGAGGGGAACGGGGCCGGGGGCCCTGTAACGAACGCTACCTGAGGCCTGCTGGCATTTTTCTAAATTTTCTCTAGAACTCTTTCAACATAAGCCAAATGAAAGGAGAGGTTGTTTATGGTGGGCCAGAGAGAGGGTAGTTTTTGCACAAGTGTCACTTTTTCGATTGCATATTTCGCGGCCAATAGTATCCGGAAGGGTTTCTCGCCAAGAACATGGTATTGAAAGGATTCGCCCCGGCAGAGGTCTTTGTGAGACATATCTCGCATGCATCATGCACCCTCACTTCAGGGAAATCATTGGACTGTAAGTGTTCCACAACAAGCCACACCGCTCTGCTTTCTTCAGCTCTGGTCACAGCACGTATAGGCTCCACTCATCTCCCCACAAAACACTGAATCAGTTCTGCATTCAACCAACATTTTGGATAGAATACCATGGCCCAAACCTCACTTTCAATCACCTTCGGCGATGGTAACGCCAACTGCGGGAACATAAGCGGTAGTTTCAATACCTATATGTCCAACGAGGATGAACGAATTATGCGCTGGCTCTCTCCGTTGGAGCCAAAGAACAGACACCAAGGAGTGCGTACCGACCGGTTAGACGGTGTAGGGGATTGGTTTTTGGAAACAAGCGCGTTTCGGGAGTGGAGGGCTGGTGAGGGTGGAGCCGATAAGGCAGTCTTGTTTTGCTCAGGGAATCCGGGGGTGGGAAAGACATATCTGAGGTAAGAGGTGGGATTCTTCGAAAGAAGTGAATACTACTGACTGCTAGAAATACTAGTTCGTTGGTAATCGACAGCCTGTGCAATCAGGCAAAGAAGGAAAATATCGCCGTTTCAGCTTTCTACTGCGACTTCCTTTCCCAGAAAGAGCAGTCCATCACCAACATCATGGGTGCCATTCTAAGTCAGCTCGTAGGAAAGGGAGGCATCCCGGATTATCTACGCAAGGCATTTCAAGAAGCGCAAACGGAGATTGGCGGTAGAAGGCTACGACTTGCGGATGTGATGGGAATGCTGAGGGTTGCGATTGCTTCGCTACCCCAGGTTTTCATCTGTGTTGATGCCTTGGACGAATGTTTACCAAAGTGCCTGCCTGAGCTTCTCGGGTCACTAAGAGATATTGTTCGGGAGTCTCCTACAACAAGAATATTCCTCACCGCGAGGCCCCAAGTCACACAAGATATCCAGAGATCTTTTATCAAGACGGTCGTGATAGCCATCAGTCCTAATACCGATGATATCCGAAATTATGTGGAGATGAGGTTAGATAAGGATTCCGATCCAGAGGCGATGAGCAATCATTTACGGGCGGATATTGTTGGAGTTATCTTGGAAAATATTTCTGATATGTGCGTAGAACCATTTAGTATATCTCCCTATCAATGATGTATACTTACTAGCGATTGCGATCAGATTCCTTCTCGTTTCACTCAGCATCGATGCCATTCTAGGAGAGGTGACAATTCGTCGGAGAAGAAAGAAACTCGCAGAGATGACACAAGGCAATGGATTGAATGATGCCTACACTGAAACTCTATCACGACTGAAAGGCCAGGAAGGATATAAATCAGTACTCGGGATGAAGGTCCTAATGTGGGTGTCCCATTCGGAGCGACCTTTGCGAGCGGCGGAGCTCTGCCAAGCCTTGGGGGTGGAGATTGGATTTACAGATCTGGATCCTGAAAACGTTCCTGCACTACGGACACTCGTATCATCTTGCCTAGGCCTTGTCACAGTCGAGATGTCCTCGTCCACAGTCCGACTGGTGCACTTCACTCTTCAGGAACATCTCTCTCATGATACGACACTATTCCATAATCCACACTCAACAATTGCCGAGGTTTGCTTGACATACCTCAATTTTGGACGTATCAGGGATCTTTCGCCAACTCTTCACTCTCCCCCGGCGACAACTGCGCTTCTGGAATACGCTTCTGTTTACTGGGGCAGTCATTCAAGAAGGGGACTGACGGAAACTATCAAAATACTTGCACTGGGACTTCTCGATGAATTCGGTGAGCATATATCTGCTCAATTATTATTATTGCAATATGATCGAGATCCTAGTGGGGGCCCGTACTTTGATAGAATGGGAGGACCAACGGGGTTTTTGGGACTCCACGGAGCAGCGTTTCTCGGGATTGTGGGTATAGCTTCTGCGGTATTAGAGATGAAGGAATGGGACGTTAATGCATACGATTGCATGGGGATGACGGCTCTCTCTTGGGCATCTGTTAGAGGACACGCGGAGGTTGTAAAGATGATTTTGGAAAAAGAGGACGTCAATCCCGACCAGGCAGGCCACAAGGATGGCCGGACAGCACTTTCGTGGGCCGCAGAGAACGGGCATGAGGGGGTAGTAAAAATGCTTTTGGAACGAGAGGGCGTCAATCCCAACCAGGAGGACACTTTTCAGGGCCAGGCGCCGCTCTGGTGGGCGGCTAAGAACGGGCATGATGGGGTAGTAGAGGTGCTTTTAAAACGAGAGGACGTCAATCCCGACCAGGTAGGTACAGGATATAAGCAAACACCGCTTTCGCGGGCGGCTGAGGAAGGGCATGAGAGGGTCGTAATGATGCTCCTGGAGCGAGAAGACGTCAATCCTGATCAACCAGACACCGAATATGGCCGAACCCCACTCTCGTGGGCGGCAGAGAACGGGCATGAGGGGATAGTTAAGATGCTTTTGGGACGAGAAGACGTCAGTCCTGACCGGCCGGACAGCGGATATGGCCGGACACCACTCTCGTGGGCGGCACAAAATGGGCAGGAGGGGGTTGTCAAGATGCTTTTGGAACGAGAGGATGTCAATCCCGACCAGCCAGATATCGAATTTAGCAAGACACCACTCCTGTGGGCGGCTGAGAACAGGCAGGAGGGAATAGTAAAGATCTTTTTGGAACGAGAGGACGTCAATCCAAGCCAGGCAAACACCAAATATGGCCAGACACCACTCTCGTGGGCGGCTCATGAGGGGCATGAGAGGATAGTTAAGATACTTTTAGGACGAGAGGACATCAATCCCAACCAGCCAGACACCAAATATGGCCGGATGCCACTCTCGTGGGCGGCTCAAAAAGGGCATGAGGGGGTTGTGAAGATGCTTCTGGAACGAGAGGACGTCAATACCAACCTAGCAGATATCGAATTTGGCCAGACACCACTCACGTTGGCGGCCGGGAGCGGGCATGAGGGAATAGTAAAGATGCTTCTAGAACGGAAGGACGTCAATCCCAACCAGCCAGATACCAAATATGGCCGGACACCACTCTGTTGGGCAGCTCAAAACGGGCATGGGGGGGTTGTAAAGATGCTCCTGGAACTAGAGGACGTCAATCCCAACCTAGCAGACATCGAATTTGGCCGGACACCACTCACGTTGGCGGCCGGGAGCGGGAGTGAGGGAATAGTAAAGATGCTTCTGGAACGAGAGGACGTCAATCCCAACCAGCCCGACACCAAATATGGCCGGACACCACTCTGTTGGGCAGCTCAAAACGGGCATGGGGGGGTTGTAAAGATGCTTCTAAAACGAGAGGACGTCAATCCCAACCAGTCAGACACCAAACATGACATGACACCACTCTTCTGGGCGGCTCAAAACGGGCATGAGGGGGTTGTAAAGACGCTCCTCGAATGTGAGGACGTCAATCCCAACCAGTCAGACACCAAATATGGAGTGGCGCCGCTCTCGTGGGCGGCTAGAGAGGGGTATGGGGGGATTGTAGGGATTCTTCTGCAGCGGGGGGACGTCAATCCCAACCTAGCAGACATTGAAAATGGCGGGACGCCACTCTGTCGGGCAGCTCAAAAAGGGCATGGGGGGGTCGTAAAGATGCTTCTAGAACGAGAGGAAGTCAACCCCGACCAGGCAGACAAATATGGCATGGCGCCACTGTCGTGGGCGGCTCAATATGGGCATGAGGGGGTTGTAAAGATGCTTCTAGAACGAGAGGAAGTCAACCCCAACCAGGCAGACAAATATGGCATGGCGCCACTGTTGTGGGCGGCTCAAAATGGGCATGAGGGGGTTGTAAAGATACTTCTAGAACGAGAGGACGTCAATACCAACTTAGCAGACATCGAATTTGGCCAGACACCACTCTGTTGGGCAGCTCAAAAAGGGCATGAGGGGGTTGTGAAGATGCTTCTAGAACGAGAGGACGTCAATCCCGACCAGCCAGGCACCAAATATGGCGTGACACCACTCTGCTGGGCGGTTCAATATGGGCATGAGGGGGTTGTAAAGATGCTCCTTGAACGAGAGGACGTCAATCCCGACCAGCCAGACATCAAATATGGCCAGACACCACTCTGTTGGGCAGCTCAAAAAGGGCATGAGGGGGTTGTAAAGATGCTTCTAGAACGAGAGGACGTCAATCCCAACGTAGTAGACATCGAATCTGGCCAGACGCCACTCTGCTGGGCAGCTCAAAAAGGGCATGGGGGGGTTGTAAAGATCCTTCTAGAACGAGAGGACGTCAATCCCGACCAGCCAGACACCAAATGTGGCCGGATACCACTCTGTTGGGCAGCTCAAAACGGGCATGGGGGGGTTGTAAAGATGCTTCTGGAACGAGAGGAAGTCAATCCCGACCAGGCAGACCAATATGGCATGGCACCACTGTCGTGGGCGGCTGAATATGGGCATGAGGGGGTTGTAAAGATGCTCCTGGAACGAGAGGACGTCAATCCCAACCAGCTAGATATCGAATTTGGCCAGACACCACTCTTGTCGGCAGCTGAGAATGGGTATGGGGGGGTTGTAAAGATGCTTCTGGAACGAGAGGACGTCAATCCCAACCAGCCAGACACCAAATATGGCCGGACGCCGCTCTGTTGGGCCGCTCAAAACGGGCATGGGGGGGTTGTAAAGATCCTTCTAGACCGAGAGGACGTCAATCCCGACCAGCCAGACACCAAATGTGGCCGGATACCACTCTGTTGGGCCGCTCAGAACGGGCATGGGGGGGTTGTAAAGATGCTTCTCGAGCGAGATAAAGTCAGTCCCGACCAGGCAGACAAACATGGCATGGCACCACTGTCGTGGGCGGCTCAACATGGGCACGAGGGGGTTGTAAAGATGCTTCTAGAACGAGAGGACGTCAATGCCAACCTAGTAGACATCGAATTTGGCCAGACACCACTCATATTGGCGGCCCGGAGTGGGCATGAGGGGGTTGTAAAGATGCTTCTCGAACGAGGGGACGTCAATCCTGACCGGGCTGACACCAAATATGGCAAGACACCACTCTCCTGGGCTGCTGAATATGGGCATGAGGGGGTTGTAAAGATTCTTCTAGAACGAGAGGACGTCAATACCAACCTAGCAGACATCGAATTTGGCCAGACACCACTCTGCTGGGCAGCTCAAAACGGGCATGGGGGGGCTGTCAAGATGCTTCTGGAACGAGAGGACGTCAATCCCAACCTGGCAGACACCAAATATGGCCGGATACCACTCTCGTGGGCGGCCGAGAACGGGCATCAGGGGATCGTAAAGATGCTTATGGAACGGAAAGCTTTCCTCGCCGCTATGCCGGATAACCTAGACCAAACCCCACCGTCATTAGGTCTCTCCGGAGGACATGATGGAGTTTTGAGGATCCCACAGGAGCGGGGCACTACCAGTTACGCCGCGGCAGATCATCCTGGCCCGGCATCCCTCCCCTCCTCCCCCATCCCTCCCTCCCAATCTGTGGTCGAGATGCAATTCCCATCTCGCGATCCTAATATAGACATGACAGACCCCAATGGCCAATCCGTGCCCCTACCGGCCGCCCATCACGGACAGCCGAGGTTATTGGACCCCTCGGGTTCTATTTCCAATTCCGCACAGGAGCGGAGCAATTCCGATCGGGCGTCGGCAGATCGCGGTACCCCGACACACCTCCCACCCTCTGCTATGCCTCAGGACGAGTGTGTAGTGGAAATGCAACCCAAAGCTCCCGATCCTAATACCGACACGACAGACCTCGACGGCCAACCCGCGCTCCCACCGGCAGCCCCCGATGATCTGCCGAGGTTATTAGACCCCCGAAATTCCGTTCCCCGGTCCGTGGATAGCGGCCTACCAACCCAACCGCCAGGATGGTCTCAATATCTTCCCATCTCGCCCCTAAAGCTCTGCTGCTGTCGAAGGAAATTCAAGACCCACCCTAGCAACACCTAACCAATCCCCTTATCTACTGTCGACCGATTCTTTATCACCGCCCCTCTTATTCGTCTTTTCGCTTTTGCCCTTCTCACCCTTGCTTCCTCATTATTAGATATACTCTTATTCCATAAGCACTTGTCATAGGGGGCCCGGTGTAGCCAAGACCTCCGTCGATTTTGATGTAAACATGCTTTAATAAGTGTTCCGTTGTTGTTTCTTCTGGGTATTTGTGATTTATCAGCCCTTGTGTTTTTTTCTCTTCTCCTTCGCATTTTTCTTCCTTTGGAGTTCTGGTTGGATTTGATCCTCTTTGTTGTTTCTGTTACTCATTCCTGCTATTCGTCAAGTTAATATTGCCAAAGGAGACGGAAGCGGTTGGTTGCCAAAAATAAAGAAACGGGTAGACGAGGGACAGGGCGGGATAATAGCTTTAGTGATTTCATTTGTTCTAGACTGGAGGTTTGACTGAAGGTTTTATGGTCATGTCTTTCCTTTACTATTATTACGGAGGTACTGAAACGATGATTTCCGGCCGGAGGAAGATAATCTTCCAGTAATCTCTCCAGACAAAACAAGCAAAGCAAACCGAGAGAAATGATCAAACCGCTGGAAATGCCTTAGCAGAACCTAAGTGGGCAAACGCCGCTCGCACTTACAAGAACTGGTAAAGTACCGTCGATGTCGATCACGGAACTCTGATGAAAGAAAAACTCGCGAAGTGAAAAACCTTCTATGTCACGCGTGTCTAGGTAATAAGCTGTCTCCCCCTGCGTCTGTGTTCCCCTATGCTTCCCTCCGCTTAAAATCCCACGATACAACCCACTGATTACAAATCGCTCCCTACCCGGGAGCCACCACACCTCCCACCTCGCCACTAATTACTGACTAAACAGCTCGCTCGCGCCCATGAAGATAAAGAAATAAAATATCTAGCTAACAATCCATAGTCCCACTTTTTGCCCCACAGTACGCAGGGATACGTGATTACACATGAAAGAGAGGTCGATCGGCGTGGCAAGCCATAGAATGATTGAGATGCTTTTATTATTCTTATATAGACTCATGTTTGGTTAGTTAGTTTTAGGAGGATGATGAGCGAATGAAGTTTTCGATTATTCCTACCCGATAATTTAGCCCTAGTCTAGTTCGACCGTTTGACCGTTACGCGATTTATCCCCCGCAACAAATATTTGCATGGTGTTTTGTGGGCAATAGTTGTATAGCGCAGTGCGGCCGGTTACAAGTAATTAGATAGGAATAGGTAGTAGACTAGAAGAACCCTCCCTGGGTTTGCAATCAACTAATATATCTCTCCCGGGTAACTCCCCCCACTGTTATCAAGTGGTCCCCAGCGGTTCTCTTTGCAGAATATTATACTCCGATACTGGTACTGCTATATGCCATACGGAGGAGGTCCCAAATCATTCAACGGTTTGTACATGTACAACCTTCACCGTAAGATAGCGGATGACCTTTTAATACCGGTGAATAGTCTGGTGGCACCAACAAGATGGGGGCGGTTTTGTGATATGAGCCAGTTAAACAAAATGTACATGAGATGGCTAGCTGGCATGTCTTGGGGGAAATATTTGTTGCGTACGATAAGAGGCGTCGGTATGATACAACATAGAAATATTGCAAAAACATAAAACCCGAATAGACTATGAGTTCTTCACCCACCACTAGTTCTAGATTGTTTGTGGTTTCTTCGACCATTGATGTCATCCTGCAGCGGAAGACAGTGTACTCGGGTAGGGTCAAAAAGGTCGGAAAACTTTCGGTGGCGAGACAAGGATTAGACCTGTTGATCATTGTTGATCATGGAAGGTGGATGGAAAGGGGAGGACTGTTACATGATGCCATTAATCTGGGGAAGTTGAGCACAGCAATTGTCCGTCCTGCATGTATTTGTGTACTGCGAATTCTATTAAGATTGTAGAGGGAAACTCTGAGACAAAAGGAGGAAAAGGAAGCAGGACTTTTGGAACACCAGTAGTCTTTCTAAGAGACCCAAATAAATGAATAGATTAAACTGCATACTGGCAATTTCATCATCATTATAGTTATGTATACCTGTAGGTGCCAGACATCAACGCCTTCGATCCGGATTCCTAGTGTCCCCTGGGGCGATAATTTTTCCACTGAAGCAACCGGTCTCCTAACTACCCCACTGACCCTGCCGATCTTTTTTCCCGACCTTTATGACCCTACCCGAGTATAAACGTCAAGAACCAATGGATCCCTGTCGCTATCAGCGGGAACCAAGCAGTTCAATCCCGCTAACATCGAACGATCCGCCATGTAGGGCATGAGAATTAAATTAATCCTGACCTATGGTGACTGGCAGATTGGGAACCTAGCCCTGATCAATTGGGCTACGGGGCTTGGCAATCCCGCTAGAAGGTGGTAGAATCCGACCTTGAGGTTGGCGATCGGCAATTTAGCTGAAGGTATGAAAAAACTTTATTTTACCCTTGATTTTGGAAAAGCAGCCGCGGATCCCGAAAGCTATAAGTCTATCTGTCGTCTTGTAAACATTATTATTATCTTTCTGGCAAATAGAGGTATGGATAGTGCCCAAAGAAAGACACAAGATTGGTGGAGGGGAGTAAGGTATCGGTAAGGATAAACAAAATTTAATGACGTTAAAATAAGACCCGCGCGATACCGGTATCATGCTAACTTGGAACCTCAGCATCTGTTTTGTATTCCCAGACGAACAGATTGTACCTCGATTGATTTACATCCTCTCATCCTTCACCACATCTCACTCGATTTGATTCCTCAACTAGTCCGAGAATGTGGAAGTGGGGGGCGGTATGATGGCCAAATTCTACCAAAATCCAGCTCTTTTCCTTTTCCTTCTGAGGGACCAGAGGGCCACAAATCTCCCCCGGATTTGCTCCGGAAAAAGGAAATATTCTGCTTTTTTCTCGAGACCTTTTTTGCCTTCCTGATAGAACCTTTTTGGCTTCCATTCGTCTAACAGACTTTGGGTTGAGTTGGTCGTGTCATTCTGCCCGCCGTTACCTCTTCCGTTCCGTCCGCTAGCAAGTGCGCAGGTGCTCACACCTGAGATACAGTTTAGGTCCTCGGCAGAACGAGCGGATCTTGTTATCATTATTTTCCCACTACCTTAGCAGTCCTCATCCAATGTTTCATTCGCGGCGGTGTTTACGCGAGTATTTGTGGAAGGAAACCCCCTACAGGTTCCCTAGTATATCCATAAATAGCTGGTTTATTTCATCAAATAGCAATTACTATGAGAACTAAACAATCACTACCGAATTATCCAACACCGCTGCCACTGTTTTCTCACGCACCCCTGTGCGATCGACCTACCCAGTGGTGAGAGAGTTGTATGAAACCAGTAGGTTTGGGATCTAGCTAATGTAGCCAGCAGCAGCAGGTACTCAGGGCAGGGATAAAATCCGTGAACACTGGGGGTAGTGATTGGCAACAAGCTCAATAACGAAAAATTCAAGCCTAGCCAGTTAAAAAGCACCGTGGAAAATCAAAATCCACCAATTATTATCTTTAAAGTGTTCACGGAACTCACATCTCTTTTAGAGTGTATGCCACTGCATGCGCATATGGCCTATGAACCTCATATCCACCCTCCAAAATACTGTTCACGGACCAACCCCGGTACCCGAGTATATCACCATGCATGAAGAGCACTCAAATTGTGCACTTAAATCTGGGATCGGAGAAATGGTGCGGACTACGGGAATGGCCGAAAGAATTGACAGTGCGGGGTTCGAGCCACTCACACTATGGACCGGGACTTTCAGATCTAGGATTGTGATCTGGAGATGGAATTACCGAAGTGTTTACACTCCTCTGTTTTTTTGATGTACCGCTTGAAATTTTAGCCGTAGAGTGAGTGGCATTCCCGAATTGGGGGAACTGTTGGGTGCGGCATACCGGGTGAGAAGGTTTTCAACTCCCAGAGACGATGCGGTGCCAGCGGTCTTTAAGGAACGCAGGACGAAGTTTCCTACTCACGTGAAGAGGCATTGATAGCACATTTATCTCTTCTCCTCCAATTAGATGTTATCGGCATATGTGGGAAGCATATTCGAAACTTAAGCATTAACATGTAATCAGATATATTTAGCATCCAACGAAAAGTACAGAGGAGTTCCTTGGTCCTCAGGTATAGCACAGCTAGCCCGCACAAACGGAATTAGTCCACTAGTGGATTTAAACAACACAGGCAAACATTTACCCCTAGAGCTGCAGAATTCCACTAGAGTCCAGGCAATCCCGCAGGTATTTATTCCGCTCTAATAGGCTCATGTCACAGTGCTTCTGATAGGTTTGATTCCTATTGATGTTCTACCATTCCTGTATCTCGAGCTCTTTTTAAGATATCGGTTGGTCAAGAGGGTTTTTCCGGCATTCTTGGATGATTGGCTCTCGGCAGATTAAGCTTTGGGAGGATCCGTGCGTCGTGCTGGCGGTAGTCGTAGTTTCTGATTTCAGTGGTTATGCTGTAGTCTCTGTCCCCCCCACTCCCCAGTATCACTCATATATCAGTCATGAGCCATCCTGACTTTCGGGAAAGTCAAAACATAAACACATTCCTTAGCCATCGTGGCATCACGACATCCACCCAGAGGTTTACCAGTGCTGTACTCTACTCGTCCCTCCCCCCACAATTCCTTCTCTCACCGTATTCTAAATTCAAGGGCGGGAACTAAGGCTCTCACTGCGCTGGCAGACTCTCATAGTCCCAAATAACCGACTCTTGTGGAAACAACCCACAAGCTAATCTAAAATCCGGATATCACAGCGTCAACACCTTGTTGGCTCGCCAGATCGGGTAGCGCCTTGGCAAGGTCTGATCCCCCCCGTGCAAAGAAATTTGAGGTGGATCATAGGCCAAGAGGAGCCTGAGACCTCCCCACAGCAAGCGGAGATGATCTACCTCCACCTTCCCTATTCAGTACTAGACTACCCAGCGATCCCTGTCTCAGAACGCAGATCAGAACCCCCACAAAACATACCGGTACTCAATTCGACGAGATAATACGGTATAACTCCCCACCTATTTATGGCATCAATAGCGTCCCTCATTACCACACTCGGACAACGTAGATCACCTCGCCAATATCGAAGCAAAAAGCACCCGATAATGGCAAAGCGCTTTCCAATCCGCCAATCTGAAATTTACGAACCGAGTGCTCGCTTATGACTGGCGTCCAAAACATTTCGCACAAAGTTCCAATGGGCGTGAGGCATTTTGCTTTGGAAACAGGTTTCAGCTCTGCGGGCAACCTGCTGTACAGTATCACCAGTCGACTGAATCTGAATCAGGTCCGCAGCGCGGAAGGTGCCGCAGATCGGAAAATCTGTGGTTCGAGAGGGTAAGTGTGTTTATTCCCCAGGGTGACACAAATAGTCGGAGAGGCCTGGGGTGGTTATTAGGCACCTACGGGGGGGCATAATATCGGGAGTACCCAACTGGAACGAGGCCGGCGGAGTCGTCTGAAGAGAGAGAAAAACATCTCCCAGGATGGCCGAAGAAAGGGGAGGCCTCCGAATTGAATTGACTAACGCACGGCTCGGCTTTCGGCACTCGAGCCATGACACTCGGGGGTGAACGGGCGTGGCGTACTGAGATGTCTTATGCTGGTATGATACATCATTCACCGCCTGCGCGCTTACGTCTCTCTACTCGAGCACTTGGCCATATCCATGACCGTCTTACAGTACGGTACAAGTACCTTTTTGCCCCACCGCAACAAGACGAGCGCGGGGAATCCACCGACCACAGGTCATGTTACTCCCAAATCGTGACGTGTGGCAAGTGCGACCACACATTCCGCAGAGCCCTAACCTAAGACACGCAATTACTTCGCTAGCCTTCAAATCACAAAATACCCATACAATAACAAAGTATCACAAATTATCATTATCTTAAATGACAAGAAAAAGGTTGGAAAAATCAGACGCCTATCACAACTTTTCGTCGTACGTTACCGGAAAGAGAAGGAGGGGGGGGAGGGGTTGAGGGGCTCTTTAAGACAAAATCCAAAGTGGGAAAGTCTGCCGCACGAAAAAGTGCACTTTTATGTCTGGATCCGTCCACTCCGACTGGAGAGGAAGTGAGTCCTGTCCCTCCCACCATCCACGCTGACAGGAAAAGTGAGAAACAGTGAGACATGCGCAGTGTGCTTCGCTCGAATAGTCCATTGCGCACGCTCCGAGATCCAGGTTAGTTGTGGTTTTCTTTTCTTTTCTTTCAAAAGTATCCCGGAAATTTGGACTTCGTTGGTGGTTTCTTTCTTTGTTGGCTCCATTGATGCCACGCGGAGAGTCAAAAAGACTGGAGAGGGAGGAAAAAAATAAAAAAAAATAAAAAATAAAAAAGACCTCTTAAAATAGGATTAATCTGAACGCGTGAAGAACGATGTTACGCCTTTTTCTGACTCGCTTCTCCTGGCGAGATGGGTACAGTATACTAGAGCACAGTAGATGATACAGGAAGTATTGTCACCACCAGTGCGACGAGCAGTCAACCAGTATTCCGGGCACTTTTTAAAAATCGCAGGTGCAGCTCGCCTGTCTGTCCACCGGTACCTTAGGATCGAGAGAATGGGGAGAAAGAAATATGTGGGTGGGAGAAGGTACTAGGGTATATCATGAAAACATGGTACAGAGCCGGGGTGGTCACTCTTCGTTGTAAAGGCAACTTTGGAACACTGAGGGAAGAATGTGTTGAGGCAATATTACACTATAAATGGCCACTTATT
>Ga0307509_10003469_pt1 | contig 23871 bp, 26 predicted proteins | sample 10_EM_MG_FD_202245 | JGI IMG/M metagenome (GOLD analysis project Ga0307509, IMG submission 202245) | Populus trichocarpa ectomycorrhiza microbial communities from riparian zone in the Pacific Northwest, United States - 10_EM | ecosystem: Host-associated > Plants > Roots > Unclassified | place... | reverse complement strand
GCAAATCGATCAGATCATGGATGTTCTGCTCGATCATGATCTGATCGAGAGACCCCTATGATCGAGGTGATCGAGCAGACTATTGATCGAGCAAAACTCGATCATGATCTGATCGTGCCCATCACTAATCACCGTGCTGTTGCTGTTGAAAAACTGATGCCAATCCAGGACTAAATCGTCAAGTTGTTGGCCTTCCTACAAAACAATAGTGACTTTTTTCATGGATTATCCGGAGCTGAGTCCTTGATGCGAGTAGGTAGTAAGGTTGGAGAAGTTCCCCAGCAGGCTGAACATTAGATGTTGCGTGCTCTTGTTACCTTAGCTGGTAATAGGATTGAGGGGATATCGTTTGTGCTCCTTATGCTCGATGATAAACTTGTGGATATCATACTTAGTCTCCCAGACAATCACAAAGCGAATGCTAAGAAGGTTACTTGTGTTGGTTTACTCACGAGTGATAGGGGGGCCGGCTTACGAAGGAGTTGGTCACCGCAATCGTCCATGGAAATATTGCAGATAGGTTCAACATGGATGATACTGCTGATGCGTTATGGCAACGATGCGGAAGTTTTGGCAGCGCCCAATATGTCGTGGGGTTTAAGGCTATTGGCCAAGTTCGCAAAGACGAGGCGGATCTGGACAAGAGGAACAGGCTTCTGGGGGAGAGTTTGCAATTGTTCTAGGAGACTGTTTCAAGCTTGAGAATTGAGAACCTGCGGGATACCTTGATACAATATCAGAGTTGGAATTGCTATCCGGGATCCGTACACCTTGCTCCTACAGTCTCTATAGAGTGATAGGGGGAGCGAAGCGGGAGGGTCCCCCGCCGATCGAGCGATTCTGATGGTAAGTTTTCATCCGGTATAATGTTTGTGTATGATATGAGCTAAGCGAGCTGTGAATTGAACCAGAGTACCCACTTCTATGCGACATGTAAGGAGTGTTACCTGTTGTTGTTTGAAGAGTTGGACGAGTTAGATTGCAATTTTGGACAGTCAGGAAATGCAAGATGGCATGCCGACCCCAGCTACCCGCTTGCAAAATCAAACTTTGCCGTTGATTTATTCTTGTGATAGCGAGGTCTTCCATAATACTTTCAGCTATTGGCTTCATATACGTCCACTGTCCGATAGACACCTTGCGGTTGACCCCCCGTATCTTCTTTGATAGCTTCAGCGACTATGTTCGGAATCCAGGGGCCATTACGGCTTATTGTGGCAGTAACACGCCCGTCACGAGAGCTTCTCTGGAGCTGCTGAGGTTGTCCAGAAAATTGCCCAGAGTTACTTGATTTGCGCCTTCAGAGGCGACTAGAGTTTCTTAGGGGAGCAAACGACTTCCGCAGTAGTTACAGCCCCATGGGTATTGGGCAGAAGATGCATGACCTGAGCCATACTCTAGGAGGAATTGGGTGTTGTGCTTATCCAGGATGATTTGCTTCGATGAGTCAAGGAAGATAGCTGGATCAGCTCTTCAGAGAAGGAAAAGTGGCTCTCGGAGCTGGATCCTAACTTGTTTACTCTGAGTGATGTATGTTTTAAACCGGTTTTTTGCCTTTGTTCAAATTACTTATGGGTACATGGATATTTGCCTTGCCAATTTCCAGGGTGCAGATTAACGTGGGGCCGGGGAGATCAAGAAGTGTTGGGAGTAGCTCATGAGCTCAATCTACACTGATGCAGGGCCATGGCCAGTGTTCGCAACGGTCCGGGGGGCCGACAGGGCCCGGAGGGCGGACTGCCAAGACCCCGGACCGGACGGGACGGCGGAAATGTCCCGTCCCGGTCTGCAGAATCTAAAGACCGCCGTTATTACCGAGGACGACGGGCCCGGCAACCTGAGACAATAATGTGTGGGGGTGCATGAAGACTGGGGGTGGATTGCTTGAATTAGAGTAAACGGCAGGGGACGGTGGGGGGTGACGGGGGGCTGTGAGTGACGGCCGGGGACAGTAGGCGACTGAAGGGACGGCAGGGGACGGTGGCGGACGACAGAGGAAGGCCGGGGACTGTCGGTGAATACCTGTAACCGCGATGAAATACGGGAAACTGTGAGTGCTAGTGGGTTCGAGAGCAGGTTGTTCAATATGTGAATGCGGCAAAATCTACAGAAAGAATTGAGGAAATTCGCTAAGTCCACCCCAGGATATGTTATTTCCGGCCCAGTAAGATATCGTATTGCTCCAGATTGTGGCTTGTACAATGGATTGTAGTTGGCTGGCTCGCGTTGGTTCGAGGCAACCAATGAGGGATGCGATCTGAAGCCGAATCTCCCCGCTTCCATTGGACCGGAAATAGCAAATCCTGGTGCAGACTTAGCAAATTTCCTCAATTTTTTCGGTATTCTATGTGGATAATACTTCTCACGTAGAAGGGGGGTTGCAAGGTATACTTAGCAAGGGGGTGAAGAAGCGATTGGTAGGAGTTCCGGTACTTAATACATCTAAGCCAGGTGGGTGGTAGCACCTTATTTATAGAGAGTGCGCATCCATATGCGCATAAGAAATATAGGAAAAACAATGTAACAAACTTGAACATAAGTGCGAACATGTTTGACCCTGAAATCTAGCCATGTAAATCGAAAGAAATGTGGGTGAAAACATATCGGTATGGAGTGATTATTAGCAATATTATGACCAAGAATGGTGCATATGAGATGCATAAACAACTGTAGAATCCTAATCACCTGATTGGAATGCATATTTTAAATCCTCAGATATTCTCCTAAAATAAACAATAAAACACCATAATATATATCATAGCTGTAGTAATGTAAGGGGTGGACAGGAGGAGTTGAAACACAAACTAAGTAAAAGAATACAATGTAGTATGTTGAATATACAGAGGAAATATACAGAGAATTCAAGTTTCAACAAGGCAAGCTAGAGTCTCGATTGTTAACTTAGGTGTCAAATGAAATAAAACAGTCTGGTCAGGAAAACTAAACCAAAACCCCCGGCCTCGGCTAGGTTCACCAGTGGGACTGTTCGGGCAATGACTCCATTGGTAAGCTGCAAAGTCCCACTGGATTACCAACTATACTAACTGTATATATTCAGCAAAAGAATCAAGCACTGACTCAGAAAAGAAGAACCATGGCCACAAAGGCCAGTATTGATAAGGTTGTCCCCCCCATCAGATGCGCTTAATTTCAATTACTTGAGAATTCCGTCAATAAGCCCCATGTGTTATTAATGAAATTCTACTCTCGTACAAATGATCGATTTGGAACAAGTGACAAACCAAATCTATAGTTGCAAAACAGATATTTCTGGTCACTTTGTCTTGCTGTTTAATTTGAGCCGAACTACCATAGTCAACAAATTCAATGATGCTAACCAGAAGAACATTCTACAGACCAAGGAGTACATCACTTTACCCTACCCAAGGTCATTTGTCCAGGTAATAATGACTGAGGGGACAGCTTTGGGAAGTTTAATGTTTTATTATCTCAGACAGTTGTCTAACACTATAGGAAAATATAGGCCAAAGCACTAACACCACATAAGTATGAAGTTTTGTCACAAATTGGGACCAGGCAAGGCTGACTTCACATAAGTAATAATTATTAGTTATAGCTATGTTATTCTTTCATGCAATGAAGTCAGTTGACATATATTATCTCACATGGCTATGTAATCGCAAGTTATCGTGATGCCATAATGGGTGGATTGTGTTGATGACTCATGATTGTGAGTCATCTGATGTAATTACTTTTGCACATGGCTCATATTATGAGTCACAGGTTTTACGCAAGTGACTCACGCGAGCACATGACTTAGTTCATGGGTTTGTAATTGGGTAATGGTATGTTGCGCAGTGACTCATATGAGTCATCTGATAGATCTAATGCGAGGCCATGTGTCATCAGGGTTTCGTAAAGATGCCTATATAAAGCAGGCCTGCAGGTTTGAGATATAGGATTTTCATGCAACTATCTAAGTACATTCTTATTCCAAGAATTTGCGATATCACTATATTTATCTATACGCTGTGGAATTCGACGAATATTCGATAAGACAAACTGGCCACGGCTGTGACTCTTGTGATAGTCTAAAGCGATGTGTCGATAATATTGAATGCTCAAGATAGTTCTATATCAAGGCAAGGCAGTTCCATACTATTGAATGAAATACTGGAATTCCAAGACTAGAAGGCCATTTTGTACTATCTCATGAGATAGTAACATCCTAAGTAAGTAAGGTTATTACCTGGTGCAATACAATCTGTGGACAACATATTGTTACAAGTTTCATACTCTAAGGTCAGCAGAGAAGAGGCTCACAAAAGATGGGGTTTTCTCCGTGAAGAATTTACGAACAGGCTATTCCTGTTCTGCAAATGTTGGAGCAAGCAAACACAGGAAATAAGGGATGCAAGAAGGACGACCTCCTTGTGATAAAGCAGAAGGTTTATGAAAGGATTTTGGTGTACATTATTTTTAAAGGGATTCCTGCGATTAGACAGCGGATTTTAAGGAAGCCATTATAAATGACCTGGTTATCACAATAATCTCACTGGTTAGTGCTGCATGTAGCCTGAAATTGGGGCGGCCGATTCCTTGCTGGCGGGAAAATAAAATTACCGCTATTGATGGGCAGTACTGTGGATTGCCAGAATTTGTCCCTGTCCAACTGATTGAGGTTGGTAAAACCAAGTTCATATTTATTGTTGAAGCCAAAAGGACCACGATTGGCCTGGCAAAATTCTGATACCTCTTAGCAATAATGGACATGGGGGGCAAGGAAAAGGGGGCGGTGGTCTATGGCTTTATTACTACTAGCCATCATTGGCAAATCATCCGATACCATCGTAAGCGATTTCAGAAGACCGATCCCTTTGATGTCTTGTTCCAAACAATGGGGCAGGGGGAACCATGATAACTGCAGGAGTATTGAATCGTGATACCCACTATCCATGCCGGCTATGTTACTGCAGGTGTGTAGATAATCAAGCCGTGATTACTCTCTTGTAATAGCAGTTGATGTAATTCTTATTCTGATAACCAAATTCTTTAGATTCTTCCTCTTGTTTGTATTCATTGCATTCATTAGTGAGATTGGGAGTCATGAAGGAGCAAGTAGAGGGAAATGATTCATCGGGGTGCAAAGTTTCGCCTGAGATGAGAAAGAAAGAGGTCCCTGAAATTCCACAGTACCAAGTTTGAGAAATTATTCTCTGGTAAAATTTGTGTTCTTTGTATCATACCTTTCCTATTGAATGTGTTTTTTGTTTGTAGCTTCTGTCTTCCGACGCAACTTACCTTCACGACAAAAATCCAACCGCTAATTTAGTGAGTCATTGTCGCAATTTATGTCAGAGATAAAGGACTGTAACATCTCCAACAAACCCACTCCCACTCCCGCCGTAGTTACCTTCAGTTGTCTTCCCTCCGCATATACACCGCACAATATTTCTACAAACATCCGGGATGCGGCACCATAGCTATCTGCAGGTAACTGGGGTTGTCGACTAATATATAAGTTTATTGGAGATGGTAATTGAAAAGTGTGATACACCGCCTTAAGAACTATTTGCTCTAATCTCTATCATTTAGGCAGAGGGGTTGATCTCTGTGGTGCATACAGTGCGTGGATGGTTCTAAAACCTTTGTGAATGCAATAGTACCATTTCTCAGTTGAAATTATCCTGGACTAGCTTTTGAATTTCACAAGGACTACGAGCATTGATATTTCTCCCCTCTGCACCAATAAATTACGCCAAGCATCCCCTCAATTTCCAATATCCCCCTTCTGTTTTCAATATATCATCCTTTTAATCCAACAACAATGAAAAAAGTCTTCTAATAGATGTTGTAAAGCTAAGGAAATCAATGCCCAGACTTCCTACTTACCTTCACCCTTCGTGGAAAAATGGTTTTCATGCAGATGGTGGTAAAGAGCAACCCTCTCATTCTCATCCACTTTGAACCTTCGCTTCATGGCCCTACCCTCTATCCGCCCACACTGAGATCTCTCATTGAGCCCCCCTTCCAGGTCGCCTACTGTCTTCGCTTAGCATAGCCAGGAACCGTATAGCCAAACATTGGATATTCAATCATTGGCGGTGATTGGCTAGAGCATGGATTACCACCAATGGCATTTAATTGACAGAATGTTTAAGGGATCTGTGAGAGGAATCAAACGTCTGCTGATAAATGGCATCCCTCGCCATTAGCAGGCCTCTGTGCCGGCCGCTGGATCGCTTGAATCACTTTTGATCTAGGAATAGCTCCGTTCTCACCGTGAATGTTCCCGATCTTCGTACCGCTTGCAACGTATTTAGAATCCAATCTCAGCCGAATCTGTTCATGAAGGTCTCGCGCAGCCTTGCTTAAGAAGTCTTGAAAGTGCGGGTAGTTGGAAGGGAGATGAGACGTCATATACAGCAAGTGATCGCTCTGCTACGCAGTTGGCACTTGCACTTGCAATATTAATGTCCGGCGTTTGAGTTTATCAACGAGTTCCTGTATAATCTTAGCCCCCTGTCTCTTGTTATGGGAAGGGTAAATATAATCCAAGAGTACTGTGTTTGTGCTGGCTGGCTCGCCGCTCTCTCTACCCCTGTATCAACTTATAGTTCTTCCTTGTCAATTCATCTTCAACCCCAATCCCGGCAATCCCATCCTGGACGTGAAGATTTAGGTATTAGAACGTCGAATAATCTCACCCCCCCCCTTGAATTAGGTTCCCCTCACTCGCACGGACTTTGCTGGATGTTCTTGATAAAATCCATACTATGATTGATCCTCGTCCTCAGGTGGAGAGGGAGCTAGTACTGACTTTTCCTCGGTCACTCGATAGGCCCAGGCACACATGGCGAACTTACGACTGCAAATTTATATTGTAGTTCTTGGACTGAGTCTAGTGAAAACACTAATCTTGTAGTCGTCGCTTGGGCCGAGAGCGGCGATTACCATGTTGGCAGGTATCATAACGATATATTACAGGCTGGCCAGGTTCGCTGACAGTTGATAGGGGGTACGGTGCTGTTCAACAGCAGCAGATGGGAGCCACCAAATACAACGATAAGCTGTGGGGAAAAGAGGATCACATTAAGCGCTACAGATCAATAAACCTTCCAACAGTGGGGGAGAACGTACTCGCGCGTTCTGTAAGGAACCGGAGGGCCACCCGCGCTCATCCTGAGCGCATATATATTACTGTTAGGAGAGGGAAGTTGTTCTGAATCTCTACTTACACGCTCCTAGCACGAGCGCTCTAGTTGTTTGATCGCAGTTTCATCGCACTTGGTGCATCAACTCCAGGACGAAAAACTGCTGCAATCCTCTGAGTTGACCACTGAGGGGATGAATTTATTCAATAAAATCAAGGAGATAAATCGCTGCAGGAGGTGTTAGGCATATGAGAAAAGCGTAGCTTTTCCACCTATTTTTGTGTACCCTGGGGTTACCCTACCTTCACCCTGTGAAGCTAACACCCCCCTCTGGCCCCGGCGTTGGGACGGCGCGACAACACCTGACCACCTCGCAGTTGCGTCCCAACACAAAAAGGCACTATCATTGGAACCTATCCCATAACACCGTATACATCGCGGCCGTCCGTCCGACCGGATGCTGTTCCCAGCATATATGAGAGGGGACCTTTGGCGAGCTTACGCAAGTGTTCCGGGCGAAATCGGTGGACGTCGCATAAAGTTACAGACATAGCGGTACGGCACAGGAAACTATGTCACTAAGGTAACGGGAGGTTTTCGTCGTGTCTACTCTGAAATGAAATAAGAGTATGACCGCACCCACACCAATGGTATGGTACTATATAGGATCATTCGGTAAGGAAAGACTATGAGGGAATTGTACCATTGGTACGATCCCGACTGAGAGTCTGACCAAAGACTAAGCGCAGGAAGCAAGAGTGATATCTGCTACTGCGATAGGTCCGATTACGAAGTTGGCCACTTCGTTCGTCCGATGATGAGGACACTGTCTAGCATGCAAACAAGTTTCAGTTCCTCCTGACGGAAGAAGGACTGTGAACTCTGACTGGGAGGTGGTGCCACACCAGAGACATCAAGAGCTCTCCAGTCCGGAAGTCAATGGTGGGGCGATATTAGTCAGGGTCAAAAGGTGTTCGCACTATAGGAAATGTTCGGAATGCTTAGCAGGTACTTAGTTAGTATGGTAGTTACTTGTAGGCCGCGCACTCTATCGACGCGGGATATAAATATCGAAGTGCCTCCCGAGCTTTACTGAAATCATCACGCTACTGAGAAGAGACCTTATCAATATAATAAGTTATTACAAGAAAAATCTTTATCATTATTCTATGTACGTTTATATTGAGCCTTCCTATACACATCTCCGTCTACGATAAACTACCCTGGTCTTACCCATCTCGCTTGTTCTTAGAGATCTGGTACCACCTAACAGGAGGTCACGACAACACAGTCATCAGTTTGACCATGACACCGGAGCCCATTACACGGGAAGATAAAGTCATCCATGCTAACATGGTACATCTGTCAAATGAACAAGGAACTGTAGCGACGACAAGAACCAGAGTCAATTTCAATGCGAAGGAAAGAAATCATCTTATTATGGGAATTTGAAGGGTCATCTCCGAGTACACACTGAGCATGAAGCTTAACACCTACACGTACTCGCACTTGACATGGGATGACTTTCCTCCAATCATCCATTCATTGAACTCCGGCTTGCAACTGAAAATACATGTGCTTCTACTCGACGACTTTTTTCAGTAATCGGAACGTAGGTTACCCAAGACCCGGCAGGATAGGGTAAGTAGAACGCCACATGTGTAAGGTAGAGTAATCTACTCAACTGTTGAAAGTATATATTAAATTTATCGTGCATCATACGAGGAAGTGACAACTATGGAATGAACTAGGGCCCGGGGGGGGTAGGAGCTAGGCGTGAAAGTTATTGCCACCATTGACAGCAATACATCCAGCGATAATAGGAAGAAGTTTAGGAACTTCCTTATTAATTTCTTGAATTGTGATCCGGGCCCATTCTTCATACAAGACAGACTTCATCTGTGTTTGAGTAGTAATTCTCTCTGTGCCCCGGCGTGTTTGAATCCTGCTTTTCATCAGAGTCCATATGTGTTCTATAGGATTAAAATCAGGCAAGTTCGGAGGCCAATCAACCTTTGAAATCCCTTCCTTTTGTCGTTCCCAAGTAGTGTAATGTGATGAATGTGATGGAGCATTATCTTCCATAAGAATAAATTCTGGATATCACTGTAGCTGAGGAAGGCATTCAGGCCAGAGGAGAGGACGAGCAACCACTTAAACATAACGCCAAGAATCTACTCCTTTCCCATCCCCCCTCTTATATCGTTGATTCTTATATTTCTTACCACGCCATGTTTGAGGAATTCCCTTCTTGGGCACATTTGCTGACTTCTCAGCATGGCGCTGTAGTCTATAAGCAACCTGTTCTATGAGTTTTAGCTGCCTCCATTCATCAGAAGCCTTCCAGATACTATTAAGCTCATCTTCTTCAATCACCCGGTTTGCTTCCATAATTGCTATAGCAGTAGCCGCTTCCTCTCTTTCCTTATCTGTCTCGGTAACCCACACATGAAAAGGACCCTTCCAGCCCCATCCTATCATCCCCCAGCACATAACCGTGGCTCCTTGCTTCTTCATTGCGCCAACATAGTCATCATGCCAGCGCTCTGTCATCTCTTGCCAAACAAGCTGTAGTCCAAACAAAGCCCCCATCTCAATTGACATCTCGTCAGTAAAACCATAGTTGCTCCACTCACTTTGCGTCCGGGATCTCCTTTCCAGACCGTAGCGTAGTCTTCGAAGCTTATTTTCTGACTTAAGAATGAATGTAAATTCCTCTCGGTAGGCCTTAATACACCTCTGTTTTAATGCCATCCAAACGGTAGTATCTGAAACATGTGAGAGTCCAGACTCACGGCGAATATCCACTAGACTCATCCGGCGTGTTGCAAAATCGCGTTTTATAAACTCACCAAGGGAGTCTTTTTCGCTTTCAGATAACGCTTGTGGCCGGCCAGAACGTTGCTTTGAATCGATACTCTTGGCCGAAATGAGATCCAAGAATGAAAACCGCGTATCTTTTCTTATTAATTCCTCATTTGATCCTATTCCCAGCATCTCAAAGCCCCAACAATTTGCTTCACCTGCAGAAACTCCAATGATATTGTCTAATCCACCTTGGCCCACTAAAGTTATCTCTCGTACATCCTCCACCCCTGAGACTTGAACCTCCGAAACCCCAATCTCTAAACTTTCCACTCCCAAAGCCTCTCGTTCACTATCCTCTCTATCCAGGAGCCCTGGAATCCCACCCGTCATGCTTTCTCCCACTTCCTGGGCTCCTGGTTCAATATTCCGTCCGCCCATGCCGCCCAAAATCCCTCCGCCCGTACGTTCTACTCCCAAGGCACTTGGCTCACTATCCTCTCTAGCCAAGTGCCCGGGTATTCGCCCTTCTCCACCTCCTACTTCTGAAGCTCCTGGGTCTTCATTCCCTTGACCCAAGAGCCCCAGAATATCCGCCCCAATTCCTCCTACTTCTGAGGCTCCTGGCTCTCTATTCCCTTCGTCCAGGAGCCCCAGAATATTCCCCCCCACTCGTCCTACGGCGGAAGCCTCTTGTCCACTCGCACATATACCCTGGAGCTCCAGACACTGTAAAGGTATTTCCTTTTGCCACTCTGCTGCCAAGAGGGTCGCCATTTGGACAGCTCGAAGGTAGATATCGCTTGCGGTGGGGGTTGTCACTCCAGTACAGGCTCGTATCGCGTGATATGGTAGGCCAAGGACGCGCATCGTAATTATTGCGGCACGTCTTCTTGGTGTTATTTCTTTACCTAAACTGTAGTTAGCTTTCCCTCATTATTTTATATTAGCTTTTCATTCAATTACATACCTCGCTTGAAATCTAGACGGGCCATTGTGGTTGATACTGATTGATAAAACCTGAAGGGAAGGTGATGCAAGAAAGATCTTCTGGTGTAGTGTAACCAAGTTGGTTGCTGCCAAGCCTCACTTACACCTGCGTAACCTGATTTCCCCGTTCCGATTACTTAAAAAATCGTCGAGTATATCGGGATCAACAATTAGCCCAGGCCCTACAGACTCTGTTAGTAAAACAGCCGATAGGAGAAAGTAGCGAATATGATCTAGACTCTCATACATAAGTTTTCAGGAGGTTCTTCAGATAGTACACACATCCCTAACCAGGGGGTAGCCATAGTCGACCGCTGAGGAGGTGAACCAACCGAAAAAGAAAATACCCCACTTATATCTAGAGTTCGTTACGGGGCGGGGCGGGGCGGGTTTTCACTCGCTAGGCCCCGACCTTACAACGGGCCGGGGGGGTTATTTTGGGGGTGATCCCCGCCCCGTCCCTGTCCGGGGCGAGTCCCCGCTCATTCCCTGGATGGGGCCACGTTTCTCCCCACCTGTTTTAACGGGGACCCGTCTGGGGAACGGGCGGGGCCGGGGGCAGGGGCAGTGAGCCCTAAAAAAACACGCCCCGCCCCGGGCCGTTCAGCAGGGCGGGGCGGGGAATTGGGCCGGGGGCCCGCGTTTTTCGGGGCCCCGGAGGCCCCGTAACGAACACTACTTATATCCCGCGTTCGAGTAATCAGTGCTTGCGTGAAATTCCGTCTAAACGCTTGCCGGGAATATGTGCTAGTTCCATTCGTACCAGCCACGATCGACCACTTTAGTCATTGTAGGATCATCGCTATTGGGATTCGGAGCCCAGGTCTGGGATGTGAGCGATATGAATGAGAAACCAAACCATCATCCGCTAGGCCCCATCGTCAGATTAACTATAAAGTAGAATTCAAAGTGGTGTTGAGTGAGTTAGCGAGTACGAAAAGAAAGGAACAGGGGGAAGAAATAGGTGAGGCATCATCACTTTCCCACGAACAAGCAGTAAATCATCAACCGATACCCTGAGCCACTCCCTGGGTCAAGACATTTCCCTAGTACATTCGAGACAGAGCCATACGGCCTCACCTTTCTTAACTGTCACTCTCTCTCCGGTGGGCGGAGCAATATTAGTGCCTGGTAGAAGTTAGGTTTGTTGCAAGTCACCGGCGATCACTCCGCTCTCACGTATTTTTTCTCGTATACCTTTCCTATATCGTTAACCATTGTTATTAGTTTCCTTTGTCACTTATTATCAAGCGAAGTGGTGGGATCACTATACCTGGTTGTATAGTGGAAAGGGGAATGCGTACACATGGCCGATCACGTTTGGCAAGGCCGGCGAATGGCAAGGGGGAGACCGGACTTCCGTTGATGCGGTGCCATCGCCGGGCGGACTTCTGATCGTCCAATGGAAGTGGTTGGAACCTTCTCCGTGTCGTGGGCATAGGAGCTGGGTGTCCAGGAATTTTCTTGTATTTTCTATATAAGCCCATTAGTTCTCCGTACATAGAACCGTAAGCAAGCAAGATACGATTCCCCAGTATTGACCAAGTTCCACTCGCCTTGACTTCATTCGAACTCTCTCTCTTCTCTGTTTAGTCTCCCCTACCCTATCGAAAGCTCATAACAATACAATGTAAGTTTCCCCTGCTGGGCGGAGATGTCCTGGGGCCGGTGATGCCAATTCGCCAAGTGCGATAGAAGGCATAAGTTCTCGGGCCTAAGTCACGGAGAGCAACGTTATCGATGTGGGGCAATGAAGATGGTATTTTATCTTCCTGCCGGGGGAGGAACATACTGGTCATGTTTCGGGAGACTGGTAGCAAAAAGAGTACTCAAATTGGGCAATTCTTCGCTGAAGGGGGTAGAGGTCTTGGAAGAGAGTTTCTGTCACTTCTAGGAGAGTGGGTGGGGATGGAAAGTGATGGAGGTACGCTAACAATCGTGTGCTCGGATGTGGTGTCGGGGTGGAGAGGTGTGGTCTGTATTCTCAATGGACGTTGCGAGCTACGGTTCACCTTAAGCTGTGAAAACTCTGCTCATACATGTAATAGCTATATGTCTCCATATATGCGCTATTCATCAGTTCATGCCCTAGAACATTCCCGATGTCCAAACTCTGGCGTTCCTCGATACATGTCAGTGTTCCCAGTGCCTCCGCTATCTCTGCTCTCAGGCCGTGCTCCACTGCTGGGATTATTATACCATCAGAAAGGACAAAGCGGAGGCCAACGGGAATGTGGATGGCGGGATTGATGGTAGAAAGTGTTAAATGGGAGTGAGAGAACCGGTGTAGGAAGAAGGAGAAAAAGTATGAGGGCACTTCAATGGTGAATGGGAACCGGTACGATTGGAGAAGTAATAAGTAGGACTCGTCACCACGCTTTTTAAATGGTGAACGTAAGTGGAGGGCCCAATCAAATTAATTAATTCTATTGGACAAACAAGCTTCCCGACAGATTGCGAACACGAAAAAGAGAAACATGACCGAAAAGGCGACAGGAAAAAGGGATGTTATCTCCCACACCGAACTACTTGCCATCAAAGAACTGTCCAACACCAAGGTACTGGGCAACCTGCATGCGTCTCGCGAATGGGCGAAAGTCTTGGGGCCAGTGTTCCCAACCGTCTGGGGGCCCGGCGGGGCCCCGTGGGGGGACTGCCAAAAGCCCTGGACGGGACGGGACGGCTATCTATAGTCCGTCCGGGGCAACCCAAGGGTAGGACGACCGTCTTTAGGTAGGATGGCGGGCCCTACAGGGTGAGACATGTTAGCTCAGGGCAGGGGGGGGTGGGCGGCGGGGGACTGCCGGCGACGCCCGGGGACGGAACGAGTGATGTCTTATGAGGTGAAAAGAATCCGTTCGGAGGTGCATGATCTCATCTTGGCTAGCACAGGAGGTCCAAGCGCTAGGACTATAGCCCCCTATAGTCCGTCCAGTCCCCACCTTCTAGGGCGTAGTCCGTCCTAGCACCCTCAAAAAGACGGACTACGAGCCGTAGTCCGTCCCGTCCTCACCCAAAGACGGACGGACTGGACGGTTGGGAACACTGCTTGGGGCGGGGGAAGCCCTAAATGATTAGCAGCTTCGGCGCATTGGATTTCTACCTAACTGTTAGTACAAGACAGGAGTTGTTGGAGCTGGGAACCTGTAGTTACCAGTAAGGCGAGCGAGTTCGGCTCTAGTGCGTGGGAGTAAAGGGAGTTCTATTTGCATGGTCGGCGGGTAAACAAGGTGTTCGTGCTCGCGGGCTGCCGCATTATACAAGCGCATTGGAAGTAACCCGTTCCTAATTGTTTTGTGAATAAGAGAAGAAGTTATGAAATGAAGAGGAAAACAAGACTTACTCATACTGGATAGACTCGGTGTCTTTTTTGATTTGATTAATAGTATCACGGATCTCCTCCATGCTAACCTTATTCTGTTTACCATCGAGCTTGAGTTGAGTGAGATCCTTGCGGATCTCATTGGTGTAAACCTTTTGTTGTTCCAAATCGGGCTGGAGTTTGGTGATATCCTTGCGGGTCTCTTTGACATCTTGTTTAACCTGGTTAAGGTCACGGCGGGTCTCCTCTCCATCAAGGCGGACTTTGTCAAGAGTGAGTCGGGTATCATCAAGACTATTACCAAGACGATGGACCAGGAGTTTGGTTCCATCGACACTCTCGTGCACTTTCTTGAGATCGGCTTGGATGGCGTGAAGAGCGTCAAGAAACTCAGTGCCGTGAGCAACGATCGGCATGTTAGGAATTTTGTTGATCTGTTCCATGGCGACGGTGACGTGGCCAACCAAGACGGGAAAGTCGGGTTGCATTGCGGCGTGTTGAGCGGGATGTTGGCGTGGTTGTGCGACAAACATTGTTTTGTGTTAGTTATCGCTTGGAGTCTATTTGGTTAGAGGGAATTATCAAGGAAAAAAATAGTGTGGGTGTGGAACATACCGAGGAGTTGCTTGTTGTGGTTGCTGGATGGTTGGGAGGGAGAGAGAGAGGGGCTTCACAAAAACGTTAGCACATGCTTTCTATATTTTTTTTAGCGCCCTCGTGGTGACCGTTTCTGGGGCGTCCCACCCAAAGCCACTATGAATCAAACCTAACCCTGGCCATAGCTCCCGCTGCTCCACAGTTCGTAATTTATGTTCTGGAATTAATTGTCAGACATCCCCTGGTACATATTCTTTGCATCAGGTAGAAACCCGTTTCTATTGCTCCTCACCCACAATCATCTTCTCCCAGTCCAATAGGGTATATTCGGGTTTTAGGTTCTAAAGCCTGCTATTTCAATACACCCGCAATTTTTCGGATATGTGGTCAGCAGGCTGGTTTTAGGTGTCTAGAATGATGTGGCGGGTCCAGGTGTCTAGTACTGGATGTGGGATGTACAAGACAATTGGTTTCGTGGTGTAGTTGGTTATCACACCAGTCTAACACACTGGTGGTCCCCGGTTCGAGCCCGGGCGAAATCATGTTTTTTTTACCCACATAATATTTTTTCCATTCTCACATCTTATCCTACACTATATCCAATCGGCTGGTTCCTTTGAGATGATTAGGTAATTATTTAACCTGGGCACTTGACACCTAGACTATACCTAAGTCGAAACAGTGTGTCAATTTGCTATGTATTCGGACACCCATAGCTCCAAAGTTAGAGTATCTCCTCAAGCGTGTGATTGGCTCTGGGCACGCCGCCAACGGAGGTAGCGATGGAAGGCCGAGAACCTGGCTAGGCACTCACGGTGATTACCAACAATCAGCTACCAGCAATACACGCTTACTTCACTAGAAGACAAAACGGCTATTGGCAAAGGCGTCTGGTAGAACATACCATTATCCTTTAGCAAAATGAGCCGAACCTTGGGATGCAACGGCTCGCACTTTGCCAACATCCAACCCAACAAATGATCTCCAAAACCACAACCAGGAAATATTTAAAAATCAAATAAATATATAATCTTAATTAGCACCTTCTCGGTCACCTTTACTAAGGGACAATAAGTATAGTGAACGGAACAGTGTATCACAGCTTAAGCAACCCGTGGGGGATTTGAACAAATGAAAGAAAAACCCCCCCGCCCAAAGCAATGCAATTCTATTAATACGCCAATTCACTCGTCACTATAACCCAGTGATCAAAGCATTCTCAATAAAAGTAATTCTCTCCGCCAATGCAAGAAAGAAGACTCCAAACCAACAGAGACCCTAGCTTACAGACTACTGGTTCGACTCCTTGCGGAATATACTAGAGAACTATAGTCAAAATCCTCATCTAAAAAATTCGAAACTTATCGGTAATCTAGTTGTGCTTATCTCTGCCGGCATCTTCTTTATTGTCTTCACTAGCGCGTCCAGTAGCATCTGTGGAGTCAGCTGTCGATACCCTTGCGGATTGTTGAGCACCCTATTAAATGGGTTCACACTGTTAGCGGGTGGGATCAAATGGGCAAAGCAACTACCGTTTCCAGGGTTCTCCGCTAGCTGCCTCAAGCGTCATTCCAGCCTTCCATCCAAGCTCCTCATCAGCTCTAGTTGGGACTCCCGCTCCTTTCCTTTGAGGGACAACCTCATAAGGGGGGTCTCTTCGGACAGCATTCGAGAAGGTCTTCATCATGCCGGGGACTGTGGAACCTTTTCCGGTACTAATGCTCATGCAGGCTTGTCTTTTAGATGCTTGTTTAGAGCCGCAATACCACCCTTGCCGAGGTCAACGATGTGGAGGTAGTCACGAATCGCAGTGCCATCGTGGGGGGCGTAATCTGGTCGGGTAAGCTACCGCGGTTAGGAGAGGCCTAATCTGAAGTAGCTCACCTGTTCGGAAGACCTTAAGGTTATCCAGGCGCCTAACAGCAACCTGCAACAATCGAGGCAGAAGGTTGTAAGGAACTCCTTGAGGATCCTCCCCCATATTTCCCGGTGGATGGGCGCCGGCAGGGTTAAAAGTATGTAAGAAGCGCAGAATTCCAGCCAGGGTGCGACTCGACATAGTCCTCGATAACTACATGGCTGAATTAGTATGAATGAGCCAAACTTCATGCAAGGGAGCTGTGGAGCTAGTTTACGGCGAACAAAGGCATACCCATCTCAATCATCATCTTAGTTCTCCCGCAGAGTTAGTAGAACTAATGGGGCAAGCCTCTGGGATGGGGATCATGCTCGGATATCTCGTAGCGTCACCATAAACGGCCAAAGAAGAGAACACAATGTTCCTCACGCCGTTCGCTTCCATGGAGCCGAGGAGGGAGATGGAGATGGCCCCACCGATATTGACGCGGTAGTCTTCGACTAGGATCTCAGTAGACTCTCCGGCGGGTTAGCGGTTCTACCTGTCAGACGCGCACCCAGAGTTGTGAGCGGTTTTGGAGTAGAGTCGGCGCGGATCTATAATCTCGAACAGGCCACGTGTGCAAGAGGGCCACAAACCTTCAAGGAGGCAATATGAATAACAGAATCGATATCCGGATGACTATTGAATATTTGTTGAGAGAATATCGGGCGTTCACCCCTGATAAGCTTGATACAGTTAAGCCACCTCCGAAGAGCTGTAGAGGTTTTCAATAACAATGACTGGGTAACCAGCAACCAGGTGCTCTAAAGCGGTAAGAGACCCAATGGAACCAGTCCCCGTATTGCTATCGCGAGAAATTTCAGCTGATTTCAATTCAGTCGGTAAAAACAAAAGTATGATTAGCCAACTCACGCTGGGACAGAAACTGTTCCTTCCTCCGCCGGCATCTCCAGCTAGGGGTACGACCGAGATGCAAAAAATCCATAAAGTTGGTGGTGGTGCAAACCGGTCGGGGGGGACGGTGGAAAGAAACAGCAATGGATAACAGCAATGGATAACAGGAGAAAAGGGGGGAAAAAGAATCGGGGATGGCGATCAATGGCCGGAGGCTATCATGTTGTGGCAGTCATGAGGTGTAAGGTATGGGATGGTGGGGGATAGGTCAGGCTGCCCTTCCCCAGTACACGCTTCTCCTTCTCCCTCGGTCGTGCATTCACTCACCACTGCTTACTAGCAGCAGCACCAATAGGGGAAACCTTTATGCTCCCCCTCTATTTGCCCCATCCCGATCTTTTGCCTAAAACCATGGCGTAGGGTATGATATCGCGAAATCAATGTAAACTTACTAACACGCTAAGGATGGCTAGAGTATCCCTCAAAATGAGTTTATGAGTTGTAATGAATTCGCGCATGGATCATGGTCTGCAGACGACAGCCGGCTAACCACATCTCCAAAAATAGCGGGTGTATGGGGGTGGTGGGCTTTGTCACCCGAAACCCCAATGGGTCTTATAGGACTGGCAGGAGTTTGTGGGTGAGAAACAATAGAAACGGGTTTCTACCTGGCGCCAAGAAGACTATTTGCGAGAGGATGTGTGACAATTAATTCCACAACGTAAATCACGAGCTGTGGAACAGCTGGAGCTATCGTCAGGGTTAGGTTTGATTCATGGTGGCTTTGAGTGGGGTGTGCCCCCGGAACAGTCACCACGAGGGCACTAAAAAAAAATATAAAAAGCATGTGCTAACGTTTTTGCGAAACCCCCTCCCCTACTCCTTTCTCCCACCCAACCAGCCAACACACAACAGGAATAACAACAACATTCTCGGTAAGTTCCGCACCTATTTCTTTTTGGCATAATTTCCTCTAACCGAATAGACTCCGCCCGATAACGAAAACAAAATGTTTGTTGCCCAAGCCCGCCAACACCTCATTGAAAACCCCGAAATGCAACCCGACTTTCCTGCCCTTGTTGGACACGTTACCGCCGCTATGGAACAAATCAACAAAATTCCCAACATGCCGATCATCTCCCAGGGCACTCAGTTTCTTGACCTTCTCCACGCCATTCAACAGGATCTCAAGAAAGTGCACGAAACCGTGGATGATACCAACCTTACGGTTCACCGTCTGTCTGGTGATATGGATGAGGTGAGACTTACACTCACCAAAGTCCGACTTGATGCAGAAGAAACTCGTACTGACCTAAACCAGATCAAACAGGGTGTTAAACAGCTGAAGGTTACCACCAATGAGGTGAGACTTACACTCACCAAAGTCCCACTTGATGCTGAGGAAACTCATACTGACCTAAACCAGATCAAAGAGGATCTTGAACAGCTGAAGGTTACCACCAATGAGATGCGCAATGACATGAACCAACTCAAACAAGACACCCAAGCCATCCAGTCTGAGTAAGTGTTACTTCTCTCTTCATTTAGATAACTTCATCTCTAATTCTCGAATACTTTAGTAATGCGTTGCTTCCTATGAGACTCTATAATGCGGCAGCCCGCGAGCGCGAGCCACTCGTCTACCCGCCTACCATTCAACTTGACAATGCCTTACTCCCTCGCACCAGGGCAGAACTTGCATGCCTTACTGGTAACTACAGGTTCCCAGCTCAATTCACTCTTCTCTCTTACTAACAGTTAAGTAGAAATGCAATGCGCCGAAGCTGCAACCCATCTAGGTCTTGCCCCGCCTCATGAGGTTGGCCCCTTCGCGAGACGTAACCAGGTCGCCCACTACCTTGGGGTTGGGCATTTCTTCAAATGATAAGTAGTTTTGGGGACGACTTAACTTCTTTTTTTCCTGCTGGTTGTTGGGTCATGCTTCTTTTTTTCATTGTCGACAATCTCTAGGACAGCGTGTTTGTGCAATAAAATTGATCAATTTGATTGGGCCCTCCCCTTAAGTTCACTATTTACAAAGAGTGGTGACGAATCCTACTGCTTACTTTTCCAATCGTACAGGTTCCCACCAATCACCGAAGTCCCCTCATATGTTTTCTCCCTCTTCCTGCCCCGCCTCTCTCAATCCCATTCCATACTTCCTACCATCAATCCCGCTATCCCCATTCCCGTTGGCCTCCACAACATTCTTCCACCCTGCCCTGCTTCCCTGCTTCGCCTTAATGAATTCCAATGCTGTGTCTCTCTCTCACTCAATGAACAACCCCATCTTTTCAAAATCCAACGTGGCACTCATAATAATACCCTTCACATACTTCCCGTTCTTGGATACCAAGGCCCTCAAGAACCCCATAACCAAGTCCGTGCCCACAGCCCTCCCATGTACTTTGTCAGTGACGACAGAATACCGCTTTAACAAGGGATCGTGCGAAATCTCAAGCAACAAGATCCCGTCCGTAACAAATTTATCTGTGCCCCCCCCGAACTCTTATTATGGAAGCGACCGCTATACCCGACTTCTTTATCCTTTCCATCCCCATCCCCTTTTCTAGAAGTGACAGAAACCCTCTGCCGTGCCATCCACCCCCTCTAGCGAAGAATTGCCCAATCCGCGTACTCTTCTCACTACCAGTCTCCCCAAACATGACCAGTATGTTCTTCTCCCGCAGCGCAGATAAAATACCATCCTGATTCTTGCAGATCGATAACTTTGTTCTCAGTGACTTAGGCCCGAGAGCTCGTGCCTTCAATCGCCCTTGATGAATTGGCATCACTTGCCCCAGGACATCTCCGCCTAGCTGCGGAAACTTACCATTGCCAGTCTCCATTTTCCTCTTCATTTTGACGTTGCTTGTCCCTCGTGATGGCCGGTCTTAGCTCTTTTCCCTTCCCCAATTCGCAACATTGCGGGAGGCGGTGATTGGTCGCGTTTGATTCCCTGCTGTCGTCCCTTCTTCAGAAACTCAATTTCTCTGGCTGGTACATGCGATGAGAGGCCTCCGGCGGCTCGCTGGGCGGCTCGCCGTCGGGGTTTCCCCTTTCCCATTCTGCCTTTTTGTGCTCGTGAATGACGAAATACTACAGATGCTACTAGAGAAAAGGTATTTTGACCCTAACTACCCCGATAACTATGGCCTAACACCACTACTGATGGCTACTATGCGTGGAGAAGAGGGATAAGTAAAGACAGCTAGAATAGGAAGATTTTTGTCAAAATTGCTCCGATAACGAGGGTCGAACCGCGCAACTGTTGGCTACTGGGCTTAAGGACGACAGGGGTTAGCAAAGATACTCTTGGAGAGGAGTCAAACGGCATTATGGTTCGCTGCTCGGCACGAAGTACTCGTGTCTCCGCGCCAAGAATGGGCACCCCTTTTGGAATAGCCACTCCGGGCCCATATGGAGGATAGTGTAGAGGCTGCTTTTCTCAAGAAGCATGATGGCGGGTAACCTTTAAATCGATGAGAGAGCTTAATATCTTCTGATCTCAGCGCTTGACTATTAACTGTTAAAACTATTATCTCCTCCATATTTCATATCCTCTTTTTAATTAAATATGGTTTTCCTTACTGCAATCTGCATGTGGGTCATGCGTACGGTTTCTTGTAGAATATTCAAAACCGCTCCAATTTCTAAAAAAGACAGCTTATTGTACTTACACAGAGCGATAATGACTCCCCTTGTAGCACAGGAAAGGCTTCTCCATTTTGCCATTCTGGTTTTTAAATTAATTTGACCTCTTGGGTTCCAGTATTCTTACAACGCTGAAGACGCACTTGCTTAGAAAAATTGATAACCGGCCCGTAAGAGTTCACAAATCGCCAATTCTGTTGTCAATCCTGAGGTCACCGGCTAGTGGCACTTTTCCGCACACTCTTTCAAACAGCTCGAACACTATACCTTTTATGGGCTGGTGGTCACTATTCCAAAAGAGGTGCCCATTCTTGGCGCGGAGACACGAGTAGAGGAACCTGTAAATGCTTTGGAAAAGACTAACCCCAGCAACTCGTTCATTCCTGCCGCCACACATGATCCACTCTCCCCCAGTCTCAAACGGGAATTGAGAATTAAGCGATTGGACGGGGTTTAGCCGAGCAGTCAGGCTGTGCAACCTACCCCGCTCTTCATCAACGACCCGCTCGAGTCGGCATTTCAATTATCACCTAAACTCAATCACCACCTCACATCCTTTCTATCATCTCTGCAGAATTACTATTAGCGAAACACCGAAAATGTCCAAGATTTTCGCCAGTAACAATAACTCCTTCAACCAGTCCACTATCATCACCAGCATTCCCGATGATAGGTCCGAAATCAACTTATGGCTATCTCCCTTAGACCCCCGGATACGACATCAAGACATCAGATCCCAACGGATAGCTGGCGTAGGGTCCTGGTTACTGGAAACAAGAGAATTCAGAAGCTGGTATAGTGGAGAAGAGGAATTCTATCTTGCGACCTTGTTCTGCGACGGTAATCCCGGAGTGGGAAAAAGTTACATTACGTAAGACAGATAATCTACAAGGAGAATGTAGGTGATGGGATTGCTGACAAATTGCGATCTTAGTTCGCTAGTCATAGACAAGTTATGCGACGAGGCTATCGAGCTAGAAACTGCTGTTACCTGCTTTTACTTCGACTTCGCTACGCGGAAGGAGCAGTCACCAATCAGCATGCTAGGATCACTGCTGAAACAGCTGGTGAGCAGATTTGTCACGGTTCCAGACTCAATAATCCATGAGTTTGAGAATCAGAAAAAACTCATCGGGGGTCGAGGGCTACAGATTTCCGGAATTTTGAAGATGTTTCAGACCATTGCAACAAGAATTCGTACATTTATCTGCGTTGATGCTCTTGACGAATGCACCCCAGAACATCGAGTCGTAGTTCTTGATTCACTAGGGCAAATTCTGCGGGGGTCACCGAATACTCGCCTATTTATGACTGGAAGGCCACATGTCCGATGCGAGATTGAGAGGAGACTTGGTCGAGTAGCCATTTCCAGGTCTATCGGTCCTACCGAAGATGATGTCCTTAGATATCTACGCGAGAGGCTCAGGAGCGACACAACGCCGGAGATAATGAACCCCACATTGGTTGTTGATATTCTGAGGAGCATTCCCAAAGCGAGCTCAGACACGTATGTAGAAGTGAAAATAAGGAAAACTATTTGAAGGCGCATTCTGACCCGCTTGAATATAGATTTCTACTTGTTTCACTTCATATCGATGGAATCCTGCGAGAAACCACCATCGCTAGAAGGGCAGACAGGCTGCGGTCACTGGGTAATGGGGTAGGATTAGGGGGTGTATATTAAAAAGGTTTGAGCTATGATGAGTTGAGAGTTTCTTGGGATTCTTATTCTTTTCTGCGTCTCCGGACGTGTCCTATATATACACAATCTTGTCTTTACAGAAAGAACCTTTCCTCCACAACATGCTCCGCTATTCTCTCCTATCTTCCCATACCATCCAACTCCGGAGAAGTTTCCCGAAACTTCTTTCCCCTATTTCTATCCATTTCGTCTCATCCTCTAACACTACTTCTTCAACCTTCTGTGATCCTGCACAGTCCTGATACCGCCCGTTGTTTCCTATCCTTCATAGTCTGATCCATGTGCGTTCCAACTCCTGGTAAATCTCAACCACTAACTACTAGTCTTCCCTAGTGCCAATTCCTAAAACATTTTAAACGTTCCTCCTTAAGCTAACGTCTCAACCAAACATATCATTCCTCCGCTGATACCATACTAGCTCATAGTGCAACCGTTATCAAACCCGATTCCCCTCAGCCATGTCCCATCAGTGTTCCGACTATCGATCAGGTATGGAACCTTCGGGAATCTTAACATATATGACGCAACATTGGAACGGATAAGATCTCAGGACGGGGAAAAGGCGAAGCTCGCGGTGGCCACCCTCATGTGGGTCTGCCATTCGGAACGTCCGTTACAAGTGGATGAACTCTGTCACGCGTTGGCAGTGGAGATCGGCTCAGCGGATTTCGATCCTGATAATGTCCCTTTGATAGCTACCCTGATGGGATGTTGCCAAGGACTAATCACGGTGGATAAGGAGGCCTTAACTGTTCGACTGATTCACCATACCCTCCAAGAGTATCTTTCCGCTTCTACAGATCTATTTGTTAGAATATTCACGAAGGTTCCATATCTACGACAGTGGTACTACACGGATGGTTTGGATCAGGATGTTCTTTGTTTGGAAAGTGTTTGGAAGTATGAAAGTTGAAGCGATGTCATGTAAGGA
>Ga0307509_10003468_pt1 | contig 23872 bp, 19 predicted proteins | sample 10_EM_MG_FD_202245 | JGI IMG/M metagenome (GOLD analysis project Ga0307509, IMG submission 202245) | Populus trichocarpa ectomycorrhiza microbial communities from riparian zone in the Pacific Northwest, United States - 10_EM | ecosystem: Host-associated > Plants > Roots > Unclassified | place... | reverse complement strand
GTAAATACTTCAGAATTTACCTTTACATGTGTCTATAGATGTCTATTAAAATATTGTTAAAATATTTCCTTTTTTGTAATATATTTTTCTCGGAAATAGCCTTTTGTGGTATGTTATTCCCACAGGGAGGGGGGCGTGGCCAGACCAGGCTTAAAAAAATTTACCGACCCCGGGATTTTATTTAATCTATAGGTACCCCTTGGTTAGTGTTACAGGAACTCAGGTCATTGAGGGTTGCACTTCTGTGATTGGACTACGTATGCATAAGCGGAATTACTAGGCAGCTTGTCATTTGAAAGGTATAACCGAAGGCTTCCATCCAATTCACTATACAGGCTTATATGACAAGTTAGATCGTATCATATTTAAAGGCAAGAATATAAGAGAAGGTTGGGAACAAAAAGGGTACATCGAACACAATGCACGACGGATTGCGACCAAGTCATGTATCAAAACATGTCTATAATCCTACATGTCAAAAAACATCTGAGTAAATTAACGCCCTATGCAACAACGAAGTTACCAAAACCATAGGTTGGTATACCAGCGGTGCCTGCTTTCTAGATATACCACGTCGTTTGGCTTCATCGTCGTCCAACCACAAACACATCTCTGATTGCTGTCACAACCAGGAAGGCATACGAGGTATATTTTACGGTTGCCGACAACCTTATATAGATTCGCATGACCCCTCAAGTGTCGTGCTGAAGTATGGATGTTCTTGAATGCTATTGTAGACTGTTAAGCATACAGTAAATACTGATTTAAAAGTGGAAGAACGAGCCTTCAATAGCAGTTTCTATTGCAGCCGGCAAATTTGTTCCACCATCCTTCATTAGATGTATATAGACTGCCTTTCTCTCATAGCAGCATAAAATGAGATCAGTTTCGCTCATAGATGATAGATCAAAAACAGAGATAATAAGGTTGACCCCAAATGGTGAGCGTAAGAAGGGAGTGCTTGAGCCCAGCCAGTAGAAAAAGAACAGTAGCCCAGCCTTCTAGCCCATTTTGATATTATCGTAAGGTTAGCAAATGAAGGTACCGCTCGACATTATGACAGATACAACTTGAATACATACATGTCCAGTTACAGCTAAATGCAAAATCTTCCTTTGTTCTGCATTCAGCAGGCATACAAGCATCCTGTCAATATAACCTGTACCTTCGGTCCCTCTATCTTTTCGCCTTCCTCTATAAAATTTTGCAACGGCTGTCGGTGGTTTTCAACATGGCAGCGTGACAAGTTGTGACAGTAACCTCCAGTTCTGTACGACAGAAGACGCAAAAACTTTGAACAATGACATGGAATGTACCACTGGCAGCTTCCAAAAAGAGCCTGGCCCAGCTTCGAAAATTGATCAGGGCGTAATTTGGCAGATTGCCCTGATTAATGAATAGCCTCCTCATTCACATCCCAAAGTTGTCCAAGCACATTCAATTGCGACTTTGTTGTGACTTCCCCTTTCTGTTCTACTTATCCCAATTCTATCCCGCTACTTAACATAAACCATTCCGGTTTGCGCAAGTTCTAGGGATCTCATGTCAAGAATGAGATATTCTCACCGATACCACTGCCGTTATAAATTATCAAACAAGTGCTTTCCTCTCTCCCCCCCAACCTTTAGATGGAACTAGAGAACAGACCTGGCCGAGAACGGCGTCCTAACAACATTTCTTCATCAAATGATGTCCTCAAATACGGACCAGATACGCCCCAGATGCCTTGTGGCCACAGCATGGGCGGCAGAAACCTCATCGTCTGCATAGATGGTACCTCCAACCAGTTTGGAGCAAAAGTATGTGGATGGTATATTATGGTCTATTATAGTCACTCATTGACGTGAACACTGAAAAGAACACAAACGTAATCGAATTGTATAACCTCATCTTGAAGGAGGTTGAAGACAACCAGCGGACTTGGTACAATAGTGGTATTGGGACATATGCTCGCCCATCATGGAAGTCATTAAACTTCTACAAGCAAGTTCTTTATCACAAAGTCGATCTGGCCATCGCATGGTATGCTCAAGTACCACTTTCTACCTTCTGCTCTAATTTTTAGGTTCTGGTTATGTAGGGGTTTTGAACGAACTATTTTAGGTGCATATCGTTGGCTGTCCGATAATTACGAGAAGGGAGATGGTATCTTTTTGTTTGGTGTGTTACAGCAATATGTTCCACTATTACCTCATACTGAGCATTGCTTCAGGCTTCTCTCGTGGGGCATATCAAGTCCGCATACTGTCAGCAATGATCGACAAGGTATGATATATCTTGCGTTGTCTGGCAGGTAGACCAATGTCTCTGGGAATATATAGGTTGGCCTCATTCATAAGGGTAACGAGATGCAGATACCATTGTGAGTCAACTTTGAGGCTCTCGTGCACTGCTTGATTTTCTTCAGTGCATACGAACTATATGCAGACCTTAAAAGTGACGAGCCTACAGTGACCCAGGTTGGTCAAGTGGATTCATCGGGAGAGATGTCGATGGCAAAGCGCTTCAAGAGCGCGTTTTCGCACAAGGATGTGAAAGTTCATTTTGTCGGTGCTTGGTACACGGTGCTTTCTCTGCTTGTCTGGATCTCTATGCTGATACCCATGCTGTAGGGACAGTGTTTCATCCATCGGGATTGTACGTGGAAAAAAAATGCTCCCTGGAACGATTGATGGAATGAAGCATGTCTGCTACTTCCGCCATGCACTGGCACTTGATGAGCGACGGGTCAAATTTCTGCCCGAGTATGCTTATGGAGGGACATCCATTGCCAGAGAGGAAAACGATGGCATGAATGTGACAGCTATCGGCTATAAATCCTTGACCACCGACATCATTGGGGGTGAGGGAGACAAACTCCTACAAACCAAAGATGATGCTCCTGGCCAATCGCAAGCTGCGATAAAGTTAACAGAAAAGCGGCCGCAAACAATGGAAGTCTGGTTTGCGGGGACGCACTCGGACATGTAAGTGGCCTTCCGAACAAAGAAGAATGAGTTGGTCATTAACTGTTTCTAAGAGGAGGTGGGAACACTGAAAACGTTGGAATGGATCGTCGGAAGCCACCGCTGAGATGGATGGTATTTGAAGCAGGATTAGTTGGTCTCCGCACGGCCCCACTTGAACACGGTTTCCTTTCTGAGGACAAGATCGAAATCAAAGAGTCTTTGACGTGGCATTGGTGGTTTCTTGAGCTTCTTCCTTTAAAACGACTGACATTCACAAGGCGAGAGAATGGAAAACTGTTTACTCACAAGTAAATTTCCTTGATTTCATATTGATGACCCTTTGCTAAGACGACTGGCTATATTAGACCTCACCTTGGATCGAACCGTAAGATTCACCCTGGCCAGAAGATTCACAGTTCCCTCTTGCTGGATGACGGAGCAAGCAACAGCTACACCCCGAAGGCACGTCCGGTTAATGACGATTTTTTGTTCTGGACAAAACTGCACACGGAGAAGTTCCGAAGTGAATGGTTGGAAACTGACTTGTACGAGGTTACCCAGACTGCGATGAAGGATTACATTGCTGGGTACTATGAAACTTCGCTGCGTATTTTACAGAAAATAGCGACATCAGGTGAGCCCGCTCTTGGTATTGCCTAAAATCTCCCTCACGCTGGGTTTAGGTGATGGACGACAAGCAATATACGAGAAAATTGTCGACGTTCTTGGCACTACCCATGTTTCCGATGGGGTCCACCATCGACTCCTAAAATTCTCAACACAAATTTTCAGGAAGGATTCTCGGGACAAAGCGCAACTTAAGCTAATGCCTTCGGTCGAAGTCCGTCCTTCATTGTCAAAGCTTTTGCAGAGCAATAATAAGGAATACCAGAAGACAGCACGAGAGTTTCTGATGTGTTTCGCAGATCGTAAGTATAAAGGCATGTTTGTTCATCCACGAGACTTCACATCACAATGCAGCTTGCATACATGTATTGCGCGGACACAGAGAACGGATCTGGCCTGTTGCATTTTCACGTAATGGCAAGCGCATAGCTTCGGGCTCGGACGATGGGACAATTCGAATCTGGGATGCAGAGACGGGGAAAGTGGTAGGAGAACTCCTAGGACACACTGGTGTCGTCAATTCTGTCGCATTCTCACCTGATGGGAAACTTCTTGTTTCCTCATCCGACAGGACAGCCCAGATCTGGGATGTGGTCACGGGGAAGCCAGCGAGAGAGCCGTTCCGAGGAGATACTGCTGTCGTTTCGGTGGAATTCTCGTCTGATGGGAAGCACGTAGTTTCAGGCTTGGTCGACAGGACGCTTCGAAAATGGGACGTGGATAAAAGGGATTCAGTGGGAAAGCCATTCCCAGGACATGTCTTTTTGGTTGCTGATGGCAGCCACATAATTTCGAGCCAAGTGAACTGGGATACGGCGACAGTAGAGCATTTACAAGGACACACAGAATACGTCAGTTCCTTCGCATTCTCGCCTGATGGCGAGTGTGTTTTGGCATCACATGACCATACATTTCAACTACGAGATGTCAAGACCGGGAAGCCAGTGGGAGAGCCGTTCGATGAAGTCAAATCGGCCGCCTTCTCATCTGATGGCAACTACGTAGTTTCGGGGAATAAGGCAGTTAGGATCTGGGATGCGGAGACGGGCACGCCTCTTGGAGAGCCATTCAGAGGACATAAGGGAGATGTCTCGATGGTCAAATTCTCACCTGATGGCAAGCTTATAGTTTCGTGTTCGCGAGATATGACAATTCGGATCTGGGATGCTCAGATAGTGGAGATGCCGAAGATCAAGTTGTATGAGGCTACGCAGACTGCGATGGAGAACTTCATTAGGAATCATGATACTGCGTCACAGGATTTGCGCACAATAGCAACATCAGGTAAGCCTACTCGATTTCATATTGGACCTAAACTTAACCCTGGGCTGGGTTCAGGTTATGGACAACAAGCAATATACAAAAAAATACTCAAATTTCTGGCAATTATCGATGCCGAGGTCCAGAATCGACTCCTAGGCTTCTCAATGGAAATTTTCAGGAAGGAAAATGCACGGCTCAAACTCAGACCTTCTGTCGAAATCCGCTCTTTAGTGTCAAGTCTTTTGGAGAGTGACAACAAGGAATACCAGAAGACAGCACGAGAGTTCCTGGTACACTTCGCGAATCGTGAGTACAATCATTGCTGTTTCTTCATCCGTCAGGCTTTACGTTGCATCGCAGCCTGCATACACATATTGCATGGACACACAAGCAAGATCCTGTCTGTCGCATTTTCATCTGACAGCAAGCGAATAGTTTCGTGTTCAGCAGATGGGACAATTCGGATCTGGGATGCCGAGCTTGGGAAGGTCACGGTCACGGTAGGAAGACCCCTCCGAGGACACGAATCTGTCGTCAATTCTGTCGCCTTCTGGCTTGATGACAAGTTTGTTGTTTCGAGCTCGTTCGACATGACAGTCCGGATCTGGGATGTGGAAACTGGAGAGCCAGTGAGAGCATTCCGAGGACACACTGCACCTGTCGTTTCGGTGGCACTCTCGTCTGACAGGAGACACATAGTGTCGGGCTCGTTCGACGGGACGCTTCGAAAATGGGACATGGATACGGGGGACGCGGGAGAGTTCCGAGGACACACAAGCTGGGTCACTTCAGTTGCGCTCTCGCCTGATGACAAGCGCATAGTTTCGGGCTCAGAGGACTGCTCAGTTCGGATCTGGGATGCTGAGACAGGGAAGCCAGTGGGAAAGCCATTAGGACACAAAATGACCGTCAGCTCTGTTGCATTCTCACCTGACGGCAAATGCATAGTTTCATCTTCATTTGACGGGACAATTCGAATCTGGAATGTGGAGCCAAGGAAACTAATAGGAGAGTCAAGGTCAATCGGAGCAGAAGCCATAAATTCTATCGCTTTCTCGCCAGTCCCAGGCCGCAAGCGCATTGTTTCAGGCTCGGACGACAACTTGGTTAGGATCTGGAACGTAGACTCGGAGACGGACGAGCCAGTTGAGTTATTCCAAGGACACAGAGGTCCGGTCTTGTCGGTCAAATTCTCGCCTGACGGCAAGCGTATAGTTTCGGGCTCGTCCGATGGGACAGTTCGGATCTGGGATGCAGTGCGGTTGGAAACGACGTCGATAACCAACGCCGTAGATACTACTAATGGTGAAAGACATGATTAAATATCTATGTAGTTCAACGAGAGCATTTTCTCTTAGGTGGAAAGTGACAAAAAGAGTAGACTTTCACTAGTTTCGATGCAAGAGATTTCGAGACGCGAGTCCAATCCGGCAGTAATAATATCGAAGTATATACACTATCTCCAAAAGTAGCACAATTGGGTGCCAGTATAATACATCATGCATATGCATCATGGCATAGTGCGGTTTGTTCGAGTTGATAAATTACGAATAATTTATGTATATAACCATCCTGAGCGAGGGGCAATAGGCCGGCACGAGAATCTGGAGCACAGCTCACAGTACGGAAGCAATCGTATTGTTGCTGACATAGAGTAGTGTACTTTCGAAGAACGCAATGAAGATGGAAAGAAGGACACTCCTTCGTTGGCTACATCGTTTGAACTAAAAGGGTGATTTATAAGTATGAAAGTAAATCAAAATCTGTCGCCTCGAATAGTGGCTTTGCGAAGAGGCTCGAGCTTTACATGTACCCGCAAGTTGGATGGTGACGTTACTCTGCCACCATGTGAAATTAAAGGCCGCTGTGATTCATTATATTGCTGTTTATCAGGGTCTGTTTGGAGGTCGACAGTATGCGTTGGAACAGGCGATGTATGCGCAACTGCGCGGAAAGGCTGCGAGTCTTCGTAAGGCTCGTCCAGGTGAGAAGCCGGGCTATGGGCCAGCGGTCGCGGTGAGGTTCCGTGAGGAATGGGTGGCAATGGTCGGATGTGGGGTGCAGTTGAAGACGACGGAAGATCAGAGTCTGAGAACCGCGTCAGGTGAGAGTTTTGGGTCGTCTGCTGTTGGGAGTAAACGAGTATGCGGCTGGGAACCGTGGGCCCAGAGCTGCTATGATAGTAACGTACGGCGTTTAGTTGGCTTCGCCGCCGGCACATAAGAATGGTGAGCCATAGCAGGATAAGGCCGCTGATGGAGCCCACAACAGATCCAACGATCATACCAGTAGTCTGTGTGTCAAAGACTGCACTTGTATGTGTTGTGCCGGTTGTCCCAGGGGTAGAGGAAGCGAACGCAGGGGAAAGCACCGTCGAACTAGAGCTGGGTTCGACCGATTCGCTCAAGGTATATCTAAAGCAATGATTAGCGTTATTACACTATCTCGAGCAGACAAATTTTCCTTACATGATGGTATCAAAAGTGAGTGTTGACTGAGAACCACCGGGAAATAGTTCCAGTGTGTGTGGTCTATCCATCAATCCCTCCTTGCTCCACATCACTTTGGTCACATTTGCATTTGCAGATATGGTTGAAGGTGGAGCAAGGGATACAGTAGGTGAGGGCACACCATCCAGCCTAAAAAGTATAGTCTGGTCGTCGAAGAACGTCGATACGTAGTACACAGCAACACCTGTTCCATTGCGTTAGCAGCCGAACAGAATAGAAGAAGCAACACACACCAGTAAATGAAATCCTTGCAGAGGGTATAGTCTCTCCATTTGTACAGCTGAGATATCCTCCTGATGCGCCTTTCGACGTATGTACTTGCCAGCTAGTTCCGTCGCAATCTTTTGGGTTGTACAGAACCGTTATCTTGTCCCAAGCATTCAGAGTGATGTTTCGCATCCCAAAAGTCGGTGCTCCTCAACGTCCGGTTGCATACAAATGCTGGGAACACAATCGAGAAGGGATACTGAAAGCTGGACGTGAACAACCGTTGTGTTGGTCTCGAATCCATGGCCAACAGATTTGATCAGTGTGTGTATAACACTGCCACACGTAGCAAGCTGAATTACCCTTTTCAAGCATGGAATGCCTGTCCATATGGGTGTGGTATTTTCACCCCGATCCGAGTCTTCGGCAGGGGTATACGACTTTGGTGTTCCTGGACATTGGAGTTTGTTGATCGGCTGGTTTCAGAGTACGTGATGGCGAGATTGGAATCACGCGGCCGTCATCAACGCTGATGTATACACAAAAGTCATCCAAGTTCAGTGGCGTCGATATTTTGTAGCTGCAGTATAATCGGCATGTCATATCACAGCAGCAAAAGCAACTAATGACACAGAAATAAATCCCAGCAATGCATTAGAGGGTGTTACGAAATATTGATTCATCATCATCATGATACAGATCGAACAATTATCGTGCCACTCGCACTGGCCAACTGGACGGTAGATAAACCAGGAAATGCTGGTAATTCCTCATAGCAATAAGAGCAATGCTCAAACGATGAAGCTCTTACCTGATTTTCAAGACCGACGATATCTCAGTCATGATGTATTCCTACGGCCTGTCACGGAGCTATGGTCAATAAATATTAGTGATCTCGACTCTCCGGTGTACTACCGTGAAGAAGCGTCTGATTGTCGTCGCCTTAAGGCGCTGTGCCACACTGCCCAATTTTGGCGTCATAAATGGATTCGAAGAATTGCATCAACTTGGAGATATAAGAATGTTCCTTTTGCATCGTGGGGGTCGTCAAGGTGAAAATAACAACTGCATCAATATCATTTCATATACTGTAAAGCCATTTGGCAGCTTGTATGAAAAATCAGAAATTTCCCCTGCGATAGCAAATTTGATAAAAATGCTTACCACTACCATGTAGTTGAACGTGTTAACCGAGGATCACTGAACATGTCCATAGCACACATGGGATTGATAAAATAAGCCGCTGTCCACGTAAACCATATTGCAACCCAAATGTGACCAATGCAACGAATCCACAATGGAGCATCCGACTCATCACGCATCTCGATTCTGCTTTCCATGCTGAAACGTCTTGGGTTGTTTACTTGGTCCCTCCCACTGCCGTTCACTTTTCTCTGCCTAGGTATTGATGTGTTGCTTGAAGGTTGTTGAGTTCCCTGGGAAAGGTCCCAGAGGTAACAAACAAGGGACTCGAAGGCAATGCCAAGTGGTTGTAATATAAAGAACAGGAACGACCAGCCGAAGGTCATCCTTCCAGTGAGCATCTTGTCTCCTCCCATGTGGACGACACCGCCGACGAAGAATACGATGCAGCAACGTATCACCTTGTATGCTACAAGACCATTTTCGGTGTCGGGAAGTGGCAGGTACTCCATACAGGCAGTTGTACTTGTTAACACCGGCTAAAAGACATGCGCGTAAGTGAATTTTTAAACGCTCAGCACGACATTGAGACTCACCCTTCGAAGATTCTGGTGCCATACTCGTCTCCAAAATCTTTTGATACTCCAGGCTTGTAGTGGCGTTCCAAAAAGGTAGGGCCACCGCTCTGGAGAGGAAAACCCACAGCCGACGGTAATTACGGCCAGACTGGAGTGGAGGGCAGAAAGTAGACTAGCCCCAGCTACGGCGAAACCGGCTACTCCGAGTGCACGCAAATGGAGCGGTGCATCCGTAAGGACCTTCCCCGGAGTGGTCAAAGCAGGATTGAACGCGTTCACCACCAACGCCAGACCCATTGCGCAGATGGACATGACGATATATATGGCCCTATTGACCACAAACTCCCAACGTGGGGTCGAAGGTGAGGGTCGATTTTGGATATTTGGCACTTCATGGACGCATCCAATACCACGCGGATTCGTGTACAGCTTCATTGCCCAAACGACGCGGCTTCTGAAAGAACGTTCAGCCATTTTGGTGTCCTTGATGTTTCTCAGGTCATCTGGTCGGGTGAGCAGCACATAGTCGATGACTACGAAATAATGTGCGAGCAACCCTGAGCCTATTCCGTTGTCTCCACCTTTGTCGCCGGTCGTTTGAGTGAAAACAATGTAGCAGAACGCCCAACCGACGAAGAGAACCGCAAGGACTTTTGCAAACTTTGGAAGGAATGCAGGGATCGTGGCAACGATGATGATGACCTGAGAAAGAGCAAAAAGTGCGACATTGAAGGGAGGCCTGTCGTCTGGAACCATTATTCGCTGACCGCAGCAAAATATCGAACGAGTTCTTCAACTCGGGTTTGACAGGTGTACATAATTTTAGATAGGGGCTCAATCAGAAATCTTATATTGGGGCTCATCCTGGGATGAGGAATTCAGAGCGGTGGCTTTGTCTACCAGAGCTATTCCGCTATCTCTGTCGGCGGAAAGACTCAGAGATGGTGTTGAAGTTCATGAAGACGCCCCAAAGTCGTAATTCTCCGAAGAGCTATTCCGCTATCTCTGTCGGCGGAAAGACTCAGAGATGGTGTTGAAGTTCATGAAGACGCCCCAAAGTCGTAATTCTCCGAAAGTCACGCTGTGACCCGGAAGACGGTGTGACGCACCGAAACCCTTCAACACGTTCTTAAGCCACAAGTTGAGTCCAATTCTTGTATTTTTGTGAAGAATCTGACGAACATGTATCTCAAAAATATAGTGGAAGAAGCATCCACTGGCTCTGATTCTGACTACTCCAGGTTTGTGCCATTATTGATCTCTCCGGGAAAAAAGGGATTAACCATAATCTCGCAACATCTAGCACAGTACGTTTCTCCATCGCAACAATTCATGTTAACAACATAATTTTTTTTTACCAGTGGATTTCCTGGTTTTTGTCCTCGAAGGGAAACGAATACTTCTGCGAAGTTGATGAAGACTTCATCCTCGATCGATTCAATCTTACAGGCCTCAATAACGAGGTTGCAAACTACTCTCAGGCTTTGGATCTCATCACAGATACCTTAGGTGTGTGCTTCAACAGCTTACCTATCGACCGTGATTTAACCCTTGCTTAGATGAAGATATCCAGGATGAACTTCGCGGCTCGCTGGATGTACAGGCGCGACTTTTGTATGGTCTTATCCATGCCAGGTGGATTGTCACTGCAAGAGGATTGCAGAAAATGGTACGTAATACTGGAGTTCATGTATCACCATTTGAAACCCTCTCCAGCTCGAAAAATACAAACGTGCAGATTTTGGTCGCTGCCCTCGCGTCCTCTGCGCATCGCAACCTCTGCTTCCTGTTGGCCTGACAGATATTCCTTATGAAAAATCCGTCAAACTCTATTGTGGGCGCTGTGAAGACCTCTACTCACCAAAGTCATCCCGACACGGCTCCATTGACGGAGCCTACTTCGGTACTACTTTCCCCCATCTTCTGTTCCTCGTATATCCCACGTTGCTACCTTCAAAGGATCCTGAGACTACGATACATCATGTCACAAGCAAAGATCCCGTTACTGCTGATCCAAGGAGCAGAAGACGGCCTCGCGAGGAGCCCGAAGCGGTCGCCGAAGGCGGAGGGGAAGGAATGAGCACCTCGAGTGTCGCTTTGAAAGCTGAGAGATATCGACCCCGCATCTACGGATTCCAAATCAACGAAGTCGCAAAGCTGCAACGCTGGCAAGAAGCCGTTCGAGACCGGTAAGTATTCTTTGTGCGGACAGTTTGTTTCTTGCTTAATGTTTGTCCCGTGAGCAGTCAAATTTCTCGTTTGGAAGCTCTAGAAGAGAAGACTACATAGAATCATTCTTCCTATCTTATCGTCACTCTCCCATGGACACTTATGGATGACATGGTTAATGGTCAACTTAGTTACACGCCTTGCATTTCAAACCCATCCGGAACAGCGTTGGATTGGCTGGTACTTTCTTCCGACAACTTCCTGGTCGGATATACCAGCGGTACTACGTCGATAGAGACTGGAACCCCATACGTTACCAGTGTCACCTCCAACCGGCGCTCCAATGTATCTGTAACCTGCCATATCTGACCCCATAATACTTCGCTCATGATACTACTTTCTGCCCAGACCAATTATATATATATATTCCCTCGAGGGGTGGACAAACAAAATCAACGAATCCTACATATCATTGCATTACGACGAACAGAGCTGGTTAAAGCACCGAAACTGGAGAACTAAACTGGGTGCGCAGAATTGGAAAAAAAAGACAAGCCGAAAAATGGGTATCACTCCTTATCACCATAAACGCCACACTGCACCTCCAAAGACCTCATCTCCTCCTCCCAATCAAACCTCTCATCACGGGCCACAGCATCTTCCTCATACTGGCTCTGACCCCAATTCTCATTCTCACAATGAGCAGCAAGCAACGCTGCTAGTTCGCCCGTAAACTGAGTAATAGACCCAGTCAGATTGGAAATTTTGAACGACGTCAGAGGGATCTTTATGGCTGGGAGGGTCGTTGCTGACGGGCGGCGAGACGGCTGAGGGGCTCCTTCCCCGTTGACGGAGCCGTATTTGGTCCTGAACGTCGACGAAGGGGAAAATATATCGCCGAATGTTGCTAGAGCTTCACAGAGGGGTGTTGTAAGAGCGGCCGGTGCCTTGGCCTTGAGACCTTTGACAGAATCGGACAGAATATGGGCAAGCGGTCCCGGTCCAACGACCTGCTCGGCTTTGATTGAGCAAACTGGGTTAGAGATGACCTGCGGTAGGAAATCCTCGGCAGTACGGTAAACGAGGCAATGATCGTCATCGACATCCTGGCCAGTCATCGAATCCTGATGGACGTCAAGAAGTGGCTTTCCGTCCAACTCAATCATAAGGCCACGACTCGAGGTATGAGAACAGGCATTTTGGGTGCCCTTGCGCCCTGGTGTGTTGACAGCCGTCGAATTAGCAAAGGAATCGTCATTGCGATGAGGATTCGCAGGGATCTCCCGGTAAACGTTAGTCACATCGCCTAGTACGGGACGACGAGATTGCCCCCTTGTCTTGCCATGGCCAGCTTTGTGAGAAGTATCGCGAATCGAGTTTTCCTTGCCGGATATGAACCCAGTTGCACGGTGGCTCCCCTTCCGTTGATGAAGCTTGGATTGAGGCTGGAGGACTTGCGCTCGACTAGTAGGTGGCGAGCTGTGAGATCGGGATCGGTCGCGAGCACCGAGCCTCTCCCGCCCTACCTGATGACTGGGAGCTCGTGGGGGGGCTTCTAGTCCAAAGGGACCCGAGGCGGTTGTAGCCTTTTCAAGCAACCCAACATGTCCCTGAGCAGCACTGGGAGAAAAGAAGAGTGTGCCGGAACCCCCTTCAGGTGTTTGGAATGAACTGAAAGCCGTGTGAATATGTATGACGACTGCGTCCACACCTTTCAAGTCCTTGTCATCACATATTGGCAAGTCGTCGGAAGTGGAAGCGTCCGTGTAGCCACTGTAGATCATGCGTGCAGACGATGAGCAGACACAATCAAGGCAAAGAACGCGATTTGCAACAAGGCAATTAAAGTCCGTAGTGATATGAGAGTACACAGCAAGTCAGAAAGAAACGTTCACAAGTACTTAAAAACTAGCAGCGAGAGTGCAGAGAGGCTGACAAGCCACACAACGTAGACAGCAGTAGACAAGCATGATAGGTCCTGACCCCAGACTGAGAACCAAGCGCTAATCGCGACCAGCGGCATGTCAACGATCAGCCGAGTACATTTGCACTTTCCTCTATGAGCTTTTTCTGCATCAGCGCCATGGCTACTTTCCTTCCTTGCAAAGTTTCTTCGTGAGAGTCAAGAATGGCATTGAATTCACTGTATGCTTTGAGCTTTTTGCTAGAGCGAGGGTAAAAGTTTCGACGATCATTGAAGGATCGATAAACGTACTCGACATGAGTCTTTGCCTAAGAAATCCCAATTATTAACAAATAATTATCAAAGGAGAAGAAACAGCTCACAAAATCAATGATTTTCGTGAAAAGTCCCGAAATTTCTATCAAATTGGGCGTTAACGAGACTAATAAGCCACACGAGTAACGGCCTACGCTCTGCACCGGCTTTCCACTCATCCAAGGAACATTCACTCCATTTCCTAACGGATGTTTCGTATTTTTCGATGTTTTGATCCAAATAGTCATTGCTACCAGGTCCGAGGAGTCTGTCCAGTCCTCGTATATCAGAGGATGCGATGTTGGAGTGTTCACCCTGCATTCCGTTCGGGGGAGGGGAACTGGGCGCGAAATGATCTTGTTGTTCATGCAGGAAGCGCTGCGGTTGAGCATGACCTTGGATTTCTGGGTTAGGCTGACGGTGACGGACACTAGCTACGGAAGATCGTCCGGAGCTAGGACGCTCTACCATCGGCGAATAAGGTTCCTGCAGCGAAACCTATGCGGTAATGACACCAGAATCAGGTTGATTGTGTACCATTCTCACTTTGTCATGAACAATTTCCTGGTTCTTAAATCGCTTGGATTGCCTCATAATTGTGTCGTTATCGTCCACTGCGTCGTTTTCCCTCATCCGTTTCCTACCCAGTAAAGATACTGCCATACCACTTTGATTCTCAATGTCGTTGGCTGATGTGGGAGAAGCATCACCAGCACGGTTCAATGACCTAGGACGATAATGAGACGCCTCATCTTGGATCATAATGCGTTGAGGGCCACTCGGCTTCTTCATAAATGGATTTTTGGAGGCTTGTGCATGTCTTCCCGGAGCGATGCGAGTTGTGTCATTCTCACCTAAGGATGGCGCATGAGACCCATCACAGAAGATAAGAACATGAGTATATGCGCGATACCTTCATCAAAACCACCAGAAGGATTGAGGGAGTGGTTGCCCAAGGTGGAAGTTGTGTCCTCTGACGCCAAAGTCGCAGACAGGCCATCGCCAATCATGAGAGGTGGTGACACTTGTCCCAATCGCTTCGGAGCAGGGGCGAGGACAGGAAATTGGCTTTCCTGAGCGAATGGATCCGCCGTTGGAGGTCTCACACCTCCGACCGAACCAGAGAGCGATGCCTTACGGGAAGCCGAATCCCGTGAAGGTAATTTCCTCCAGCCATTCAGGCCGGACGGCTGATTAGTCCCGTTGCTATCGAGCTTGTCTAAGGCTGCCAGAACAGACTCCTGAGAACCAGAGGCACTCCTCTGCAACGGATTGTTTGAGTCGGCGACAAAATTTGTAGTAGGTTTAGGAGCACGCGGGAAGAACCGCTCTCGTGTCGACATTCTTGAACGGCGCAAGAGACAAGTTGCGGCCTTGCCTAAAGGGGGCAAATATACCAAAACAAGCAGTGGCATTGATGTCGACCTCTATCCACCTGCTTAGGACTTACATCTTGGGATCGACCGTGGTGAAGGTCCTGGTTATGAAAATTTCCGCATCACACCCAAGGCCGACATTCTCGCTTTATTGGGCGACGTAGGGACGCTGAACGAAGGTCGGCTGTTTCGCTTTTTGAGACAACAGACGTCGCAATTCAGCAGAGTCTTATATGTGCCGGGAAATCATGAACTTTACCACAGCAACTATGTAAAGATATCAAGTTGTTAGACCGATGCGGGTTCTCACTTTTTTTTTCCATTGCTCTAGGATGATGCAATCCAAAGACTGGATGCATTTGCACAATGCAATGAAGAACGGGAGAGAGATAGTTCAATCGGAGAATTAATTGTGCTTAACCGCACGCGCGTGGATCTCTCGCCAACACTCACAATCCTCGGAGCGACGTTATGGGCTCATCTAAATCCCGACGATCTCGACATCCTTCGTTGGAGTGTGACTGACTTCAAGCTGATTGAGGGGTTCACCACGGATCGATTCACCGAACTGCACAAGACGGATCTTTCCTGGCTCAACGCACAAGTTGAGCAAATTCGGACAGACGAACCGACTCGTTCAGTGATCATTTTCACACATCACGCGCCAACGATGGGAACTGGCGATCCGAAGTACGCGGGAGGACCTACGGAATCTGCTTTCGCCACGGAGCTAACAAATGAGCCATGTTGGGGATCGCCTATCAAGATTTAGGCTTTTGGACATACGCATTGGTCCTGTGATATGGTGAAGAATGAAGTGAGAGTTTTAAGCAACCAGAGGGGTTATTCGAAGGGCGACAAAGGATGGAACCCTGAATTCGTTCTGAAGGTTTAAGTAAAATGTGTATCAGATTTCGATTGGTGGTCCAATTCTCTCCCCACTGTTCTACTCGTACAGGATAGCTGAATGCTAACGAAACAAGCACTCACTTCATGCTCTCGCTCCAAATCACTGACATGCTAATAGATATCCTTATAAACGGCTTTTAACCAGCTATTCCTCTTCGATTACAAGCAACAGACCATAACGAATGCATTTGACGACGAAAGAGGAAACATTATGATGGAAGAAATGATTGAAATAATCGAAACAGAACGGGGAAACCGACGAACAAAGAAGGATCGGGAATTTGCAGAGAAAGCGATGGAAATCGCAAGAGCCTGAAGTGTCTTCCCAGAGGGCGCTGGACTTGGCCAAACAGAAGGGCGACAAACGACTCCGGTCGCAACTGCCAACATGGGCAATGGGAAAAGACTTTACAGGGAATGACACGAAAACAGGCTCTTGAGACGATTTGACTACTCTGCACGATCGCGAATGAAAATCCAAGCATCTGTAGAAATGCAAAAATAGTTGTTGTCACACTGCCGTTGCGGAGATTGAACCCCCTTAGCAGCTGTCGTCGAAAGCCTGGCCGAACGATGCTGGCCGATGTTTGGCCTAAGGTTAAATAGCAGATGTCGTCCGTGAGTATACCGCTACACGGACCTGACGAGGCTCGGGTAGTTTATCCAAACTCCCCAGTTGTCCAGCAGCCTTGCACCTTACTGCTCGCTGAACCTACTTCCATAATAACAGAGCCTATCTGATACCCTTGGCCTCGTTCTTATCCAATTCACAACGTTGGGTTCCAAGCCTACCTCCCCAACCAAGCATCGAAATGCCGGCTGGACAAAAACAGGAAATGAAGTCAAGACTTGCTAGTGTGCTTTGGGATGCCGTTGAAGAGTGTGTCCAGCGTCTTAACGCCGAAGGCATCGATGAAAAGGTGAGGCAATGATTTATCTCTGTGGTCGGTGCTTCTTCCTGACCCTAGCATTTATGAAAAGTCTCCCGTTAAAGAATCTCCAGCCGGAGAGAAACATCAGGTATTACCTGCAGACTTTCTCGCCTCGCTGCTCCCCACATAATCGTCTTATCGCCAGTTCGGGTGTTGTAGCGAGATCAGGCATGTGCCAGTAGGTCCGACGCCCAAGGAAGACTCGATCACCAAGGATTGGATGACAATCCTCCAACCAATCCAAAAGGATGATAAAGCGCAATGCAAAGCATGGAACGAGGAGATCCAGAATATCTTGATTTTTGTGCGTCTGTTATTCCCCCCATTCATCACGCTTATTAACGTACAACTTCAACAGGCGGCTCTCTTTTCTGCCGTAGTAACGGCGTTCCTCATTGATTCGATTCACCTTCTCAGTGATCAACCTGGGAGTCAAGGCAGTACCATTAGCGCGACGCGACTTTCATCTTCCATTCGTATCAACGTTTTCTGGCTCCTGAGCCTTGTGCTCAGTCTTGCGACTGCGCTGATAGGAATAATCGCCGCGCAGTGGTTGCGAGAACACGCTTCTTATCCGGAACACCTTACATCGGAACAGGTGTTTGCATTGCTGAACATGAAGATCTGCATGCTCAAAAAATGGCGTGTCCGTGGCATTATTTCCTCCCTTTCTGTCCTTCTCCAGATTTCATTGCTCCTCTTCTTCGCGGGGCTCGTTCAATTCCTGTTCTCCCTTGGAGTTAACATAGTCACCATCCCGGTCACAGCTCTTATCGGCATTTCAGGTCTATATCCAATTGTCACAACAGTCTTACCAGCGTTGCATATTTACGTCTGGCAGAAGGAAACCATCGTAGGAGGTGATGTTCCTGTTCCATGTCCCTACAAATCACCTCAAGCAGAGTTGTTTTATGCCTTCTCTATCGTTCTTTCCAACCACCGGCCTTTTCCACAGCTGTTCTCGCTTGTCTATGCTCTCGTCACGTTTATTCCAACCACCCTGCTCACTATCGCCATCCTTGTCCACTTCTACCTGCGCACCCTCTTCGCTAATAGAGATAACCTTGGGAGGAAGGCATTGGTACTGTTGGTTGTTCAACCAATATCCCTATTTTTTAAGGCCCTCAACACCTTATCGAAAGCAGCGGACAGCATGCTACATTATCACCATGAGGTACGGATGAGTATCCAAGGCTTATCACCCATTCACTATGACCGGGCCATGGAAATCTTCCGACCCGCAATGAAGGACGAGGCGGAATATTGGTGGGCGTTTGATGTCGCGTGGGTCTCCATCCGACGCGATTACGCTTTTCGCCTGTGTGCCTCTCGTTCATGGAACGGGGAAATTAACGCAGATAGACGTTACATCATGCGAGAATGGAAGAGGGGAGAGAACGACCCTCCGATGGTTTGGGGAAAGGCAATCTCTCGGGAGTCAGCCGCCCGTGCTGGACCGCCCTGGGACCAGATCCAAGGTCTCATCCTTCTTCGACGCCAGTATCAACACAACGACCCCGACTCGAGTATCATGGAAGCTGCCCTTCGCTGCTTCAAAAGTTCTGTGTCGTCGTTCCGTGCATATGACAAACCGGACAATGCCCTTCGGGACGTACGCCGCTGGATGATCGGGTTCGAGAATGCCACCACCGAGATTTTGCGCCCCTATGTCAGGGACGAGGTCACCTTTGCCAATTGTGCTCATTCTATCGATGGGTCTTCTCCTACTGAACCTGGCGTCAAGCTCTGCACTGCAAGTATCTACCACGAAGCCCTTTTTCATTTCATTGGCAGCTTCCACCTCGAGAAGCTCACTGACAAGGGGGAAGTCAGGCTTAAGACTGCCTGGGTGGAAGTTTACTACAAGCTCGTTTGCTGCCAACCTAGTGACGAAGACCTTCAGAAGATCCAAGTTCCGTTCGCTTTCGCAACACGTGCAAAGGACGTTTCATCTGTCACCTTTCGATTCTCTCAAGAGGAAGAGCAGGGTAAGACAATCCCCCAAGAGCAGCGAGTCCATTAATTGACTGTCATTAGATCTAGAGGCAATTTACTCGAAAAAAGCGAGGGCTTGTGCGAGGCACTTTGATAGGTACAGGCGGAAAGGTGCGACTGCCGATGAGAGTCTCAAAAATCAAGTTCTCCACGACTTCTTCTTCGCAATCGGGGCAGCTCCATTTTATGCAAGACGAGATGCTGAGGTCCCATCTGAAGTTCGGAAACTTATCTCATCGCTCTCAGAGTTCTGTCAATACCTGAAGCGGCGGGACAACCCCGACATGATAAATTTGGTCGGCCGAATTGAAACTGGCTTAGGTGATACCGTGGACAAATATTTCGAGGACTTTCGAATGACTTTTCCCCAGCATGTCCAAGACATCGGGCGGCAAGAACACCGCATCCATTTTCAACACACCAGGCCGCAAGAACACCGAATCCATGTCCAAGACACCAGGCCGCAAGAACACCGCATCCATGTCCAAGGCACCAGGCCGCAAGAACACCAAATCCATGTCCAAGACATCAGACCGCAAGAACACCACATCCATATCCAAGACACCAGGCCACAAGAACACCACATCCATGTCCAAGACACCAGGCCACAAGAACACCAAATCTATGTCCAAGACATTGACCGAGACCAAATCCGACATGACATAGTCCATGAGCAAGAAGTCCGGGCGTTTCGAACTTACACAAAACCAGGTTGATCCCTATTTTCCTTTTTCTTTTTTCTCTCTCCACAGACCTTTCCCTTCCAACTTGGTGCTCTGGCACCAGTGGTAGCCTTTTGCAGTTGTCTTACCCCCATATCCCTTTGTCTTTGTTTGGCATCACCGATGGTGATGCCTCTATATATATAGCTATTCTACCTATTGTTTCGGTAGAACATTTGTACTAAAGTAGACCCCTGTATATACCTGGTCAGGTTTACTTGGTGTGTGTGCTAAGTTTTCCTGTAAAGCCACACTTTACATTTTTTTAAACCTTTGAGCTATACCACAGTTTATTACAAGGTTATGAGGGTACTTGTTCTTTTACCCCCTGCAATTTAAGGCACAACCAAGGGGGGTTCGGAAATTCAAAAATTGCACAGGGTATGTATTTTTTTTAAGCCGGATGGCTATACCCCCTCCCCCCACACACACACACCACCCAAAAGGGGACAAACTGTTCCAAAAAAGGAAAATTTCGGCACAATAATGCCTGCATGAGTCATGACACAGATTATATTGAAATACAGTGAAAAAGACATTATTTAGAGGTGTTTCTACCACCATTGACGTTTTGTTGGTCTAATATGATTAGGGAAACACCAATTTCAAGGTGGGACATCAAAGTTGAGGCATTCAAGGTGAAACTGTCAAAATATTGTATTTTGGCCCTTTTGTTCTGTAAAATAGTATTAAGCCATAAACTATTTTGACATCCATTGAACTATGCCTTTGACTTTGTCATTATGGGTTTTGGTACATGTTGAGAGGGAGAAAGTATTTTCACTTTCATCATTTTAATCCTCATAGCAATGTGACAATGGCCAACTTGAAATGCAGAGAAGTCACGCCAAACTGCCGAAAAATTTGGCATGAGGTCTAAAAATAGAAGAAAAAATTTAAGCCCTCTGGCTTGACCCCCCCACCCTTGGGTCATGGAACAACAGTCTGGCCCCCCCTTGCCACCAACAGTGAGGGAAATTTCCTCATTTGTATGTCAGATCAAAAGTGTACAAAAATATTTCTGAATATACATAATAGTGGCTGACACTGCTGTGCATCCCACTTTTTTCAATCTTTTTGGTTATTGTTATTCATATATGCAATATAAGGTGCCATCAAAGTTGAGCTGCAGATTTTGCAGCTCTACAGAAAGTGTGACTGCAGCTCATGTGTCACAGATCATCACACTGCACAAAAATCTACCACTTTGGCTCCTGAATCAGCTCAAGTCACGGCTTTTATAATTAATTATATAAATGAAGTATTTTCATGAGGAATTTCAATATTAATATAGGCCTCAATAATTATATTAATAACTTATGCCTAAAAGAGGCAATTTCAAATGCAAAACAAAAAGCTGATGTTGGAAAAAATCTAAGTCTTTGTGAATACAGCCAAACCTTCATATTTTTGACTATAACTAATACAAAACACTACATTGAATTTGGCACTACTGCCAATGATAGTCATATTATGTACAGCATGAGTGCCACATCACTGGAACGTGCTAGTGAGGGCCATTGCAAAGTGTGGCAGGTAGTGATTTGCCAGCTCCAGCCTGAGGCCAAAAGCTGGGCCAGGCCAGGCCAAAACTTTGGCCTGAGTTGGCTTCTGGCCCAGCCTGGGTTTTAGGAAAGCCAAAGCCCTTGGCCTGGGCCGGGGCTTTCTAGGTAATAAATGATTAAATTTAAGTCATTTCTTTCAAATATTTGGTGATTTCTTTGGTGATTTTCGTTGGATTTTCGGCGGTGGACAGATGTGATGTGGCATCCACATCGTGTCACACCACTTTCGACCACCAGTCCGCCATCTACCACCGTGTTAGCATCATGAAGACACATAACGAGGAATTCTGCCACAATGACAGGAGGGATTTTTCTTTTTTATCCTTCTAATTAATCTTTAGCAGACAACTGAAAACGAGCGCTCATGCTCATTGAGTTACCATCATCTACCACCACAGCATGGCCCACTCTCCTGCAGAACGACGATGGCATCAAGACGCAATGTCTCATGTCACAACAAGGGGTATGGGATGATGACAAGGGTGGGGGTATGGGCCGTCGTGCCCATCCTCCAAAGTGGTTCGTTTTTTCACTTACAATATATGTCCTACTGATTATTCTATTACAGAGAACCTCCACCATCATTGGAAGAACACATCAAACACGAAAACCACCCATTGTGGGTACAATTTCATGTTCTGGGACCTTCTGCACATGCCAAACATGAATACCACCTGTGATGGGTGGATTTTTGTGATTTCATGCATGAAAACACGCCCACAATGGGTGCAGTTTCATGTCCTGTGGTCATCTGCACACCGAACATGAAACCACCCACTGTGCTAGGTGCATTTCCATGTTTCCCCTCACAGTTTCCTCCCCCCTGTATAATTAAAATTAAAATTTTAATATAATTTCTACTCTATTTATAGTCGAAGCCAGGGCTTGAGCCAAAGCCAGGCTGGGCCAGGCCAAGGCCAGCACCTGGGGCCTGGCTTGTGATTTTGAAAAGCCAGAGCCATCTCAGGCCAGGCCAAAGCCAGGGCTTTCAGGCCAAGCTGGAGTTGGAAAATCACTAGTGGCTGGTACGAGTTCCTTCAGATAGGTTTTGACCCAGTCCAACCCATACAGGTGACCCCAAGCTTTTCTGAGCAACCCACAGAAACGATGGATATGGGTTTGAGGTTAAAATATAAATACACATTTAATATATTATATAATTGTATACAAAATCCTCCTTGGGTGTCGACATCTGTGAAGATAGATTCTGCATGTGCAGAACAGCCCCAGACATGGAAACACACCCAATCTGGGTGGTTTTGGTGCTCAGCATGTGCAGAATGGCACCAAAGATGAAAATGTGCCCAAATTGGGTTAGGCATGTGCGGAGGATGATGGAACACAAAAACCACTGCCCAGGTTGGGTGGTTTTCATGCTCGGGTGTGGCATGGCGCCAAACATGAAAGCACTGGCATTGCAAAACGGCGCCAGGCACTCACTCAAGGCAGGTGGTTTTTGCACTTGCTGTATGGCCTGTAGGTAGTAGTCAAATAAAAAGTGTAATTAGTACAAATAGGAATGTTATATTGAATCACGTACCTTGGGTGAATCACACCCATCCCTAAAACCTCTTGTCCCTGCCCTATCCATCATATTCAGGGCTATGTCAGCTCAAAAATGAGTGGGATCCTTCATTTTTTGAGTGTTGTGGTGGTTGGAGCGGCAAAAAATGACACATCACAAGACATCTGGGTTCCCACAACCCATGGTATGGGTAAGGGTTGTGGGATGTACCCCTCCTCACCATGCCTCTGTCAACAGGCCTGTAGTTAGAAAAAGCAAAAAAAGTTAAACAGGGGCACACCTTTTACACCTGCTTCGCATTGTCCCTGGTCTCAGTTTGCTTTCCTTCTTTGTTACGAACTTACTTCCATTAGGGCCTGCCAGTCCACAAGTCAACTAGGTACGAGGTTCACCAGACTGACTTGGACAGCAAGCAGACGATCGGGCAGTAAGGGCCAACACAAGGTAGAGGTTTAGATCAAGCTTGGATTGGCTATCGCGACTATAGAACCTGAGTCACCAGGTAGAATAAGCTACAGTACAACGTCAACTAGCTAAAGTTTATATACTGTATCCAAAGTAAACATAACCAAACATATGAGTCGTAATCTGTAAGCATATGATGTAGGACAAAGCAATGGTGATGTCATGGTGATATCACTATGACGGCATTATAATGTAAGTGTTCATAATGGATAAAATCATAACTAAAAATAGAAATAGAACGGATACGTCATAACAAGACGTCATGCATATGTAACCGACCAAACAAATAGACAAAAAGAAATTGAGTCTAATTGGGGCATACCGTAACATTACCCCGTTTCTATGCAAAACTTAGGTAACAACCTAAGATTCACCATCTCCATATAGGTCACAATCATAGAGATTGTTATCGTCGTGCTCAGAGGTATAGTTGTAGCGTCCATCGTTACGTCTTTGTGGATGGGATGGGCATGCACTTTTGTAGTGGCGGCAATAACGGCATATGTAACTGGCACAGAACTTTATTGGGTGGCCAGGGCCGGTTTGGCAGAGCATGCAGCGTTGATGATGCTGTGCGGAGTGATTTGATGAGGACAATGATCCTCGGGATGTAGTCGAGGCCGAGGGGATGATTGGCTGTGGGTTGTGGTATTCGCAGAAGGTGGCAGAGGGCAAGACTGAGGGACCTGGCTTGTACGTATGGAGCGGCATCATTGGTGG
>Ga0307509_10003467_pt1 | contig 23876 bp, 19 predicted proteins | sample 10_EM_MG_FD_202245 | JGI IMG/M metagenome (GOLD analysis project Ga0307509, IMG submission 202245) | Populus trichocarpa ectomycorrhiza microbial communities from riparian zone in the Pacific Northwest, United States - 10_EM | ecosystem: Host-associated > Plants > Roots > Unclassified | place... | reverse complement strand
CGTACGAATAGACAAGAACCTGCTTGCATATTTTATTCGATAAAGTGGTGTAGTGGTGTCGCATAGAAGGTGTTAGGTGTTTGGGATTCTGTGATGATGCGACATAGGAGTTCGTAGGTGTCTGAGGTTAATTGGTAGTGCGGCTTCAGAGTTGCATATTGTATCAAACTAGTTGTAGTGAGACGTTACAGTTGATAGTCGGTTTGAGGTAGTTGATAGTGTGACGGAAGAGTCTCAAGTGTTGTAGCAGTTGCTAGTGAAACAGGTTGCTAGTAGGTAGTGTAGAGTGATGTCGGTTTCCGATGATGGTAAGCAGCACATGAAAAAATAGATCTTCAACAGGTAAGGGGGTTGAGCCAAAGTTCATGAGGAGAGTCAACAATGAAGGAGAACAAGAACCCCGTGGAGGGAGGGGGGAGGGCCCCTGAAGAGAGAGGAGTGTGGATGGAATCACTCCCCTAGGCAGAAGCCATCAAGGGTGAGAAGAGGGAGAGGTGGAGAAGTTGACGATGATTTCTCAGGTGTTGAGATTTCAATCGCCAGAGGTGTAGAGAAGATCGTTTGTGTCTAACTACTGTGACCCAGTCTCCTTATAGAGACTCTTCATGCCAACAACCCTAACCCTGGTGACTCATAACGCGAGTCACGTGGTCATATGACTCATAACGAGTTATGCCGGAAATACTCAGATGACTTAAATGAGTAACTGCCCAACCTGCTGTAAACTAATTTTAATACATAAAACAAGTCATCTTCTCATAGTGTGTCACCTGAGTGAAACTCATGACTCATAATGAGAGTCACCCGCAAAAGTCATTAACTCATTATGACTCACAATCGTGAGTTATACAAACAGCAACCTATTATAATATACTAATAATACGCAAGTGCGAGTCATCTGAGAACTATGAGTCAACTGACTGCATAGCGTGAAACATAAAGATACCCTATGACTAATAACTATTAGTCATGTAAAATCTGCCTTGCTTACTCAAGATTTGAGATCCGGGTCAGCTGAGGGGGAGGCCAAGACCATATTAGGTGGTGGTGCGGGTGGTGCCGGAGGAGCTCTTTCCTTTCCCTTCTCTTGGCGAGCGGGGTTGGTGCTGCTGGGGGGGGTGGGACAGGACCCAGTAGAGGGGTGTGTGGTCTGCTGTGTGACACTAGGGCACTGGGGGGGGCAAGAGGCCTGGGCGACTGACGGAAGGCGGGAGCCAATGTCACGGAGAGATGCCGGGAGTGGGGCGAGGTTTGGGGGTTGTGGGGAGAAGTCCAGGTTGGCAACCTGAGAGGATAGGTCGTGGATTTCAGTCGAGAGATTCTGAAGGGCCGTCGCGATGTGGACGCTCGATTGAAGCGAGGTCCAGAGTAGAGGGAGGAGCATTTGTTCCCCGATGGAGAGGGTGGAAATGTTTGCTGGAGTAATGGGGGGAAAACCTGCGGCGGGGAGCCCTAGGTCAGTGGCAGTCTGGTGGAAAATCGAGACCAGATGGTCGAGATTTCCAGTGGTCGGAAGCGGAGAGAGAGGGGCTGCAGTAGCATTTCTCCAGGGGCCACCCTGGTGGGAGGCCATGTGTGGAGGTGAGGGTGGGGACGCGAGGCCCAACATTAAGGACGAAAGGTATGGGAGAAGAGATCGTGCGCAGAACGTGGTGGTGTTGAGAAATGTATGGGTGGGGAAAGAGGGGAGCGGAAGCGTGGCTCTAACTACTGTGACCGAGTCTCCTTATATAGACTCTTCATGCCAACAACCCTAACCCTGGTGCCTTATAACTCGAGTCACACAGTCCTATGACTCATAACAAGTCATGCCCGAAATCCCTCAGATGACTCAAATGATTTACTGCGCAATATGTCGTAAACCAATTATCACACATAAAACAAGTCAGCTGCCCAAAGCGCGTCACCCGAGTGAAACTCATGACTCATAATGTGAGTCACACGCCAAAGTCATTACATTATTATGACTCACCATCGTGAGTTATAGAAACATCAACCAATTATAAGATAACAATGACAAACAAGTGCTACAGATATGAGAACCATGAGTCAACTGCCTGCATAGCGTGAAACATAAACATACCTTATGACTAATAACTATTACTCATGTGAAATCTGCCTTGCTTAGTCATGATTTGTGATATCCAGCTGGGGTTGTGCCCTTTACAGGTCTGGCTAGGACATTGGATCCGCGGCCTGGGTAGTATATCCAGGTTGTTGGTATGTTTGGTTTTCTCTTTTGTTGGGTTACGTGACCAGTTTGCTGGAATGTGGCTTCATGTCGGCTGGCATGCTGTCTACGGTAGTGCTTGGTGGATGCTTAGGGAGGTGTATTTGCTTTGTTTTGGGGTTCTTGGCCGCAGAAAGGTGGTTTATATTTGGTTGTGGTTGTCCTTGTAGATAACTAGGACCTTCTGTCACGTGGAGTAGGGTTTTCCCCTGGGGCTGCCTTGCCGATCCGGAGTCTGCGGCATGCCTGGATGGGTCACTTCTTAGCGGGTGTTGAAGGATAATAGTGCGGTTCTCGCTATAGGTCTTACGGTTGGTCGCATACCAGAGTGACTGTGGTTTAGATTGGGACTGATATCCGGTTGGATTACCTGGTGGACGTAATGCCTCGGTGGCCATATGCCTGGATTGGCAGTGTCTCCTGATATTAAATATAATAAGATTATTCAAAGCAAGAGGTTTGTGTCATTGGGTATTCCTTGTTTTTCTCAGGCGTTGCCTCGGGCATGGCTGCCAAGGCTTCGAACTTCTAACTTCTAACTTTGATTTATGCGCGGGGCGCCGTCACTCTATTGTGCTATACTTAAGTTACCCTCTAAGACATCATGTATCACTGCAGGTGAATATATAGGGGATATACAGGACTCCGCAGATTTAGACCTGCCTACGGCGACAGTCAAACGTCAAGAGTTCATACGGCAAGAACACCATAGCCAGCTCCCTGCTTCGGTGTGGGTGGTGAGGCTCATTCATTCTCACTCACTTCGCTATATCAATCTCTCACTCAACTAACTGGTAGCAAAGACAAGAATATATAAACCACAACGAAGTCATCCTCCCTTCCTTCTATCGATCACCACACATATCCTTTCTGCTCCGGATATGACTATCTTTCCCTTTTGCCTACTCCTGTGCTAACAAACTAAAAATAAAGACTTCAACAGTTAACTAGCTCAGCATGCTACTCTTACTCTTGCGCTCATGTTTTTACTGCAGATGTATCAACGGCATTCCCGAAAATTATCAGAACAATAGAACCATATTGTAAGCACGCCGTTCAGCTTCTCCTGGCTTCCAGTACACGGAGTCCGATATCTCGAGATTATGAAGGCAGTTGCTACGTTGTTGGTGATTAAGCAATGGAATGTTAATGCGACCGATTGCACGGTGTAGATTATAGGACTTATTCTCTACAATCACAGGCCTATCGATAGTGTGACACTCAAACGTGATTATATAGTTGATTAATATTATTCATGGACAAAATTAACCGCGCATGAACGAACATGAAAAACTCCTGCCATAACAACAGCGCTCCCCCGCCAGCCCCAATACCATGAAAACCAAACAAACAAACCAATATTATAAATTCCTAGCAAAATATAGAGTAGAAACTAATATTTGATCTAGAGAAATTTCTTTAGATGGAGTTGAAAGTGTAGAGTGATTAGGAGTGTTGCCGTAACAGTGGGTGCGATGTTTATTTTGTCCACGCACCATATTTTCTTAGGAATGGCATTGTGTATCATGTCGCATTGGGAGCGTAGACAGAGGAGGATTTTCTCTCGCTCTATCATATAGTTGGATAACGTGAGAGTGGGAATTAATCTTCAGGTCCAATGTATATTGGGTTCAAATCCTATGTGGAGACTTTATCGCAGTGCCGGCGATGAGATGCCAGGGTTTTCACATGTGAGATAAGGCTCTCATCTCAAATGGGCAGTTAGAGGAGAGCCTGGGATTCTGGTAAAGATAGCTCATGAACGAGAAGACGTCAATTCGAACCATGCGGCTACCAGACCTGACTCTCGTTGGTCGCTAAGTACAGGCAAAAAAAAGGTTGGTAAAGATGCTTCCAGAATCGGCTGATGTCAATCTTTATCGGGCAGGGATCGAATGTCCCCCAATGCCATAAAGTTAGTTGAAGGCGGCTGGGAGCGAGCCTGAGAGCATCGGAGTAAAGATGCTTTAGGAACCGGGGGACGTCAATCTAGACTACAGAATATAAGTGAACATGAGTAGGTATTATATCATGCGAGAGTAGCCGGTCTTTTGAAAAAAAAAAAACGAAGTTCGCACGGCGATCCGAGACCAACGGAACAAAACCCGACCGTCCCTATCATTAGCTCTCTCCAAATGATGCTAGAGTTGTGAGAATGTTAGTGCACCGAGACAATGCAATCGTGCCGCAGCAGATCGCGGTAACTCGTGGCGGGGGTATGTCGGTTCCTGTGTAATATCGGGAAGAGACATAGGACGTGAGTGTAGGAATAAGAATTAACGTTTGACGTCATTCTGGGTATTCGAGTCCGTACCGAGTACTGAAGTATACTTCCCCTGCGTATCTGCGTTTCCGACATAACCCCGCGGACCGACATAGCCCCCGCCGCTAGCTTAGATGGAACCGTTGACATCAGAGATTAGCAATCGTATCCCGCCTATGCCAATAGCATCGATAGTGTGGGACAGTATTGTAAGCTCAATAGTGACATTAATATTTGTAGGGACCCTCAAAGGTGTAGAGTCTAGTCTACATCAATGGGCTCTGAGACGCCGAACTACATTAGACACCATTAGCTCCGTCGCCAAAGGGGAAACACCACTATTACGGGTATAGTTACTGTAGCTGACCAGCCGAAAAGGTAAAGTCACAGCGACAAGAACTATAGTCATGACGGGGGGTATGTCGCTTCGGCAGGTATGTCGGGAGCCGGGTACGCGGAGAGTGTAGCTTGAGTACTGGGACCAAGGTCGTACTCAAATATACACTGTCTTTGTGCCTGTCTCCCGACATACCTGCCGAAGCGACATACCCCCCGTCACGACTCTATACTACTCCCTAACCCCTAAAGTTACTAGAGTATTATACAAGGACGCCACCTGTTGCTTGGACGAGTAGATCGTAGTATACAGAAGGGTCTCGACCATTTTTATGGTATGAGTAGTCAACAATCACTCTTATTTTTATGGTGGCACCTGCCTTAAGCGGCTATTCGCAAGCAGCCTCTTATTTAATAAATAATGTCCACTTCGACATCCCTAGTCTCCAACACCTCTAAACGATTCTTTCACCTCAATCATACCCTATCTCTCATCCCGTGCTTTTTGGTACAGCTCAGTGAGCAATCTCAGAAACTTGCTCAAATTTTCTGAATTTGCAGGAGGCCGAAGCTTACAACCCCTCTCTCCAGGGCTCCAGTGCACACCTCTTTCTTCCTCTCACGTGCCCTCCTTTTAATCTCCAACCCACCTCCTTCAATATCCTTCCCTATATTGTTCAATCCAGGCAAAAAGTAGGCTTTTACATTGAGCGAAGTTGATTTCACCGACGACTACAATAACAAGATATCCACTAAAATCCTCCAGAAGGCACGGAAACTGTGTCCTGGGGTATTGGTTTCAATAAAGCCTCTTGGTCCAACCCCAGTGTTCCCAAACGTCTCGTCCGCCCTGTAGCCACCTACAGGGCTCCAGTTCCGAGCGTCCCAGTCTTCTGTCTCAAGCTGTAGGGCAAGAGCGTCCCTGCTTTGGGGAAAACGACCGTCCAAGAGGGTGACGGTAGGCCCCTACAGTCCTCTACAGATGGGTAACTCCCGAACCATTCCTGCAGCCTTCGCCTATTGTTTGCAGTCCTCGCCAATTACCTATAGGTCCCCCAGATTTCATGTACCGCCAGTCCATTACCTGCAGCGCCAGCTCGCTACAAGCAGCTCCTGCCCTTCACCCGTAGGGCTCACCCGTCACCCGGAGTTACCCTCCGAACTGCGCCACCTGAGATACCTGCCGTCCCCGCCAGTCAGTCTCGGAATGTCATCAGGACAGTCTCTAAGATACCCGTCAGCCCCGGGTACCCTTTCAGTTACTCCCGTTCGTCCCGTCCCGACCCGAAGACCAACCGACTGGATGCCTGGGTGCACTATTCGAAGGTCTACACACGATATTGCCTCTAAAGAAGCCAAGACCATAGCATGCTCGGCCGAGGAGGAAGGCTGTGTCATCAGCCAAAAGAGAAGCAGGGGTAATACAGGGCTGGGGTGGGCAGCTAGGCATGGGCAGGAGGAAGTAGTGAAAATTCTCCTAACACGGGATGAAATTGACCCTAACAAGCTAGACAACCTAGACCAAACACCACTCTGGTGGGCCACCCTGAACGATCATGAGGGAGTGGTGAAAATACTGCTGAGCCGGGGCGACACCAACCCCAACCGGGCAGATGAGTATCGCCGGACACCGCTATGGTTGGCTGCTGCGGATGGGCACGAGGCTGTGGTGAAAATGCTTCTCGGACGGGAAGACACAGACCCCAATTTGTATGATGAGTTTCAGAGGACACCACTCCTGATGGCTGTTTTGAATGGGCACGAGGGAGTGGTGAAAATGCTACTTGAACGGGATGACACCGACCCTAACGAGTTCGATAGGGACGACAGCACACCTCTTTGGATAGCAGCCGCCACAGGGCACCAGGGATTGGTGAAAATGCTACTTGGTCGCAGCGACACCGACCCCAATGTGCCACCAAATAAGTACAGCGAGCCACCGCTCGTAGTAGCTTCTAAGAGAGGGCACGAGGAAGTAGTGAAACTACTACTTGAACGAGACGACATCAGGCCCGACGACCGAGACAGGTATAACCATACAGCACTCTTCTATGCTGCATCATATGGGCACGAGGGAGTGGCCAAAGCACTACTCGCACGGGACGACGTTGACATCGATACGCCAAGTGGCTACTTCCTGATTCTACTTTCCAATGCTGCTCACAGTGGGCACGCAGGTGTGGTGAAATTATTACTCCGTCAGTACCGCAGCCGGCCAGTTGGGGTCGGCAAATCCCCACTCCTGTGGGCTGCCCAGAATGGGCTCAAGGAAGTGGTGGAAATATCGCTCGCATTAGGCATAGACCCCAACCGCCCAGATGAGCGCGGTCAGACGCCACTCACGAAGGCGGCTGAGAATGGGCATGAGGAAGTGGTCAAAATACTGCTCGAAAGGGACAACGTCAGCCCTAGCAAACCAGATAAGGACGGGCAAAGTCCACTGTGGTGGGCCGCACGCAATGGGCACGAAGGAGTGGTAAGATTACTACTCGAACAGGAAGGGGACATCAATAATATACCAAACCGACATGAACAAACACCACTCTCAATAGCTACTAGATATGGCCATCTGGGGGTGATATCCCTGTTACAGCCACTTGCAGATGCCGCCCACAAAACTACTTAAGCATGAGGAGACATCGCCCGCTTTCTTGCCCTCTAATATGGTGCTGACAGCTAATAATCTACCGCTCCCGCAATAACCTCTACTATTACAACAACCGTTTTTTGCTACAGTCGCCTCCATACCCTCGCCCCACCAAACATTTTTCTGACCCTTAAACCCATGCCTTATGGTAATCTCCATCTTACCTTCCTATGATATGAGAACCTGCGACCAAAACTCAGCTCAAGGTTTCTCTTTTCTGTTGGTGGAAGAAAGTCACACGCAATCGGAATGCACATGTTTAGCACATGTCCGGCCTCTATCTGAATTTTTCTCATGGGATTGGGTCGAGACTTGTGAGCTTATGTTTAAAATCCGGACATCGGATTGTCCTTTCTTTGTTTTGAGATAAGTTGGAGTAGGTCGAAATTTCCATTATCTTTACTTTAATCGTTTTTTATTCCTGTTCATTTATCATATCTTTTCTCCCGTCGATTGTTTCCCTTTTCCTGCACTTTGAGGTGTTAATGCGATGGGCTGTTTATCATAAAATTAGGAGATGTTCGATAGAGAGTATTGGGATTATTAGTATTTCTACATCGCCAGTGATGTCATATATACACAATCTTGACTTTACAGAAACACTCTTCATCCGAAACATCTTCCGTCGTCTTCGTCTATCTTCATTCCCTCCACACAACTCGTTAGAAGTTTCCCGACACTCTGAGACCCATCTCCCCTCCTTCGAGTTTCCTCCTTACACAGTTTTCCTCATCTTCTGTAATCCTTTGATGTCCTGATATGTTCACCACATTTAGAAAATGGATCGACCAAGCCGCGAATCGAACCAGATTCATCCCGATAACCAGTGAGATTCGGCGCATGGCCGGAACACCCTTCCAGGACCTAATGTAATGATCAGCTAAGATCTGATGGCCACTTCAGAAGTTGCAATGATCGAGATAACAAACATGCTTGCGAAATTGCTCCTTGGCCATTTGTCCATGCGATTGGGCAATAATGTCACTTTCCATGGGCTTACGAGGAATCAGGTTTAAATGCCAAGATGTGTCCACCATGAGTGCGCACGAAAACAGCCAACGCCCTGGCTATATGACTTAAATATCCTACACCAATGTCTATGACGGCCACCAATTTTCTCGCTGATAGGACCAAATTGGCGAAGCACAAATTGGCGAAGCACATTTGGAATCAGTGTTCCCAAGTGGTCAGTCCGGCCGTGGTTTTGAAAATCCTGGGTCAGTCCTGCTTAAATTATTAACGGCCGCGAAAGCCTGTAGGTGCAGAGGCAACCATCAGGTCGAGAAGAATAAAAAGAAGCAAGGCCAAAGCCCTGAGATGCCCAGGCAGCCTGCGGATATCTGTGAACGTGAAGGCTTTTCACGGATAATCACTCATGGATATGAGAATAAAACAAGGAGCCTACAGCTCTATTAGTAGATTTCTCCTAAGACGAGTAAATGTCCTCTACTGATTAACAATCATTGCCTTCAAATGCATACTAGGCCACCATGCAGGATTCTGAATAGTCAGACCAGTCAGGTCTTGGAGGCAGGACCAGACTTCGTGGTCCTGGTTGATGTCAATGACTGGACCCGACTAACTCTTGTGGTCTGGACTGGTCCTAGACTAGTCTTTATAAAAGATTAGATAGTCACGTAATATCACTCACTTTGTGGTAAAACAAAAATTGATACTCGTGAATCTATTTTTGCTGCCTCGAATCTAAGCGAAGGACTATTATCACTCCAACTCGCCTGAGATTCCACTATATAATCAATGGAAAGAATGAGTTTATTTAAGCAATGTTTTATTGGACTGTAATATATTGTGGTAAAAGTAGCAAAATGTAAAAATGGGATGCTAATTCTGTCAAAGGGCCATGCATATCCGAATGCTTGTTGGGCCTGGTCAGACCAGTCCTGGCCAAGTCCGGTCTGCTAATCCAGACCATCCTATCGGTCTAGTTTCCACCACTAGACTAGACTTGACTTTCGACCAGACTAGCTAGTCAAGTCCAGTCTTGCTCGGACTATTCGGAACCCTGCGACCATGAGTCAGCTCATCACTTAGCACAATTATTTTATTATCCTCATCACTAGTATATTAATCTTAACCGAGATACTACCTCTAAGCTCTTTTTCACTAATTTTTGTCTCTCCTCTAACTACGATATTATTGGTATTCTACAGGGTTTAAAAAGAGTAACCTGATAAAATTAAGAAAAAGACATCCTCTTCTGGTATAAGAGCTTCTAGTACTTGTAAAGTCAGCCAAGTTCTATGAGCGATAATGTGTTCCAACCCGGACCGTAATACCTTGAGCGTTATTTTGCGTATTAGGGTCAGGATTGAAATACCAAAAGCATTCAGGTGGCCCAGGCTGGGCAGGTGGCTTTGGTTTTAGAAACCTACTTACCCACAGTCGGGCCCGGTCGTTCCTGAAAAGGTCTGGGTCAGTCCGGCCCTGCCCAATGCCCGACGAACTAGCAGCTTGGGATCACTGCCCACACTGCTCGTTCAACCTGGCTTGCCCTAGTGCAACTCTCAACATCTTGAGAGTCACAGAAAAGGGACCAGATGTTCACAGCTGGACATCTGAAGTCCGCAAATTTAAAGCTCTCAGAAGACAGGAAGGTCCTGACTGTCCACTGAGCGAACATGGAGGCCCAGAATTCTGAGCATGATCTACAGTATCAAGAGCATAGGTGTCGAAATTTAATATACTCATTCATTTATTCTTCTATTAACGTACACCAGGTAGATCCGAGACATCAGGGATTAGCGAGACAGTGTCCGGGCGGGAAGATCTAGGCAATACCGATACTGTCTATCTTCACTCTACACGCAATAAAATCATCAATATAAACTAAAGAAAAATAGGAAAACAAGTCATACTCAAGTAGATATCCTGCAGAAAACCAAGGCCCTAGGAAGAAAGAAAAAAGGGAAGACTATAGGAAGCGTAGGGGAAGAGAAAAAGAAAAAAAAAGAAACAAAAAAGAGGGGCAGCTATTTGTTCTGAGTCCGGAGACTAATCCGATTAAGGAGTTCAGATAAAGGCTCAATCAATGGTGGGGCCATGCCTGCTACTGAAGCAGAGACCGGAGGGGTGGAATTGCCGGAACCGCTAATGGGATCCTCATTGTCAGAACATGATGAGCTCCAATTATCAGGATTCTTTCACCAGATATGTTACTTGAGGAGGGAAGCAGGTATTGATGTCTATTTGGAGAGATCAAAACAAACACGGGGGGTGAATGGTATAACATGGATTGTAGAGAGTGTCAGTGGTGTAGAAACACTGTCGCTGGATGTCTGTGGGGTGGTGGCTTTGTGGAGAGTGCTTCGCTTAGAAGAGAGATTTTATTTTGGGAATCGGCTCGACGCATGGCTTCAATGGCCTGTGCACCTGTAATTACACGTGTCCGGCTAAGGATTCTTCAATCCTCCTTGATATCTTTAGCAATTTTAAACTCAGCCTGGAGTCTTTGCATTTCAGTTGTTGCCTTATCTGTTGATGTAATGTTGGACTCAGATGTATGAGAGAGGTGAAAGATGAGATTGCAGATCTCGCCTGGCTTCGCACTTTTAATAAACCTTAAGGTCCGCTTTGTTTGCTGTTGGAGTTGATATTTTGTATAAGGGGTTTTGTCAAGTGGGAAATAATGCCCGGTCACCTGAGCTTGTTGTTGTGCCTGAGTTCACTTGAGTTTTGGGAGTACCATGCAGGGTAAAAATGAAACTATCCCAGTAGTGCAAAATGCGCTTTTGACATTCCCAACAGTAGAGGCCTGGACGCTTGCTTTAGTGTAGAGGGGAAGGAGCTTGCCGTGGTTGAAGCCTATATTTGTAGTGATATGGTAGTTTTCAATCACTTTCCCATAGTATTTCTGAAGGTGCCTATTGTTAGGCATAGAGGAAGGCTCAGCCTTCCATTACCGAATAAAGACCGCTTGGGCACAGTTGGTATCACATGTGACTTATCTCATAAGGTCATGTGTTCAACTCCCCAACCTGTCAGAGTTATCTTTCACCAAGACAGTCTTGAGTCGCACTCATAGATGACCGTGTGCCTATTCACAAGTGATACGACTGCGGAGATTTCACAGAAAACTAAAGTTAGAATTCGTATCTTGGAATAGAAACTTATGGGGTTAAGATTTATCAGTTGGATGAGAAGTTATGGCGCTTCAAAGTTTCCCCAACTGACGTATGTGCTGAGCTGACTCTAGCGATGCACATATGATTACCCGGCATGAGAAATGTTGATCACAACCTGTTCGAAAAGAACAACTACTATGATAGCAAGCCAAAGCTGCATATGCAGGTTAAGTTCATATGGCATAAAGATCGAGAGCAAGTTATTGGAAGATAAGGACGCTTACCTCTGAGAAGATATGACTTGAATACAATTAAGCCAAAGTGGTGTGCCTGTTCTCAGGATCAAACGGGGTTCCCACATCTGACGAACAAGAGCGAAAGTCAGGAGGTACTTAGATAGTATGAGAGAAAGATGTACTCTCAGAAAAGTCAAAGTAGAGATTGCGATCTCGGTGTTGTTAGAGGAATCATTAAGCAACGGAGAAGAGATCATATCAATATAAAAGGTTATGCTGGAAAATCTTTTATCACTCTACCTACATCTACATAAATCATTGAGCCTTCCTAGACAATCTCCATCAACGATAAAGATTATCGGCCTGAGGTATCTTGCAAGATTATGAGATAGGGTCCCGCCTAACAGTAAATTGATAGTTCTCCTTGTTACCCAGCTTTACTATATAATTAAAGACGACATCAATTACTTCTTCGAACCAAGACCAAACCCTCCTCTCTTCTCAAAAATGATTTAGGAAGAGATACAAATCTACTTTCCTATTTGGGAATTTCTATCCTCTCCACCAGAAATTCCTTTCCAGCCTAGAAGGCTCACAAACAAATTCTACACCATCCCTAGTTCTCAACAGCTCATCGATACCTATCTAGCCCAGATAGAAGAAGTTTCTCTAGTCTACGAAGCCTATTGTACACCCTACCCTACGTTAGACAAGGACCAAGATATTCTGCTTATCTGGCTTAACCCCAAGTGACTTCGATAAGCATCATCAGATACCCTGCAAACCTGTACAATAAGTACAAAGAAGTTCCTCAGTATATCGGTGACTAGACAGATTATGATCGCGAATCAAGACTGAAGAAACCCACTACACAATAATGACAGACGGAGACGAAACAATCGTCCATAGTGCCGGCCCAAAGCCAGGCCCGCTAGAGACAACTTCAATTGGAAGCCGGGCTGTCGGACGACTGACTTGAGGACGCTCAAAAACACCAACTGCTACCTTTGTTTCAAAGGAGGAGTTAAACCAATTTGCCAGCTACCTTGGAGGCGTTATGGGAGGATTCAGCTATCAAATCGCAAAATCTCACAATGCCATATACCTGGATATAGGACAGCCTTCCACTGAGGGACAGGAACAGGCTAAGAAACTGGGACAGAGCCAATATAAACTGGAACATGGCGAGTCCGTGCTGGTTCAGGAGTTGGAAATGTTTGAACAAGCAATTAGATATATGGACCAAGAATCCAAGGCTATTCGGGCAGAACTCGTAGCAAAAGTCGAAGCGGAGTTCCAAGCTCAACAGGCATGCCAGGCAGAACAAGCGGTGTATAGCCAACTTCAGGATGAGCAACTCGGAGACCATATTCTCCAAGTCGAGAGGGACCGAATAAACGACCAGGCCAACTATAAGGCGGAAATAGAACAGAATAAAGAGAAAGGCACCAAAGTCTGGAGGGAACAGCAGGGTCAACATGAAGCACAAATGGTAAGGCTTCATGAAATTATGATAGAGCTGAAAGCTCAAGTGGGAGCCATATTGGCTCAAAGGTCAGTAGCCCTGACAGTAGTTAATGACAATAGGGATCAACCTGTACAGAATACTGATGGAGTCCTGACAAAATGAGGGAATTCAACTCCAGAGCAAGGAGCAGGAAATGGAGGAGGTCGAAAACCACTTCCCACTATGCACGGGGCAGGAAACCCTGACCCAGGTGATGATGATGGTGACGACAACAAGCAGGATGTGAAGGATCCGAATGGAGGCCCAAGTGACACAGAGCAAGGGAAAGGTCAAGGCAGACCAAACCTCAAGATAGGGAATGAGGAGGAGGACGCCGTAGACCTCATGGTGAAAGCAATCGCTCGGGAATCATTGCTAACTACCCAAAGACCTGCTGACCCCCCATGTGTGTTCAAAAATAAGACCCCCCACAATATACGAATCTGGCTCATGGCAGTTCAAGACCATCTTGAGCGAAATGAGCCTCTACGAATAGTAGGAGTAGACTGATTTAAATACGCCTTGGGGGTTATGGAGGCAATGATGCAACTCATTTCACGGACAGCGACTGAAAATAGATTTTGGACATATTGGGTTATAAAAAGAGGATTGGTTAGGATAGATGGTTCATGTTCGAATGACAAGTAACCGAACGATTCCCGCCTACCCATGAGACTGAAAGAACACTCAAGTTAATGAAAGCTGAAAAGTATGATGGTGATATATGGCAATTTCTTTTGTGAATGGAGAACCACAACATTAAGGTTGGACTCAAAGGGGTAGCATTGAGGAACATGCTTAAAGCTCAGATGCTGGAAGCTGGGTTACTAAGACTATTGTTTGAAACCTATCCAATAATGAATTATGGCTGGAAGGGTTTAAGAATACCATGATTCAACAAGAGGATCATGATGAAGATAAATGGCTGAGACATGGGAAAGGCGAATCCTTGGGAATATCAATAAGCTGAAAAACAGAGGACTAGGGTCAGACAAAGAGCAATAGAGGACCCCCCAAAAGGTATACGAAGGAAAAACAGGCCACCTAGGTGGGAAAGCCTAAGGTCCCCTGAATGAAGAAATGGTCGAAGAAGAAAACAGCTACTGGGAAGAAAGAGGTAATACACACCGACTGGGAACAAACTCACGACACCATCTCAAAGGATGTTATTGAATGACGAAAAATTAACAAGGGATGCACACAATGTGGTATGACGAAACACATCTGGAAACATTGTCAGAAAGATCAAACTGTCGGGGAAATTGGTAGCAACAGGTACATGATAAATAAACGAAAACGCGATCAAAGCCCAAATGACAGATAACGGGTAGCTGTTGTGGCTGAACAAAGCCAAGGACAAAGTTCACAATCAGTGAACAGGATAGGCGATTCACAGGCATGGGAGCTGGAAGACCGCGAAGAACTGTAATGTTCTAAGGCACCACTGGCGAGGTAGGATGGGTAGTCCGGGTGTAACTCAGGGAATCAAAACTCAAAATGACTAAAGCTGAGAGCCCCTTGAGGCTGAGGTCATAGAATGACCAAGTCTGTCTCCAATGAACCCGTTGGACGCTGCGCCTCGGAAAATGACGGTTAGGCAAATCAGAAGTAGTGGGACCAGGCAACAAGAAGCAGGAAGAGAGTCCAGCCAGGCACTGAGACGACAGAGTTCCAATGTAATCATTTAGGGAAGTTGGTAAGTAAGTCCGATCACGATAAGAGTACTCTACTGGCTGAGGGAAACACAACCAGATCCAGTTCAGGGAAAGATAAAGAGATGTTGAGCGCTGGGAAGGAGGCAAAAAGGCGAGATATTTTCCGACTTTGCATACCAGGAAGCTAGCCAACAGAGACGAGACTAATCGGAACCTGATCTAAGAGACACAATGGACTAAAGTTACCGCAACCTAGCGAAAGCAGACGCTCCATAGTAGAGAATAGATAAAAGAGAATTGAAGTGAAAAGCTAGGGTACATTGGTTATTCAGACTCACTATTTTGTTTAAACTATGCCTGAGTAAAGACAGGTACCGCTCCAGCATAACGGTTCCGGAGAAGGTTGAGGAAGAGAAGAACAAGGATAGTTACTCAAGCTGTGGCTTTAGTGATCCAGGGCATGCTTACTTTAAGCCTCTACACTAGCTAAGGCCCAACAGGTTTCTCGGTTAACCTCAAATAGTATAAGGTGAAGATACCTTTCCCCATCAGTTACCAATGGCCTATGAAGTAAGTCAACCATACAGACTGCGCAGGCCTAGTTGCATGGTGGAGCCATTGTACCAGACGGTAAAGCCTGGTATTTGGGAACTCCTCAGCATCTGGTAAAGACTGCTAGTAGTGGGCTGCCCAGTATACCAATCCAGAAAGGGTTATCTGAGAAGTCCTCGCTGGAAGAAACTGGGCGGGCGCGGTAATAAACAACCACAGTCAACTAGAAAAAGCATTTAAAAAGAAAGAGCGAGGAACCAGAGGACCCTCAGAGGCTGATACTTGGTTCTCCAAAACATTATTCTTTGCTCGGAAGGGCCTGCCCAATTACATGTTGAGGGCAAACGCACACGCATTCAAGTTTTACTAGACTCTGGTATCAGTTGTTATCTATTAAGAGAAAAACTAGTCAAAACACTTGACATTCCATACAATGTCCCAACAATACTCATTAAGACAGTTCAATTCAATGGACTTTCAAGTTCATCATGCTATCAGAGATATACCCACCACATCACATTGCAAATCTGAAATGGACATATGTCCCCCATCTCGGCAGAAATAGCGCCCACAGGACGCTTTGACCTTATAATACCCTTTGGATAGTGGTACCATGGACACCACATATCACACTTAGATGAACTGAAAAGGTGGAGTCTCGGTTAAACCACATGTAGCGACTATATCGCGGATGAGGTCATTAAGGATCCGCTTGAATAAGATGAAACGGTCGGATACAATCCAGAGGCTCACTATGTGGGAAGAATAGGAAGAATAGAGGAGAAGGATCCAGTAGAGTTGGAACCACTACGAACGAGAATATGCTCTGTTTAAGAATCTATTCTGACATGTAATTTCAGAAAAAATGCCACCAAGATGGATGTTCAATCATGAGATCGACAATATTGAAGGACCAGAACCTCCTTGGGGACCCGTTTACCCTATGTCACCATACCAATTGAACACCCTGAAGACGTATCTTGACGAAATGTTGGCTCAAGGAAAGATTACCCATAGCCAATCACCAGCTGGAGCACCGATTGTGTTGGTACCTAAACCAGACAGTTGCTTACGATGATGTATCCATTACCAACAACTTAACAATTTGATGATTCTACCCAAATACCCGCTCCCTCTAATGAGTGAGTTACGGGATTGAGTTGCATGTACCACAATTTTCACAATGCTGGACTGAAAGGATGGTGACGACTTGATTAGGATCAAAAAAGGCGACAAATGCAAAACGGGTTTCAAGACTCGATACAGACAATAGGAATAGAAGGTTATGCCGTTTGGGTTGGTTAATTCCCCGCTACCTTTCAACACATGATCAACAAAATACTGGGTGAATTTCTTGACCAAGGAGTAGTGGTATATCTAGACGACATCCTTATATACTCCAAGAGGCATGCAGAACATGTCGCCATGGTCGCAAGAAAGTGCTTGCAAAATAGATGGAACATCAACTATCACTTTCCGTTAAGAAGTCTGAGTTCCATGTGAAGGGTGTCGAATTCCTGGGTTATATTGTGGCAATGGATGGAGTGACAATAAGCACGAGAAACATGGATTCTATAAGGAAATGGAAACCAGCCGGATTGGTAAAGAATGTTCAAATCTTTCTCAATTTGTGAATTTCTAAGCAAGGTTTCTGGAGAGTTTTTCGAAAATTGATAACCGAGACATTGAAAGGGGATGAAAAGATGTTTAGCAGTGGAAAAGAGGAAATTAGGACGTTTGATAAACTCAAACAGCGATTCATGATGGCTCTAATCCGAGTATACTTCGAGCAGGAATGCCAAACAGTCATTGAGACAGATGCGAGTGACTTGGTACTCGGATCAATTGGGTCTCAATTCCAAGACAAAAGACTTCACCCGGTGGCTTTCCATTCCCGGAAGTAGAATTCAGCGCAATAGAACCATGATAGTCATGATAAGAAACTCCTAGCAATATTAGAAGTGTTCATGGAATGGAAACACTATTTGTACAGTGCAGATAAACCGACAATGGTTTACATAGACGATCCGAATTTGGAAAACCTTTTGACAGCAAAAAAGTGGAAGCAAAGGCAAATCCGTTGGGTGCAACTGATGGCATCATTGAATTCATGATGGTATACCAACCAGGTTCTCGCAGCGGTAATCCTGACACGTTAAGTAGACAACTAGAGTATCGTCCTGAGAAGGGAGGTGAGCACACAGAACAGTAGATTCTGAAACCAGCACACTTTTTAATCAGCCTGGTACAGGATGAACCTGTGCAGGAAAAAACTCAGAAGTGTGTGCTGAAGAAAAGGGCTCAAGCTATTCAAGTAAGGAAAATGGCTTCAAAGGCAATTATGCCAACAAGAGGCTCTCGGTTCTCAGCAGGGTATGACTTATATGAACTGAAAGACGGGTTGATCCTAGCTTATAGACAAAAGCTTATTGGAACAGGAATCGCAATAGCAATACCGCAAGGAACATACGATAGGATAGCCCCATGAAGTGGCCTAGTGTAGATGGACAGTATAGGAATCGGCGGAGGTGTGATTGATGCTGACTATACAGAAGAAGTAAAAGTCATTATAATAAATCATGGCAAACAGAACTATCGGGTTCAGGAAGGGGACTGGATTGCCCAAATGATTATCGAAAAAATAGACACGTCAGGAATCCTGGAGGTAGACAGATTACAGATAATGGTTCAAGGAGAGAAGGGATTTGGGAGCACAGACCTATCACCTATGTGAACAATCGCAGTGGAACAGATGCAGCCAGCCATATGTCAGCTATACGTGGATGCCGAGAAAACCAAGTGTTTAGCAAGAACCAATATCAGGTGAAACCTGTGGCTTCTTCATAAAGAGGTCATTATATCAAGCACGATGATTTCCAAAGTTCTATTACAAGAATATGAGCCAGAACCTTGGGAAAAGGTTAAAGAAGCATCAAGAAATGATTTGGACTGGTTGGCTCCAGAAGTGACACTAAAGGACGTGATAACCTGTGGGAAAGATTTGCCGGCAAATTTGCAATATCAGGACGGTTTCCCTTATTTGAACAACCAACTATACATCCCTGCCAACGATGAATTAAAAACCAGAATTGGAGAAGAATAGATATCACGACTCAAGGTAGCAGGACATTTTGGAATGGAAAAGACAATCAAGATAGTCTCAAGAGATCTTTATTGAAAAAGGTATACAAAATAGATAAACAATTATGTGTGATCTTGTATTGATTGCCATCAGAATAAATCTCTACCAGATGCCCGTTAGGGACTCCTTCAACCTCTAGAAACCCCATATGCAGCATGGTGCACTATCTCAATAGATTTCATGACCCAACTACCAGAATCTCAGGGCTACACCCAAGTTATGGTAGGCGTCGATCAATTCACAAAAAGGGCACAGTTTATTGGTCTCCCAACGAATGCGACCATAAAGTACGTCGCTAACCTTTTCATACGTGAGGTTTGGGAGCCTCACGGTCTACCTACGGAAATCATATCAAACATGTACGCAAAGTTCTCTGGAGAATTTTGGGAATCCCTATGCAAGTTACGAGCGGTCAAACGACCAATGTCAACAGGATACCAGCAACAAACAGACGGTAAGAGGGAACGAACCAAGCAATAGCTGGAAGAGTACTTAAGAAATTTTGTCAATTATGACCAGGTGTAACAACCCTACGATAGGTAGCTACAATAACTACTGCCTTAGCCCAAATGGTATACCGAGTGGTAACCAGAGGTGGTATGGTCTCGTATACAAATGGCTGGTTAACCTAGGGCAAAGTCTAGGGAATGGTTGAGTAGCCTGGGGCACTCTATTAGGCAGGGTAACCTTGTGGGAGAACATTCACATAAGGTCAAGAGAATTATTGGAATGTTGCACGGACCTCTGAGATGACCTTTGTTGTCGACTGGAGAACTTCCGGAGCGGTTAACAGCGTAAGAGGGCAAAGTTACCCTACCTTGGGGATTTGGTCATTATGCCCATGGACCCCAGTTACCCTACTGAGGAGTCCAAGTTACCCTACCTTCACCGGCAAAATCATCCTAGAAGTTAGAGGTCGATTGCCTCACATTCTATGGGCTCTTGGATGTTCTTGGGCGCATACGGACCTGCGCGGGAAGGCCCTACACGTGAGTAAAAGTGGCCCGAACATGCTATTGAACTTGGGCGGGTTTTGCTAACACCCCCCTCTGGCCCAAGAATTGGGACAGCATCTCATAGGCAGACGGCTGCATAGTTGCTTGTTTGCTAGTAAAAAGAAGTCATTGGAGTGGCTGCCATAACACCGTATAAGTCGTCGCCATCCGTCCGACTGAATGTCGTTCCCAGCAGATATAAGGGGAGTATGGGTAACCGCCAATATGGAGGTCCCCCACATATGGTCTCTCCAGCACCTAGGAGTCTATCTTAACCTGCCGGTAGTAGGGCTGTCTTCCTAGTGGTACTTTGGTAATCCAAGGAGGCCAGGCAGCGTTCAGGATAAAACCTCAGTAACCAGCCGGGACCTTCTCTCCTTAATTTGTAGCATTACTATGGGTTGTCAATAGACTCTAGAGGTATGAGTCTTATCACGGTAGAGTATGTCCTGAGAGGCTGGCTATGGGTAGCGCACATTTAGCCAGCCATCGGCTACATCTCACGGGGGGGGGAGCTTGCATGTCAATTTATCATATTGGATAGTCGCATAGATTACATGATGGACTGCATAGCTTTTATAGACGAAACTACCACAGGGCCAGTGAGTCCACCACCTAGGTATTGACTCCAGTTGTTGTCATAACAGTTAGCCACTGGTATGACTTCGATAGGAAGAGTTTTTCCACCTGCGGTTGTATTGGAGATGAATTGCAGAAACTCATATCCTATTGACGGAGTTAAGTGTACCCGAGGTAGTCCGATACCTCCGAAAGGGTAATTCCTGGTGAAGGGTAGATCTTGGACAAGCCGTGAGCAGGACAGGGTACTCGCACAAGGTCGCAGTAGTGGTCAATGTCAAAGGCTTAAATCTGAGATCTACTTAAGTTTAAGCATTTGGCATTCTACTTCGACAACCAACTTATCCTTGAGAGAACTAAATTGAGTGAAGCTTCGAGCTTAACTATATTAAGTTTTACCATTTGATTCTTTTGAATTATTTACCTCATCTTTATCTTCTACTTGGAGGGTTTGGTGCGGTCGCAACCTTAGAGTTCACCTCGCTATAGGGTGCCCCTGTTACACCAGGACGACTCGTATCAGCTGTTACTATTAGCCCAATTCACATAAAACAATATTGTGACAAAGGCAGTCGGAATGTCAGCTTTCTTCCCGCATTACAGTTATCATCCACTGATAGAATAGATGAAAGAGTGAGAAGCTCAAAATCAAGGTGCTAAATCATATAGCCATTGGATGAAGGTGATCGATAAAAGAGAACTAGAAGCTCAGAACTATAGTTGTGAGGCAATGAAAAAATACTACGATTGAAAAGCATTACCACCAGTGGATTATAAGGAAGGCGACTTACTAATGTTAAATGGAAAGAACCTTGGTATAAAACGGCCAACGCAGAAGTTAAGTTCAAAGCTTTATCGACATTTCAAAATCCTAAAGGCTAAAGGACAACGCACCTTCAAACTTGAAATATCACCTACTTGGGCGATACACCAAACCTTTCATGTGTCGCTGTTAGAACCCTATTGGACGTCAATTTGAGAAGGAAGAAAACATCCTCCATGAGAGCGAGAAGAGATCAATGGCAATCTTGAGTGGGAAGTGGAACAGATTGTAAATAGTGAAATAATGACTTGTACAAGAATGGTTGGCAGTCGCAATAAGCGAATGCAAAAACTGAGATATTGTGCAAAATGAAAAGAGTATTCGGAGGACCAGAACACCTGGGAACTGCTTGAGAGTTTGGAAAACACTCAGGAATTAGTAGAAGGGTTTTACCAGGAAAATCCGGAAATGCCAAGTAGGACAGAGGTTGAATAGGGAAGAAAGGCTTTCCTCATATGGACAAGTAAATGCATGAGGTTATTTTACCCTAGCTCCAGGTGTTCAAAAAGGATTATATTTGTTACTAGAAAATAATAGAAGAAAGATGTTAAAAAGCATTCGAGGACGAAGCTTAGAGAGGGGAAGCTTGTGTTAGGCATACTGGAAGTCTTAGCTTTCGATTAGGGAATAAAGACCTCTACGGCCCTGTTGGTATGACACGTGACTTATCTCATAAGGTCACATGTTCAACTCCCCGACCTGTCATAGTTATTTTTGACTAAGAGAGACTTGAGTCACGCTCACAGATAACTGTGTGCCTATTCACAAGTCATGCGACCGAGCAGATTTCACCGAATACAAAAGTTAGAATTTGTAGCTTGGAATAGAAATGTATACGGTGAAGATTCATTAGTTGGATGAGAAGTTAGCGCTCTTCAAAATTTCCCCAACTGACATCTGTGCTAAACTGACTCTAGCGATGAACATATGATTACCCGGCATAAGAAATGTTGATCACAACATGTTCCAAAGGAACAACTACTATGATAGTAAGCCAAAGCTGCATGCGCAGGTTAAGTTGATACTATATAAAGATACATGGCAAGTTATTGGAAGATAAGGACGCTTACTTCTGAGAAGATATGACTTGAATACAATTAAGCCAAAGTGGTGTGCCTGTTCTCAGGGGCAAACAGGGTTCCCACATCTGACGAACAAGAGCGCAAGTCAGGAGGAACTTAGATAGTATGAGAGAAAGATGTACTTTCAGAAAGGTATAAGTAGAGGTTGTGATCTCCGTGTTGGTAGAGGAATCATTAAGCAACAGAGAAGAGATCTTATCTATATAAAAGGTTATGCTAGAAAATCTTTTATCACTCTACCTACCTCTACTTAAGTCATTGAGCCTTCCTAGACAATCTCCCTCTACGATAAAGATTATCGGCCTGAGGTATCTCGTAAGATTTTGAGATAGGCTCGCGCCTAAAACCGAAATAGGGCCACATGGAGTGGCTGAAGGATATGGGTCAAATGGGCAGGGAGACAGAAGCAGATAATATTCTGTGAATCACAAAATTCGCTGAATTGCACATTAAGATAGGGCGAATACCAATCAAGAATAAGTAATCACATATCCTCTTGTGTCGCATACCACAAGTCCTTTTTCCAGCTATTCAGGTGATTGATCTCAGTTAACCAATAGTAGCCCAACTCCTCATCAGTCCATGCTTTCTGTGCTTTCCCAAACTGCGCCTCATTACCCTGCTCTTTTATATTACCAAATTGGCCATATGTGTGAACCTTGCCCTTTAGTAATCAAAAATGTGGGAAAGCCATATCCATTGGCAGAAACATCTTCCATCAAGGTAATCATCTCCTGTTTCCCATCTTGCTTAATGTGCGGATTCTTCTTCCCGTCCTCAGTCACCACCTTTATTTTTGCTGAATAACCAAGAATGATACACTTTTCGTCCACAATGCTAATATTATGGGCTTTAATCTTATTCTTGGCCAATATCTTCAGCGGCTTGTGGGAGTAGTCCTTAATAGTAGCATATTCATTGGCATAAACCATTTACTTATCCACCCGGAGATCAAATTTTGCTACCTGTCCCATTTCAGGGTTTTAAAAATTGGGCAATCCAATTCTACCCTATCCAGTTGTGGAAAATGTTTTTATTCCCTTCTTCCTTACACCAAACCTGCAATGCCTTCCTCTCCTCCACCGCTAACTCCTCTACCATTTGTGATACTCGGTCCAACCTCAGTGGAACCCCATGGGATTCAAGCTTCAAAATCCACTACGCAATGGCTTTTTCTGCAGGAGGGGACAGGACTTGATCCTTTTCAAGGGCCTTCTGGCGGCTTTGATGGCCATTGAGTCAATGGCCAATGTAACAATCCTACTCGGGTGGAGATTAGTGGTGCAACAGGTAACGAACTACTTATACGAGGATCTTGAACTATTGTTATAATTCTAGTTCGTTTAGGTATCCGAGAGTGTTCTTCTTTCCGAGATTAACTTATAATCTCGTCTTTCGTATCTAGACTACACTATAGTCTTCGTATCTCACTCCAATATCTTATTGGGGAGAGGTGGTGAAAAAGCTTCTTCGTATCGTAATCTCTTCTCCGTTGAGAGAGATGTATGACTGTTCCTGATCTTAATAAGGCCGTGATTGCTCTTACGCTTAAGAGCTAGGTTGCTTGTATACAAGCGAGAGGTAAAGGTAAAGGTAAAGGTAAAGTTATATTGTAAGAAAGTACTTAGATGGTAGCGTGAAGAGCTCTAACTACTGTGACCCTTTTTCTTTTTTTTTTTCTTTTTTCTTTTTTTTTTTTTTAATCTCGATTATTAATTGTTTATATCGGGGCAAACGCACACATGTG
>Ga0307509_10003466_pt1 | contig 23880 bp, 21 predicted proteins | sample 10_EM_MG_FD_202245 | JGI IMG/M metagenome (GOLD analysis project Ga0307509, IMG submission 202245) | Populus trichocarpa ectomycorrhiza microbial communities from riparian zone in the Pacific Northwest, United States - 10_EM | ecosystem: Host-associated > Plants > Roots > Unclassified | place... | reverse complement strand
TATGAAGCTCCAAGTTCAGGGGCGGGTCAGGATCGTGAGATTGATGTGTGGTGTTTTACCCACGCTTATGCCTTCCCAAATAGGAAGGTGAAAAGCGGGGTAGGAAAATTGAGGGAAGGGAGCTTGAGAAATAAAGTAGGAGCAGTATTAGCAGTATATACTAGAAACATTATGATACCCGGATAGGTATAGTCAGTTTTTGTGATAACCAACACCTCACCCCCTGGAAGCTCCCAGCTCAAACCCCCAATGCCACTTCACCATAGACCAAAAAAAATAATCTATCATAATCTATGATAATCCCACAAATACTCAATTCCCCCCAAATTGCCCCAATATGAGTTCCCAACATTATCAGTATATCAGTATGATATTTGCTACCCGACAACCCCCTACCCCCAACAAGTACCGTATCACACCCGAAACCAGCAAACCACCACAACTCTTAGGCACTCCCGCAGAGGTCACCCACCTACCGGCAAGCCGACGGAGATACTCTACCCCTACCCGGTAAAACATCCCCCACAAAAAAAAAAAAAAAACAGAAATCATATTCCCGGGCACTTGTAAATTCTATAGCCGCTAAGATTGATAATCAACACCCCAATCCCAATCCAACTCTAACATGAATATAAAGAGTCATTAACAAATCACGGTAAGGTGTGGCACGTAGGGTAAAGAACCAATACAGCCAAGTGGAAATACTGGGATTAGGGATTGAGATGGATGGGGGGGTTGCGAGGATGAGGGGCTTGGGCTGGGAACTCCTGAGTAACGATGGCCCGGTACGATATCACTAGTACATACAGTACGAAATCAATCATTGATAGATATGGAATAACTTAACCCAGCGGGAATGACGAACAAAGACCTATCGAAAGGATGTACTGTACATATATAAAGAGAGAGGAAGTGGGTACACAAAAAGCAGGACCGGTAATGGACTACGGATGTACACGGGATTGGTTAAACATGAGGTAAATGATAGAATAAGAAGTGTTGAAGGGAGTGTGTGGTTGGAGGGCCAATGAGATAAGGAGGAATTCTAAGCGAGTGATCCAATCTAAGGGGTTTTAATGTCTGCGACGGCCTATATCTATCCAAGTAATAAGAGTTATCTGTAGTGGGTTTAGGATTGTGCCTCGTGAATTTTTTTGGATTATCGAGAGGGGTACATATGATAAGTAGGACTTACCATTGGGTGTTAAAACCTGCGTGTCCTTTTAGAGGGAGGTTCAGATGGCCCAGATAGGTCGCGGAAGCCCGGGTCTGTCTCTGTTGGCTGTAGGCTTTCTGCATTTCCGAGAATGAAATCGGCCCGGTCTCGTATCAACTTTGCAATTCTGTAATGCCCACTCAGGACAGCCCACGAGGCAGCTGTTTGGCCATAGTCGTCAGTTGTGCCAAGATCGAGGTCGTTCCGTTCTAGCAGCATCCTCACGACCTCCTCGTTCCCATCCCGTGCAGCCCAGGAGAGCGGTGTTCGGCCATCTTTATCAGCTGCGTTGGGGTCGACCTCGTTCCGGTCCAGTAGTATCCTTACAACTCCATCATGCCCGCGCTGCGCAGCCAGCGAGAGTGGTGTTCGACCGCGTATGTTAGCTGTTTCGGGACTGACGCCTTTCTGTTCTAGTAGTACCCTTATAACCCCCTCATGCCCACACTGTGCGGCCCAGGCGAGTGGTGTGCACCCAGTTCGGTCAACTTTGTCGAGATTAACGTCTTCCCGTTCCAGAAATACCCTGACCACACCCTCATGCCCATTCTCGGCACCGAAGGCGAGAGGTGTTTGGCCAAATACGGTATCAGCTATGTTGGGATTGACGTCGCTCCGTCCCAGCAATATCCTAACAACTCCCTCATGCCCATTCTTAGCAGCCAAGGAGAGCGGTGTTTGGCCACCTTCATCAGCTGTGTTGGGGTTGACGTCGCCCCGTCCAAGCAGTATCCTCACAGTTCCGTCCTGCCCATTCCCAGCAGCCCAGGAGACCGGTGTTCGGCCATGCCAGTCAGCTATGTTGGGATTGACGTTGTTCTGCCCCAGCAGCATCCTCACCATCTCCTCATCCCCACCCTGGGCAGCAAAGGAGATCGGCGTTTGGCCATGCTCATCAGCTATGTTAGGATTGACATCGTTCTCTTTGAGCAGTATCCTCACGACTCCCTTGTGCCCATTCCAGGCAGCCCATGAGAGCGGTGTTCTGTCCCACAGGTCCGCTGTGTTGAGGTTGGCATTGCTTTGTTCCAACAGTGCCCCTACAACTCCGTCATGCCCGTTCTGGACAGCTACGCAGAGCGGCGTTCGGCCATATTCGTCAACCGTGCCAGGATTGACATCGTTCCGTTCGAGTAGCACCCTCACAACTTCCTCATGCCCATTCTCAGCAGCCCGGAAGAGAGGTGTTCTGCCATACATGGTGTGAGATGTATTGAAATTAGCGACCCTTTACCCCACAAGCTCCCGACAGCCTCCGAATACAACCTCCTAGCAACTCAAACTACCCCTATGTTACCCTAGCAATCAGCCCACGCATCCCATTCACCCAACTCAAATAAAGCAACCGCTATCCCCACATACCCGGAGTATTGAAGGAACAATGTGGGGTCGGGGGAGCGAAGGAACCGCTGACTATGCTTCACTCACCGGCAGGCACCAACAGGAAAGGCAGGTAATCGAAGCCTTGGTACACGATCAGATGATATGGGAACTCGCTTTCAGTCTAACATCCACAATCAGAACGTATTCCAAAACGCTGCAAGTTTCACACAGTATGAACAGGAAGGAAGGAAAGGAAAGTAACCAATCGACCTCGTGGCAGCGCTCGTTGTCCTCTTTCTCGTCAAGGAGGATCTCACTGTCGTCTTCGTTGCGAGCTCTCGTCTGCCGCTGTCTTCAGAGGAGGCAGGTGCTAGAAAACCACCCTTTTATACAGTTCTGGAAATTTTCTCCCCAAACACTTTCAATGATAGTGACCGAATCTAGCCCCATAAAATGTTAACCGCCAATACAATGCACAAATGAGGGTATCGACTAAAACTTACAGACACAGTTCGGGGGTCAAGGATACGCAGTACCATAGAGTCCTGTGGGCCCTCTTGCGGCCTCTCCCCAGTCAAGTGGTTAGCTCATACTATTTCGCCCAATACTATCGAGTTCGAAATAGCCGTTTGCGCTGGAATTTCTCCAGGATTCTGCTTTTTACCTATAATATTATAGAACGCAGTTTCCCACAGCCCACTTCTATAACCCACTTTGATACATTTAGTCCCAATCGGGAGCCACTCTGAACCCCCGCTGTGTCTTCGTTCGTGATAAGGTCACCGCCTAAGCAGCTCCCAAGCCCGACGCTCCGGTCACCCCATCTATCGTAGCCTTCTCTTTTCTGATAGAGAGTAGTCTTGCGATGGATTTCGTCAACCCTCAAGAAAATAGAAGGAAGCTTGGTGTCATCCATAGTAAATAATAGACGATACATTTTATTATTAGGAACGTGCTTCAATTAGATGTTGCTCGCACTCTCATATCTTCTCCGGAATCACTGCAATAGTATGAACCGGCATCGTATGAACCCCCGCATAGGGATCGGTATCCTCAGGCTGGTCCAGTCCCATCTTTAAATGGCCCTTTATCTCATCCTAGGCGGGACTAAGAGGTTACCAGAACCACCTTGCTAAAATATTCCGCGATCTCGTCGTGGGCACAAGGCCTCACGACATAGATTTTCCCAATATTTGCTAACATCTGAACGATCTCCTGAAGCGACTGGAGTAGTTCCCACCGGCACTCTGGTGGGGATTCGTCTAAGGCATCGATGTATATCAATGCCCATAGTAGCGTCGTAATTGCTTTATTTTATCATTTCTACCAGACTCTAAAGTCGGAGACCTCAACCGCAAAACTCTTTCCTGCCCCCCCTAAAAAACCACCCATACCGTAAGCCCTGGAATAATTGAATCCCATCACAGGACGTTAGAATTGCCTTTACTGGTATGATAAGGTTTGGCTCTTTTTCTTTTTTCTTTTCTTTTTTAAGCTAGGGCCGAGGGTGTCAGCTTTAGGGCTGCGCTCGCCCCCCTATCCAAGAGAGGGATTTTCGGACGTCCCAGCGCGAGGTTTAACTATTCCAGTCCTTACGATATAGTCAGAGATTCTTAGCCTCCTGGAAAGTTACTCGAGGATGGCGCCCTACAGACTTGTGATGAACCGCCCCCGTCAGGTAAGGAAATCGCAGTAGAGTCCCACGGCGCCAATGCCTCCTCCACTAGCCCGACCGCTTAGGCTAGCGATCACCAGAGAGCTGTTATTCTGCCATCATCACTGACATGTACATTATCCCCACAAGACGAGAGGCCGTGCCTCCTAGGATAAATATTCTCCCACTCTCGGATGGCCGTAGCGGAACACGGCTAAATGCAACCATCTTCTGCATCGCCCCGTATACTGAATTCGTTGGTTTCCAGTACCCGGCTTCCCACGTCATCCAGGACGGTGTGCACACCTCAGCGGCGCCTTTGTCGTGCCTCAGGCGGATGCCACTGCCGAATTTGACGTCTCTTGGCATCTATTTCCAGTTTTATTTTATTTATTTTTCTCCGCATCAAAGTTAACAATAAGATGACATTTCCGGTGACCGGCAGGTGCCCCTCCCCGAATTTGCATTAGGGTTCCACATCTAAAATCTCCTCCTAAGAAAGAGAGCGCTGTGGAGAGTGATCGTATGCAAGCAGAATCTGACTTCTCCCGGAGCTCCACGAAATCTCCGAGATCTGGATAAAGAGGGCGCGGTAGTCAATACTACTTTGGCGCTGAACCGCTCTATGCTAGCCCAATTAACATCCTGGTACCTGCCACCCCCAGAGCCCCCCCCCCCGGACGGGCCACCCCCTCTCCAATTGATTCCGCTCACCATGTCCGCCTTAGATCTTATAGCGCTAATAGATTAACTAGCAAAAGATGTTCGAGCAAAAAGCCCTGCGGTTTAGATGCCTTGTTACACAACCCGCATAACTTCCAGTACCATAGAGCACTGTACCATAGAGTAAGGACCTTCTCGCGACGTCGAGCATCGCTATTTGTCCAGCAGGTGCTGGCGAACCACGACATTCTACTCATTGCAACATTTGATATGTATTCTAAATTTTCCTTCCTGCCGTCTTTCCTTACCCAGATATCCCCCGCCCTTCCCCAGCCGCAACGATTTCACCCAGCGGCGGAAGTCCGCTCCGCAGGCGAGAAAGAAAAAAAGACAGAGTAAGTTTTGGAAGTGATCTGCCAGTAAGAGAGCAGCTTAGTCATGTGATTCAGGGTGATTATTGTAACAGCCCAGCATAGTGAACTCACGACATCCCAGAAGTCGCAAACTATTCGCTCCATTTGTACTTGTCTAAGACCTGCAGCCTACATAACTCAATAGGGGTCCTAACCTTATCAGGCATAGGGTTTAGGCCGGAAGAAGGGCAGATCTGATTAGATAGAACACTACGGTAGAAGATACGATAGGATGTGTATCATATTTAACGAATTACTGATCAGACATATCACAGCACCAGTACCGGTACCAGCACGGTTCATACAAGGTCCAGCAAAAAGTCACGGAAGAGCAATTCAAGGTTAAACGACCAGATATATCCCTGCTGATAGGTTCCTATCCTTGTGCTCAAGCATTATATCATAACTTGCATACAGTCACCGTATATAGACTAGACTCGGTGGTGGGGGTGAAGTGAGCAAAAAAGGAAACTGTCAAAACCAGAGCTACCCACTCATGTAAGCACCGAAAAATCGGAAAAACTATTTCCGCCGATCCAATACAAATCCGAGCATCATGCCGTACGAGTACAAAATGTTACCGTATGATATCATACCTGAAATTGATCCTTGCTCATAGCCTAGCCGGTTTTGTACTATTATAGTAGTAGCATGCGCAATGGAGACTCTACTGCTCGAGTATATACCGGTGCCCGAGTATTAGTAGGGCCTAGACCCTGATATTAATATCTTTTGAGAGGGCAAGGGAAAAAAGGATTACAGGTCTGGGGCTTGACACTCGGAGGATGACCCTTTCTATAGTATCATAGTTATCCTAAGGCAGTACAATACCGGTAGGTACTATGCTCAGCCTAGTAGGTTTAGTGGGGCATGTACAGTACTATAGTAGCGGGAGCGATATATCACAGAACACGGATACCACCGCGACGCCTTGAAATAATTTAGTATAATATACCGCGCAAGATCAAAGATGCCAATCATAACCACAAATCCCTTAAATCCCTATAGATCCAATCAACCGACCACACGGCCCACCCAACCCCCGAAAAGAAAAAAGGAACCCCCCCCCAACCATGAAACCAAGTCTTACCACAGCACCTGCTAGCAGTCATCCATCCATAGAGAAACAAGAAATAATACTAACCAAGGAAATAAAAAGTAAAAGAAATCACAACCACCACATGTATCCATGTCCTGTATTCGGCAAAACACCCAATCGCTATGATGACAAACTAAACTCCGCCCATGCTAAATAAAGCCCAATTGGGATAGAGATGAAGATGGAGATAGATAAAGCCCCATTTTCTTGTTTCCGGAAAATAGGAAAAGTCCGTGGTAAGCCCGTGCTAATTGTGAAGTAGGCTGCCATGTCATTTTCGGATGGAGGGAGATATAGCCCTAGTGGTGAGTAATCAGTGAGACATTCCAGAAGGATAGCAAGAATAGAAGGAGCAACCTCAATCATGACTCGCCCTCCAGCGTCACGTAGGACTACTCAAACTATCATAAATCTCCTTTTTCGGTCAGCCACTCATGTCCCGACATAACAATAGACCCCGCGTGCTGCTACCGAATTCAATTATTATACCTCGACAACCTCATCAACCTCGCTCAGCGACAACTCTACAACTCCCAATCCCAGCCTCGTTTGCAGTTCCACCACCATCTCCCCCTCACCGCGGTAACGGGCGACAGCGAGAGCGTCTTTGCCACTCCTATCCTGTATTTCTATGTTAGGATTGAATTCCAGCAACAACCTGAACATGCGCCCGTCGCTATTCTTGATAGCCCGATGAATGGGCGTGTCGCCATTATCGAGATCAACAACATCGATCGACGCGCCGTTTTCCAGTAGCATCTTCGTTATGGTGAGGTCTCTACGGTCAACGGAGAGGTGCAAGGGGGCTTTGGTCTCGCCAGGGTGGAAGCAATTAGGGTCTGCGCCGAAGGATAAGAGTAACCGAACGAGGGTATTCGGCCGGCGGAGGTGCATAGCGCTGTATAATGCTGTCGCACCGAACACGTTCACCGCGTTCACCTCGACCCCCCGTTCTAATAGCAATTGCGTGATCCCGACGTCGCCGCTCTCAACGGCAAAGTGCAACGCTGTCAACGCAGTCCTACTCTTAGCTTTAATATCCGCACCGGCATCTAGCAGGATCCTCACGATGGATTCCTGGGTGTAGCAAGCCTCGACCGCCGTGTGTAGTGCTGTCTCATGCCGAATGTCCCGAGCCTCCAGGTCCGCACCGTGAGATAGGAGTAATTTCACCACCTCCTCCCGATTCCAGGTCACGGCAACTTGCAAGGGCGTCTTCTTATACGGTCCGCTGGCATCGTTCACGGCTAGGCCCCAGGACAACAGCAGGGTAACGAGCGGGATGTGACCCTTTTTTGCGGCCCAACATAGCGCGCTTAGTCCGTTTTTAGATTGTAGGGCGTGGTGATGCAGATGTGGGGTTAGGATGAAGTGAAGCTTTTTAGACGTCTCGATCAGATGCTTTAAATCGCGGGGCTGGAGATGGGAGATTATCAGGAGGTGGAGCTCGGTCGGGAGCGCTGGGAGGGACATTGTTTGTTGAGATGGATGATGGGAGGGGATGGAAGGGGCTTCGATCGGGCAGAGGTGAGGTTGCGAAAACACCGTGGTTAGGGGTCGCTGTTTGGGAGTTGGGGCGCAGCTGCTTGTCGGTGGTCTCGGGGGAAGAAAAAAAGCGTGAGGCTTAAACCGGCGGCAGGCTTGCCTGTGTCCGATTGTGTGGCGGTGAACATCAAATTTACCGTTTAGGCAGCCAGCCGCCCCTTCTGATAAAGTGAGTGTTACAAAATCATATATTCCAATTTCATTAAATTTTGGTAACTTCCACCTTGTTCCATTTATTTTATTCGTTGGATCTTTTTCTTTCGCTGCCGAAGGAAAATTTCCATAGCGAATTTAAAACTGGGCCCATGCCAGTCGAATTATCATGATTTTAAGGGTTCAGGATAATGTTATTCTCGAGTGATCTTGGGTGATGTTTCGTTTCCAGGAAGCCTACTCGAGTAGACCGCCGTTCTGCTTTGTTCTTCCCCTACCAGCATTGTATGTATCCCCAGGCAGACAAACTATTGGGGACGGGGCATTTGTGTTTTGTTGTTTTGAAAACAAAATTTCTGTGCGTGTAATACTTCAGAGCTCCCACAACATGACACAGGTATCTACACCCGGCATGATAGGGAATACCAGACCTCCGGATCTACTCAAGCACACGAGCACATCCGGAAACTTTTGCCATGCACAAGTACAGCCCAGGGGTTTTGTATATTTTGCTCGCAGAGGGTGTTGCGCTCACATGGGGTAAATGGAGCGAATTGGATATAAAGGTAGCGAAATAGATATGGTGATTACCCAATTCACCCCCTCATCCTCATACTAGCGTAACACCCCCACTAGCAAAATATACAAAACCTATCGGCTATACTGTACCTCCGTACCGATACTTCCCTAACATCTATCCACACTCTTACCAAACATCACGCTTTCCCTCCTATCACAAACACATATACTCTGCTCCTTCATTTCATGCTGTGCCACTCACGCTATCCACCCAAGAAAACCCCTACGCGAAGTCAGCATTTGAGTCCCAACAGTCGGTAGAATCAACACCAATGTCATACTGAACACGCTTTAGCCTATTCTCCTGCTCCACTACCAAGACCAAGACGGCAATCCCAGAGATCCTCGAGGTGGAGCACTAGTACAATCACAGGTAACCCTCCTCACTAAACACCAGATTATTAGCGAGAACTAATCAAACTTCAGTACCCATAGATTTAATTCCAGCCCTGCAATCGCAATTTCAAAAAAAAACGAAAGTGGGGCCATCCAGAATTTACGGAGCCCGTTCCAAAAGTACCGTACATAGCGAGAGAGTCGGTGGGTAGCCACATCCGTCACGCGTTATCTACAGTATTTTCCCGTTGGTATTGTCTAACTTACCGGTAGGCGTTCTCACCAGGCGGACGGACGTGATGTGAGACTTCAAGATAGACAAACGGGTTTTCGGGACTTTTTGGCACCCAGTATCGGAGGATCTCGCTAATTAGGGCGTCGGAGTTGCCTCTCTTAGTAGGGTTGTTGGGTTTCTCCGGTTGAACGACATGCCTTGAGCCAAAGGAGGAAATTATGGACGTCCCTCCCAGCGTAGTTCTCAATTATTTCCTGGTCTCCTATGGTGATTCGTGTCTTGGGAGTAGAGAATGGTGGTACAATAATCCCAGCTGTAGGATTAGAAATATCTGGGAGCGCAAATATCGGGAAGCGAATATGCTATGGAGGAGCACAGAAGTGTGGACGTGTGTGGGCCCACTAGGGATACGGCTACTGTACAGTATTGTAGAAAATTTCTCTCGGGTAGTTATTGGCTTAGCAAGCTCTAATATACAACGCACACCCCCGACATCTCCTCCCGTCACCATGTCTAAGCGATCCTTGCACTTGCATCAGAGAAACCCAGCGATATAATTTACGTATTTGAGGAGACATCTGAAGTAAGGTGGGGAGAGAAGTGATATTGTCGACAAGAGGAAAACAACAGGCTTAAATGCATAGCAAAGAACTGCTCCAAACCTCCGTTAGGCAAATGCCGTCCTTTGGCCGCAACCCGGGACGAGGCCGACCACGGAGTCCGACGGTACGGTATCGGAATTACTTTCAGCGTTTACTCGATTGTTATTACCAACACCTTGACCTTCTTACCGTACATGTAGAGATACCCGCTCCGCCCTGTGGGGGTTGATACCACACAGGGGCGCCTTATACCCAAGAATAGCGCATAACCGGCTCGGCGTCCCAGGCTCGTGGTCGGGATCCCCAAATTTTCCCGCTCCCCTGCTTGAAAGCTACTTGTACCGTACTGTCGTGTTACAGTACCATTCGGGATAATCCAGAAAGGGCTGAAACGCCAGGGCAGTCAGTTGAGAAGTGCCGGGGAGTGTAAGAATAGTTGATACAGGTCTGTCTGGCTGTAAACACGGTTGATCGAAAGATCAAAAGAAATTGGGCCTTTCGGGAAAAAATATTTTGTTAGCCTACTCACCTCGGTGGGATCTCCTATCGTTCTACATCTATGATATGAGGAGGGGCAGTGAGGCTCTGGTCAGGGGTTGCAATGTAGAATTGCGGTAAGTTAGTGTTCACTTACTAGTACTTGTTGAGAAACGGAACTTGGGGGTGGGGCTTTTAAGAAGCACCCGTCCGAGGAAATACCAACCCATGGCGGCCAAAAAAAAGGTTTCGTCTTTTTTGCTGCAACGGGATGTCTGGAGTACAGTATGATAGTGCTTATACCGTATCGTACCTCGCCGAAGTCGCCAAGTCTGGGCCGATGATTCTCGGCGCGAGGCGATGTCGTGCGATGCGGGTCCACCCCGGCGATAGGCTTGGTATGGCTTGAAAGGTACGACCACGACCCAAAACCAACTCTCCAAGGGCTGTTTAGGAGGCGTGTTTCTTGACTGAGAGACATTGTGGGCAGTGAGCGAGTACAGCAGTTCCAAACTCCAATGCCAAGCTCACCGCGCGCCCCCAGTCGGGGTTTGATTGCCAAAGTGCAGTTAGGAGGGAGAAGTGCTTCTAGATGCGAATAAATATCCATGCTTCGAGCAGATTTTCATGCTAGGCTAAATCATTATTTTATGCCCCCTCCCGTTGGTACGGTACTCAAGTATCCAACAATGTAGCGGGGAAGACAGATCCTGGGTTTTTCGAACGCCACAAAGCACCTCCGGGCGCCTGTCCGGGGGTGGGGGGTTAGGGGGTCGTGGACAAAGGGGCCTCAGTTACACAGCCCTGTTACTGTACAAGTGTTTGCAGTCACGACGGACTCACAAACTGATGCCTCCAAAGGACCGAATCCTCATCGTGAGGTATGATGCCGTACGCACTGTAGGGCTGGTTCGTGGGTGAGCCATCGACCGGAGCCAAGCCTTAGCCATACCATCACATGATCATTGTTAAGGAGTAATGGTGTCAAGAATAGGAACGTGTATGATACCAGCTCACAAAAAGCATCCACGCCCTACTACTCACCACTTGTACCGTACTGCATTGTTTGGTAGGAGGTAGAGATATAGCCAAACCTAAATCTCAGCATGGGCTATGCAGCCAGGCGCAGGATGCCCAGGGAGATTTTTTTTCGGACAAGACAGGGGGGGCTATTTTGCTAGTTAACTTGCCCTTGTCTTTACGGAAACTTATCCCCCTGGCAACTTTGTACCACTACTGGTTGTTACTATACTTTTCAAATAAATTGGTGTTACTCGATTGGCCAAATTGGCGAAATGGTATACGGTAGGTTTTTTGTGATGCATGCCACACACACGGGAGACGGCGTTGCTAATGGATCTGGTGTCACCATCTGTCGCTCAGGGCTGAGGTGGTCCTGATACTTAGATCCCAAATCCGTACCGTAGGCATGAGTAGTGGCTGAAGGGGATAACTTTGGACTTTAGATCAGGCTTTGGGCCATGTGAGTCAATCCCTTATTATGTCTACTACAAGTAGTATGACAGGGCAGGTAGGCAGGCTTGCGCATTGCTAGGAGTGCGAACTGGGATTGTTCGTGCGACGATGCCTTTGGTCTGACATGAGGGCGCGGAGTATATAGATAAAAGATGAGATATCCCCCCGAATATAATGACCCATCACCATCAATCTTTTTTTCTCTCTTTCGGCTTCAAAACCAGACACTCGCTCCATCATCATCATCGCATTCGTTTCTAGAGCTGTGCTCACTGCAAGCTCTTAAAGCAGACCACTCGTTTACAGGGCCGCGCTCATTTACATACAATCAGAATCTCTGCTAATATTATTACAATGACTTCATTCCTATCAAAGTTTCTTTTCCTGGCCATCCTCATACTCGGCCTATCAAGCGCAGCAGTACTCCCCAGGGAAGCACTCAAAGCCCGCGCTCTTGGCTCTCCCATTAACACCATTCTCCCGAAGGGGAAACCAGTAACATACGGCCAAACGGTGGCCTACTTTGGCCAGTTTGGCGAGCTAGGAGTGGATAGTCTGTCCAAGTATTGCGCAAGCAGTAATATAGATATCATCGTCCTGGCCTTCGTAAATGTGTACAAGGGCGCCGGTGGGCTTCCGGGCATGAACATGGGCCGTTACTGCGGGACCAAGATCGCGGGAACGGATTTGCTCGATTGCCCCGACATGGGGAAGGAGATCACCGCCTGTCAGGCAGCCGGGAAGAAAGTACTCCTGAGTCTCGGCGGGGAGACGGCGGGCGGTAATTCCTTGCCGGACGATAAATCGGCCACAGATCTCGGAGAAACCCTTTGGAAATTGTTTGGTGAAGGCAAGGGGCTGGAGAGCAAGAGGCCCTTCGGGGCAGCCATAGTCGACGGCTTTGATATTGGTGAGTCCTCTTTTATACCCAAGGCAAAGCGCAAAACAAGAAGAAAAAAATCTAACCCATGATATCTATCCATCCAGACAACGAAAACAAAGACTCCCTCGGCTACCCAAAACTAATCTCCACCCTCCGCTCCTGCTTCAAGGCCAGCACGAGAAAGTACTACATATCCGCCGCCCCACAATGCCACATGCCGGAAGAATCACTCGGCGACGCAGTCTTCAACGTCGACTACCTCTTCATCCAACACTACAACAACCCTTCCTGCCAACTCGGCAACTTTGTCGACTCCTTCAAATCTTGGTCCACCAATATCGCCGCGCGCACCACCTCGGGAACCAAAGTCTTCGCCGGCTTCCCCGGAAACTCCACCGCGGCGGGCCAAGGCTATGCCTCGCACGACGATATGAAGAAGTACGTTGCCGCCGTACGCGGGTTACCAAATTTTGGTGGGGTGGTGGTTTGGGATGTTGTGCACGCGGCGGGGAATATGGCCTCTGGGAAGAGCTTTTTGCAAGCTATGAGGGATGCTCTTAGTTAAAGGAGCGTTTTTTCTTCCCTTGATTTAGTTATTGTTTTACGCAGCAGATTTTTGCAGTAATGCTTGGTTTCTTATTTACTTATTTTCTTATTTTTCCTCTTATTCTTCTTTTCTTCCTATCACTCTCGGGGTCTATTACCGGTATAACTGTATCCTAAGTTGACCTATTCTTTCTCTACCTCCCATTAATTTTTTTCGTTATTTTTTTATCACTTTTCTTCTTCTTTCTGAATTTCGATTTTTTATTTTTATTTTTTATAGCACGGATGGATGGATAAATGGCTGGATGGATGGACGGAGGAGACGTTTTTGTTGGCATGCACGAGTATCGCAGCTTTTGAAGAATTCCGCTAACAATACCTACCGTAGCTTTAAAGGCTTCAGATAAAAAGAGGAATTGAAATGATTTCCCCTGATTGGATGTTATGGTCATGTGCATGCGGATGAGATCTTAGTGATGAGTTGAGACGCGGATGAGGTGCAGTGGCATTCGGTCTTTGCCTACGGTAGCACAGCGCAGTTGCAAAACGTAACACAGAACTTTCTACCACCACAACCCACCCAGCCCCAAAAATCTATCATAAGACAGTACCGGTACCACACTTCCCACCCCTCTGTATGATACCTCAAGTGTCAGCATTCCCTGTAGAAACCCCGTGATCACCCAATCCTTGGCCCTCTTTATAGAAAATGACCATCGGGTTTCAGCTCTTACGAGTACCGTACTTTAAGCCACGTCCCAATGCACTAAATAAATGGTATCGTAACCGCGATTGCACTTTTTCAGAATTTCCTCTTATATAATATACAAAATAAGGCCAACAGAGTATTAGGGCAAGTGAACCGGAGGAGTCACTGCTACCATCATATCATACTATAAATTCCAGAATCTTCTTCTTCCTCTTCAACGTCACCACCATCGCCTAAGGACAAATTCCACGGCTGGCTTATACATACCTGAAAAAACCACATGCTCCTCTCGATAAACCTCCGTTGTAGGAGAATTCTTGGATAATAATATGACATTATCCCATATTTACCCCGCTAAGCCATACAGGTGTCAAAAATGGTAGTCATTGCCTTATTCGGCACAATAATAGTAATGAATGCATACAGCACAATCTACTCATATCGCACCTTTTTTTTATTTTATATTTCTTCATCATGACTGTTCCTCCAAACCCAAAAGACCCAGTACGGTGCGGTATTCACCCGATTAAAAAATATTTCTCACGTTATGATACAGTATTTTTTCCCCGCGGCCGCAAGTGAGACATTATAATACCATACGTTTTATCAACTTGAGCCTCACGCGCTAAAAAAGACGTCCGAAATTCCCCCTCTTGGAAAATACCGTAAGGGGGTGGGGGTGCTGGCTGGCTGGGTTGGAAAAGCAAACTGACCTGGCTCAGCCTCACAACTTAAGACAATAAATAAAAAAAAGGAAAGAAGAAAAAGTGCAAGACTCTTTTTTATTCACTCGCCAGTGATAAAAGTAAATCAACCTTCCTTCGGCAAAGTCCAACGAACGAACTACTTTACAGTGCCTGTAGATATTTGAGTTCTCAAAAAAACAAAACAAAAATAAAAAAAACACATTTTGAAAAGTACTTGTATCCCAACAGGGAGCGCATAAGAGCCAGGATTGGCCAGCACACATCATAAGGTTTCCCCCTCGCACTTTCCCGTTCCCATGGATGCAGGAATGCAGCGAGGAATGACAAGCGTATCCCAGACGGCGCACGCAACGCCATGCACTCCCGCACTCACACACCCCTACCCACTCAGTCCACTCAGTCCACTCACTCACTCACTCACCCACTCACTCGCTCGCTTGCTCGAACTGCACTTTTTTTACCATACCATACCTTGAGAAAGTATATGCAGGAACACTGGATTTCCTCCCCCTCTCCCTGGTTTGGCACTCCCGGGGGGTACGAGGGGTACGAGTACAGTAGACTTTCAGTTTGTGCTCCTTCTCGCCCCTTTTCCAGATAGACACCGGAAGGGGGGGATTTTTTGGTGCCGTTCTTACTTATGCAAGTCACAAAGCATATGGAACCAGAACATTTTGAGTCCGAATTTTTTTTTGCATGGGGTGGTTAAATGCGTAGAGATAATTTGCCGTGTAAAAAAAATTTACCCCTATGTTGGGGGGTTGCTATGGCGGTAGCTCCTATCATGCCTATACTGTCCAAGTCAAGCGCTTATGCCTGATCACAAACCGTCACTCGACAAATCACACTGGTGCTGGATATTGAGGAGGGAATAAATAAATAGGAGAGTATGCGGAGGTGAGTGATGACTTGCGGGTAGTTTTAGTTAACTTCTCAGGTATAGTGAATAGGTCGTAGATGTCAATGCTACGGCGTGTGGACGATCCGTTGACACTGTCTGGGTGGTATCCGTGGTTCGAAGGCGATGTCCAAGACGGACTAGGTGATATGAGATATTATGGCATCGTACCGGCGTCACAGCATATTAGGTTTGGGAGTTGGGGTGTTATATTAGACATAGCTTAAGTTCTGGTTATGTGAATATACGAAACTCTTGTCCACAATACCCGACATTCTACAGCGGTATATAACTCCTATCTTTCCCCCCTTAACCCCATGTCCAAATATCAATATATCATAGAAATAATCCTTCCGCTAAAGCGTGAATAGCCAACTCTACTCCGCTACATAGCAATAATATACCACACGCACCCTACTATGACAAAATCCATGCTTCACCCTGACCTCTGCACTGCACGTCACAGCGGTGCTCACAGCCAACCAATCAATCCGGTAAGATCAATCAAAATAATTACACCCGAAACGCCTTAGATAGTAGCAGAAAAATAGATACACATCCGATTGTAGGAGAAAATTTAAAAAGGAAATACTCCTCCTCATAGTTTCCCGTCCCCCCACTTCTTTTTTACTCCAAAAATACCAGCTCCCCTTCTTCCCCGGGTTGCCTGTCTTTCGCAAACACGTCCTTCCACTCATCCCAAAGCCTCTGCAGCTCCGCCATGTACCTCTCCTGTAATTCATCCACGTCTGGATCTCTCGGGGAGTCGTTTTGTTGCTTTGGGAATATCGGGTGGCCAACTGCACAAATCGTCAATATCCATCCATGGTCCACCCCACCAGCCGACCGGCCAGGGACTCAAGAAGGAGTACGTACCAACGGTATTCACCTCTCTTCTGTACGGCAAGAAGCCTACATCATAATTAAACACACCCCTAGCATGAAACAACGGAACGGTGAATCCTGCAGTCTTCTTAACGAGCATTTGTACTCTCTTGATGAGTGAATTGGAGCTAGGGATCATTTGGTCGTACAGGTCGTTCTCGCCGAATGATAAGACTGGCACCACGCCAGCGTTTTCGCGAATAGCTATTTTCAAGAAGCCGCGGCGGCGCTTGAGGACTAGTTTCATGGTTCCCGGAATCGCCTCAAGGCTTTCCCGAGCACCACCTACGACGATGGTTATTGCACGGCCGCCCGGGACGGGCCGCGGTGGTGGGGATTTGGAAAACTTCCTAGCGAGCCATGATTGTTTTGTCTCGCCCTCGCCACGGAGGAGTGCTTCACAGCTGCGACGGGAGACGCTAGCGAGGCCAAGTTTTAGAAGGTATTCGCGGTAGAATGGGATGCGGAAGTTAGAATCCAAGGTTAAGAGGGTGTTTTTTATTCCGGGGAAGAGCTTTTCGAAGCCGGTTGTTCCCTCTGTGCAAAAATGGCCAAAGGCTCCGTGGGAGATTATCCCGTGGGGGTGATAGGTGAATATATAGTTTCTGTCTAAGGGGAGAGGGCTGCTGCGGTGGAGGTTTAGTGGAAAGTAACCGGTTAAGAGACGCCACATGGGAAGTGAGCGGAAGAATGAGGACCGGATCACGGGGGATGAACCGTCGCGGTGGGAGTTGGAGTATAGGACATAGACGAGGTAGGGTATCAGCAGTGGCCAGGTCAAGGGTATCGCGAGCAGGAACCAGAAGAGTGAGATGAAAATTGCGAGTGCAAAAGTATGCCAAAGGACCGCGGTTGTCTGGAGACGGCGTTTTAGTGGGGTGTTAAGAGGCGCGAAGCGGATACTGATGATTGTGTTAGGTACACTCGTCTCGAAGTTTGAGGAGAAAAACAAACCGCCTGTTATTTGCGTAGTCGCCTGAGACCAATCTTCCTTTCTCTTTCTTTGGGGCTTTGTCGTTCGTTGCGTGCCCATCCGACGATGTTGAGGTTTCCCCAGTCTTCTGAGGCGACATCGGCTCCCTATGCTCCTTGTTATCATGACAAGGTTCGCCACCGTTTCCCCTTCGTCTCCCAGGGAGAGGCTTCGCAATTCCTGAGACATAAGCCTTTCCAGCAACTTCCCCATCCTCGTTCACATCGTCCGCGCTCCAATCCTGCTTAGGCGGAGGAGGCTCAACCGTGGTTGCAGAATAGTTTTTCGGCGGTTCCTTTGGAACAGGTGCCGGAGCCAACGAATCAAACCCGTCCTCAGAAGAGCTGCTCGGAATGTCTTCCTCTGTGTGTGGTTGCATTTCTGCCTCCATGGTTTGTCCGTTGTCTCAGCTCACGAAATTTAGTTGGCGGAGGAGATCTTGGATGTCGAGCTGGATATCGTGACTGGTGATACGGCGGAATAAGCTTTTTGGTGATTACTGGGCGATCGTTGGTGGCTGTTCAGGTTGCCCAAGTCCTAAAAGGGGAGGGTGAAATAAGGACGGCTGAAGAGGGGAATGTTGGAACAGAGTAAAACGCTTTTGGTGGCTGATGACGACTCTCACGTGATTATGCCGCATGTGATATTCAGTGATCATCTGATTGATATGTTGGTTGATCTGATAAGATGGCATGATTAGATTCCTACCCGAGCCTAGACCTCAGCCCTTCCACCTCCGGACGATGACACGGGGTGGGGTTAACGAACAGGCGGACACAGCGAACACTGCGCCAAAAGTCCTAGTAAACGTTATCCATAGTCCATAGTTCAAGCGGCGATTTTGTTTGGTCCTTTAGTTGAACCCCCGTGTTCGTTAATCCCCTCCTAGTCTACCGGCACCACGCTGGCATTTTAGTTTGACACTGATTTGTTATTGGTGAGGAGCAGGAAACACCCTGGTTTTTGGTGCTGTCTGCAGGAAACTGGGTTGGCTGTTCTTGAGAGGAAACACAGCTGCCGGAATTTGTGTATCACGGAACTCTCAATAGGACACAACACAAACACTTCATGAGACAGCCTCCGCTGTGCCGTAAGAGTGTAAAATAACCCGAGGGAGGCAATTGCCATTGCACAAACAAATAGTAACAGGACGAGAGTGGCGGAGCCGAAACACGGACAAGCGAACACAATTGCCCGTTTTACCCTAATTGGACTCGGTAACTGCTAACCCTTTCTTTCTTTCCCCTAAGTATGATATAATAACTAGCCATCGGGAGAATTCGAAATTCAACAAAAAGGAGCCTTCGTGGGCTAAAGATAAAGTAAATAGAATACGCTGCATCGACCTTTACAGTCCCATTTCATGATCTTCTAGAGAATACGGCATAATCTATCATATGATAGAGGTTCGCAGCAAAAATCTGTTTTGCTTCGGAGTGAAACATGATAACCAAAATTCAATACTGAGCCCAAAAAGAAGCTATCCAAAAACAGGTTGAACCGGTTTTCTTCAATAATATTATGAAAAACCACCCAAGTGGTGCTGGAACATCACTGCAACACCGCTGCAACTTTCAACAATTGATTGATAACAAAAAATAGATATTGATACTTAGGTATGATACTAATATTTTCTCAATGTCCTCTTAATATTTTTTTCTTAGTAACTTTTTTGAATTGGGTTTTCCTGACACATGATGATCATAGATAAAGTACCCTATCGTACCAGCCCGGGGCGAAATTTTGTGGGGAACCGCTGAATTGAGTATTCCCTACCGGGAGCATTTGGCCAATTAAGCTCCAAGTTGAAAATGGTGTTAAAAAGCACAAGAAAGGGAATGGGAGAACGCTCCGACTAACTTACACTTACACCCTGCTTTCCCTCCCCATCACTTACCCTTACACCTCGCTTCCCATCCGATTTAACTCTTGCGCCCCTGACTGTTGACGAATCAAAATTACAAGACTAGGGTAGCTTAACTACTGGGAGCGTTCCATCGCAATACATTTATCAGCCTCGACTCATCGCCGCGTAACCAGCACTGCTGCCAAAACTCGTACCAGATTTCGCGGTCTGGGTTACTGGACTCCAATATCCTAAATGGTTTAACTAGTATGCCTGAGAGGATAAACGCTGGCCAGTGATGCTCCATTATTAAGTTCTATTTGTTTTACTATCCTTTTTATTAACATTGTTGTCATTTCATTTTTTGGTATCATACTATGTTGTTGAGATGAGGTACGGGCATACGGTCCTGTAAATAGAGTGACGGCGCTCCGCGCAGAAGTGGGAGTTGGAGACCATGGCGAATAATTGGGAGGGGAGAAGACTTCTTCAGGGCAAGGAGTTTGTTATTTCGTATTCCTCGCTTTTCTCTGGCGTGGGCATGAGCATGGTTGCTAAGTCTTCCCCCCCCCCAACCTCAGTGAATGAACGGCGGGGCGGGTCGGCTGCCTTCCAAGGAATCGGGACTCGGGCAGGGAGGTTTCGTTTGGGGAAGGAGGCGGATCTCCTCGAGGTTAGGGTTACAAAACTTACTGGCCACAGATCCCTGTCGGATTTTAAAACATCATATGGCACTCGAGGTATCCACCAATCTCTGCTCTCCCCAGTACACCTTGACCTAACAATGCCCTGCAGATGGTAGCCTCGTCAGTACCAACAGAGCGACCCTACTTCTCAAACACGGGTAAATTTAATGTCGGCGGGGGGTGTGCTGTTCGGTCTTATCGTGTTAGCCAATAGCGTAGCACCGTGATGCAGCAAAACAGACATCACTGGCCTGGAATGATCATTGCTTTCCTACCGTAAGAAAGCGGCCAATTACCGGTACAGGTTCGTTTTTCTGGTCTAAGTGATGGCTTAATTTATGGTGGTTTAAGTGACGACGCATGTATGGCCCAAGTGATTGCTTAATTCATGCCCTGTTTCTTTCACTTGTGGACAAATGGTTCCCACGAGGTGGCCCAAGTAAGACGACCCCACAGATGGCCGAATTGAAGTATCTCTTTCGAGAGCTATTATAAAGTCAAGGGTTTGTACAGTACCTTGATAACTCCCCTCCTCCCCCAATCCCCCATGCCGGAATTCCCCCAGTACTACAGATGGATAGGCAACTGCCTCGCGAATAAGTACTGCGGCATTCTTCAAGAGCGACAGTCGTTCATCACACCCTCCCTTCCGATTTCGAATATTGGGATAGCCTTCCTCAAAACTATCCTATATATCAGCGTTATGGACCGAAACAGAAATCAATATCTCAGCAAGAACACCAATAGCTTTAATGTCTCCAGAACTTATAATCAGATCAACGCACACGTGGTAGTCCATCCCACCATTACGACCGGCGAAAGATTACAGATCCTAACCTGGCTTTCTCCTCTTGAGCCGTGGAAAAGGCATCACGACGTGGCCACCAACCGGTTCGCAGGTATCGGAGAATGGTTTCTCAAGGCTACCAAATTTCAAGCATGGAGGTCCAAAAGGGACAACGACCTAGTTGATCCAGCTCTGTTCTGTTATGGGGCTCCAGGGGCCGGAAAGACTTTTATTTGGTACTAGCTTTAGTTCCCCATGTGCATGTTTTGTTTGCTGACCCTCAGTGAGAAAAGCTCCCTCGCTATTGACCGCTTGTGTGACGAGACCGTTGGGCGCAATGTTGGTGTCGCCTGTTTGTACTGCGATTACCGTGACCGGGAAGATCAAATGCCGGTAAACATGATCGGGAGCCTCCTGAAGCAGTTCGTTGTGGGACTCCCGGCGGTGCCAGGTGACATAAACGAGGCTTTCCAGACCGCCAAGGGACAACTCGGGGGGCGAGCTCCTCAGCTTCGGAAGATCATTGACCTGTTTCCGGGCGTTCTTGCGCAATATGAGCAGGCTTTCATATTCGTTGACGCACTAGATGAGATCCGCGTTGAGCATAGGACCGAGTTCATAAGGTGTCTACGACAGATCATCCAGGGGTCACCGAACATACGACTTTGCATCACAGGAAGAGCCCATGTCCGGCCGGAGCTAAGTAGGCACTTTACGGAGTCGCTCTCGGTGATCTCCATACACCCAAAGGAGGAGGACTCCAGGGTATACCTGACAACGAGACTAGATGCCGATCCGGACCCTGATGCAATGGACGATGATCTAAGATATGAGATATTGACCTATCTTCCCCGGAAGTTCTCCGGGATGTAAGTAGCACCTGTCGTGACTGATATTCATCAAGCCATATTTACTAACAATACCCTGAAGATTTCTGCCCATTGCTTTACGGGCTGATGCTATACTAGGAGAATCCACTATTTATAACCGGAGGGAGGTTCTCTATGAGGAAGCGGATGGGTTGGACTGTGTTTATAATAGTACCACTCTCGAAAGGATTCGACTGCAACGCGGAAGCAAATCAAGGCTCGGCATTGCCGTTTTGATGTCTCTCTCTCTAGCTGGAGGGGCCTTGCATATTGATGGGCTATACCATTCCCTTGCCGTCAACGACGGTCACGATTTAAACATTAAAAACGTTCCCTCAATTCGCACCCTTTTGGACTCCTGTCTTGGCTTGGTCACCTTTGACAGCGAGACATCAACTGTACGACTAGTACATACTACGAGCATAGCACCTCAAGGTAATACCCCTGGGACCGCATTGGGCCCTTCCCCAACAAACACACAAACCAAAATTTGCTTAATTTACTTTAGACAATACCTACAGTACCGTATCAACTCGTTCAATTGGACCACACGCTAGGACGTTGGAGTTACCCTTGCCGGGAAGGTCTGGCTTTTCTTTCTTTTTTTTCTGGTCAGTTTTCGCTGTGCGCTCGCCCCCCTATCCAAGAGAGGGAATTTCGGACGACTAGCGCGAGGTCCAATTGAACGAGTTAATACGATACGAGTAGTCTACGGTAGATGCCATTGCTATCTCTCCCAAGCCGGAAACCGCCAGCCTGGTACACGGTCCCTCGAGCCGGAGACGCACCACCCAGAGAGAGTTGTGACATTACTACAACACCCACCTCAGCGTGAGATAGCCTGCCTCTATATCACTGTACTATTCACAATGAGCGATCAAATTACATCTTTAGATCACCGACAACGTCAAGAATTAACCTTGGTCAGGCTTAGAGGGTTTTGTCTAGCGTTATGCATCCTATTTGATTTTTTTTTAAGTCATACAATTACTGTCAGTTTCTTATCACCGATTCACAGATCTGTTTTTCAGCTCCCCTTACCTGAGTTAATACCCACTTTAGTATTGGTAACGGATATCAGTGGTACTGTGACCCGGTAGCCAAATTAAACTACTATTCCCTACTTAATACTCTAATTCCTAAGCCTATGATGCTATATCCCTCCCCATACAACTCCCACCGCTTGAAGCAAACCAACATCCCAGCTCCCTTCTCATCAGTCCCGACCTTCACCAATTCCTATCCTCCACTATTTTAGTCCACAAGTATCATATACCATAAAAGAAAATTAAAATTCATGAAATAGTATCCCACTCATTTTTCCGCCCTTGAAATGTATATTCTCCTCTATCTCAACACAACCTACCTCTAGGGCCCCAGGGGGGGGGGGGCATAACTACTAAGGCGTTTTATTATACCGCAGCGAAAGATATCCCAAAGAAGATACTCCAGTACCGTACAAGCGCTCTGAAGGCAGAACCAAGCCATTGTCAGCCAAAAGGGACGGCAAACTATCCAATACTTTTGTAAAGCTACTCAGCCCGGGAACCCGGAACACCGCAGCACCCCCGGGGAAGCCCACTGGTATCATACACTTTCATGATATCTTTAATCACTACCACTAACCCCTAACCCTACCACTAACATCACATTAGAACCCCCCCCCCCAACTACCAATCTTATCCCGGAGTCTAATTGATTGATCCCCTCCCCATAAACCCCCGAGTTCAGTTCAGGACAGGACCCAAGACCCCATCGATGCCATATTTATCGCAGGCCATATGTACTAGGGGGTAGGCAAAAGTCGGGCGCACTTCCGAAATGGGATGGGAAATTTGTATGTAACCTAAGCTAGATTAGGAAATTCGAGTGATATTTAGTGAGAATAATTTGGTGTGAGCAAAAGTCGGGCACACTTCTTAATATAGATCTAATTATGACACGTATGCTTAATCTATTGAACAGGAGCGAGTGATATCTGATGAAGACTAGTATTTTGTCACTCCACCCTCGGCATCTAATACTGCTTGAAGTCATTCAGTGTAACAAGTTTACTCCTGTCTAACGAAAAGGTACAATAGAGGGCTAGCAGTTGACCGGCAAGCGCTAGGTCTAAGGGAGTCTTCAGAGAGCTCGAGAATAAAGAGAGATAATAGTTAAAGGGCAAGTGGAACTCTGAGATCGCCGTTCAATCAAGTATATTCATAAATCAAGAGTCTGCTGAAGTCTGCCGTTCTCCTGCTAGCCAGGAGATGAGTTTAAATACAAGAGCTCTCTCAGAGCGATAGTAATCAGATATCCTGCAACCACGATCATTACC
>Ga0307509_10003465_pt1 | contig 23891 bp, 26 predicted proteins | sample 10_EM_MG_FD_202245 | JGI IMG/M metagenome (GOLD analysis project Ga0307509, IMG submission 202245) | Populus trichocarpa ectomycorrhiza microbial communities from riparian zone in the Pacific Northwest, United States - 10_EM | ecosystem: Host-associated > Plants > Roots > Unclassified | place... | reverse complement strand
CTTGGTTGATTGATGAGAAAATTTGATACCTGATACCCAAATATGATGATAGCGTTGTAATAAAGATGTTTCGTTTCTTCAAGCACAGACTCCCGGCTCGGAAATTTTAAAATAGCAGTTCAACTGAAACACCTGTAGGGCCCGGCCGTCCGTCCTGGGCATGGGTTAGGACGGACTACAATTTGGCGTCCGTCTCGTCCAAGGGCCGCAAATTTGGCGTCCGTCCCGTCCTAGGCAAAAGACGGACGGACTGGACGCTTGGGAACACTGTATGTATAGCAGCCGTGTGCATAAACGTCAGAGAATTACGAGTACCGGTATCAGATTAAACTGCACAGATTACTACAATCCTACCGACACCGCCCGGCACAAAAGTAATTACCATTCATACCATTGGTGTTTTCTCTTTGGTATGAGGTGTCTTTCAACAATCCCCCGTACCAGAACGAAAAGAGTCAGCATTGCGCTTCATGGGGACTTTTTCACGCAAGGATTGTAAATGGGAAGGAGGTATGCTGTTGTTTGGTATCCTCCAGCAACTGGGCGCTGGATGCTCTCTCTGTTGAAAATTCACGAAGATTCTTTTAGCAACAAGGTTCTCGCACAGCGGATTCAGAGTTCAAATACGGATTTGACGCAAGTTGATTTGTATATAGCAGATATAAAAGACTGTGACGAAGAACTTTAAAGAACTTCTCGAAAGAAAGAACAAGCGGAATGCAATCAAACGGAAGTGAAGAATAAGATAAACAGAGACAGACAGGAACGAAGTGCAGTGAACTGATAGTGAACAAATAATGGGAAAAACAGGCTTCCTTATATCCTAACCATCCTCCGTGTCATGCTTCCTGCGCATGCACAATCCTGCTTCTCGCTTCCTCCCACTTAGTAGTTTCGGTATGCACTTTCATGAATCTGATCCGAGGTTCTAGCAGAATTTCCGAGGTAATGGTAGTGCGGCCAGCCGCAGGTTGGGTGTGAAGCCGAGGGTATCGTTCGGGTATCGTGAGTGTTCCTGTTTCAGTGCCGTATGATTGTTGTTTGATGTTGTTGCATTAACTATGCAGAATCGTAGTCGGAGGTTGTATGAGCTAACACTGGTGGAACGATGTTAGAGTAATGGTGCGTAACGGATAATAGTAGTTGCGTTTCAGAGTCTGCCCGCATGGGAATATATGCACGTGATGAGCAGTCAAAAATCCAACAGATTCCATATCCTAGACATGGCTAGAACATGGAAACCTTATGGTAGAGGATAATTCCCCAGAGGATAGTTTTGGGATGGGAGTTGTGTATTAGAAGAGTAACAGTGTGTATGATCTAGGAGACAGACGATATAGGAAGGTTTGGGAAGGTTCAGGGATTAGCACAGGGAAGGCCGGAGATTAGAGGATAGAGTTGGTAATGGTTCAAAAGAATCAGTCTATTATGAATGTTGGGAAACCGGAGAAGGTGCCAGGACTGTAAAGGACCGCCGAAGACAGGGAAATTGTGTAAGAGGCAAAAACTAGACTTGAAGATTCAGGGAAAGCGTCCAAAAGCAGTTTGAAGAAGTTGTCTATGAAAGGCGAAAGATCATGAGAAAGAAGAGAGTGTAAAACCAAGTTTGGGTATTAGGGCACCTGCGAGGACGACGTAGAAAGAACATGGACCCCAAGCTACCAACCCAGCCTATTTTTCGGACTCCTCCGCCGATCTCGCGACGCTAATTGCAATAGTGGCGGGCAGTAGCTATTGGGAAGTCCTCGATGCCGCTCGGCGTTCTCAGCCTATCCCCCGCGCATAGATCATCCCGTTATCGTTCGAACAAAGCCCTGGGATACACGGCTGGGATCGATGGAGCGCTGGAAGGAAAATGCGGCTCTACAAGAGTCGGATGCGCGAAGGCTCGGATGCGCGGAAGCTATGGGAAGAAATTCTTTGGGTTTTTCCTTGTTGGCACGGGAGTCCGCGGAAGAGACAGGGGGACATACATGGGAGAGAATTGACCTGTGTCGCGATCGACAGAAGTATGGGAGGAAAGCTTTGCTGCATTTGTATATACGCCTGGCTTTACCGTCAGCTAGTTTAGTTAGTTGAGCGTGAGTGTGTGAGCAAGTAGTTGAATGAGAGATTCCCCGTTCTAAGTTGTGTTTGTTTTGGCGATCTACGCCCTTTGTGTTGCTTTACTCTTGGCGTTTAATTTCCTTCTCCCGCCGCCATCTAAAAGTTCGTAGGATTAGCCCGGCTTCTTCCCGACGATGTGTGGGACTAATAAGCGACATGAAAAGCCCTATCCGCCTGGCCCCCACACCCATGATACTGACAGGGAAGCGAGTACTCGTAACACCCACTCTTTCCCAACCCATTGCTTCCCCCGATAACGAGGGAACGAGAGTTCACCACTTCGAAGAGTATGTAAACATGCATTGTAATAAGTTTCATAGGTATGGGCGCAGTTATTCGCTCTTGGAAAGCAGTAGTTCGTCGGTGGCGGTGGTTGCCGGAAGGCTAGATTAGATTAGAACAATAAATGCTACACGGTGTGTGCGCTTCTAGATAATCTGAAAGTCAATCAATGTCGTCGGCCTATCCATATATCCAATATCTAGTTCTTGTTCCCGCGTGTTTCCGCTGTGCATTTAGACATTCACCACACGATTGCCCCTCTCCCGAACAGTTTTCCCTCCCGGAAGTAAAGCTCCAATCCGAGTGATCAGAACACGCTGAAACACTGGAGGTCACGTGTACCAACCCTAACCTTAATCTGTGGAAATGGCTTTCTACGCATCAAGGTTAGGGTTGACCTCTTCTTGCCTGAGTATTCATAGTATCTTCACCGCTCCCCCATGCCCATTCAGAGCAGCCCAGGCTAGCGGTGTGCACCCCAAAAAAATCTCTTCCGTTGATATAACAACATTCCATCTTTTGGAATTTGGCTGCTCACTATATACATATTTTCCCCATTCCCGTGGGCCAGGAAAGCAACCGCTGTCATCTGATACACACGGTTGCTTGAGCACTGTTCCAATACTGTTAGCTCCATACTAGCTCTGACATCAATCCTGCATATCTAATGGGACAAACCCCAAACACCAACCCGTTGACGATGAACACAACCATGAATGATAGCCGAGAACCGACAGCATCTTCGGGGATATACTCAACCCTCGGGCAGCCGCTTAACTATACCCTCGGGAACCCTGGTTTCACCTCGGATATGATTCGGGAGTGCATAATGAAACCCGGGAGAGTGGAAGAAACTGTGAAGAGATTTGGCATTTGTAGGAAGCATGCTATCGAGCAAGTTTTTGGTCTCAAGAAGGGTATAGGGCGGCCTGTTGTTTCCTTTGTTTATTCACTATCAGTCATCGCATTTGGTTTTTCTGTGTCTTCACTACTTTCGATTATCTTTCCCTCGCCCCCTTCCTTGAGAATTTTCTTCTCTCACACTCATTTATCTGCTATATACAATCAATTGCCGTCGATCCGAATCTGAACTCTGAATCCGTTGTACTTTAACCTTATGGAATACCATCTCTATTAAAGCAGTTATGAACTCAATAATTGCGAAGAAGGATGCGCGGTGAAGTCCACCCAACCTGGTAGGGGATCTGATGCGAGAGTCGCCAATACCGGCCTACCAAGAGATAGTCTGTCCATGAGTGGCTATCGTACTCCCGAAGCAGCTCAAGCGCAAGTGAACTAATGGAATCGGAAATATGTCTTTTTATTGTGGGCTTCCATGTATTCAAAAGAATAAGTCCAAAAGGGTACGCCGGCAGACCCATGACGGTAATAGGCGGCTTTGACCTGTTCGGAGCACTGATAGGTCGAGCAGATCCTGGCCATTGTCGAGTGAGGTGTGTTGAAAAGATCGGGACGGGCCGAAAGATAATCTTGCAGAGTGGGGTGGATCAGTCGCACCGTTGATTTCTCCTTATTCACAGTGATGAGCCCCTGACAGCAACTCATCAATGTCAACAGTGAAGGGGCGTTGCCGGCGTTGAAGTCCTTGGAGCCTAGCTCGACTGCTAGGGCTTGGCAGAGCTCATCAACCCTTAGTGGCCGTTCGGCGTGACTAATCCACATGAGAGCTTCCATCCCGAGTCTCGATTTACCTCCATCTAGCCCCCTTATCCGCTCTATCGTGGAACCGTAAGCACCTCCCCACCCCAATCCATCAGGCATTCTGGTAAGCCTTTCCCGTCTCAGGTGTATTGTTGGCTCTCCCAAGATCGCTTCAATCTTTAATGAAACAAGTCGAAACCTAAATCTAATTATTAGCGAATAACGTGAAGTGTGATTCTCGGCATCCTCAACCCCACGCACCTCGGTGACATATTTTTCGGAATCTTCTGCAGGATGTCTGACTCCAGACTGTCGTCCATGGCATCTAGTATGTCGTCCTCGCTGAGTTTAACACGAAGGAACCTAGTGATGTCGCCTCTGGTGGGACAAACAGAGACACTGGTCACTTGTCCAGGAAGACGCTTCTCGATCTCGGCCTGAATATAGGGCCTTCCCGTCGCGAATATTCGAGTGCCCGGGGACTTCTCGAGAATTTGTTTAAGGGAATCAAGGAGCTTGGCCCGTTGCACTCGACCGAATTCATCTAGAGCGTCAAGACACATAAATGTGGGCTGGTAGGACGTAACGAGCTGTAGCATCCTGACAATATCAACGAGTTGCGGTCTGCGTCCACCGATGGTCGTTTTCTGCTGTTGAAAGGCCCACAATATTTCTTCGGGAACCCTTTTCATTCCGCTAACTATCTGGTTTAGCAAGGAACCCAGCACATTTGTTGCGGACTGCTCCTTTCGAGCAGCGAAGTCCAAGTAAAAACATGAAACCGCAGCGTTTTGCCCACTAGTCTGATCGCATAGTCTATCCACTACTAGCGAACTGTCATCGCGGGGTGTTAACACGGGCTCACTTTCCCCCCTCCCCGGCAAATAAGTTTTGTCACCTAATAAATGTCTTTCCGACCCCCGGATCTCCATAACAAAATAGAACCGCACTTTCGCATTCAATTTCCTTGCCCAATCCGCTCCATCTCCTGAATTCCTCAGTCTCCATGAGCCATTCTCCGACATCGTTGACACGACGTTCCTGGATTTCCCAATGCCGTAAGCCGGGATCCAGGGGTGATAACCAGGTCAAGAGTTGGGGGTGATCGTCGTTAACAGTGTCGCTGTTCAACTCATCAGGAGTGTTCCATCTATTTGAAAGGCTAGTGCTATCATTGATGGTACATTGAGACATTTTGCGCTCTTTACTGCTTGCGCTGTAGAAAAGGAGGGGGAGTTAGGGAGTAAAGTTGGTTGATGCTATTCCTCGGGGTCTAGTTAAAGAAAAGCGGGGGTCTTCTGGTATTAAAGCAGTGTAACGGGTCCACCCACTCCTTTGTGCCGGAGATAATTCTAATTAAGCTACCCGAATGGTGTGCTCCTAATTGCCTGATGTCTGTAAAAACGACTGCGATTGCATATGGGCAAAAAATCGTCCAGAGCCGCAGGATTTTGGTGGTATGCAATAGCAGTCGTTTTTACAAACGTCAGGCAATTGGGAGTAAAATTGGTGTCATTCCTCTGACTAAATTACTATTCGATGCTACGGTGAGGCATCTGATACAAGCTTCTAAGTTCTAACTGGTCGCATAAGTCTCCTACTTAGTGATGGACACGATCAGATCATGATCGAGTTTTGCTTGACTATAGTCTGCTCGATCAGCCTCGATCGATCATGGGGGTCCCTCTATCAGATCATGATCGAGCGGAACATCCATGATCTGATCGATTTGCTCGATCATAGGTACTGCTCGATCATGCTCGACCATCATCGAGTATACTCGAGCATCTGGAATCATGACTGATCACTCAACAAATCTTAGTTATTGGGTGATACTATGAACTTATATAGAAGGAGTCTGCCGGCACACTAGATACCAATTCTTTCGGCTAGACTTTCCCCCGCTAGTTCTTTACATGTCATCCATTACTATTATGGCTAAATAATAACTATTGAATAACTGCAAAAATGGATCATACTCGAGCATAGTCAATGATAATCGACTATACTCTACCATGCTCGAGCAGTGGCCGTGATCGATCACTCGATCAGGGTCCCCCGTTTCATCGATCATACAATCATGGGGTCCCTTGATCAGATCATGATCGAGCATGCCCCCCATTGTATCCTCGATCATGACCGTGTCCATCACTAACTCCTACCACCGATAGTGTAATACCATCGTACCCACCATCCACAACAAGGTCCTAAGTATCCGCGGTACAATAGACCTAGCGAGATCTATTACTCCAGCCCCACTAGACGACACTGCAAAGCCATTTCCTCGTGGATCAACAAGTTGAAACGCCATCGGCAGCGATTCTCCTCGGCTGCAAGTCAAGGTGTCATGCTTTCCCGTTGCAGGGTGTGGCTGGGCTGTCTCACTGCATACATGGCACTTCCGGTTGCCAGCAAAAATTCCGGTTTCCCCCACTCAAAGACAAGTATCCCCGGCAAGCGGTAAGCGCCTCACATCAAGCGAGCTATTATGGACAGTTAAGAAATTGTAGTCTAACAGTTTTCACAATAATTCTTACCCAATATTCCACCTTGAGCCGCGCACTTGTATCCCGGACAGATATTCTTTAGGGTGACAGGCAAGAAGTACGGAAGCATTTGGGCACTAACCCAGTACTAGTACTTGCGCATTGCAAAATTTCCCGGAAATGTGGAGACTAGGCTGTGCACCTTTTAGTATGTAGGCTATCGTACACCTAAGTTTGCGCCGGGCCGGACCCCTCATTTCCGGGAATTTTTGCAATGCGCAAGTATGATACCAAAACCGGTATCAGATCTCACTGCACAGATTACAACCCTACCGACACCGCCCCGCACAAGAGAAATTATCATTCATCCCAGTGGTGCTTTCCCTGTTCAATCCACCAGTAGGCAGAACGATACGATGATGTGGGCTCTTTGGCCCTCTATTTTCAGCCCCGGCGGGGGCATCTCTTTTGGTATGAGGTGTCTTTCAATAATTCCCCGTAGCAGAATAGAAAGAGTCACTAATCGTGCCAAGGTTGCGGCGAGCGGCCGCAACACCCGCATGTTCGCTGGCTCACAACCGGGGGTACTCTCAAGAGTGCCTGACAGCTCAACGTCACTTTGTGGGTTGCTACGGCAATGTTGTGACAGCTTAAGGTAAATGTGTGGGTAACCATAGTAACAGTATGACTAAGCATGACTCTGAGGCTCAAAATCTGAAGAATGCTTATATTATCAATATTTAGTAGATTACTAATACCAAATTGAGCCTCAGGAAAAGCTTAGTCACCGTGTTGCTATGGTAACCGACAAAGTGACGTTGAGCTGTTAGACACTCTTGAGAGTTGTGAGCCAGCGAACATGCGGGGGTTGCGGCCATTATTGCGCTTCTTGGAAACTTTTTTACTCAAGGATTATAAATGGGAAAGAGGTCCGTTGTTTGGTAGCCTCAGGCGGCTAGACCCTGGATGTTCTTTCTGTTGAAAATCCACAAAAGTTCCTGTCCTGGACATGGAGGGAACATGGAAGCCTTAAGTTTTGGTAGAGGAGCATTTTTTCAATGGCCAATTTTAGGACGGGAGTTGTGTATCAGAGCAGTGACAGTGTGTATGATCTAGGAGATAGACGATGCAGGAAGGTTTGGGGTGGTTTAGGGATTGGCACTACTGTAGGGAAGGCTGGAGATTAGAGATTATTAGGGTTGCTAAGGGTCGAAAAATATTAGTGTCACAATATGAAGATCTGGAAACCGGAGAAGGTGTCAGGACTATAAAGGGCCGCCGGAGACAAGGGAAATTGTGTAAGAGGCAAAAACTAGACTTGAATATTCAGGGAAGGCGTTTAGAAGAAGCCCGAAGAGGTTGCCTATTAAAGGCGAAAGATCATGAGAAGGAAGAAGAGAGTGTAAAGCCCAGTTCGGGTATTAGGGCACCTCCGACGACGTAGAAAGAACATGGACCCCAAGCTACTCTCTGCCAGCCAAGCCTATCTTTCAGACCCCGCCACCGATCTCGCGACGTTGATTGCAATAGTGGTGGGCAGTTGGTGTTGGCAGTTTTCGATGCCGCTCGGCGTGCTGGCCTATCGCCCGCGCACAGATCATCCCGTTATCGTTCAAATAAAGCCCGGGATATGCGGTTGGGACCGATGGAGCGCTGGAAGGAATGCGGTTCTGCGAGAGTCGGATGCGCGAGGGCTCGGATGGGCGGAAGCTATGGGAAGAAATTCTTTGAGTTTCCCCTTTGTCGGCACGGGAGTCCGAGGAAGAGCCAGGCGGATATACATGGAGGAGAATTGACCTGTGTCGCGACCGGTAGAAGGATGGGAGGAAGGATTTGCTGCCTTTGTATACACACCTGGCTTTACCGTTAGCTAGTTTAGTTAGTTGAGCGTCAGCGTGTGTGTGAGCAAGTAAGTTGAATGAGAAGTTCCCCGCTCTAAGTTGTTGTTTTGGCGATCTAAGCCCTTTGTGTTGCTTTACTCTTGGCGTTTAATTTCGTTCTCCCGCCGCTATCTAAAAGTTGGTAGGGTTAACCCGGCTTCTTCCCGAAGATGTGTGGGACTACAAGTAATAAGCGACATGAAAAGCCATATCCGCCTGGCCCCCACACCCTTAATACTGACAGCTATGGCAGGGGGATGCCGTGGGAAATAATTTAGTTCACATTTATGGCTTGGCGCACAGTGACACAGGAGGGCATAGTACTGAAAACAAGGAAATCGGAGGAATTGTATCTACTTAACGGAAGGGGAGAAGTACGGCTAAACAACTGTCACTTTCAAGAAACCTCAAGTAGAAAAGAAAACCACACAATTCACGATCAATTCAAGCTCACCTATCTACTTCGCAAAACCAATCCCGCAAACCGCACAAAAGACAGAAAATTCCCGTGGTAAAGAAAGCCCAACCTCGCAGGTTGTCCGACTAACTAGATACAGGCCCAATTTTCCTTCCCTCAACCACAGACAAAACGGCTTCTCCGTTGTGCTGTGCTCCTTCCTCACGATGGTCGCCGCGTTTTGTCAAGCAAGCGTGAGAGAAGCCAAAGAAGCTAAATTACATAGACCCCCCTGTCCGCCAAGCCCGGGCAACCACCACTCCTGCAGAAAAGTGACACTCCCCCAAAGCCATGATCGTGACTAGCTATCTATTTAGTCTAAGTTATTTTTAAATAAGCAAGAAAACCGCAGGTTAAGAAAGCCAAATTCATACCTTAACACTACTGTACTTGTATCGTAACACCCACTCTTTTCCAACCCATTGGTTCAGCGACAAAATGGCTTGCCGATAACAACAGGGAGAGAGAGTTCACCACTTCGCAGAGTAGGTAAGCATGCATTGTAATAAGTTTCATAGGTATGGGCGCAGTCATTTACTCTTAGAAAGCAGTAGTTCGTCGGTGGTTGTGGTTGCTGGAAGGCTAGATTAGATTAGAACAATAAATGCTACACGGTGTGTTGCTGCTAGATCATCTTAAAGTCAATCAATGTCGTCAGCTTATTCATATATCCAATATCTAGTCCTTGTGTTCGCGTGTTTCCGCTGTGCATTTAGTCGGTCACCACACGATTGCCCCTCTCCCGAACAGTTTTCCCTCTGGGACGTAAAGTTTCAATCCGAGTGATCACAGCATGTTGGAACACTGGAGGTCAAGTGTACCAACCCTAACCTTAATCTGTAGAAATGGCTTTCTACGTATCAAGGTTGGGTACCTCTTCTTGCCTGAGTAGCGTCTCCATCGCTCCCCCGTGCCCATTCAGAGCAGCCCAGGCTAGCGATGTGCACCCCAAAGAATCTCTTCCATTGATATAACAACATTCCATCTGTTGGAATTTGGCTGCTCACTATATACATATTTTCCCCATTCCCGTGGATCAGGAAAGCAACTACTGCCATCTGATACACACCGCTGTTTGAGCACTGTTCGACTACTGTTAGCTCTATACTAACTGTGACATCAACCCTGCATATCTAATGGGACAAAGCCCAAACACCAACCCGTTCGCGATGGAACAACCATGAATGATAGCCGAGAGCCGACACCATCCTCGGAGATATACTCAACCCTCGGGCATCCTGGCTTCACCACGGATATGATTCGGAAGTGCATAATGAAACCCGAGGGATTGGAAGAGATTTGGCATTTGTAGGAATCATGCTATCGAGGAAGTTTTTGGTCTCAAGAAGGATATAAGGCAGCCTGTTGTTTCCTTTGTTTGTTCACTATCAGTCATCGCATTTGGTTCTTCTTCTCTGTCTTCACCACTTTCGATCATCCTTCTTTCGTTTCCTTCTTTGACAAGTTTCTTCTCTCACACTCATTTATATCTGCTACATACAATCGATTGCCGCCAATCCGAATCCGAACTCTGAATCCGTTGTACCTGAACCTTGTTGAATACCATCTCTATTAAAGCAGTTATGAACTCAACAATGGCGAAGAAGGATGCGCGGTGAAGTCCACCGAACCTGGTATGGGATCTGATGCGAGAGTCCGCAATACCTGCCTGTGCCAAGTGTTGTTATGAGATGACGATTGCGGGAGATAGGCGAATGAGAGAGAACGAAAGTGTATGAGAGGAGGAAACTGCTGTATATTCGCCGGATTTTTGCTTACTTCTCCTAAATAGCTGCGGCGGAGCTGAGGGTTCAAATACACAAAACATGATCACACATCTCCGCTGATGGGAAACCTTCCGGAGGCAATGTCTCTTCCCTGCACGCACTGTATTCCGAGCCATTCCTCGCTTTGCTCTCTGAGCATTTCCGGCCATGTCTGCGAATCCTTCGACAAGTATACAAACAAGGTATACTCGTCCCTCCTCCGCGATTGATAATGACTGACAAAGGAACTAGTAACTAACAACTAAGAAAAATAAGAAAGGCATAAAGGAAACTAGCATGTGTGCGGAATGATCACCGGTGATTCTCAACACCAAGAGGTAGCAGGCTGATGTGTGGCTATCATATTCCCGAAGCAGCTCAAGCGCAAGTGAACTAAAAGCGTCCGTAGCCTGAGTTTTGATCGTGGACTGCTTGGTATTCATAAGCATAGGTTCGAAAGGGTACGCCCCCAGACGGATGACGGTGATTGGCGGTTTTGACCTTTTCGGAGCACATATAGGTCGAGCAGATCCTGGCCATTGTCGAGTGAGGTGTGTTGAAAAGATCGTAACGGGCGAAAAGATAATCTTGCAGAGTGGGGTGGATCAGTCGCACCGTTGATTTCTCCTTATCCACAGTGATAAGCCCCTGACAGCAGCTCGCCAGTGTCAATATTGAAGGGGTGTTGCCGGGATTAAAGTCCTTGGAGCCTATCTCGACTGCTAGGGCTTGACAGAGCTCATCGACCCTCAGTGGCCGTTCCGCGCGGCTTACCCACATGAGAGCTTCTATACCGAGTCTCGATTTACCTCCATCTAGCGCCCTTATCCGCTCTATCGTGGAACCGTAAGCACCTCCCCACCCCAATCCATCAGGCATTCTGCTTAGCCTCTCTCGTCTCAGGTGTATTGTTGGTTCTCCCAAGATCGCTCCGATCCTTAAGGAAACAAGTCGAAACCTAAAAATTATTAGCGGATAACGTGGAGTATGATTCTCGGCATCCTCGACCCCACGCACATCTGTGACATATTTTCCGGAATCTTCTGCAGGATGTCTCCCTCCAGGCTGTCGTCCATGGCATCTGGTATGTCATCCTCTCGGAGTCTAACACGAAGGAACCTAGTGATGTCACCTCGGGTGGGGCAAACAGAGAGACTAGTCACTTGTCCAGGAAGACGCTTCTCGATCTCAGCCCGAATATAGGGCCTTCCCGTCGTGAATATTCGAGTGCGCGGGGACTTCTCGAGAATTTGTTTGAGGGAATCAAGGAGCCTGGTCCGTTCCACTCTACTGCATTCATCTAGAGCGTCAAGACACATAAATGTAGGCTGGTAGGACGTAACGAGCTGTAGCATCTTCACGATATCAACGAGTTGGGGTCTGCATCCACTGATGGTCGTTTTCTGCTGTCGAAAGGCCCGCAATATTTCTTCCGGAACCGTTTTCATTCCGCTAACTATCTGGTTTAGCAAGGAACCCAGCACATTTGTTGCGGACTGCTCCTTTCGGGCCGCGAAGTCCAGGTAAAAACATGAAACAGCAGTGTTTTGTCCGCTAGTCTGATCGCATAGTCTGTCCACTACTAGCGAACTGTCATCGCGGGGTGTTAGCACGGGCTCGCTTTCCTCCTTCCCTATCAGTAAGTTTCGTTACCTGATAAATGTCTTTCCGACCCCCGGATCTCCATAACAAAATAGAACCGCACTTTCGCATTCAATTTCCTTACCCAATCCGCTCCATCTCTTGAATTCCTCAGTCTCCATAAGCCATTCTCCGACATCGTTGACACGACGTTCTTGGATTTCCCAATGCTGTAAGCGGGGATCCAGGGGTGATAACCAAGTTAGGAGTTGGGGGTGATCGTCCTTAATGGTATCGCTGTTCCACTCATCAGGATTGTTACTTCTGTTTGAAAAGCTGGTGCTATAATTGATGGTATATTGAGACATTTTGCGCTCTTTAATGCTTGCACTGTGGAAAGGGAGGGGGAGTTAGGGAGTGAAGTTGGTTGATGCTATTCCTCGGGGGGGATGGAGAAAGGTGGGGTCTAGTTAAAGAAAAGCGGGGTCTTCTGGTATTAAAGCAGCGTAACTTTAGCAGGTCCGCCCACTCTTTTGTGCCAAAAATTCTAATTAAACTACCCGAATCGTGTAAAATTGGTGCCATTCTTCTGACTAAATTACTATATCGGTGCTATGATGAGGCGTCGGGTGCAAGCCTCTATGTTCTAACCGGCCGCTTAGGCCTACTACCGGTAGTGCAATACTACCCGCCCTCCACGAAAAGATCTTAACTTCTTAAGTACAGTACCGGCGGGACAATAGGCCCTGCTAGATCTATTACTGCGCCTACTCCAGCCCCACTAAACGACACTGCAGAGCCATTTCCTGGTGGATCAACAAGTTGAAACGCCATCGCCAGCTATTCTCCTCGGCTGCAAGTCAAGGTGTCATGCTTTCCCGTTGCTGGGTTTTCCCACTGCATACATGGCAATTCCGGTTGCCAGCGAAAAATACCGATTTCCCTCACTAAAGGACAAGTATCCCCGGCAAGCGGCAAGCGCCTCATCAGGCGAGCCATGGTGGGCAGTTAAGAAATTGTAGTTTAACAGTTTTCACAATAATTCTTTTCCAATATTCTGTTGAAAGTCACCGGCGATCACTCTGTACAAGGACAAGTTTCCTTTGTACCTTTCCCATCTTTGTTTGTCTGTTATTACTAGTTTCATTTGCCAGTCGTTATCAATCAAGAGCAGGAACGAACATATATTGGTTCGCACATATGGCCGGAAACCATCGGAGGGTAATGCAGAGGATGGATTGGAATACTGAGCGGGAGGGAGATCGAATCTCCTTTCTGTGTGCCAATGTCCGGAAGGATTTCCGCGAGCAGAGAAGATTGGAAAGCTCATTGTATTGTCTATATAAACCCACTGTTCTGTTGTAGATAGAACAAGAAAGAGAGATACGTATTTGATCAATATATACTCGTTTCCTCCTTGGCCTCATTGTCCTTCTTCATCTCCTACGTCCGTCTTTTCTCTATCCCTTCTTCAAAATAGGCTATGTTCGGTAGAGAGTCTTGCGGTCCTTATTCTTTCTGTGCTGCCAGCAGCGTCCTATATATACACAAAACTCTCTTCCTAGAACACACTTCTTCGCCATCACCCAACGCTGTTCTTCCATCACCCTCTCTCGCTTTCCAAACCACACCCTCAACTTTCCTACAGATTTCGTCCGTCAATCCCTTCGCTCGTTTTAACTACTTACAAACTTTTCCTGAACACTCCTTTCCAAACTTTCCTGATATGTTCTCCTGTTTTGTTATCGTCAAAGTGTGACAGTCGTTTGTTCCATCTTCTAGCTAACACTAGCCCTAAACCCTTAGTACCCCTAATCTGATTCATGAATCTTCCCGAAACATCTCCGATGCACCTAACCGTTCGCTCATACACGCCATTGCTTCAACTTCCATACTTCCCAACACTCGCCAAACAAAAACTCTCCTTCTCCTAACTTCCGGTGTTGTAACATTGTCGCAGATATGGAACCTTCATGAATATTTTAACATCCCTATCTGAGTGCAGTTAAGCGAAAACAGTGAAGATTGCCAGTGGCAACAAAACTCATCGTGTGGCACCGAGTCTCTAGTATATGGTAGAGTATTGTCTGGGTATCTTGAAATATATTTAATTTTAAAATTGGAACAAAGGTGAGTTATTAATGATTATTTTAACAATTCAGCTCAAACCCATTGTTTGCATAGCAAGATAGCCTACTTCAAGCTGTACTTGAAACCAAGTTTAGGAATATTTTCAAGTGTATAATTCTTAGCTATTACATACTATATATAAATTTCGACATATTTTAGATACCGTATAGACATCATAAACCTGTATTAGAAAAGCTTATAAAACCAAAGCTGAGATAAGACTGCATATAAAAATGCACAACCTTCTATATAGAATTATACAGATGGAAACAACTATTATTTTCCTTCTGTTCCCATACAACTTACTCTTTTCATTATTGAGTTATTTCAATTTCTTTGTCTAAAAAGCTTTTTTCTCTTTTCTCAAAAGAGGGATGGTTGTCATGCAAACTAAAACTACTTATAACTCAAAACACCAAAAATGCAAATTTACCTATTTCCCCTGAACTGCACCCACCTCTTAATAAAATAGTCCACCTTGAGGCGCGCACTTGTACCCCACCCCATACAGCTATTCTTTAGTCTAACAGGCAAGAAGTACCAAAGTATTTGGGCACTAACCCGGTGCTAGCACTTGCCCATTGCAAAAGTTACCGGGAATGTGGAGGCTAGGCTGTACACTTTTTAGTATGCGTTATATAAGCTACACTTAAGTTTTCCCCAAACCAAAATCCTCGTTTCCAGAAATTTTTGAAATGCGCAAGTTCCAATACGGGTATCAGATTACGCTGCACAAATTACAACCTTACTGACATCATCCGGCACGAAAGAAATAACCATTCATCCCACTGATGCTTTCTCTCTTCAATCCACCAGTAGGCAGAAGGATACGATGATGTGGGCTCTTTGGTTCTCGATTTCAGCCTCGACGGGGGCATCCCTTTTGAAATTAGGTATCATTCAACAATCCCCCGTACCAAAATAGAAAGAGTCAGTATTGCGCTTCTTGGGAACTTTTTCACTCAAGGATTGGAAATGGGAAAGAAGTCTATTATTGTTTGGTGGCCTCCAGAAACTGGACCTTGAATGTTCATTCTGTTGAAAATTCACGAAGGTTCTATATTTCGGACATGGTTGGAACATGGGAGCCTTATCGTGGAGGAGAATTTTTTCCAGAGGATAGTTTTGGGACGGGAGTTGTGTATCAGAGGAGTGACAGTGTGTATGATCTAGGAGACAGATGTCGGGTTGGAACAACCCATTGCCAATTGGGCAAAGCTCAGCAGAACCGTGTAGAGGCCTCAGAGGAACGTCCGCCTGGTTGCGCAGAGGTCATAGCTCATTACGCACGGACCGGAGAGCCACCAGCATATTTAGAACCACCGTTTCCCCAGAGTTGAGAACCTCGATGCTCGCTACAACTCGCATTCTCGTCTCCAAGCTCGCTACAGCTCGCGTTTTTTGTTACCCACCCACCACCCGAACTCTCTCACTCTCTCACTGCGCCCTCATTGTCACCTAGGGATCTATCGGTGCCAACGATCTCAAGCGACAAGGGCAGCGACATCTCCCCCACCGCCCCCGCCAGTGGAATCATGCAACAAGGTTGATTGATGGAATAGCTCGTTTAGATGGTCTTAGTTTTCTTACTTCATTCTCTCATACTGGTTATTATCTCAATGTATTTCTTTGGCTTTGGAAAATTGGACGATGTAGGAAGGTTTGGGATGGTTTAGGAATTGGAACTAGGGAGGACCGGAGATTAGAGATTAGGGTTGCTAAGGGTTCAAAAGGATTAGTGTCACAATATGAAGATCGGGAAACTGGAGAAGGTGTCGGGACTGTAAAGGGCCGCCGGAGGCAAGGGAAATTGTGAGAGGCAAAAACTAGACTTGAATATTCAGGGAAAGCGTTTAGACGAACTTCGAAGAGGCAGCGGAAGGTGATGGAAAGGAAGAAGATATTTTCTGTAAAACCAAGTTAATATATAGGACACCTCCGACGGCGTAGGAAGAACAGGGGCCCCAAGTCACTCTTTACCAACATAGCCTATTTTTAAGACTCTCGCCGATCTTGCGATGATGATTGCTATAGCGGTGGGTAGTTGGTGTTGGAAGCCTTTGATGCTGCTCGGTATGCTCAGCCTATCACCCACGCGCAGTTTATCTCGTTGTCGTTCGAAAAAGCTTTCGGATATGCGCTTGGGATCGGCGCAGTGCCGGAGGGAATACGACTCTGAAAGGGTCGGATAAACGAAGGGTCAGATGTGCGGAAACTATGGAGAGCGGAAATTCTTCGAGATGTTTGTTTTTCCTTCGACAGTAGCGCGGGGGCCCGCGGAAGAGATAGGGGGCATAGATGGAAGAGAATTAACCTGTATCGCGATCGATAGAAGGATGGGAGGAAAGCTCTGCTGCCTTTGTATATACACCTAACTTTACCGTTAGCTAGTTTAATTAGTTGAGCGTGAGGGTGTGGGCGAGCAGTTGAATGAAAAGTTCCCCACTCTAAGTCGTGCTTTGGCGATCTAAGCCTTTTGTGTTGCTCTACTCTTGGCGTTTCATTTCGTTATGCCGCCGCCGTTTTGTCGTTCAGCCACCGCCATGTAAATGTTGGCCGGGTAATCCTAGCATCTACTGCTCAAGGTCCTGCAAGAGGTTATGAAACAGTTAATTGAGGTTGACCAGCTAAATATATCCCTGTTTGTTCCGGTTAACCGTTCCCCACCCTTATCCCTTGAACCGCTGAGACTTTCCAGTCCAGATTTCAATCTGGAATACTAGCCTATTCAAGTAACCGTGACTACATCTACTACGGCAACCTTACTTTAAGTCATTCCGGTCATGGCCATGATGAGCGGTATGCCTTTTGCGGTGTTCTGAGCACTACCGCGATTCAAGGACCTAGAGTTCACTCTATCCTGATTACCCTAATAGGCTAGTATTCCAGATTGCAATTTGGACTGGAAAGTCTCAGCGGTTCAAGGGATACCCGAGAGAATAGCTCTCTCCCATTCACGCCACAGTGTATCCACGGGGGCCCTAATTACGCGACCGACTCAACTCCACATAGCTAGTTCATCACAGCCAAAACATACACTACATTGATAGACTAGGCTATTGAGCTCTGGTTTCTTCTGTAGTCGAGCCTGGAGCATCCCTGAGAGGAAAAACACGGTTAGTGGTGCGCCACTTACTTACTTTTATCGATTTTATTATTATTTTTATCCATATTATTATTATTTCATGTTGTCTTGAGTCGAGATACATGCTTTGCAACGCTGGGTACCCACCCTCGGTCGCGTAATTATGACCCCCGTGGATATCTCTTAGACAGTTTTCTGGGGTTATTTTTCATTGCTCCGATATATTCGCAAGATGTGTGAGGCCTATAAGCGACATAAAAGCCCTAACCTATCTGCTAGCCCCCCCCACACCCTCAGTACTGAGGGCGATAGGCGGGGCAGCTAGTCTGTACCCATTAATTGCAATACGGTACTATTCATTAAGCCTCATCGTCTTTATATAGTTCACAATCCTTTCAAAAATCCTTCCCTTATTGCACGCCGCTCATCTATATATACAAAAAGAACACCCTAAGTTATATATGGTTTGGCTTTCAGGCAGGGGAGGGAGTGGGAGGAAGAGAAAAGCAAGGAAAAATAACCTCACAAGATGAAGGAAAAGGCAAAGGCTAGAATATATAGCTAGAGGAAATCTAAGTGAGATAGGATGGAAACTGCAAACTATGAACTGAACCTTACTGCAATGGTAGAGCCATATTGTCCCGCCAGCCAGACATCTGTCCTTCGTAAACGGTAACCCATAAACCCCCCCCAACTGGGTTAGACAGGAGCTGAAGACCGGTGTGATGGCATATACGTGAATTCCCATGTCATAGGATTTGCTTCGCGCACGAAGGGTGAGGTATAGCTTCCATGCGCGGCCTAGGACGGAAAGGGAAGGAACGGAGTTTCCTAGGCCTCAAGCGGCGCTGTGGATACCCGCTTCATAAGGCTGTAGCAGCGCTACCACCTCCGAATGGCCCTTGCTAGCTGCCAACATGAGCGGTGTCCGGCCACGATTATCCGGCTTGTTGGGGTTGACCTCTTCTCGCGCGAGTAGTGCTTTCACCAATGGCTCACATCCATCCTCAGCAGCATACAAGAGCGGTGTTCTCCCTTCACGGTCTGTCTTGTCGGGGTTGACCTCTTCACGCCCGAGGATTTCCACCACCGCCTTGTCCCGGCCCAACATTGCATAAGAAAGCGGTGTTCGGCCGTGATTGTCTGGCTTATCAGGATTGACCTCTTCTCGCTCGAGAAGTATTTTTGCCACTTCCTCAGCTACACCACGGTGTCCGCCCCCGACTGCGTACGAAAGGGGTGTTCGACCGTGATTGTCAGGCTCATCGGGGTTGACCTCTTCCCGCCCAAGGAGTATATTTACCACTCCCTCACGTGCAACCTCAGCAGCATACGAAAGCGGCGTTCGGCCGTCACGACATGGCTCGTCGGGGCTGACCTCATCTCGCTCGAGTAGTATTTTCACCACTCCCTCGGATCCACTTCCAGCAGCATAGGAGAGCGGTGTTCGGCCGTTGTGACTTGGTTCGGCGGCGTTCACCTCTGGCTGCGCGAGTAGTATTTTTGCCACTCCTTCGGATCCACACTGAGCAGCATACGAGAGAGGTGTTCGGCCGTTATAACATGGCCTGGCGGCGTTGACCTCTTGCCGCGCGAGTAGTATGTCTACCACTCCCTCGTGTCCACCCTTGATAGCAGCCAGCAGCGGTGTTCGGCCGTCCTGATCCAGCTTGTCGGGGTCGACCTCTTGCCGTGCGAGTAGAATTTTCACTATATCCTCATGTCCCCTCGAAGCAGCACACCAGAGCGGCGTCTTGCCATCTTCATCTGCCTTGTCGGGGTTGACCTCTACCTGCCCGAGCAGTATCGTCACCACTCTCCTATGCCCAGCCCCAACGGCCCACAATAGCGGCGTCCCACCAGCGCTACTTTCCCGGCCGGGGTTGACCCCTTCCTGCCGGAGTAATGCCTTCACCACTTCTTCAGATCCCCCCCGAGCAGCATAAAAGAGCGGAGTTATTTCGGAGGCATCTGCCCTGTCGGGGTTGACCTCTTCCCGCTGGAGTAATACCTTTACCACCCCCTCAGATCCACACTCAGCGGCATACGAGAGTGGCGTTCGGCCTTCGAGACATGCCTTGTCGGGATCGACCTCTTCCCGCATGAGCAATACCTTTACTACTTCCTCAGATCCATACTCTGCGGCATACGAGAGCGGCGTTCGGTTTTTATAAGATGGTTTGTCGGGCTTGGGCCCTTCCCTTCTGAGTAGTAATTTTACCAGTGCCTCATTTCCACCCTGAGCAGCGTGCGAGAGCGGTGTTCGGCCGCCCTTATCCACCATGTGGGGGTTGATCTTTTCTTGCCTGAGTAGTATCTCCATCGCTCCCCCATGCCCATTTAGAGTAGCCCATGCTAGCGGTGTGCGCCCCAAACAATCTCTTTGGTTGATGTAACAACATCCCATCTCTATTAAAGCAATTATGAGCTCAACAATTCCGAAGAAGGATGCGCAGTGAAGTCCACCCAAAATGTTACGGGATTTTGTGCTTGAGAACCGGACGGATGCCCCAGCTGCTTGTGCTAAAAGGTAGCGGGCCGATATATGGCTATCGTATTCCCGGAGTAGCTCCACCGCAAGTGACTTGATGGAATTCGAGGTTTGCCTTTTTGCATGGACTCCCCAGTATCGCGAAGAATATTTTAGAAACGGTTCGTCTAAGGACCCATGACTGGAATCGGCTGAAAGGGTCTTGACCTGTTCGGAATTCAGATAGGTCAAGCAGATCTCGGCCATTGCCGAGTGAGGTGTCTTGAACAGATCGGGATGGGCCGAAAGATAATCTTGCAGAGTAAAGCTGATCAGTCGCACAGTTGATGTCTCCTTATCCACAGTGATAAGCCCTTGGCAGCAGCTCATCAATGGCAATATTGAAGGGGCGTTGCCGGCGTTGAAGTCCTTGGAGCCTAGCTCGACTGCTAGGGCTTGACAGAGCTCATCAACCCTCAGTGGCCGTTCCGCATGGCTTACCCACATGAGAGCTTCTATACCGAGTTTCGATTTACCTCCATCTAGCCCCCTTATCCTTTCTATCGTGGAACCGTAAGCACCTCCCCACCCCAACCCATCAGCATTCTGGTAAGCCTTTCTCGTCTCAGGTGTATTGTTGGTTCTCGCAAGATCGCTTCAATCTTTAAGGAAACAAGTCGAAACCTAAATGTAATTATTAGCGAATAACGTGAAGTGTGATTCTCGGCATCCTCGACACCACGCACATTTGTGACATATTTTTCGGAATCTTCTGCAGGATGTCTGCCTCTAGACTGTCGTCCATGGCATCTAGTATGTCGTCCTCTCCGAGTCTAACACGAAGGAATCTAGTGATGTCGCCTCTGGTGGGACAAATAGAGACACTGGTCACTTGTCCAGGAAGACGCTTCTCGATCTCAGCCTGAATATAGGGCCTTCCTGTCGTGAATATTCGAATTCCCGGGGACTTCTCAAGGATTTGTTTGATGGAATCGAGGATTCTGGCCCGTTCCACTCGACCGCATTCATCTAGAGCGTCCAGACATATAAATGTAGGTTGGTAGGATGTGACGAGCTGTAGCATTTTTACGATATCAACGAGTTGCGGTCTGCGTCCACCGATGGTCGTTTTCTGCTGTTGAAAGGCCCGCAATATTTCTCCGGGAACCCTTTCCATTCCGCTAACTATCTGTTTTAACAAGGAACCGAGTACATTTGTTGCCGACTGCTGCTTTCGGGCCGCGAAGTCCAGGTAAAAACCTGAAACGGAAGCGTTTTGTCCACCAGTCTGATCGCACAGTCTGTCCACTACTAGCGAACTGTCATCGCGGGGCGTTAGCACGGGTTCACTTTCCCCCTCCCCAGCGAATAAGTTTTGTTACTTGATAAATGTCTTTCCGACCCCCGGATCTCCATAACAAAATAGAACCGCACTTTCGCATTCAATTTCCTTATCCAATCCGCTCCATCTCCTGAATTCCTCAGTCTCCATGAGCCATTCTCCGACATCGTTGACACGACGTTCTTGGATCTCCCAATGCCGTAAGCCGGGATCCAGGGGTGATAACCAGGTCAGGAGTCGGGGGTGATCGTCGCTAACGGTGTCGCCGTTCCACTCACTGGGAATGTTCCTTCTATGTGAAAAACTGGTGCTATCATTGATGGTATATTGAGACATTTTGCACTCTTTAATGCTTGCACTGTAGAAAAGGAGGGTGAGTTAGGGAGTAAGCATGGTTGATGCTATTCATCGAGGGAGAGGAGGAAAGGTGGGGTCTAGTTAAATAAGAGAGGGGCCTTCAGGTATTAAAGCAGCGTAGCAGGTCCACCCACTCCTTTGTGCCAAAGGAAATTCTAATTAAGCTGCCTGAATGGCGTAAAATTGGTGATATTCTTCTGACTAAATTACTCTATCGGTGCTATGATGAGGCATCAGATACAAGCTTCAAAGTCCTAACCGATTGCATGAGTCTCCTACTGCCGGCAGTGTTCCCAAATCGCTAGGTAGGCTAGGCTAGATGAAAGCCTGGCCCAGCTTGCAGAAATTCACTAGGATCTAGCCTGGCCCAAGACGGCAGGCTTTGACAGTCCTAAGCCGGGCCCGCCAATAGGACATATAGCCTTAGAACATGCAACCTGAAAGCCTGGCCTAGCCTATATAGTTCTGGCCTAGCCTGGACTATATACCCTAGCCTGACCTACAAGTCCTGAGCAAGCCTAGCCTATATAGACTGGACAGGCCCGGCCCGGTTTATGATGCTAATCTTCCTGCTTATTTTGGTTGATAAAAACAGTTTACTGGCTTTTCACGCAGTTGGAACAAATTATGTCAGTGGAGGATGTCTTCATCTCAATTCTGTCTTCATTCCTACCTGGAAAATAGGCCACCCTAAATATATAAATTAGCAAACTTCTATATTATGTCTCACTCCTCGGTCAGAATTAGTTCGCTTACAATAACCTCTACACTACTTTGGCTCCTCTGATCTAACCACACCACATCTCTTTTCTTCTCTTCCCTTCGCTTCTTGTGACCTCTTCCCACATTTTGTGCTCAGGCTCGGCGTGGGCATCCTATTTGCTATGAGGTGTCTCCCAGCAATCCTCCGTACTAGAATCGGAAGAGTCAGTATTGCGATTCTTGGGAACTTTTTTACTCGAGGGGTTTTAAATGGGGGGGGAGGTCTGTTATTGTTTGGCAGCCTCCAGTAACTGGACCTCGGATGTTCATTCTGTTGAAAATTCCCGAAAGTTCCATATCCCGGGTCTGGCTGGAACATGGGAGCCTTATGGTGGAGAAAGGTTTTGGGACAGGATATTTTTGGTACACGGGAGTTGTATATCAGAAGAGTGACAGTCCTAATGATCTAGGAGAAGTACGATGCAGGAAGTGTTGGGATGGTTTAGGAATTGGTACTAGGGAAGGAAAAGGTTAGAGATTAAGGTGGGTAAGGGTTCAAAAGGATCAGTGTCACAAGATGAAGATCGGGGAAGCGGAGAAGATGTCAGGACTGTAGAGAACCGCCGGAGACAAGGCAAATTGTGTAAGAGGTAGAAACCAGACTTGAAGATTGGGGAAAGCGTTTAGAAGAAGTTTGAAGAAGTTATCTAGGAAGAGCAGAAGATTATAAGAAGGGAGAAGAAGGTGTATGTACAGTCGGGGAAGAAGATATTTTCTGTGAAACCAAGTTTGTGTATATACAAGGCACCTCCGACGACGTAGAAAGAACATGGGCCCCAAGCCACTCTCCGCCAACCCAGCCTATTTTTCAGGCTTTCCCGCCGATCTCGCGGCGTTGATTGCTAGTGTGATGGGCAGTTGGTGTTGGAAGTATTCGATGCCGCTCAGCGTGCTCAGCCTATCGCCCGCTCACAGCCTATCCCTTTATCGTTCAAACAAAGCCCTCGGATATGCGGTTGGGATCGATGCAAGAGCCGGATGCGCGAAGGCTCGGATGCGCGGAAGCTATGGAAAGAAATTCTGTGAGATGTTCGTTTTTCCCTTGTTGGCACGGGAGTCCGCGGAAGACAAAAGGGGGGCATACATGGAAGAGAATTGATTCGTGTCGCGATCGATAGAAGGATGGGAGGAAAGCTTTGTTGCCTTTGTATATACACCTGGTTTTACCGTTAGCTAGTTTAGTTAGTTGAGCGTGAGCTTATGAGCGAGCAGTTGGATGAGAAGTTCCCCCACTCTAAGTTGTGCTTTGACGATCTAAACCTTTTGTGTTGCTTTCTCTTGGCGTTTGGATTCGTTTTGCCGCCGCCCTTTCGTCGTTCAGCCCTCGCCATTTAAAAGTTGGCAGGATTAACCCGGCTCCCACCCCAGAGAATACGGAGGTACCGTATTATCTCGAGTTATCCCTTGGGCGGTCTTAAACAGTAAAATTCGTCGCCAGGCACACAAGAAATTGTCATTGGTTGCAGTTTAATGGTTTCCATGATGCCGAGCCACTAAAACCTTAAAGCCCTGATTTCTATTACCC
>Ga0307509_10003464_pt1 | contig 23894 bp, 22 predicted proteins | sample 10_EM_MG_FD_202245 | JGI IMG/M metagenome (GOLD analysis project Ga0307509, IMG submission 202245) | Populus trichocarpa ectomycorrhiza microbial communities from riparian zone in the Pacific Northwest, United States - 10_EM | ecosystem: Host-associated > Plants > Roots > Unclassified | place... | reverse complement strand
CCATACCCTATCGTCCATTTATGTATCACGGTAATTTGTGGCTGATCCAGAGTGTGTAGAAGCCCGGATAGGTTTCGACTCCCTACTTATTGTTGAATAAATTTATTGAAAGTCATTGGCGGTATTGACTAGTTGCCATAGACTCGAAACGATAGGAGTGGTGACCTTATTATAAAGTCAGCAGTCATGATAGTTTGTTGTTCGATAATTTGTTGAGGAGCTAACAAGGTAAAGCCCGCCAAAAGAATTGGTATCTAGTTTGCCAGTAAACTCCCTTTATATAAGTTCATCGCATCACCCAATCACTAAGATTAGTAGAGTGATCGGTCATGAGCCAAGATGCTCGAGTAAAGTTATACTCGATAATGGTCGAGCATGATCGAGCAGTACTCATGATCGAGCAAATCGATCAGATCACGGATGGTCTGCTCGATCATGATCTGATCGAGAGACCCCTATGATCGAGGTGATCGAGACTACTGATCGAGCAAAACTCGATCATGATCTGATCGTGCCCATCACTAAGGGGCATGTCCAACGTCAAAGTGGCGTTCTCGATTATTCCAGTTTTTACGGTAGGCTGGGCTTCGACTGGACTAGCTAGTCCAGTCCAGTCTTCCGCGGACCATTGGGAACCCTACTAGTGCCATTAGTACAGAGGTGGCATTAGGCGGAAGGGCTGTAGTTCAACTTACATATTATGGTGAAGATGGGAAGGGGGGGCGACAAGGCAAGCTGGGTGAGGATCGGGAATCGAGATATGAACAAAGATGAAGAAGTAGAAAAAAGGGGAGTAAAGAAGCAAAAGCGGGAGAGAAGCTATTATGCACACGTAGTCACTAGGTACTTGTAGTGCCACAGTTTTTTGCCAACGCATTCCAGACATTTTCGATTCGTCAAGTTTTCTTAGCGCCCTACATAAAGTTGACTCACGGCTCCTGGGGCGGTTATCATAGATATCCGTGGGGAGCGATGGTGCAATCGCATTGTGGGATGCTAGGTTAGGGTATACTGATGGGATTGTCTCCGGGTTTAGTGCCCTCGTGAGACTAATTTCCGGCGATGTGTAATAGTAGGTCAACTATGATACCTATGATACTTTAGTTTAATTTCTCTGCACTTACACCGAACAGCGAACAAAGCTCTCTGCTTCCTATCGCACTCTTTCCTCTCGGCCTCTCCCGGCAGCCCCGCAGCGGTTCTCCCTACGATGGCGGCTTTCCTTTGCGGCGTGATTTTCTGTTCCAGCCTTATCGATCACAAGCCAATAATGACATAGCAAAATTCCTAAGAGAAGGTCAATATTTAGTTCCCCATCATAGGTAAATAGCATATTTCTATTCTCCTCAAGATCTGGTGTTTTTCATAGGAATTCCGAACCCTAATACGCTATGCCCAATGTAACTTGGATGCGAGAGAAGTCCAATGGCATTCGATCGAGAACCCAAAACTAACTACCAGCAAAATGTAGGAAAAAAATAAAAACAAGAAACCACGTAACTTAAGCACTATCCCACTAACACTGCAAATTAGGCCTCCCCAAAACATCACCCGGTGACCTCCGAAGCAATTCCGCTACTGCTAATAACACATGAGTGATGTGGTGTGATTACACCACCCCTCGCTTTACTACCCAGGGATTGACGAGGCAATCTAATCCCATGTTTTTTCAATACATGAGCAGGAAGATTATCCTTTCTCTTGATCCCCCTATTCCCGACCTTCTTGCACCCCGGAATCGGACAATCCACCCGCTTGTTGAGGTGTTTCGCTTCGTGGTGGCGATCCAACGCCTGCTTAGTCGAAAACGAAGATCGCCAGGTGCAGCCTGGCTCGCAGCAGAGGTAACTCCTTCTCTTAGAGCGTGCTCGTGGCTCACTGCAGAAGAATTAGTGGGGCGGAATAAGTAGAGTGGGAAAGTGGAGAGGTAGCAAACCTGTCAATGTTATCATGATTCAAGTAGTGCTGGGGGCGGCCGGGAGTAATATGTGGGTCCCCACGGGAGGATCCTGGAACGTCGGTAATTGGGGTGTGAATCGTAGGGTAGTTGCCATTGTTGGTAGGTATGGGTGGGGTGCGAGGAGAGCAGATTGCAAAGTCTAGCGAACCGTTGACGGAGAAAAAACCATCATCATCGGGATAGAGTGGTAGACCACCAAGTCTTAGCGGTAGCGGTTGTGGGTATCCGCACTGGTCGAATGAGACTGGCTGGAACTCAGGTAGTGCAAGGGGCACACTCGCCCCGCCAATGACGGTATTTACGGGTAAGTCGACAACTTGGTTCAGCCTATGGCGGAGAAGCCCCACCCGTTAGTATTAGTACTGTGCTCGCGCAGAGATGAAAAAAAATCCGGAATCCGGGCAAAGCATAGAATAAGGGGATGATCGATGTCGCAAGAGGCCGGGGGTAAAATGTGATCCGGTTGTGGGACATCTTAAACCCTAGTCGTTGCACGAGGTGACAGCTAACTGGGCACACTCCATTCTCAATTTATTCAACCCAGGTATACGGCCACCTCATACAGGCTGCACTCATGATGCTTGTCGAACCCATCTAAGCTGGGCGCACAGAAAAAGGGCCAAGCGGCAAGTTTACGGAACTGTGGAGTATTTTCTTCCCGCCATCAGCATTCGGCTTGCTGATGTCTGCCAAGCCCTTTTTTTTTTCCAATCTACTCTCCATTTTCTACGACCTCCCGAGGTGGTGCTCTTGCTGGTCACTTTTTCCGATTTATTTCCTCCCTGCGCGAATGTGATGAGTAAAAAAAAACCCCAACTTACACGTGATCCATGAGGGATTTGACAACGCAAAGTTAGGGATCACAATCCCCAGGGCAACTACTTTTACTATTGGAACAAGCGAACCCGAAGAATAGAGCTTCGCACATTCGGGAAGGGTTAGCTGTGATGTTTGCTTGTTGCCACATGGGTTAGGGTGGGCTACCCCTGCCTATCTCACCCGGAAAATTCGGGCTTAACTGAACCTTAAGTGCACGCTATCTCTTGAATGAGACTTGGGCCCTTCTCTTAACTGAGAATTGAGCCTCACCTGTGACTCGTTGCTGTTGCAACAGGCTACTTGTAGAATTAACAAATTTCCTCGCGGCGAGATGGGAGTTTTTAACCTTGAACGGAAATGCACTTTTTTCGATTAGTTAATTAGTGAATGTCAGCCCGGAAGCCTGAGACATACTATCCCATACGGTAGTCCGTCGGGTGCTGCGCCCAAGAAATCTCTGATGAGATCTCAGATTTACTTTTCCTTAATTGGGAATGGAATAATGGCATTTGGAGAATGTCCTTCCTTAACTAGAAATATGTTCCTTGGCGTTTCAAACTAAGACATATTCCACCGATTTCTTGGGCGCACCGACGGACTAAGGGATAGCATTAGGCGTTTCCCACAGCGAACCACTTTCGAGCATGTTATGTGGCATTGATAAAGCCTGAGACATTGTTTACTAGGGAAAATCCTTGTGTTGGGCAGTTGCCGGGGAAGATTATTGCTGCAGGGAATAGGCAATGGGGCAGAGTACAGCTTCGTTCCAAAAGTTCTCGCACCCTGGCTGGCACTGTGACAGGAAGGGCTATTACAGCACGGGGACAAAACTTTTCGTCCGATGCCCTTTTTACACCAAAAATGGACATTTTTAAAACACTTGAAATCTTTCTATCAGCTAGGGAATCACTATCTATTCAAACCTCTATAAGTAGAAGTGTAAGGAATCAAAGCAGCTTTCATGGTTCATGATTTCATCAACTAATTAGTGTGAAAGTGACTTAGATTTTTGTATGCGGCTCCATACAAAAAAGCACATGGCAACCGATACCAGATCCTTAAACGAGCTTTTCTCCACCACTTGGTAATATTTAAGGATTCTGTAAACTTCTTCATGTTATCTACAGGTTTGCTAATGCAAGAACAAATTTTCGCTGATTCTCATAGACATTACACAATAAGAGAGGGTGGTGAAGATGGGCACTTTTGGTGTAAAAAAGGCATGCGCCAACCATCTTGATCATATTCATCATTAGCCAATAAGTTATGGATACCGTAAATTCCCATACAGGTATCCCAATCGCTGCGGGATAAAAAAAACTGCACGACGGAAATGCTAGCCTCTATGGGAGGAAACCATTTTGTGCACACCAAGGCGAAGATGCTGGTTCACTCACAAGATTAGAAACCCTACCCACCCCCACATTTTTACCCGACAAGGATGGTGCCAAGAAGGCTAACTTCCCACCGCCCCCACTCCCGCTACAAAACACAAGGAACGAAAATCTACACAGCACCTCAACCATCCGTCCTCTCACGCCCACCATGCTCCACCACTACCGCACGTCCGCGCCTTACACAAAACCTACCAAAAACCACCCCCAAAGGCCCCTACTCTACAGTCTTGGACTTTGAAAACCTCTCGCCAAACTCATCCTTTTCTGTCACCGTAACTTTGGTAGTCAACGCCTCCATCGCATCAGCCGCATTCTCCACATTCAGCGATGGGAATGAAGACACTGCGAATGTTGAGTCCAGAATGCGCATGTACAAATTCGCTTCGGTTCCCAGACTACTGGTAATACCCAACTAATCCCTCCATCTGCACAAATACCTCTTACGCAGGCTACTATTCCGCGATCTCTCCGATCCGCCGCACAACTTCCCGACCACCCGATCCTCCGGGCGCTCAGGCCAGATGGATCTGACTTATCTTTTGAGCGAATGCTAGGTGGGGAACCCCATAGAGACTCTCAGCTGACAATACGGTCGGTCGTCGAAAAAGTACCGGTTGCTTCCTCCTCGCTGCCAGAATTCCCGCAGGATATTTGCGAGCGCGTACGCTTCCTATCCGAGATCACGGCGCGGGTGGCCGCAGTCAATACTCACTTAACGGGGGGATAGGCCGGCGTTTCATCGGGATATTTCTAAGTCGAGTTCTACACGATGGTTAATCACTCCCTGGATCGCGGGCTTTCCATCGTGAGGGAGTTGGGGACGAAGAGGGTATTGTGGTTATGGTGATGAGTGGGGGCGCGGTTGCTATCAGCGGGGAAGCGAGGTGGGCCTAGCACTCTTTGCCCACGATCGCTGGTGGGATATGTCCTGAGTGGCTACAGGAGTCGCCGAGCCAGAGGAGAGGCTGTATTAGCGGGGCGAGGGCCAATTTGAAAGTGAGGCAGATGTGGGTTTTCAATCCGAGGGGTTAGGTATTTTGCGGGTGAGGCGAGGGTATAATCGCTTAAGGATAGAATATCGCTAGCAAGGCTACAAAACTGCGACAGTAGCACCGCACATGTTATCCCGAATCCACTCTAGCACCCAGACGGTCTCCAGACGCACAGCCATCAATTGATAATTTAGGTCCTGTTTGACACACTGTGATTTGAGCTGTCCGCTATCTCAAATCCTGACTCAGACGCAAATCATGGCTTGAAATACTGATGGTGTTCGGCTGGGCGGGGTTTTCTAATCATGATTCGGGAAAATTTCACAGTGTGATTATTATTTTGCCACCCTTAAGTATTTTGTTAGTAAATGCTAGTGAGCTTTAAGGTCACCTCATAGAGTTAGCCCCAAATCGTGACATTGGGAATTGAAAATTGCGGCCACACTTGGCAGAGGGCCGTTTGCAAATCGTGATTTCAATAATGATTTGGAAATCATGATTTCGGATCACGGTTATCTCGGGTCACGGTGTGCAAAACAGGTCCTTAAACTTTCCCCACGATCGGGAAAGGGATAAAGTATTCTGACAAACTGCCGTAAAGTGATTTCCAAATCAGTATGCGGCACATGCCGCACATCTGGCGGGCCCTCTGCACATCTGGCGGGCCCTCTGCACATCTGGCGGGCCCTCTGCACCAATGACCGTTCCTCCAGACCGTAGCGAGCTGAGGGTTGGGTACAAACCCCCTTCACCTATTCTTTCTGTCGAAAGACAACTTTCGCCCCATAACCACCGAGAGCACCACGATTCCAACAAAAATGGTTTGCAATATAGGCACCATAAAAGTTAGAAAACCGACAACCTGGATAGCACGTTGGAGTCGCCTCTCTCAGTAAGGTATGTCGTGTGTTGCATTCTATTCCTCCCAACTCTGAGCCGAAAAAGGATCTTTTCACAATGTTTCCTCTACTTTCGCAGGCAAACTCCCGGCACCCTGGTGTCACTACTAACTATTGCGGTATTTACTTGGGGTGGGATTGGACGCCCGTAAACAAGAACCGATAAGAGCGAACTCCAACACCGTCACCGGCTCTAAAGACCATAAAATGGAGAGAAGGGGTTCACCCGGGCTGAAGAGACCCGAATAAAACTGCTAGATAGATCTCGTAGTTTCCCATTCAGGTAGAATCTGTTGCCAGTCACGCTCCACAGATACTTGATCGCGGCCCAAGCAGGGTACCGGTACTCAATTAAAGACCTAAGCTAACCAAAGATAGAAAAAAATCAAAGAAAGCATGTAAGCGCATCAACATCGCAAAGTGGCTCTGCCAGAAACATCCCACTCCAGCCAACAACACAATTTCAAACACACCAAAATCAGAAACCGATCAACTCAAGTGATATCCCGTGGTCACGACACCCTCGCTTAATCCTGGTGGGGTTGTCGAGCTAATTTGACCCCATGTTTATTCAATACATGGGCGGGGAGATTATCCTTTCTTTTGATCCCCTTATCCCCAACCCTCTCGCACCCGGGGATCGGACAATCCACGCGCTTGTTGAGGTGCTTCACTTCGTGGTGGCGGTCCAATGCCTGCTTAGTCGGAAACGAAGATCGCCAGGTGCAGCCTGGCTCGCGGCAGAGATAACTCCTCCTCTCAGTACGTGCTTGTGGCTCGCTGCAGGAGAATTAGGAAGGGATGCGTAATAAGTGGAGCGGGAAGGGAGAGGGGTAGCAAACCTGCTAATGACATCATCATTCAAGTAGTGCTGGTGATGGTCGGGAGGGATATGGGAGTTTTCACCGGGAGTGCTGGGAATGTCGCTAATCAGGGGGCGGATCATAGAGTAGTTATTATGATTAACGGGTGCGAGCGCCGTTCGAGGAGTAAGGTCCAGCGATCCGTTGACGGAGAAAAAGCCATCATCCTCTTGATAGAGTGGAAGAGCACTCAGTATTGGTGGTAGCGGCTCCGGGTATCCGAACTTGTCAAATGAGACAAGGGTGAACTCCTGGCCTGCAAGGGATGCACTCACTCCACCAATCACAGGCTTTACCGGTGCAGCAGCAACTGTGTTATGACGTGAGACGGAGCTGACATAGTTGTAATACAGTAGTGTTAGCAAAAGCAAAAAAAAAACCTACACGTGATCCATGAAGAATCTCGCACGTGTTGATGTTATGTAATCCCAAGAGTGCAAAAATATCTCGAGCAATTAGCAGAACCTTTGAAAAAGGCAAAGGGGGGAAACCGGTGTTTTTGACTTCTCCTTGGGGGAAAATGCACTTTCTTCAATTGGTTAATGCAATCACGCTGCGCCCGACAGCCTGAGACATATTTCATGCAGTGTCACCCGGGAGCGAACCAGAATGGGGCACGTTAAGTGTCTTCATGAAGCCTGAGACACTCTTTATTAGAGAAAACTTGCGTAACCTAGTATCCGGAGGGGAATTTTACCACAGGTACTGCAGATGATTGGCTGTGATGCATGATACTGGAACGACACCACATCCGGTATCCCACTGTAGCTATTCCGGTATTGTAATGAACGTGCATTAAATTTGATTCGGCGGTTTCTTTTATGAGGAGTTAGAGTCGCAACGGGGGGTATGTCGCTTCGGCAGGTATGTCGGGCGCCTGGGTACGCGGAGAGTGTAGGCTGAGTACTGGGGCCAAGGTCGTACTCAAATACACTATCTTTGTGCCAGCCTCCCGACATACCCCCCGTTGCGACTATACTTGTCGTGCAAGCGACAGTCACTGGGGTAAGAAGGTTGCTTAATACGATAAACCTCCAGGATAGGCACCACCTGATACAGAGCCTTTTACTACTACAGCCTCCTAGTGGTAGCTGAGCTCGCCCGCTAAATTTCAAGCGATCTTGCATCGCAAGATTCAACTTGAGTGGCTCTCCCAAGTCTCCTCCACCTCCCATTTTTTATCAGTTGTGTTTATTTACAAGGGCATCTCAGACATAGACTTGCTATATCCTGGCCTCGCTGGTCCACTGTCTGTAATTTTCCTTCCCCGCAGCAATTTTCTGAGTTACTGTCTACGTTGAAAATCACCGGTGGTCACTCCGTACGAATGTGAGTTTCCTTTGTACCAGTACGGGGACAAAACTTTTGGTCCGATGCCCATTTTACACCAAAAATGGACACTTTTAAACAAACAATTCTCAACACTGCTTAAATGAAAACACTTGAAATCTTTCTACCAGCTAGGGAATCACTATCTATTCAAACCTCTATAAGTAGAAGTGTAAGGAATCAAAGCCGCCTTCATGGTTCATGCTTGCATCAACCAGTGTGAAGGTGACTTAGATTTTTGTATGCGGCTCCATACAAAAAAGTACATGGCAACTGATACCAGATCCTTAAACGACCTTTTCTCCATCACTTGGTAATATTTAAGGATTCTGTAAATTTCTTCATGTTATCTGCAGGTTTGCTAATGCAAGGACGAATTTTCGCTGATTCTCATAGACATTGCGCAATGAGAGAGGGTGGGCACTTTTGGTGTAAAAAGAGCATCAGACGAACACCCCTGCTCTAGTACATGTACAACCCCCCTTCACTTACTCCTTCTGTCGAAAGAAAACATTCGCCCCAGAACCACCGAGAGCACCACGATTCCAACAAAAATGGTTTGCTATATAGGCACCATAAAAGTTAGAAAACCGACAACCTGGATAGCATGTTGGAGTCGCCTCTCTCAGCAAGTTATGTCGTATGTTGCATTCTATTCTTCTCAACTCTGAGCCGAAAGAGGATCCTTTCACCGTGTTTCCTCTACTTTCGCAAAGGGGCAAACTCCGGGCGCCCTAGTGTCACTGCTAACTATGCCGGTATTTACTTGGAGTGGGATTAAATGCCCGTAAATAGCAATCGATAAGAGCGAACTCCAACACCGTCACCGGCTCTGAAGACTATAAAATGGGCACAAGGGTTCTCCCAGGCTGAAGAGACCTGTATAAAATCGTTAGACAAGCCTTACAGTTCTTCTGCTCTCGTAGGGTCTGTTGTTAGTGCGTGTTTGGCTGAAGTCTGTGGATATTTTATCTTAGCCCTCAAAGTGTGCCGGCACTCAATTGAAAACCTAAAGCTAAGTAAGAAAGCAAGAAAGATAGAAAAAATCAAGAGAAAACATGTAAGCACATATCGCATAAACATTGCAAATCGGGCCTGCCAGAGATATCTCGCTCTAACAACACAACTTCAAACACATCAAAATCCGAAACCAATCAATCCAAGTAATATCTCGTGATCATGCCGCGCTTGCCTAACTTTGGGGGAATTGCCGAGGTAACTTGACCCCATGTTTATTCAATACATGGGCAGGAAGATTATCCTTTCTTTTGATCCCCTTATTCCCGACCCTCTCGCACCCGGGGATTGGGCGATCCACGCGCTTGTTGAGCTTCGCTTCGTGGTGGCGGTCCAATGCCTGCTTAGTTGGAAACGAAGATCGCCAGGCGCAGCCTAGCTCGCAGCAGAGATAACTCCTCCTCTCAGAACGTGCTTGTGGCTCGCTGCGGGAGAATTAGGAAGGGATGCGTAATAAGTGGAGCGGGAAGGTGGAGGGGTAGCAAACCTGCTAATGAAATCATCATTCAAGGAGTGCTGGTAATGGTCGGGTGTGATATGAGAGTTTTCATCGGGAGTGCCGGGAATGTCGCTGGTCAAGGGGCGGATCATATGGTTAACAGGTGCGAGTGCTGTGCGGGGAGAAAAGATAGTAAGGTCCAGCGGACCGTTGACAGAGTAAAAGCCATCATGATCGGGATAGAGTGGCAGAGCGCCAAGTATTGGTGGTAGTGGCTCCAGGTGTCCGAACTTGTCAAATGAGACAAGGGTGAACTCCCGCACTGCAAGGGACGCACTCACTCCGCCAACCACGGGCTTTACTCGTAATTTTCTGACGTTTGTAAACACGACTGCTATTGCATATGGGCAAAAAATCAGCCGGAGCCGCAGGTTTTTGCCCATATGCAATAGCAGTCGTGTTTACAAACGTCAGAAAATTACGAGTACAGGTGTAGCAGCAACTGATGTGATCGATCTGTCAGTTTTGTTAGCAAAAGCAAAAAAAAAACCTACACGTGATCCATGAAGAATCCCGCACGTGTTGAAGTTATGTAATCCATCCCAAGAGTGCAAAAATATCTCGAGCAATTAGCAGAACCCTCGAAAAAGGCGAAGTGGGGAATCATGTGTTTTTGACTTCTCTTTGGAGGAAAATGCACTTTCTTCAATTGGCTAATGCCATCGCGCTGCGCCTGAAAGCCTGAGACATATTTCATGCAGTGTCTCTTGGCAGCGAACCAGAGTGGAGCACGTTAAGTGTCCTCACGAAGCCTGAGACACTCTTTATTAGAGAAAACTTGCGTAACCTAGTATCCGGAGGAGAATTTTACCACAGGTACTACGGATGATAGGTTGTGAGGTACGGTACTGGAGCGACACCACATCCGGTATCCTACTTTGCTATACCTGTATTTTAATAAACGAGGATTAAATTTGATTCAGCGGTATCTTTTATAAGGAGTTAGTTGCCGTGTAAGCGACCGTCACTGGGATAACAAGGCTGCTTAGTACAGTCTTTCATCAGGTCTTGACGAATATCAGTGGATGACGACCAGGGATTATTAGGCATTTTTGGTTAACCTACTGGAATTTTTACTGGTCGAATAAGTTACCCTTGTTCGTCATCCCCTGATATTCGTCAGGACCTGATGAAAGATTGTATGATAAACCTCCAGGATAGGCACTACCTGATGCAAGTATCTTCACTACTACACTTTCCTAGTGGTAGCTGAGCTCGCCCGCTGAATTTCAAGCGACCTTGTATCTCAAGATGCAACGTGAGTGGCTCTCCCAAGTCTCCTACGCCTCCCATTTTTTTATCAGTTATGTCTATTTACAAGGGCACCCCAGACAGAGAGCTATATCCTGCCTTGATGGTGCACTGTCCCTGTAATTGTCCTTCCCCGCAGCAATCTGCTGAGTTACTCTCTACGCTGAAAATCACCGGTGGTCACTCCGCACGAATGCGAGTTTCCTTTGTATCTTCTCCTATCTTGTTAGTCTTTTGTTACTGTCAATGTAGGGAAACGGAAGTAGCCAATAGACTAAGAGATTTTGCCTGGAACTTAGGCACTTCGGAGGAAGGATATGGAACGTAAGTTTTCCGCCTGTAATACTTCGTTCATTCGCTCTCGCTCCCAACTCTGCTCTTCCCCCCTCTAAAATAAAATCAAACTATCGGTAGAGACAGGTGTATAAGTAAAGCATAATACGACTTCCTGATCCTCCCAAGGATCACCACACCTATATCTGTGTTTGCCACATGTTCCTATTCCTCCTTACACTCCCGTGATCACAAAGAGAAGAATATTGGGGATAAAGACTTTCATAGAACATTCTCCGTATCCGTTCCGTCTGCTTATCTCCTGAATTATCCTTCCCACTCCCGTAACAAACCTAAGCATATCCGTCTAACAACAATTACTAGTTCCACCTGTCAGTCATTATCAATCAAGAAGAAGAACGAACATACAAGTACATGGATTCGCATGCTTGGCCAGAAACCATCAGAGGGCAAAGCGAAGGATGGATCGAAATACAGAGCAGAAGGGAGACCGGAACTTATGCCCACACCCAGACAAGCGGATACCAAGACCAGAAACCCTAATCCACCCCCACAATTTTAATCGTTCAGGACGAACCAAGACAGCCAGCCCCCCCACCCCCACACCCGCTCCTGCTGCAAATCACAAGCGGAATAGAAATCAAGACCGCACCCCAACCACCACAAATCTCTCACGCTCACCATGCTCCACCAACACACATCCATGCCTTACATAAAGCACACCAAAAATCATCTCTAGCTGCCCCTACAGCGCTAATCTTTGAAAACCTCTCGCCAAACTTCTCATCCTATTAACTCACCATAACTCTGGCAAAAATTGGCTACATCGCACCAGTCGCATTCACCACATTCAGTGACGGAAATAAAAAAGACACCACGAGCGTTGAGTTTAACTTGTCCATCTACATGTACAAAGTCGCTTCGGTTCCCTGACTACTGGTAGTGCCCAACTTGATCCCTTGATATGTACAAAAAACCCTCCTGCGCAGACCACTATTCCGTAATCTCCCCTATCCGCGGCACAAGATAGACCTCCACACGCACTACTACTTACTTCGACTGGAACCGGATTTTCCAGGCGCTCGGGGCCCACGGAGGTGACTTCTCTTTTAACCGAATATTGGGTGAGCAACCTCGATGGGTGGCTCTTGGTGGGCGGTACGATTGGTCACTTAAAAGTGCCCCTGGACCTCTCCTCGCTATCAGAATTCTCCCTGGGTACCTGTGAGCTCGTAAGATTTCCCTTCCGGATCACAGCACAGGCGACTGTAGTTAATATTTACTCCCCGGGGGATACTCTGGCGCCTCATCGGGATATTTCTGAGGAAATTTCTGCGCCATTGGTTAGCATTTCCTTGGGTTGTGGGTGCCCCCCGCTGCGGGAGTTGGGGAGGAAGAAAAGATTGCGGTTATGGTGGTGAGTGGGGTCTAGAACTCGGGGCCCACAATTGCTAGCTGGACGTATCCTGGGTGGCTGTGGGAGCGGTAGGAGGGGAGGAGGGGCTAGATTAGCGGGATAGGGCCAATTGGGATACAAGGTAAAGTGGCATTAGCTGTGAGGAGTAGGTGATTTTACAGGGAGATGGATGTATTATTACGCAGGCACTGAATATCACTCGGGATGCTATGGGAGCTCAAAAAGAGACCCTGATACTGCACATATTCTGAGCCCCGCATGTCCTCCGAGAGCTCTCCACACATTTAGCCATTACTTAATAATTTAAACTCTCTCTACGGCCGAGAACGGAATAGGATATTTTGACAAACTGCCCCAAAGCGGTTTCGAGATCCGGATGTGCTACAGATGGCCGGCCTTCTGCGCTAATGACCGTTCCTCCAGGCTATGGCAAGTCGGGGGGCTTGTGTACAAACCCCCCTCACTCACGCTTTTCGCCTAAAGTAACCCATTGATCCACAGTCCCTAAATCGCCACGATTCCAACAAAAATACCTTGTCATACAGGTACCATAAAAACTAGAACCAAGAACCCAAGCAGCACGTCGGAGCTGCCCCCACCCCCCAGTAACTTATCCCCTGCGCTGCCCTCCATTCCTCGCAATTGAGGGCTGAACAGAAATATTTTCGCCGTGTTTCCTCCCTAAACCAAAGGAATAATTCTGGACGATCTAGTGTGATTCAAAACTATCCCACGATTAACTTGTCGTGAGAGTAAACGCCCATAAGCAACAAGCTATAGGGGCGCAGTCCAACCCAGTCAGAGGCACCGAAGACTAAGAGAGAGTGTTCTCAAGCGTCCGGTCTGACAAGAGCGAAATAAAATCATTAGAGAGGATCTCGTAGCTCTTCTATTAACCTAGATTCCAGCTTTGGTTGCAGTTCACTGATATAAGAATTAGGAAAAAGGAACAGAAAATCGAAGGAAAACATGCAAAGACATATCCAATCAGCATCGCAAATTGAAATATCCAGCCATATACCACCGAAGCAATTTAAAATATATTAAAACCAAAACCTATTAACCCGAGTGATCCCTGGTGATAAAGTTGCTTGAGTCTACTTACACTGAGATTGGCGAGACAACTTAATCCCATGTTTGTTCGATAGGGGGATATCCCTTCTTTTGATCCTTTATCTCCAGCCTTCTCGGATTCCGGAATCAGGCAATCTACGCGCTTGTTGAGGCACCACACTTGGAGGGAGCCCAATGCCTCCTTAGTAAAGAAATGAGGATCGCCAGGTGCAACCTAGTTCATGGGAGAGGCAACCCCTCCTCTCGGAACGTGCTTGTGATTGACCGTCGAGCCATTAGGAAGAGATACTCAGTGAGTAGTATGGAAAGGTGGAGAAGTATCAAACCCGCTAATGACATTGTCATCTATGTACTAGTGTATTGTTAGCTGCATTCGGGTGTGTCCATAAACATCGGGAAAACAAACCTGTAACTGTTTCTCTATGAATGGAGATCTGTATCGGTCAGCGGAAATAGTCCCCACAATTTTTCCTGACACCCTAGAACACCAAGGACTTTAGACCTGCCCGTTTCAAGTAAAGATCGACAGACAAACATTATGAAGGGCGGAGCGGCGGCAACGAATCTGGATGCCCTCGGTTGGTGCAAATATTATAGTACATCCTTGGAAACTATTTGTTAGTCCTCTCTTTCTGCTCCCCATACTCTATAAAACAAAGTGATAGATTCTGCAATACCGACACAGATACACACCTGAAAACAGTGACCCAAACCTCTGAGGGCAGAAGTAGAACTATCACTATCGGTGAAAGTAACGTTAAAGGAACATTTAAAAACATCCATGCATACTAACACCAGTACGATGAATCGTTTTCAGAATTACCACCGTCATCATGGCCACGACCTCCAGTTATTTTCACGAGCTTCTTCTTAGTGTGGCCAAAGGAGTCCCAATCCACGTTCTGGAGGAAACCCTTTATTGAGATGAATCTATAGGTCTATCTCTAAAAACAAGCCTCTATGCATGAACGATACATGAATTTTTTCAATCCGAAATTATCCCCAACAGATAATTCGTAGAGAGGGTGAAAAGATGAATGAAAGCAGAATGGGTAAAACGGAGCTGAGAGGGAAATTGAAAAGATTATTAACTAGTTTCCCACTAGGACCCAATCCAGCCTGAAAACTCCACCAATTTAGCTTTCGCCCTCAATATTGATTCCTCCGCGCCGGAGTATCGGTTCGTCAATCCCATGAGGCTGACCGGCTTCCTCCCTCGCCATGTCGGTGATCCATCTCCCATTAGGCATGAGGACTTGGCCCCGAGCAAGTTTAGCCGCAAGGTAAAGCCAACACGTAGCATTACCAACCGTCCCAACTTCATCTCTCACACTAGCTTTCGCATAGCGGCTCATCTTAGCGTAAAGATATTTGTTGGTGTACAAATCGAAGAGGTGATTTGCAACAGCCTCAGTATCGCCAACCACTACGAGGAACCCAGATTTTCCATGTTGAATCTGCAATGGAATCCCACCGGCTCTTGTGGCAACGACAGGCTTTCCATGATGCAGTGCCTCAGACACCTTGACTTCGAATCCCTCACGCAGCGAAAGCTGGACCACCAGCTTTGCAGTAGTCATCAATGCATTCAACACTAGAATAAACATCAGTCTTGCATTTACAGACTATCTTCTCAGAGGTGAAACTTACTTTGATAGCTTGGACCAATTCTCATAACCACCACATCTTTTGCAATGGCAGAATATCTCGGCTGCGCAAGTAATTCCATAGTCTCGGTAAAAACTATCGCTGCATCCGGATCATCAATAGCCCCATGCCCGCAGCTGAATTCCATCAGTGTCAGATTATTCAAAGAGTAGCTCGGGACAAAATAGATGTCAACTCACAGCAACAATTGCGAAGCATCCTTTTCGGGCATGTCCCTGACGAGACGAGCACACAATTTTCTGTAAGATTCAATGACGTCCGGGATGCCTTTGCTAGGGTCGAATCTTGCGATTTGAGTGATATACTCCCTTGCAGGATAGAGAAGCTGGTTCCTGGGAGAGAGTAACAGAATCAGTAATTTTCTCTCAAAGAAATAGAATTTGTTTGCGAGTTTAACTTACATCCCCAGCTCGATGCATGAATTGCGTAGATCATGGTGATAAAACCTTAAATCCCACTCACCCAAATATTTATTGAGCCCATCAAGCCTACATTCATCAGCGCAGGAAGGAAGGAAAATCAAAAAGGGGGAAACAAACCAATCAGTACAAGCAGGCATAAACCCAACCATCGCCGGCGGAACATCATGCGGAACAAACTTGTCCATTGGATGACTGATAAAGACATCCGCCTGTTTAACAAATCTCTATATCCATTTCCGGACCTGTTCTTGAGGGCTCCCATGCCTGTCTACAAGATCGCTGCGGATTTCTATATGAGAACGGTAGATAATTTTGACCTCCGGGCGAAGTTTTTTGATTATCGGAATTAGTGCAGGCATTTGTCCCAATCCATTCCTCAAGTAAAATCTGCTCCTCGTCGTCAAATCTTTCTTCAGGACCTGCCACTCCTTGGAAGATGTTGTGATTTCTTTGTAATTCTGAAAGCCTTCGGATTAGGCTTAGGAATATACCTGTCTCACATATCAGTATCTCTTCTCTATATATGTACTGGGCAGTTCCTTCAAAAAATAAGAAGATTTGTCATCAAAATGACCGCAACCAAAATATCGTCCAAAAATCTGCTGGTTACATAATCAAAATGTCGGCACAAGTGTGATATAACGTACAGCAACTGTATTTGTGATCACAGGGAAATATTCCGGAATGCTCCTATATGTATTGGGTAATAATTCCAAGAAATTGGCTTTGCAATGTACATTCCCTCATCTAGATATCACTCTCTACTATCATTTCTTTCCACCTCATTCTTTCTCCTCACATACTGCTTTTCCTACAACAACAACTACAATTTCGAAACTTCAACAATACGGAAAAACTTCAGATAAAATTATACCTTGGATGCGATCATGCTGAAGCTGGCGGCATACTCTGGAGGATGCCTACTACAATCACAATTGCCGAGGAGGCTTATACCATACTTGTCATACATGCCTAATTAGTTGTTCTAATCACTTGGTGATTTTCCTATTTATAATTATATACAATTCTAAGAGCTTGAATACCGTAGAAACTCGCCAAACTCGCTATGCAAGCCACCAGATTGTTGCACTCTAACTGGCCAGCATGACGGACAGTGGCCGCAACTCTACTCTCCGATTGGCCACAACCCTTGAATGGTGGGCTTGGCTGCATAGCGAGTTTGGCAAGTTTTTACGGTATATGTTCTATGGGAGGCAAACCACGAAATAAGGATAGAACAGAAGAACAGAAGATCGGCCTCTACCTGATGAACCTGAGGAATCTGGAAGACAGCTTAATCAAGGTTTGCTCCTTCTGACTGAAGAGCAGGCTCTAATATCTAACACTTCTGAACAGGTACAAACTCTACCACTATGATTACTAATAGTCTCCTGCATGGTAAGCTTCAACTACCAGCCAATATTTCTCAAGTGTCTTCAGTTGATCAACAATGTAATTGTCTCTCTCTACATTCATTATTGAATAAGACAGGCACAATACACAGCTCTCTCGCGGTTAGAGCTATTCTTGCCTTAAGCAATAACACTGGGAACGATTTCAATCATGTACTGCTGGGATGCATCCCTGGCGAGGAGCACATGTTTGCAGCTATCAACCATGTCAATGTACCTGAAGATGATGCAGCGGCAGAGCCCTTTGCGGTGGAGTATTTGTAGAGTATCTCTCTTGGATGTATTCCATCATCCTGCCTACCACGCAAGATTGGTGCCCCTCTAATTTTGATCCAAAATCTGAGTCCCATAGAGGACCTATGCAATGGTACCAGGATGAGGGAACTTGGAATCTAGCTGACCTGTCTACAGGTAGCGATTCTGGCCGGATGCTTTGATTGCATGATCCGTCATCTCCCACGGATTAAGCTTACCACTTCGGATAAGGATCTGCCATACATCCTAGAGCATACTCAGTTTCCTGTCTGTCTTTGCTTTGCCATGACAGGTAATAAATCCCAGGGGCAGTCCCTCGATCAGGTTGGTGTCGATTTACGCACCCCGGCCTTCAGTCATGGGCAACTACATGTGACTCTGTCAAGAGTCACATTCCTGGAAGGTCTAATACTCTTACCCTTGGAGGAATCCCCTATTGAGGCAGATAAAGTAGTATATCCTGAAGTGCTTCTATAATTTCTCTTGGGTAAGTCTTCCTCATTGGCTATCCTCCTCTGTCATATGATAATCGTAATACTAATTTCATTTTTTAATTAGTCTTCTACACAGAACTCTTCTGGTTTGACCTTCTTTTCTGTTTATAGCCTCTTTATTGGCTTTGCTTTGCTTTCCTGCCTGTAAGTCATATCTGTTGTTCCTTCCCAAGTTGTCTGCGTATATTAATACTACATAGCTAGATTGCTACCCTGTGGTCACGGTTACGCCAGGCAGGTCACTCGTATTCTGGTATGTGTTTTCTACCACTTCTCTCAGGTATTTAGTCTTTTATATTCAATCTCTGACTGAATACACTTTGTGAATTCAACCAAGTCTTTTCTCCTCTGCTGTGATTCTGTTTTCTTATTACCTATCTTGTCTCTACACACGTTAATTTGTTTTTATAATTCAAAAGTCCCTTTACAGTTTAAGCTTCCTAAATGTGACCCAATCTGCTGGTTTAAGTCCTACTTATAAAATATTATTTCCTCAAGCTTCTTATACTACTTAATACGTGATATTGGACTGTTATACTAAAGTCTGACTATTCCTACATCAGACATTACACTTTCAACCATGAGTACACGCTTGACCGTTCGGTCGGGGGGCTTCTAGTCTAATATGTACCGCACAGTTCCTGCACTTCTTAGTCATCAAAAAGGCATACAGCGTTTTCGCTGTCAAAATATCCGGGTAACATGATCAAAATATGCAAGTCACATGCTCAAAATATCAGTACAAGTGTGATACTGTGTACATCATAGGTATTTCTCATCACAACCTGATTTTTTCTATATGAGGCCACAATCACCCCTTTCTCCTCCAACCACCTTCCCTCCACACCTTCTTAATTTCACTCAGTCAGAATACACAACATTTATCTTCCAACGCATTTAACACACACTGAGGCAACACTGTTCTTAGTATGCCACGCTGTACTCAGTGCCACCGAAATCGAGGAGATGAGCACTTTGACCGCGATGCCCGTGGTCATTTCCGGCGTAGCTGCCGTCAATGTTTGGTAACCTACTCTTTTCTAACAATTTTGCTCTGTTTCTTATTTATTTACTAATTGTTATAAAAATAATACAGGAGAGAAGAACTGCGGCAAGAAGATCAAGGCATGTAGTACCACAAGAACTAGAGAATGATGAGATACAACAACAGGGAGTCGGAGATGAAGGTTTGCTCATTTTCATAAAATGAATACAATCAGAATAGCTAACAATCAGAAAGGGGTAGAAGCTATGGAATTGGCTGCTGATGGGGCAATGGGGGGACAGGAGGTAGTGCTCAATACAGAGTCAGGAGGTAGGAAATATTTGGAAAAAATAAAGAGATATATACTAACAGGAAATAGGTGACAGGAGAGAAATACGAAAATGTCGACACTGTAAGCAGGAGAAGGAGATAGATGCGTTTGAGTCAGACAGGAGAGGAGGTAGAAGGTTGACTTGCAGAGAGTGTCTGGTAAGTGGACTGCTGTGAATAGGGTTTATCACAAGATGAGAGGTATATGGCTAACTCATAAGGGAATACAATCTAGACTGCTAGAAGGGAAAGAAGGGCACAGGCCCCCCTCAGAGGGAATAATCAGGATTTTCAGGAGGGTTCAATGGCAGGAGATCGACTAGCACAAGCACCTGAACCATTGGCGTTCCTGTCACAGAGAGCTAAATGGATAAGCCATGATCTGGGAAGATTGAACATCCAATGCACAGGCTGCCATGCTTTGCACTGGAATTCAGAGTCATCAGTCAAGCCACAACAGAATGGTCAGGCAAGCTATGAATCCTGTTGCAAGCAGGGCAAGGCCAGGGTGGAGGCAATGCATCCCCTACCTGAACCCCTCAACTCTTTGATGAATGGGGATAATGCTCACTCAAGGTCATTTCGCGGCAGTTTGCGTAGGTGGAATGAGCTGTTTGCCTTCACTAGCATCAAGTTCAACATGGATAAGAGAATGGATGGAATTGGTACATTATTCCAACTGTTTCAGGTGCATGGTGCGATGTATCACAGACAGGGACCACTGGTACCTGTAGGTGGACGGGATGCTCTCTATTCTCAGATCTACCTCTATGATCCTGCTTATGCAGCTCAGGAGAGATCAAGACGTGCATCTGATCTGGATCCTGAAATTGTTTCTTCCCTGACTTTGATGTTGCAGGAGTTCAATCCAATGATTCAAATCTACCTCACCGCTAAGGAAAGGTTAGCAGAGCTTGCACAAGCTGAAGATAACTTTCGTTTGATTCTTAACCCACGACTGCAACTGGTGGTGGAACGAGGTGCTGATCTGCGACGTGAGAACCTGCCTACAGCAAATGAAGTTTCTATGATTCTGCCAGAGGAGTATGGAAGTGCAGGATTTAGGGACATTGTTTTGGCCAGAAGGATAAATGGTGATGATGATGATGCTAACCCTTTCACGCTCATCAATTCTAATCATGCATCCTATCTTCCACTCCACTATGTTCTCCTTTTCCCATATGGCGAACCAGGATGGCACTGGGGAAGGACACTGGATAATCAGGAAGAGAACCACCAGAACAAGAACCTCTCACAGCGGACATTTTACAGATTTCGTCTATTTACCAGGCCCAATGAGCCCTCTACCCTCTTCCGTGCTCAGAAATTATTCCAGCAGTTTGTTGTAGATGCTTGGGCAGTCTGTGATCAGAACAAGCTTAGCTGGATACGTTCACATCAAGCTAACATCCGTGCAGATCTCTACAATGGGGTCACAGATGCGTTAGAAGCTGGTGATGTCGATCTTGGGCGTATTGGGAAGAAGGTTGTTTTGCCATCAAGTTATGTGGGAGGTGATAGGTTTATGCAACAGCTATACCAAGACAGCATAGCGATTGTACGCCACTTTGGCAAACCATCACTATTTATAACCTTTACTGCGAACCCAAAATGGGTTGAGATTGCAAATGAGCTCTTACCCAGTCAGAGCGCTGCCGACAGGCCAGACCTTGTTGCAAGAGTATTCAATCTCAAGGTACGCAATTTGTTAGATCAGATTCGGCAGAAGGAAATCTTTGGCCCTTGGCTGGGATGGGTTTGGACCATAGAGTACCAGAAGCGTGGCCTGCCACATCTACACCTTCTGGTATTTCTCAGGACTGACCATCAGTTCCTAACTGCTGGCAATATAGATGGCTTTATCAGTGCAGAACTTCCTCCAGCTAATAATCCTATTAGTCAGGAGCTGAGAGGTATCATTGAAACAACAATGGTACACACTCACTGTGTAGCACATAATGGTCAGGCTCTTTGCATACAGGGGCTTGATCCATTTAGTGTGCTGATGTGCCATAAAGGCTATCCTCGTTCCTTTCAAGAAGAGAGAATTATCAATGAGGATGGCTATCCCACGTATCGGAGAAGGGATACAGGTCAGTCTTATACAGTTGAAGTTCGGAGAGATGGAGCAGATATTACAGCAATGATTGACAATAGGAGAGTTGTCCCCTATAGTCCATACCTGTCTCTGCGTTACAAGGCACATATCAATGTGGAGGTATGTGGGTCAGTCAAAGCTGTCAAGTATATTCATAAGTACATTTACAAGGGGGGTGATCGTGCCACTGTTATCCTGGATTCAGAGCACGATAAGATTAAGCGATATCTTCATGGTCGGTATATTGGTCCAACAGAGGCTGTCTGGCGGTTGTTTGAATTCTCCACCCATGGAGAGGAACCACCAGTAATGCATCTTGCTCTACATCTTCCTAATGAACAGTCAATATACTATGCTGCCGGAGAGGATCCAGCTCTCCTACGTCAGCGGATGGATAGTTCCCTCAGAACACTCATAGCCTACTTCAAATACAATTCGGAGAAGGCAGATGGAAGACAGTACTTGTATCATCAATTCCAGTTACACTATGTGTATGTGCGGAACGTGGGATGGAAGCCAAGGACCCAACGTACATCAATTGGTCGCATGTATGCTCCCAGCCCATTTATGGGTGAACGCTATTATTTGCGCTTGCTACTTACCGTAGTAAGAGGTGCTACGAGCTTTGAACATCTGCAGACAGTTGATGAGATCGTCCATGAAACCTTCAAAGCTGCCTGTATAGCATTGCGCCTCTTGGAGGATGATGGGGAGTGGATTTCAATGTTTCGTGATGGTCAGGAGTTTATGACAGGTCATGCATTGCGTCATCTCTTTGCAATGGCCCTGCAACATACCACAATTGGCAACCCACTTCAGATATGGCAGCAATTTGGCAACAGCTTTTGTGATGATCTGTCATACCTGCTTCGTACGGGAAGGGTAATTGTTCCTGCTAATGGTGAAAGTATGGACAATGAACTTTCACTAGACTATGGACTTTACCATATCCAGAAACTCTTGAATGAGTATGGTAAATCTTTAGAAGAGTTTGGTCTACCACAGCCAGTATTGGAGTGGAGGAACATTGAAGGACGAATAGTAGGGAATGTGTTACTCCGCGAGGAGATGGAGTATGAGGTTGAGCAGCAGAGGGAATTAGCAGATACAATGAGAGAGCAGTTGAATGAGGAACAAATTGCCAGTTTCCAGGCAATTGTTGCTGCGGTGAAGAGCTATGAGCAGCACCCACACCGACGGGAACTACAAAATGCCTTCTTTCTACATGGTCCAGCTGGAACTGGAAAGACCTTCCTCTACAACTGCTTGTGCAGCCACTTTCGAGCCCAAGGAAAGATGGTATTATGTGTAGCATCATCCGGAATTGCTGCCCAGCTACTCCCGGGAGGTAGGACTGCACACTCAAGGTTTAAGATTCCGCTGTCTAATGATAGCCATTCTGTTTGCAATATTACTCCAAACTCGAATCTTGGGGAGCTGATTCAGAAAACATCTCTGATCATCTGGGATGAGGTTCCAATGCAGCATAAAGCTTGTTTCGAGGCAGTCAATCGAACCTTGAATGATGTATGCAATACTGGCGATGACAGAGTCTTTGGTGGGATTCCTGTGGTACTTGGCGGTGACTTTGCCCAGATCTTACCAGTTATTCGTCGTGGCACAAGGCAGGCAACAGTACTTGCCTGTATTCGCCACTCATCAATCTGGGAAAACTTACAAGTTCTTAAACTAAGTACCAGTATGCGTGTCATTGCCAGCGATGCCAATCATGTCTTTCTCAGCTTTCTTAAGAACATGGTTACTAATTATCTGCTGCATGGGCGGCTTCAACTACCAAGATATATCCGCCGTGTCTCTACAGTTGACCAACTCTGTGATCAGCTCTATCCTCAGATATTATTGAATGATGCTGTCAGTAGCCATAGAGCACTTATTGGAAGAGCTATCCTGACTTTCCGTAATGATACAGTAAATGATTTCAACGATGTGCTGGTGGACAGAATGCCTGGGGAGGAGCACTGCTTTGAAGCTGTCAACCATGTTGAGGTTTCTGAGAGTGCTGCTGGAGCAGAGCCCTTTCCTGTGGAATATTTGCAGAGCATTGGTCTAGCATCTATTCCACCTTCATGCCTAAGACTCAAGATTGGAGCACCAATTATTTTGCTACGTAATCTGAGTCCAAGAGAGGGCCTCTGTAATGGTACAAGGATGAGAGTACTGGGAATCGGACGTACCTGCTTACAGGTGGCCATTATGGGTGGAAAGTTAGATGGGAAGATTTGCCTTCTTCCCCGGATCAAGCTTACTACTACACATGATGACCTCCCTTTCATCCTACAGCGTACTCAGTTCCCTGTCCGTTTATGCTTTGCAATGACTGTCAACAAGTCCCAGGGCCAGTCCTTGCAGCAGGTTGGTGTTGATCTACGGACCTCTGCCTTCACTCATGGGCAACTCT
>Ga0307509_10003463_pt1 | contig 23896 bp, 17 predicted proteins | sample 10_EM_MG_FD_202245 | JGI IMG/M metagenome (GOLD analysis project Ga0307509, IMG submission 202245) | Populus trichocarpa ectomycorrhiza microbial communities from riparian zone in the Pacific Northwest, United States - 10_EM | ecosystem: Host-associated > Plants > Roots > Unclassified | place... | reverse complement strand
TTGAGTCAAAGAATGATGAAGAAAATATCATCTCAAGTTTGTAAATTGTCTGAACTATATTCATTTTAAGCCTCTTCATGTGTTGGGTATGCAACTTGTTAAAACATATATCTCTAAAGAAATGACTAATCTTCGTGAGAGCATCTTATATGCCCCTAAGCAATAAATCATGGTAAACAAGTGAAATGAGTGTTTGCATAAACATGTGATAGTCATGACTTTTCATTCCATACAATCTGCAATCCTTCAATTCATTAATATAGATATGTTTGAAGCATGTGTATCAAGAAAATACAGACTCTTAAGTCATTAGTAGACAAGTACTTGTGCATTCTTGTTTAAGGTAAAGTTGGTTTTGCGACCCGTGACCCATTATAAACTAACTCCATATTTTTATGGTGACAAAACAAAGTTATATATATTATAGTTTTTATGTTATCCTTTGTCTTTACTTTCACGTTCGTAATCGTGTTAAAAATATTTTCAAACATGTTCTTTTCAATGTAAATGACATCAATATTATGGCTGATGAAATTGGTCTTCCAATAAGAAAACTCCCAAAAAATACTTCGCTTTAACCAATTGTGGGTCACATAAAAAACAAGAAACTTCTGTTTACCGGTTTGAAAACCAAACACAATGTCATTGTACTGTAACACCACATTATATAATTCTTCACTCGACGATACTGGCGGTCTAATATCCCTTTCAACTTTACTAACAAAGAAGTCTTTTTTATTTTCCACAATTTATAAAAAGAGAGAGAGGATGTTTTACCACTATTTATTAACATGAAGGCCTTATTATTTTCCGTACAATATGAACATGCTAATTTTTTATGCGTACTCCAACCAGAAACGATTCTATACTCAGGAAAATCAATGATAATTCATATCAAAGATGCCTTTATCTAGAAATTTTGTTTTCTCGATACATCATACATCATAGTCTTGGATGACCACAACTGCTTCAACTCATCAATCAACGGTCGAAGATAAACATCTATATTCCGATCCAGACTATTAGGACTAGGTATGATTGTAGATAAAAACACGAACTCTGACCTCATACACATCCCAGATGACAAGTTGTAAACCGTGAGTATCATCAGTCAACAAGAATAAGGAGTAGCAAATGACCAGAATGGATTAAATTCGTCTATATACCTACAATGTACGTTTATTGATTCAATTAAAAACTGAGGATACACCTTATTAAAATATTTATAGGTTTCACCATTGGATGAGTGCACCATGACTTCATCCACCATATCATTTGAATGATGTCATATTATGTGCTTATTAGTTTTTGAAGACATGAATAACATTTGCAATCTAAGAGTGATTGAAAAGTATCTAAGTTTTCTAAATGCAATAAGAGTCCTTCCTCTACTAGTTGTGGGTTTATAATGAGTATGCTCACATGTTTTGTACTCGATCAAATATGTATTTTCAAGGTAGTATAACATGTAAAAGTTTAGGCACATGTCAGTTTTATGGTATCCTAGGCCGAGGGGTACTTTCATTATGGATTTAGCAACATAAATGTTCTCTTTTAGTCTATTCCCTTAAAGTAAAATGCTTTCCACCCATTCAACAATTCTGTCATAACCAGCCTCACTCTGCTCATGATTTGACTTGATGGTGAACACTTGTGCAACAACCCATAATTTATTATGATTTGTGCACCCATCCCATAATGGTTCGTCGAAATCTTTCAAAAGATAAAAAAATATGGCCGCATCTGCATTTGGTTCTTCATATACGATTGAACATTCATCTGCATAACCTTGATTCATTCTCATCTCACCCATAACCATATGTATATAAGGATTATTATTGTCATCTACAACTTCATGCACGTTGCTAGAAATAGAAGTTGACTCAATCATCTTTTCTACCATGGTCTCGTAAGGAACGTATGGTTTTCTATATGCAAACCAACACAAGTATTTACCCAAGAACCTTTTTTTTTTTGTAGAAGATGCATTGTTATAATATATGGATCAAGATTTTTTTTTATTTTTACACCTTTTATATGGATATCTAATACCATCTCCACTAATATTTCTTGGATTAGATAATACATAATTAATAAAACCCTCAATCCAATTACAATAATCCATCATACGCAACCTTTTTGGTGAATCTTGATACATCCTTGAATGATCATTCATTTCTTATATCAAACCTATATAGAATATCGATGACAACATGTATTAATTAATTATATAAACTAAATAAATTAGCTAACATTGGTATAACTCAAACTTGTTCAATCTATTTTGATATTACTCTTAAATCATTATCAATTATCTACATAAATTCAAATTCATACACATTTACTAAATTTTTTAACTCGATAATAAAATTGACAAAATATAAAATGCACCAATTAAATAAGCCATTATTTATTTCATTACAAAACATCTAAGTTAAAAAATCAAAATCAATTTCATCAAATTACAAACAAATACAATTTCTCAAAATCTCAAATAGACTCTAACATGAACAAATCATACATTCATGCAATAAATATCCATGGGAAAAAGCTAAAAAAAACAAGTAAACGCACAAAGAAACTACATATATTACAAAAATATGTAATAAAGATTAATATTTTAAAATTGAGTTCAAACAAAAAATGGATAATTTTGTGTACTTGATGTGGAGAATCCTAAAAACATTGAATGAAAACAGTGATGCAGACAAACTGAGTGTTGAGGTGGCAAGATTTGTGGTGATAAGACATTGATTTATGATAAAATAAGGGGAGGGAGTCTGCTGTTTTTTGCAGAGGAAATGGAGGAAGAATTAAAAATGGGGGAGGGGGGGTCGCTCGCTAGGTCATAACTTAAATATTACCAATGGATTCACAAATGAATATTTCTGACGAGTTTATTCTGTCGGTATTTTCATATGTAAAAATAACATGTCATTGTATCTTTTTGTTTTTTTTTAATTTATTCTTTTATAACTGTAATTACATTGGTATACACCAACATAAATTTTCCATCGGTTTATACCGATGGACATAACAAGGAACTATTTCGTTAATAAAGTTTACCGCAATCTACCGATGAAAATTTTTCCATTTGTATTTGCCATTTTTTTTTGTAGTGGATTCATGATATTTGAGCCGAGCAAACTTAAGAATTTCTTCCAAGATGGAGTCAATCATGAAGTTGAGTTAAAAAAAAAAACCTTGATCAATATGATCCAAGCAAAATATATATAAGGTTGTTTAACATGTATCACACATGTGGATTGGACCTTATGTACTCTATTCTTATTTAGTTTTGTACTTGAATCATTTAGTTATATGGATTTAATTTAAAATCATTAGATAGTTAGGGTTTATTTTGTAAGCTATATTATATAAATAGTTGAAAAGCATGTTTTTTTTTAACCATAATTAAGAATTGAATAGAATAAATGCTTTTTTTTCTTTAGGTTTTTTATTAAACTTTAAGAACTAATCAAATATATTATTTTTGTGGCGTTCTAATAATATACTTTTGGTTTTTGGTTCAATAAATTACATTGGTCAGAATTTTCTAATATGATTTTATCTTTTTTAAATAAGTATTCAATTATTAATTGTGGAATCTAAAATTTAACACAAGCTATTATGAGAATATATATCTTTTATTATCGAATAAAAAAAAACTATTCTCTTTTTCTTGTAGACAATTGGGTAATAATTGATTTTCAAATCTGACATTATGAATTGAGCTTGATGTTTAGAGATTTCTGTAGGGTTTTAATTACTGTCCCTATCTGTTCCAAATTAAAGCCTGGAACTTCTGACGAGTATGCTCGGAAGATATGAAAAAAGACAAGTCCCACCAGCATATATATAGGGTCCTTTTAATAATAACAAAGGATGAAAATGTTGGTTGGCTTAGGGTTTGATGATTCCATGAAAAGATGAGGTCCTTGCAGACATGAAGGTAAGCTCCTGCAAAGTTATCTCGTATTTCGCTTTATAAACCCTACACATTGTTTTCGCTTTCTTTTCGCTTTTACAGAAGTAGAGAAAAGTCATCCATACCATGCAGGTTTTGGCACCACAAGAAAATGAACCTGTGATACCATAAACCTGACCACCTACTGTATTTAGCTTCTTCTTTTTCTCAGTTTTTTCAATATCATCTGGCATATTTATAAAAAAATCCAAGTGTAGAGAGGTCCCCAGGATAGCATACCATAAACCATATGGTTATTATTGGATAGCAGATTGAAACTCTATAGATTATTGTTTTTGTTAAGTAGTTATATTTATTATATATTTAGAATATAATAACATAAACAGGTTAAAAATATTAATCTTTTGTGAATGAATGCCACGAATTCTTTATGGAATTATAGATATTCAGCAGAGTAATTATCTCATATGCTCGAAGCTTGTCATTTTTTTTTCTCTTTTATTAGGAAGATCAGGTGGGTATATAATCATTTTGTTTTGTTTCAAGGGAAAAGGCTTTAGAGAAAGTGGGTTGAAAATTGGGTTCTTCAAGAGGCATTTTTCTTTTTTTAAAAATAAAACTTAACCAATGTATAATTCTAAATTTTAGATTAAATGCTTAATTAATAATCATTTTTTCTTTGAATATATAGTAAAGAAAATGACAAAATGGAACTCTTTAAATTATTTTTGAAGCCAACTCTTTCTCCTTTCTCATGATCAATATTCTTGTGCATTTAGTATTGGATTTCAAATCTGGGAAAAGCGTTTTGTTTTTGAAACTGGCTCGAATGTCTTCACAAAATTATCGCCACCATTTATGCCCTATATTATTGGAAGGAAGAGATGAGAATAGCCCACCAAATACTTACCTCAACATGACCTCACTTTTGACTTGAAGGGCATATTATACACAAAGCTGCAAAACCCATTAGATACTAGCTACAACCTCCGTGAAATGATTTCTGTGGTTGGCCAGCCAGTTGTGATATATCAGAGAGAATGAATGTAACAAAATCTTGAGTCACAGAGCCACTATCTCATGAACTTTGACTGGTAAGGTATAATAATATATAAGCACGAGCTTCCTTTTTCAATGATGAAATAATTAAACTTCACTAAAGTTCTGAACTATATGATTCTGCAATTACTTCTGCAAAAACAATAAGACAATAATATTCGAAAATAAGCCAACCTTATCAGAAAGCAATTAACCTCGAACTTGCCCTAAAGTACTCAACTATGGGTATTATTATGTTGATGCCAATTAAAAGGGGGAAAGAAAATAAATAAATAAAGAGATTGATTTAGATGGAAGTTGTAGAATGGAATTAAGGCAATAATATTGGGTTGTTTTTTTATAAAAAAAAAAAAAGAAAAGAAAGAGAAAGAAAAATGCAGCACATGCTCCCACGGCAAAAAGCAAAATAAATTTCTTTTAAAAGGGAAAAGTATATGTCTTTTGAAAAGCTCAGTTAAAGGTCATCCCTTTGCCTTTTTGTTTGGCTGAAGTTATGAAAGAAAACATGAACCAGAAAGAGTGTCTTAACACCAAGAAATTTAACATTCAGCTCAAAAAAAAAAAAAAAAAAGCTTTGAATGTCTCTGCATAAATGGAAAGATGCTTTGCTTAGCTCTTCTTAAATCTGTGCCCCACTGGCCCCCAATGGGGCTCTGATTCTTATGCAGGGAGAGAGAGAGAAAATATTGTTTGTGAATGGAGTTTGTTTGTGTCTATGTCTTTGGAGACCTTGAGAGGGACGAGTGAGCCTGTCATTAAGCCTTACAACTGTGGCACTGAAAAACATGGCGTTCTTACATTTACATTTATATGAGAAGACCAGAAGATCAGGATCAAAAGGACTATCTGATTCCTCTCACTCTCGTTGTTTTGTGTTGATAATTTTTTTGAAATTTTTATGGGCTATAAATATTGGTCAGCAGTACTTTAGCCTATATTAATGGTGTGGGAAGGGTCACCTTCATTTTCTGACTTAGGCATGCAAACATATCCACATAGTCCAAATAGAAAATCCAAAACTACCAAAAGTTTGAAGGAAAGGAGTTATGATTGTCTCTGAGCTTATTCAATGAAATAGTTTCAGAGTAGGAAACCTAATGAACAACTCATATTTAGCAATTTCTTTATATATATATATATAAAACTCCATATAGCAAGAGAGGAACAGGTCCACAAATTTGAATCAGAAAATTGAAAACCCATTATCATAATTTCCATTAATTACCAAAATTAACGAACAAATAATAACTTCACACATACTGATTGATATTACAACACTTCACTAATCCACTTGAGATTATAATCACAACACTCACTTGGTATAATGATCAATAGATAGAAGAAAAAAATTATAAGAAAGAGAGAGAGGCGGATGGGGTTAATAATGAAGAAACAAATACATAGCTAGATAGGAGGATTAAGTATTTCATCTGTTAGAAGTTTTTGCGAGACCAATCCCATTATTGTGCTCTACTTCGCCTTCTGTTATAGATGATGACATGTAACTGAATACCAAAGAGTTTTCATCTGTTGTTGCTCTTGCATGGAACTTCTGTTTGCAAGCATGACAAGTGATTTGTAGAATAGTGGAGTTGATTTGCTTTATTGCATGCTGTCTCAAAGCTTGTGCTTTGCCTAGTTCAGCTTGAGCTTGTTGCCTAATTCTCTTAGCATTGGCGAATTCTTGCTCTGCCAGTTCAATCTGTCTTTTCGCTTGTTGTCTTGCTTCTTCAGCATAAATCTTCTCTGCCATGGCCATCCTCAACTGCTCTCGTGCCTGTTCTTTAAGCCTTGAAGCACCCAATTCAGGTTTTGGACTGTTATTGCTCTCTCTAGGAAAGCTTTTGCCAGCATGATCTTTGTTTGTGTAAGTGATGTTTGATTCATTTCTGTCACTAACATCACTTGACCCAATTGAGAGCTGCAACTGAGTGGAATGATTATCATCTCTCTTAGGAGAAACTGAGACCTCAGGGGGATTTCTTGATGTGGTCGAAAGCTGAAGCTCCAAATTCTGGTAGTGTGCAGCACTTTTTGAAGAATCTGTTTTATCCACAACATCGGTAGCCGTAGTAGGGCTAAAGAACATGGCATGATCACTCGTTGTTGTTGGCCTTGGTATAATCAAAGGAGGCCAAGGAGCTGTACTAAAATTGTTATCACTAGAAGGACTTGGACTTGAAGCAGTTCTAGACAAGCATGCAGCCGGTTGTAGCGACTGTGATTCTGATCGGAGTCGCCCCATATTGCAGCTATCTTGGTGTTCAATAAAACTCTCAACTCTAAACACGAAAAAAATAAAAAAAAAACCCTTTTAGCACCTATAAAGAAATACAGAATAATAACTATATTGAATACCAATTGATGAAATTGGACCAGATGTCATGCTCGTACGTTGTGGTAAGAAGATACTGAAAAAGGGTCCTTGTTGACGAAAGGAAGAGATCAAGTAATAAGTGCATTAAACAAAAAGTAAAAAGAATTGAAGGAGTGATAATTAACTAATGCTTTTGAAATGCAATTGACTTAGTGGAAGAAAATATTAATTAAATATTTGGATAAAACCATGTTTATCACAACTTTAAGCTAATCATTTACCAGAATAGATACAACTTACAAGAGATTGAACAACCAATAATAAATAAATAAATAAAAACTGTTTTTGGGTCTTGAGCAGTCGATGGAAGGAATTTGAGGGAAGAAAACCACCTTCAACAACTGATCTTTGGGAACCGTGCTCAACAACTGTCAATAAATGGCAGTACTACTTATAAACTTGGATTAATTAAGGTTCCATCAATCAAAAAGAAGAGCACCATCCTCTAGGAAGGAAAAAACATATCTAGAAATAAAAATATCGATGGAAAAAAAGAACAGCAACCTGAGAAAGTTAACATGGATGGATCTATAATAAATATTATTAAATAATTAACCTGGAAAAAACACGGCCGCAATCACAAGAATGTCCACGGGTGCCACAGGTTTTGAGATGAGCTTTGTAATCAGATTGAACAGCATAACCCTTAGAGCATTTTTCACAAACCCATTGTTTGTGATTGCTATGTTTTCTTCGAAAATGTTTCTTTATACCAACAAGATCACCAAGCGCGTGACAAGGGTCATGGTGCAAGCAACTAGGCTCTGGACATACGAATACACGTTTCCTTACAACTGGGGTCTCTCTCTTTAGTAACTTCCATGGGACCTTATGCCTTCTTCTATGCATCTGAAGGTTTTGGTCTCTTTGAAACCCTTGGTTGCAGATCTCACAAACGTAACGATCGGATTCCAATAGTGTTTTTGGCGATAAAGAAACCACTTCTGCATCTGGATCTATGCACACCAAAACAAACCGATGAATATGTTTATACATGTAACTAGAAACACTGGACAAGAATTCAAGAATATATATATGCATATAACAAATTACCTGGTGTTCCCGCTGGTCTTCTTTTCCTCTTGTTATTGCTATTTCCATTTTCCAAGCAAAAAAATGGCTCAGGATTAGACGGAAGTGAAGAGGGAGAGCTATTGGCTAACATGGATGAATTCTTGTTGATTCTATCTTGCGTGTGATTATAAAGAAGCAGAGAAACAATCCCCTCTCTCTCTCTCTCTCTCTCTCTCTAGAGTGTATTTTTCAAGTGCTATGGATGTGTGGGGGAGAGAGAGAAGAAATAAGAGAGCTATAGAGGTAGCTAAGCTAAGCTATAGAAGGAGTAGTAGAGGAGGAGGAAGGAGGAGAAGAAAAGCTATATTTACTTTGGTTTTCTTTCGGTTATTATCAGCTTTCTTTATTATCTCAGCTTTCTATCAGCTTTCTTTCTTTCCTTTCTTTCCTTTGCTGCAACACTCATCTTCGCCAGGTATGTTCGTAGAGTCTTCTTCTTAAAAAGAAAACAAGGGAGAGAAAGAGAGAGGGGGGAAGGGAGAGAGAGAGAGACAGAGACAGAGAGCCAATCACATTGATCGAAACTTGATCCCACAACCAGAAATATGGGCCAGAAAGGAAAAAAAAAAAAAAAAAAAACATCCCCACAAAGAAACAACCAAAGTCTTGTAATTATTTGGCTTCACAAACAGTAAAAAATTTGCATGCATATATACAAAGGCTAGGAGGAGGACATCTCCCTCTAAATACACGCAAGCTACCTATTTTTGTCACCATTTTATATCTTCTTCTACTGCGACCCCTACTATTCTCTCTCTTCCTTTCGTAACTTGAGGGGACTTGAAGATTCTCCATTGACCAAAGTGCCCTTTCGTAAGACCTTCAGTAACTCTGGTTAATTATGGATCTGAAACTGGAGCAGCTTTTTTAAAAAGGTGAAGTTGAGGATGATCAGTCACCCTCATGGGTAGATTAGTCAGATAGAAACTTGTATCTCTAAGCAAGATGGTTATCTTTAATTAATTGGGATCATTGGCCTATGTTTGAGCTTAAATATGAAATTAATCCATACTAATATATAAAATCTTTCATTATTATATGCTTGTGTTATTAATTACTTTTTATTAGAAGAGGAAGGGTAAGATTTAGACTTGTAAGCTCTTTGGTTAAACAATCAGAAGTTATTGATTAAAAGTTTAAGCTATTATTTATATTATACTTTAATAAAATATAGATAAGATTGATCATACTGTTAAATAAGTATTATTTTTTTATATAAAAGTTTATAAAAAAAAAAACACTAATTAACATAAAATATTTCTTTAAAATTTTCATGTTAAATTAATGAACTTATACTATTTTGTGATCGTTGTACATTAAAATTAGTATAGTTCGATCGGTAAAAATATAACTAGAACTCAAAACTTTATTCTAATTAATATAAAATTGTTACTTGAATTAAGAACATTTATTTTTAATTTGTTGAATAATTATGATGGATTGAGATATTCATATGTATGTATTTCAAATTTTAATTGCATGTTCGTTTCAATTTTTTCCCAATAATATTTTCATATAAAAATTTTAATATTATATATTGTTTTATGCAATCGACTAAAATATAAGTTAAACAACTCGATTGATTTATACTAGTTCTAGATCCATTTTGAAGTGAAGAAAAGTCAGTAATAAATAATTATAGAGTTATTCTAGAGATTTCTAAACTAAAATGGAAAAAAAACCATGATAAAAGAAATTTTACTATACCAAATTGGAGTAAAAATAAAATCATTAATTTTGATCAAATCTAAGTGTTTTAACGGTATGTTTTCGAGTAAAAGGAAGATTAATCACTATCAATCGAAAGTAATACATTTAAAAAGAAAAAAGAAGATCTTAATTGCATGCTTGAATATATAAACTAGAGATTTGTCAAATTAGAACAAGCAAGAAGAACTTAATTTCTCTGTATTCTTTTGGATTCTTGCTCGCCTAATTTTAAAATCCTCTACTTATACTAGCTAGTGATTAGTTATTATACTAGCTCCGAAAGCAGGAACCATATCTAATTAAGTTAATTTCCAAAACCAAGCTGTCCTTCAAATATTAATATGATTTTTTATTAGCCCATTAGAGACTTGTCGTTTCCATCTCGCCTCAGCTGGTGTTAGACAAATTAAATACATTTTGTATGGTCGCAAAGTAGTGATACGTATGGTCCAATTTGAATAATTGAAGGATAGAACTAGTTTTGTTTTTATATTTTAAAAGTATTTTAAAAAATATTAAATTTTTTAATTTATTTTTATTTTAAATTAATATTTTTTTGTATTTTTAAATCGTTTTGATGTTCTGATATCAAAAATAATTTTTTAAAAATAAAAAAAAATTATTTTAATATATTTTTGAGTGAAAATCACTTTAAAAAAAACTATCACCCCCTCTCAAACACCCAAATACATGTGTAATCCATACTCTTGCATGTACTACATACGTACGATTGAAGTTGATCGTTCCTAATACATGATTAATTCAAGTGCTTATAACTCTACGTAGCATAATAGCTCTAAAAAGGGCAAAAGTACTTTGAATTAATACAAACGGCATGGAGGGTGCATAACATCATTGCATGACACGTACCACTATACACAAGAATATACCATGTCATTGGGCCCCTAGATCTAGGCCTTTTCTAGTCTCAATCTTGGCCCATTTGGAATGATCCCTTGCATGTTGCCATAAAATCAAACCACCATGATCCATTGATCTTAGCCATCGAATGCAGGAGCTACTCTGGGCACGAGATTCAAGCACCTCAAGGAATGGTGGGGATGATATTGTGCAATGTAACATGATGCATGGAAGGAGCATGGAAGCATCTCTCGGTGACAAAAGAATCTAAGTAAAGGGGAAACTCCAACACAAGAGATGTGGCCTCCTGTTTGGTGGCTGCCGGGGGAAAGTTTGGGACCCGCCTCAATGCCCTACCATAATTTCACCACCTCACCACGCATATCAACTTTATCTGTATATGGATTAGTATAATGAAGATAAAAGGAACCTTATATAGCATACAACTAGAAATTAAACAAATACACATATGTATGCACTTAAAAAAATCACCAAGCCATGAATATATACAAAGCTTAATAATGTCAATATTTTTAGAGAGAGAGAGAGAGAGAGAGAGAGAGATCTTCCTTGATGGGTCAGTGCTCGTAGGTCGATTAATTATGCTTATAAAAGAAGGGAAGGACTGCTATAAAACAAAAGAAAGTAGATTAATCTAGTCATTAGTGTTAAACAAAGTGTATGAATAAAAGATTCGGGATCAAGAACACAATTGGGGAAGATGATTGCAAAGGACATTCACTTGCGATGCTGCATGTGTTTGAGAATCCTACTCCCATCATCCCCCCATTCCTTCCAACACAATAAACTATGTATTATACTATAATTAAGCTAAGCAGCTTTGCTTTTCATTCTCATTATTATATTTCCTGTTTGCATCGTGAACAAAGTAGCCGCAGGAAATATATATAGAGTTAAGATGGGGCCAAGCTAGTATAGTCATTAACCTTATTTTCTTGGACCTGCCCGATCCCTAGAAACAATTATATGTATTGATTAATTAGGTTAATAAAAAAAAAAGTGAAGATGATGGAGTGAAGAGGGAACTTTCGGTCTTGACCAACAAAAGGCTACTGGAGGGGAAAAACAATGTTTCTTTCTCTCTCGCAATGAAACTGAAGTCATGTTCATAGTAGAAAAGAGAAATCAAAAGTGAATTTATCGTGCAAATCAATCCACAGGCAATTAACTTGAATCTGTTGGCAATTTTGGTGCTTGTGTGGTATGTACTTGCATCTTCTATATAACTCAATTTAAATCTCAAACTCAAGTGAAGATTAAAAATATAAGATTTTAAATTACTAGATTTGAATTGTTTTATTAAAAATAAGTACTTGATTTGGATATATATTAATTAAAAACATTGTAATCTTTAAATAAAAAGTATATGAGAACTTATGCAATGCAATTGGGTTAAGGAAGCTTAAAAAGTAAAACCCTTTTCAGTTAATGTATCTTGATCATAAGCATCTACATGAACCCTAAATCTCGTTCAAGTAGTAGCCTTTTGTCATGTGCCATTGCATGTGATCCTTACTGAAACTACTAGTCTTCTTGCTTTTTAATGTAAATGTTACATAAGCAAAACTCTCAAAGAATCAATTTTGATTTATCAAAACAAACCCATTTGTTAGTTGTTTCTTCATCCTTTATAACACCATTCTTTTTTGTTTATTCTCAAGCAAAACTTTCACCAATTATATATAAAAAAAAAAATTGAAAATTGTGAAGTACCACTATATATGCAATATATGCTTACGAATAAATATATCCTTTAAGCCTAACTATTCATGTGATGTCTGAAAAATTATCAGGATTTCACTTCATCACAACCAGAAAATCTCAAAACACCGATAAATATTATGTCGGTGTAAACACACTAATTATATCGATATAAAATCATCGACGGATTTACCGATAAAAACGTGTTGACAAGAAATATATTGTCATTGATGTCATATCTATTGGTAATTTCATCAATGATTTTTATACCGATAAATATAACGACAAATTATTGTTGTCAGTCTTTAAAAAAGAGACCGACCAATATCTGTCACCAAATTTGTTGGTGAATATTACCAAAGAAATTTTGGCAGATACTTCTGTAGAGAATCTGTTTGTCTCATCGATAGTTTTCCAACAGAACACTGAAATATATATGTCAGTAATTTTATCGGGATGGATCAAAACAATTAATAACTCTTTGTAATTCTCCAATAAAAAGGTTGAAAATTTATCGACATAAATTTCATCAGTATTTAAACAAATTGTATGTTTTTTTTTAAAATGATATAAAACAATTTCACAATTCAATTAAATTAACAACATCAAATAACTAATTTAAATTGAAGAACAAATTTTATAAAATGTAAAAATCAATCGCAAGCTCCAGTTGCAAGTGGGGGTGGAGGGGGAGGAAAATCTAATGGAGGTCCGCAAGGGGGAAGGTTATGATTGGAAAAGTATGCTTCATACTTTGCCATCATCTCCTCCAGCTTCTTTTTTTTGCACTTCATTATTTGCCTCAATACTACATCATACAATTTTTCACATGACAGTATATCGATAGTGGAACATCCCTTTCAGTTTTACCTCTCAAGAAGTCATTTATGTTTTTTTTGTATCGATGACGACTTGGCAAGAACCTCTGGTGGAAATTTTAAAAATAAAAGAAGTTTTATCAATGTTATTTAAGATGAAGGCCTTATTGTTTTCTATACAATATGGACAAGCTAATTTCTCAAACATGCTCCATCCCGAAATCATCATATACACAAGAAAATCATTTATAGTCCACATTAAAGTTGTTTTTATTTAAAAATTTTATTTCTTTAAGACATCATATGTGAAATCCTTGGATGAACTGTCTCAACTCATTAATCAACGGTTGAAAATAAACATCTATATTCCTACATGAACTGTAAGAATCAAGTATTATTGTGGATAAGAACATGAATTTCAGCCTCATACACATTCTCGGGTACAAATTGTGAACTTTTAGTATTATTGTCCAAAAAGAATAGGATGCAGTAAATGACCCAAATGGATTGAACTCATCTATAAACAAATCATGACGCATATTGCGTGGTTCCATTAAACTCTGAGAACGCTCCCTATTAAACTGTTTCCAAGCTTTATCATCAGAAGAATGTATCATTACCCCCATCCTTCATATAATAAGAATGATGTCATGTCATGAGATCAGTTGTCTTTGAAGACATAATAACAATGATGTCATGTCATGTCATGGGCTCGATTGTCTTTGAAGACATAAATAATATTTGCAGCCTAGGAGTGAATGAAAAGTATCTCATTTTTTTGTATGTCACAAGTGTCCTTCCATTACCCATATTAGGTTTATATCAAGCATGCCCACAAGTTTTGTACTCGGTTAAATTTACATCTTCACCATAGTACAACATGTCAAATTTAGACACATCAATTTTTTAGTATCCTCGGCCAAAGAGTTTCATCATGGATTTTGCAGTATATAAATTCTTTTTTAACATATTCCCTTCAGGTAAAACAATTTTTGCTCATTCAATTATGCTATCATAATCGGTTTCTCCTATATCATAATCGGTTTCTCCTATATCATAATCTGACTTTATGGTAAACACTCATGCAATGACCAATAATTTATTGTGTTTGTGTAACCATCTTATAATGGCTAATCAAAATCTTTTACAAGATTGAAAAACCTAGTTGTATCTATATTTGGTTCTTCATCTACATGTGAATATTTACATGAATAACCATGATTTATTCACATTTCATCCATCACTGTGCTTCTATAACAATTACTATTATCATCAACAACTTCTTGTTTGATGTTAGAACTAGATGAGCTAACAATTCTTTCTAACATAGTCTTGTAAAGAACATAGGGTTCTCTATATGAAAATCAACACAAGTATTTCTTAACAAATCTTTTTTTTTTTTTAAGATGCATCATCACAATATCTAGTTGGAGGAATTTTTTGCTTTTACGCTTCACACGTGAACATCTAATTTAGCCTCTATTAATATTCATCAGATTTGAAAATGTAAAATTAATAAAACCTCGACGCATCTAATTCATATTAAAAATGTACCGCTTAAAACAAAAAATTAAAGTTTTAACTGTATGTATTAATTTACAGTCGTGTCCTCTTCTTCTCTAAAGAACCTCTTTTTTACTAAAATTCCTTAAAACTAGCTGCTCCATCACTGTTGCAAGCGACATTTTACATAGTTGACAATAATTGAAACACTATTCAAAGATACATAGTTAAATTCAGACATTATGACTAAACAAAATCTAATTAAAGGGTTTGGTCACTCGAGAATTTTCAAACTCAAGTACTATAATCTATTAACTTAATTATTTAAAAGTTATTTTTAATTTTTCAAATAAGACCACTTATTTTACTTAGAACTCGATTCAAAAATAAAAGTTTTTATGATATATATGCAATAAATAAAAAATAAGTGGTTGTTAACTTCAGGGCCCGTGGGATTAGTCGAGATGCGCGCAAGCTGGCCCGGACACCCACGTTAAACTAAAAAAAAAAATAGAATAAACTTATCTCTTAGAAGAGTATTTCTTGGTGCAACAACCAATCATACCCAAGCATGTATTCACAAGGTATATGCACAAGTAAATGCTCAATTCCACTCCTTGAAAGAGAATTATATTAGAAAGTTTTTAAAACAAAATAGTATTTTTAAAAACAAATCATTATTTCCAAAGAAAAAAAATATATATTTTATATATCACAATGTGTTATATTTACATAAGAAGAGAATAAATGATCAATTAATTATTTAACCATAATTAATTGTTTTTAGTAAACTCACAACGGCTGGTACAGTTATAATAAGTAATAATAGTAGTAATTACAATTTTATAATATCATAATGATTAATTGTATTAATAATACTATAAATTTTCCTATTTGATAATAGAAAATATTAAAAGAAAAAAAATCAGTCAGCATCACAATGCCAAGTGTTGAAGGCATCAGATCTCACCATATCCATTTTACTATTATTGTATAGAGGATAAATAGACTAGACTAATATGAATATGAGGAAGTGACAGTACAAAAGAGGATCATAGAAACACGATCAGATTTGCTCCAAGATAATGTTGAAAAAATAAATAAAAAATCTAGAGGGCCGGCCGGCATTGTTTAAAGGAGAGGTAATAGCAAAAATAAAAATAAAATAATAATAAAAAGAAGTCTGTCAACCTCTCCACCCTCATTCTAGCTGCAATTTTAAATGGTATAATTTTTCTATCTCACTGTCTTACCCTATTATTTCTTTATATTAGTCCTTTTTTTTTAATATGATGGTATCATTTTAAATTATTGAATTTAAATGATTTTTTAACATAGAAATTTATTGACTAAGCAATCAGTTTAAATCTTATTATTTTTATTTTATTTAATAAAAATTAAATATAAAATAACATATATTTATGTAAGTTTCAATAACAATAAACTTTAAGTTGATGATTGTGTTAAAGTTGCGTGTAAGAAACATCAACTATCACTATATTTTTTTTTATGTATAGATGATGGTGAAAATTAAAATAAAAATATAATATGAAAAAAAAGTGTTAATTAATTTTTACAAATGATCTTGAGAAATAAATAAATTTTCAAATCCATTAATCATTGATGTTATGGTTCTCAATCTTTTATTGTGAATAAATAAATAAATAGAAAAGATTCGAATTAATAGAAGCAACATTTAATGAGCTTGTCCCAACAATTTACGACCAAGTATAAATATCTCTGTAAAAGTTTTCATTACCACTTAATGGCACTATATGCTCATGAACCTGGCCAAAGAAGAAAGAAAAAAGCCAAGAACCCATGAATGCTAATTAATAAATAAATAAATAATAAATATTTTATTTATATTTTCTCACAATGGGGCTAGCTCCTTTCCTACCATATATATGGCCTGCCTACTCTTACTATATGATTCCAAATAAATCAGAAATACGGAGAAGGAGAGGGTATGAATGTTGGGTGCATAATGGTATCTCTGTCACCTCATAATTTCATGATGGGAAGGCAGAACGTAAGGGCCCTCCCTCCTTTCACACTATTCTCTGATTCCTTTGTCTATTTCATCTTTGTTCGTATTTAAAAGGCTTCACCAGTACATTCACGGATAAAGCCCGATTGTTTTATGAGCTAATACATATTTAATTAAATTACAATTAAAACAAAAGCTAAAAGACATAAAGGATTCATTGTGGACCACCCAAAAATTTCCAATAGTAAAATAATCTTTTAAAAAAACTAATAAAACTTGTTATTGGGTAATATAATTTTTGTTATGAGAGATTCATTATACATTACTAAATTTATTAGGAACAAATAATATGTATATATTTTTTTAACACCTTAAAATGATTTTAATGTCCTTAAAGAAAAAAAATAAAATTCAAATTGAGATTCATGAGTGTTTCGGTCTTTTTATGTTTTGTTAGCATAGTTTGATTACACTACTTTTAAATGTAAGAAATTAAAATTGATGTATAAGAACTTCTTTGTAATTTCATCATAGCTTTTTAGTTATAAATACGTGTAACTCCACCTTCCGTAACAACATTGATAAGTATTATGTCATCCTCTTAATAGTGGCTAGATTCGTGTACACAAAGGAGCATTTATTGGACTTCAATGAGTTTTTTTTTCCTTTTCCTTCTTGTTTTTTCTCTCCTCTTTTTGAAAATACATATACATAGAGGAGCAACTATTGGACTCCAATGAGTTTTTTCTTTTCTTTTCCTTGTTGTTTTTTTCTCTCCTCACCTTGAATATACATACATGAACATAGAGGAGCGTTTATTAGGCTCCATGTGAGTTTTTTCTTTTCTTTTCTTTTTATCTCATCACCTTGAATTTTATGCCAGCCTTTCAAAAATTAAATGTGTCCTCTAGATTTTATTCGTATTAATTTTGATTCTCATTCCTTTTGTTGTTATTTGTTTTGCCTTTAATGCTTTTTTATGTTAATTTTATCCCTAAACATTTTATTTCATTTAATTTTTGTATCGAATTTGGTCCTTATTCTTTTTATTGCTATTTTTTTTTATCATTTTCTTGAGTTTTCTTTCAATTTCATCCCTCAATATTTTATTTCATTTTTGTATCCAATTTGGTCTTCATTCTTTTGATTGCTTTTTTTTTTTATCATTTTCTTGATTTAGTTTTTTTTTCAATTCCTCCCGTAACATTTTATTTTATTTTATTTTTATCCGACTTTGTCATTATTCTTTTAATTTCTATTTATTTTATTTTTAATTTTTTATGATTAGAAATCTTGCATTATGATTTTTTCTTGTTTTTCTTCTATGAGATAATCTCAGTTTCATCATTTAGGTTAGCATGATTTAACTTTGATCTTTTTTTAGGTCTCTTTTTAAATTGATTTTCTTTTTTAATTTCATCATTCGACATAAGGTTATTGGGCCTTGAGCTTCATGATTTTTCTTGCTTTCCTTTCTTTAGGCTTATCATGATCTCATATCCTGAATCACGAATTAGTCGAATTAACCTATGTTGACTCAATTGTTTTTACTTGATTTTTTTTAGTTTTTCTTTTCATCATTTTTTTTATTGAGAGTTGAGCTCTATTGTTTTATTCTCTTTATTTTGTATTGATTTATCTCGATTTCAGGACCAAACCATGGATTTGGCATGTTGACTCCAGCCATATTTTTTTTCCTCTTTTAAAATCGGTTCATCATTCAACGTTTGATTTACTGTAATTAAGCTTCATTTTTTTTCTCTTTATAAGGTTATCCCATTCTCATTTAGTTTTTTTTTTTTTTTTTTTTTGCTATCAAATAAGATCATTGAGACCTTTTAGAATATTTTGAAGGAATCTTATCATAATATTGGCAAACATTTATTTTTTCAATTGGTCATTTGCGCTTTATTTAATCACATTATTAAATTAGCTGAAATTATTGAACGTATTCATGTCAGTAATTCTGGTCCTAGATTTTTCTTACTCCTTTAAAATTGTTATCATCGCCTTGACATTCTTTTTTTATGTTAGGAAAAATCTGACCAAGCTTGCAGGGTAGCGCAAGCCATCTATTTAGTAAACTCTTATGATGGGTTTACCTCTATAGTCTATTAAAACTATAATTACATTAAATAAAAATTTTAAAATAAAAAGGTTTAGTAAGAGGTGAGATATTTTGGATTCACAAAGTCTTAGTCCTTTCTTTCTTTGGTCATCAATTTTTTTAATCAGTTTTATCATTCAATGTTGTTTTGATCGGGGTTTGGAGTTGATAATTTGTTTTAAATTGCCTTCTATATGGTTATTATGTTCTTAAAAAAATATCTTAACATCGAATTGGTGCTTGATTTTACAAAAAGGAATTTGATGTTATTGTTCATAAGAGATTGAAAATGAGGGCACCAAGTTTAAAACAAAGAAAAAATGGTAGCCGGTTTATTTTAAAAAAAAAACCTATGGTGTCAATTTATGTCCTCTCTTTTTTAGGTCATAATTTTTTTTTATCATTCAATATTGTGTTGTTTGGGATTTGAGGTTGATAATTTATTTCTATTTACTTTTTATTATGGTCTTGAAAAAAAAATCCTACATTGGGTTAGTATTCGATTTTATGAAAAACAATCATGACATTGAGGGGATCAAAATTGAAACAAAGAAAAAATGGGGGCCTTTTTTTTTATATATAAAAAAGACATTATGGTGTTTATGCCTTTTTGGTAAATTTTCCAATAAGATATTTTAAAATTTTCCTTCTTTTAGTTTGGTGATTAAATGTTTTAATCCAAAAACTTCATTTTATTTACATTTCAGTTTTTGAGTTTGAGAGAAGAAAAGTTGTTGGAAAACAATATACGAGAGAATTCCACATCAATGATTATACTATATATCTTATTATTGATATGGCATCTAATATGGAAAATAATTTCCCTTTGCTGCTTTAACTCATTCTCTTTGACTTGAACACTCAATGCATAACTAACTCTAAATGACTCATCCTTGCTTCTTCATCACTAACATCTTTAAACAGTGACATCTTTTCATCATCATCATCATCATCACTTTTGTTTTCCACATCCCCATGATCATGCAAGATCATATCTCTTTTGTTTAGATACTAAAAAGTTATGTGTTAACAATGAAAATATTTAATATTATAATTATAAGGTGGTTGAGATTTAAATTTACCTTTAATATTGATGTAGACTTCTTTCTTGCTATTAGGTGTTTCAGATTTCTGTTTTGAGTAGCCTTATCATTCTGCTTTTAATTTGGTCTTCATAAAAAAAAAAACGAACTACAATTTTAACTTAACTTTGAATGCCCTTTTCTTTTTAGTTTTGTTCTACCTTTGTAGTCATATATATCATATCATCTAATTCTATATTGTTCTATAATTTCATAATATTTGCAATCTCTAGATTCAAACAATTCAAAAATCTTGTCATAATAGCAACCCTATCATCTTTTATATTTTCTCAAATTATAGCTACCTCTATCTCTTTAAGGTAATCATGTACTCTCTTAGAACCTTGAGGTTATTATTGTCTCATAACCCATGTCAAGGGTTGACGGATTAATCTAAGTTGATTTAATTATTTTTGTGTCTTTTTTTAATTGATTTTTTCAATTTCATCCTTCAAAATCAATTTGAATGAGAATTAAGTTTTATAATTTTTTTTATTTACTTTTAATGAGGTTTATCTTGGTCTCATGACCAAAGTTATTTTTTGTGTTTTTTTTTTATTTTTTTTTCAATTAGATCTTTCAATATTTTGATAATTGGAATTGGTTTTTATATTTTTTTTATTTGCTTCTTATGGGGTTATCATAATTTCACGACCTAGGTTGCGAGTTTGGTAGATTAACTTGAGTTAACTCGAGTTATTTTTTAGGTGATTTTTTATTTTTTTTTCCAATTTCATCCTTCAACATTGAGTTAATTGAAAATTAGGCTTCATGATATTTTTTTTATTTACTTTCTATAGGGATATTATGGTCATATGACCTGAGTTGCGAATTTAGAAGCTTAACCTAGGTTGACCTGGATCGATCTAATATGTTATCATCTCAAATTGTTTTTTTTAATATATCATTTTTATTTTTTTAATCAAACTATGTTTTTTTATCAGTAGTCTGAGTTGTTTTGAACTTTCTAAGTTAACCTGATCACATTAAATCAATTTTCAGTATAAATATTTGGATTAAAGGCGTGAGAATCATTTTTTAAAAAATATTTATTTGTTACACATGGAAACAAATTTTCCATAAATACACCGATACACTAAAAAATTCTTTTATAATAAAAAGAAGATACAAAATATTATTAATGTTTATTATATTTTATATAACAACAAGTCTTCTTTATAGAGTGGAAACAATATTTTGTATCAATATGATTATTAGAAAAAAAACAATAATGATGACTTTGCAATTATAATATTATTAGAAAAAAAAATAAACAGTTATGTGCTGTTAATTAAACAGTCAAATCTATAAACTAATTTCTTCCAATTGGAAATAAAACAAATTTAAAAAATATTGGTGTTTTTCCTTTTAAAATGGTGGTTACGAGGCCTTAATGAGGCGTTGAAAGTGAAAAGTTGTGAGAATTATGAGCACCGTACGTTGGTGGCTTTAAAATATAGTTTAATTAATTAGAGCTAATTAAAGTTATGATGGTTTTCTTTTTCTGCAATTATGAATTTGTTTTTTTAATTACGAGGTTTCTTTTACTCATCGTGTAATCTATCTCCTTCATCCTCGAAATGCATAAGATCTAGTCAATTATAGCTTAGTCTATGTTGCTGGATGAAACTAATTAATCAGTCCCTATTGGTAATTAAATAAAATAAATAATCACTTCATCGATCACCATTGACTTTTCTCAATTTAGTCATTTTTATTTTAAAAAAGCCTTATTTCCTAATTAAAATTTATTTTCTTCCGTACTTATAAATTGGATTGAAAATATAAGAATTAAATACATAATCTTTGAAATTGTGAGGATTTATCAATTAATTTGTTGAATAACAGAGACCGAGCTGTACTTAATGATCTCAGCATAAGTCAAGAATTGGTTAAATAATTTTGCATGTTCGACATACTCTGTTTGATTTCAGTATAATAATAATAATAATAATAATAATAATAATAATATGTTAAATTATGTATCGACAGACTTAGCTTTAATATAAATAATCCAAATACAATGAGAAATTCAGCAGCACATGTGACTCTGTGACTTGAATGACCGACAACATGCGATCTTTGTCATGTTGAAAATAAATTCATCAACCAACATCCAATGTAATTCACAATATCAATCAGTTGATAAATAATAATAAAAATAATAATAATTAATAAAAGAAAAGGTTGTTCTTTAATTATTTCAATTGGCATGTGGAATCATTAACATATAAAAAAAAGAGTAACCATGTATATTGTTGATGATTTTATTTTTTTTAATTTAGGACTCGGTGTGTGTTTGTTAGTATGGTGACGAATATTTTTATAAGTGTTTTTTAATTGAAATATATTAAAATTATTTTTTTTGTTTTTAATATTACTATATTAAAACTATATAAAAGTACTGAAAAATTATTAATTTAATATTCTTTTAGGTAAAAAACAATTTGAAATACTTTAAAAAGCAAAAACTACTGCAGCTTCAAACAACGATTTATAGAGAGTCTATTTGTCTTTGCGGCTATGCTGTATTTTTCAAAAACTTTGAATTTTTTTTTCTTCAAATTAATTTTTTTAGTGTTTTTGAATCGTTTTGATATGCTAATGTCAAAATAAATTTTTAAACAAAAAAATTATTTTGATACATTTCCAAGCAAAAAACACTTTAAAAAATAATTGCTACTATAATTTCAAACACTACCATAATTTCCCTTTTAAAAAATAAATTTTAAAAATCTTTTTCATTTGATTTACGGGTACGTTTATCCTTTACATTTAATTATTTTGTAGTTATCATGTGTCAATAGGTGCAATAGGGTAATTACATAAATAAAACAATTTTTTTTTAAAAAAAAAAAACTAGAGGCGAATGAACAATGTATGTGGAGTTAAGATGACGCATGTGGTGCCATTTAATGGCCAAAACCCTACTTTCAGGGCAGCAACAGAAGCGTCTCAACGTCCCCTCCATGTACAGGTGGCACATGTGGTATAATTATTTCTGGTTGGTGTGTGTGACCTTTTTTTTTTCCTTTTCCTTCTCCTTTCTTGATTTTCATGTTGGCCTTCTAAAAATTCAAATCAACTTCTAAAGGTTATTATTCTTAAGATTGTTTTCTTAATTTTGAATAATTTATGAAATTAGAGACTTTTTTTCAATATCATTTCTCATGAAGTTTTTCTTCTGTCAGGTTTGATTCTCATTCTTTTAATTCTTATTTGTTTTATTTGAGATGGTTTTTGAGATTATTTTTTTTTTCAATTCCATCATTCTTGATTTTCTTCCTATCAAATCTAATCCTTGTTTTTATTGCTATTTTTACAGATTGTAGATATGTGAGATTAAATCGGGTTTACAAGGTTCACCTGAGATTGCTTCCCCCCCCCCCCATTTTGTTAAGCTTATTTATTTTTGGTTTCATCCTCCATCATTTTGTTATTTTTTATTCACATTTTATGAGATTTTTTAGTCGTTTTGAAAATATCACGGGATACCTCAATTTTTTTATCTTTGTTAAATTTAGTATTTTTTCAAGGAATTTTTTTATTAAATTAGATTAATTGATTTAATTCACCTATACTTTTAATTAATCAGGTGTTTAGCTTATTAGTTTAGCCCAAGGTTTAGAATTTAACGGATTATGAGCTTGAAAGATTAACCCTGG
>Ga0307509_10003461_pt1 | contig 23929 bp, 31 predicted proteins | sample 10_EM_MG_FD_202245 | JGI IMG/M metagenome (GOLD analysis project Ga0307509, IMG submission 202245) | Populus trichocarpa ectomycorrhiza microbial communities from riparian zone in the Pacific Northwest, United States - 10_EM | ecosystem: Host-associated > Plants > Roots > Unclassified | place... | reverse complement strand
ACACACCCACAACCCCAAAAAAAAAAATAAGAAAAAAATTTAAAAAAATTCACCATTTAAAAAACCCTGCCCCCCCCCCCCCCCCCCGACCGCTGTCAGCGATAAAATAAAATCTACTCCTACAGCACAATACCGGTATCGTGTTCACTTTAAGGTCTTCCAAACCACCATTGACCACCACCGACACAACGTACCTGTAGTTTACGAGCACTCATGTGGGTACAGTACCGTAAAGTATGAATGGCAACTCTGCCCGCCAACCATTCCAAAACCGAAGCCAAACCCAAACTAAACGAAGGGGGGACCGTATCGCACTTGAATGATATGTACTTGTAAAGTCGGGTTCGGGAAGCCCCCCAGCATCATCATCACCACCAATACTCGAATCCAGGACAACGGTGCTGTATATAATGAGCCTTCTATATCGTGACCCCTCCTTGGTCCGTTCAATCTTCCCCCACTTTTGGTCCAAACTTCACATTGCAACAGCCATACCAGCAGCGTAGGCAACTACAAACTAAACTAAACTAAACTGCACTCGAACAGTTACCGTAGTCTAGATACACCCAAAGCAGCTGTAAAGAATAACCATCTACCTACTAACTTTTGTTTTTTAGCCAAGACAATTATTTATTTATTTATTCATTTTCTTCCATGCTATTATTGATGATATCATACAACTTCTTCACTCTCGTCCATCTACTCGAGTATCATACTCTATCCAACAACAATACGGTACGCTATCTGAAGAAAAGAAAAGAAAAAACCCCCTTCCCTTCTTCTTCTTCTATATACCAAGCCCAAGTACGATACCGTAGCGACTCACAACAACCCACAAAAAGTTACAATCTACAACTTTCCTCCTCGGAAATACCCCTACATATACCACAAACACAAAATATATAAACCCCCCCCCCACCTTCCTTCTTTCCTTCCTTCCTTCCTTCCTTCCTCCGCGCGTCATAATACATATCAGCAGCACAGAACAGACTCCCTCCATTATAATACCTCCCATCCTCCTAACAACACCAAATAGCACAGCACAATCCAGTGCAGATCCACCTACCGGTACGAGTACTCCCTCACTTACAACTAACCCCCAAGATAAATAGATGATGATATCGAACCCTCCCTCTCTCCCCCCAACAGCGCTAGCACCTCTTCTCTATCCTCCACTCCTCACTCACTCACTCACTCACTCACCCTTCCCTCTCCATCATCATCACATCTTCATCACCATCTCCATCACTCACACCTCACACCGTTTACACTCAACATGCATGCGTTGCACGCGCCCACGCGCGCGTGCGTTGCCTGCGTGGGGGGGAGGGAACGGTACGGTAACGATATGTGATATGATATCCGAATATCTAATCTATCAAAGTCGTCAAAATCAAGCAAGCAAGCGAACGAACGAACGATTACTTTTTTTTCTTTCTTTTCTTCCCTTTGGCGGGTGGGTGGGAGGGAGGGAGGCGGGGATCATGATGATGGTGATGATAAAAAGGATATCACCTCCGTGCTCATCCATACATCCATCCATCTTTCGGAAACACAAAAAAGAAAGATATAAAAAAAAGGAATGTTCGTCGAAAACTCTCCGGATCTTGATTATAGTTTTTTTTTTGTTGTTGTAATGCTACAACTTCATGCTTGGGAATTAGTTGATTGGATTGATTGATTGATTATTCTAGATAGATAAACCCATCTTGTAGTATTATAATACTACTTATACTATCGTAATCTGCCATGTCGTATAATTCTTTTAATCCCTTCTTCGTCTTCTTCCTCTTCCTCCCCTTCTTGGTATCATGCTTCCTTATCTTGGTTTGCGTTCTTCCCCATCATCGCATGCGCACATCGGGGACTTACAGTTGCTGCGCGATAACCCACGCAGCTCGATGATACGATAACGTACCGGTATCGAAGCGCACTTTTTTTCTTTTCTTCTTCTTTTCTACATATTTGCCTGCATGCATGCACGCTCCGACAGTGCAAAGGGCCCACCCCACATGTCAAAAGTGAACGCCAGAGTGCGAGATGATATGATATGATACCGTAGTGTATCTTACGCCGATACAAACACAGGGAATAAATAAAAGAACAGCCCAACCCGGTCCAGCGCCCCCTCCCCCACTCCCCTGCCAACTATCGTGCCAATGCTTCATAACCCAACCCAGTAGCCACAGACAAAACGAGATATAACCTACAGGGCCGCTATGGCTTTTTATATATATATATAAAAATACAAGAAAAACGAATGGGCCCGTAATTTAATGTACACAGATGAATAGATCAGATACTGTCCAGGGGAAATGAAAAAAATTGAAAAGATTGAAAGAAAAATAAAAAATAAACAATCCAGAAGAGGGGAAACAAGATGGAACCGGAAACGCAATGGAATGCACCTAATTGGACAAAAGACGAGAGAGAAAGAGAGGTCGATAGGAAAGCTAGACAGCGCAAATCATCAAGAAGAAAAGAAAAATATATATAGAAATTTCTTTTCCATCCGAACGTCTGATATGATACCTTCCGAACTCCGATTCCCCTCCCCCGCTTCGACCACTAACGGCCTCATTGTCTGACTCCTTCTGGGGTATCAGGAGATTCAACCTCCGAGTCAGCTCGGCCCTCTACAAAAACCCTCTCCACCACTGACTTCTCAAAGAGGTCAAGTATATATCGCCGAACGTGCTGCCGATATCGGAACGACTCAATAAGCGTCATCACTCGCCGGAAGAGATCTGGGGATTGGAATTGCGTCACGTGACTAGCTTTGAGCCTATTATCACTTGCATTAGCTACCCTCTCCTTTGCCTTTGTATGTATCACTGGTCACAAAAAAACCCTGTCAGGATCCCTACCGATTCAATTCTTTGGTGGAACCGCTCTCGAGGATATGGTTGTTTAGGTTCGCGATTGCCGTCAGTATCTTCGCATCGACCGGGTCATCGCCGATCACCGAAGAAAGTGGTGATGGTCTATTTACCTGGTTCGTTTCGTCTCCTGTATGGTACCAAGGTGCCACCTGTACGTAAAATGAAATAAAAACGAAAGAAGTTAGTTATCTTATATCATCACTCACTCACTCCCGTGTGTATGCAGCGATACCACGGCAGTAGCTCGCTAAGGCTTTCTGCAAAAACGGAACTTACGGAAAGAAGATGTCCGAGCTTCAAAGGGATACAGAGCCCTAGCGATTCTCCCATAGTGGACGTTGTGCCATCCCATCCGTATTCAAGGAGGATCTCCAGACCCTGCATAGTCCTAGATATCAAGCCAAGGACGAAAAACGCTGTGCCTTTCAGCGTTAGTACCTGGGATTCCTCCGCGATCTTGACAATAGACTCCACTATGTCGGCTTCTTCCAAGAAAGGTGCCCCGAAAGGCATTGAGCCAATATTCCCAACGGCCCAGAGGCACCCCTTGACTTTAGTAACGATCTCTGCGTCTTCCTCCTCTTGACCGTGTTCCCGGATATACCACGAAAAATCGTTAAAGTGGCCCTTTTCCCTCAGCAAAACGCATCCTTCACTTGTCCTTGCCAATTCACGATAGAAGTGTGGTGGCACTATCCCCATCATGTCTCGGTCAATTGTGTTGATGTCGCCTGGCCGTTTCTTCACTGGCTCCTCATCAGCAAACGCCCTGGCCAGGGATGCCTCGACCGTCAGGACATATGAATCATTTCTGCCCTGTGGAAATGTCAGCACTTGCATGGGCTAAAACCCGGTTCTTAGTGCTCTCACGTGAAACCAATCGTCCATTTCCCGATTAATATAATCAAGCTCATTAAGGTAATGGTATCCAACAGACGTTGATAGGAATCGTAACAGCAGCGGGGCACCGATCTCGCCAAGGTGGTCCAGTGCAGGCCGACACTTCACCACATACTCTAGACTATGTGTGATGTTGCAGGCTTCCTCGAGAATTTTCACCGCTGTTTCACAGACCTCGACATCGGGATCATAGAGTTGGGTAATGAGGAGCCGTATGGCCCATTCCGCGGTCTCGTTTGTCTTGGGGTCTATAGGGGTCTGTGAAGACTGCGCGGTTGAGATAAGGCCGCGAAGGTGGCTAGTAGCAAACAATCGGACACTCTATGACTTTTTAGCAAGATCTCACTAAAAAGCACAGGTAGGGTGGAACTCACCTTGAGTCCCATTGTCAATGCTTTGGACAAAATGATGCGGGGATGCCCCTCCCTATCGTGTTTATGAGATCGCAATTCACAAACGAACCACTGCTAAGATCTGAGCCTTGAGTAGACTTACAGAGTAAAGTCCATGTTGGACACGAATAGCTCCAGAAGGTCTGGCCTGTCAGGGGAATCGCTAATATGATAAAACATATTGAACATGCGCCAACGCTCCATCATTCTGCACACAGGTCAGAAATTTGAACTCCAACAAGCCCAATTTTGAATACATACGCAAGGCCTTTTGGATCACTACTTAGCACCCCCAACATGGCAAAGTATCCACAACTGAGAGTACCAATCAGTCTAGAAGTAGAAAATAGAGGCTCGGGCGATGTTATTCCGCTCATCTATCGAAAACGTTAACTTACGTCCAAGGCCCATTCTAGTAGACGAAAACTCACTCTATCTAGCTGAGCCAGACATTCAGCAATTTGTCGAAGTATTTTGTTCTCACTCAGATATCGAACACCCTCGGGAGTTTGGAGGAGGGTATGAAATAAAGCACATCCTATCCTGACATATCTCTGGTTGGGCTTGGTGTTCTTGACGTCAGAAAATTTGTACTTAAAGGGCCGATAAAAGGACATCAATCTCTTCATAAATTTTGTCCCCTTTATTGCTTCATCAAGTCTCTTTGGATTAAGCAATGGCCCCTGAATCATCTCATTGAGAGCATCCCAATTCCACTTTGTATGGCTTTTTGCGTTCAAAACCCCACTATCCACTATCAGACCAGAAAAGTGGCGATCATCAATCGCCATATATATCTTCAGCTTTGCTTGGTCAACATGTCTTGGCCCTCTTTTTTCATCATCAACAGACACCCGTTGTGGTGCTTGTGTAGCGGCTAGAGATCGGTGCAATGTCCGGTTGAGGCTATCTATCTGGTATACTGCAGCCGATGCAGCAAACCTCGCTGGAACACCGAATTTTGCTGCTGATATGAAGAGCTCCGGGAGGAGCTGTAAACGGGCGCTATAAGTGCTTGGTAGCAGACGGCTTGCGAGCTTGAGAATCTCTCCAAGCAAAAGTGTCGTTTTTCGTACAATAGCTGGGTCACTGTTATCCTCTACCAATGCCATCAAAGACTATGCGAACAGTTAGAAAAGGTTGTCATGGCAGAAAGACTTTGGCATACCCTCAATAAGTCAGCCTCAAAGAATACAGCTAGAAGCAAAGCCGTGAAATGTTCCACCAGATTTCCTTGGTATGCATCATCTGCTCTTGGCGGCTTTGGAGCATCGGATTCAGACTTGAGGTTGGTTACTCTCCCATAAGCTTTTTTTTAAGAATATATATATATCAGCAAGCGTGCAACAAGTGCGGCAGTTTGATGGACACAGAATGTACATACTGGTAAGTCTACGTCCAGCAAGAAAGCTAGATGACCAAGAAGGAGGCTTTATCCGAAATATATCGAAGAATAGTTCCAATATGGTATCCTAAAACTTGCTATTAAGCTAAGGGGGAAAGGGCCAACGGAACTCTGTCTCGCTTACCCGAACGCTTGAAGATGGTATAGATAAAGCCGAGACTAAAGACTTTGGAGCTCGAAGATCATACATGGATAATGCCAAAAGACCTGCCGCGGTAATTAGAAAGAAAAATCTTGTATAATTATGGCCCTCAAGAGATTGTTACCTGGCCACGATTTCAGCATGCAGCTAATTACTTTTGCGCTGGATCTCAGTCTTTCCTCTGGTGCAGGAGATTTTTCCGAGTATGAGTCTGTGAAAACAGAGAATACGATCTAGCCATAGCCAGTCAGCAAAACCAGCAGCCTAATCGAGGCAAGAAAAAATGTCACCTCTAAGTCACTGCCAGGTCGAATATATTTTCTGGTCGCTGGTAAATCTAATAAGTATAGAAATGCCAAAGAAATGGTATCAGATAATTCGTAAGGTCCTTCAGACAGGATTTGGGTCAGAACTCTGACGCCTCCTGCTGATACAACGAGTGATGGATTGAGGATCACTAAACCGTCAGCGCGGAAGAAAAAGAAAAAAAGAGTAAAGTGGAGCAAAATTAAACAGACAAAGGCTCTACTGACAGATCTCTGCTAAGGTCTCCATAGAGACACCTCGTAACCTGTCATCAACCTGCTCCGCGCACGCAACAATCGCCCTAACGACCCCTCGCGATATCTCTTGTACACCACCGGGAACCTCAATAAACGCACGTACAAATTTTAGCGCCTGTTCACGTTCGACATTGGCCCTAGAATCCTTGACCAAAGAACTGTTAAAATTAGTTTAGAACACAAACAATAAAGATGGACCGCAAGCTGATCTTACATAATGGTAATCTCGTCAGTATATAAGGCTCTGATTGTCCTTAGAGACTGTAGGTCGGTCATTGCATATCTCGCAATTCGATACCCAGCCGCCACAACCTCCTTATTTTCATTGAGAAGCATGTTTTGTGCCCGGTTCCCAAACGTATTCCAAGCCAATTCATACTTCAGGTTAGGATATCGTTTAAACAATGCCACCAAGCTATTGGCCTTCTCAACATAATACTCTGGTCGCCTATCCACCTCCTCTAAATCCCTTAATAGCTCAGTAAGTAATAGTGTTGGTGATTCGCTTCCAGGGTCCCATTCTGTGGCACCAGAGATAGCAAGTCCATTATTGGCAGATTCCGGTCTTATCGGCTCCCCTTTGAACTTGTTTGCTGCTCTTGTTACTCCTGGAACTTCTCTTGGCTTTGTGATGGCTTCGATACGGTTCATGAGCTGTGATATTTCTTGGTTCCTCGCATTGTACTCTTTCTCAGCTTGATTTCTCGCTTGCTTCGCTTCCTTCGGTTTCTTCGTATCTAGCACCTGTAAAAGATTCTCGGCTCCCTCCTTATATTTGATCGCTTTGTTTAGTTGATCAGTGAGCTCTTCCACTAGCCTTTCGGAAGACATTGGACTTGGAGGGTCTGAGATTTCCTCGACAAAAGCGTTCGGTGTCATGGCCACAATATTATTCGTACTTCGTAAACTTGTGCTAAAGCTCCCGGGGCCGTTCAGAGTAGAATTTCCGATGGTAGTGCCACTGTTCCCCCCAAAGCTTGAACCTGCACGATTGCCATTGGGCTGGCGTGGATGTAGTAAGCCATCTCGATCTCCTCCACTCGCTCCACGAGCCCTTGGCCCCGGCGACGAGGCACCTGACACAGACTTTGGGGAAGTTGTCAAGGCGTTGGACATGGCGTGAACTCCCACAAGCCGGACCTATTCGGAACGATAGTCGGGTCGGGAGTTGAGCATGAGATGTTTGTTTCTCCGCTGTTTGGAATGCAAGATAAAGATGATGTAGTGGCGAGATTTTTGGAGCTAGGTGAGCGACCTGAGAAACGGTAGTAAATTCCAATGAGGCTTCCTGTGGCTGGTAAATTTATGCAGGAAGAGCATAGGCTCGCAACCAAGAAACCTGGTAACAGCAAAGCCCGAAGCGAGGAGGCGGGGTTGATTGTTGGTGGGCAAGTTCTGATGGGGGGCTATCGCGGGGATTTGGATGTGGAGTGTTGAGTTGAGGGCTGTCTCGGCGCGCAATCAACGACGGTCGTCAGGGATCCCGCTGGTTGCTTGTCTCACTCACTCACTCACTCGTAATCACCAGTCGCACAAGGGGCTACCATTCCATTCACCCATTATCACCCGATATCCATATCCATCACTTCTGGCCCATTCTTCAATAATATTATAATACGCAACTTATTGTTGTTATATTGTTTGCCTCTTAGGCGCGTATAAACGTTTACGCCGCAATAAATATGCACCGTTATCGACAATATCGGGATATCACTTTTGCCAGTAACGGCGGGATTCTGGCAGATCAAAAGATTGGCGGATATTATCCAACATTCTCACCCACATACCGGTACAGTACACATACCAACAGATAGATGCCCACACACATCAACTTAGACATCCCTATATCAAAAACTGGACCCGCACAGTATTTTGTGAGTTTCTATGGGGGCAGTTACCAGCAGAAATGAATTCCTTTTATTATCGATGGATGGTGAACCCCGCGTTTTGTGTCTACACGGTGGGGGGAGGGGGTGCCAAGGTGGTGCGTACCAACACCATACCAGTGTCAATGAGGCTCTTCCTAGTTGTCCCCCCTTAAGATGTGCTTACCCATATTATGCCCGAAGAATACATACAATCCGGAGGGCTCACACGACCTAGATCCTAGATGCATATTTTCTGAAGGTTTTAGGGAGCGGTTGATGTCGGCTGCTCCCGGTGTGGCATCAAGATTAGCAATGCCCCACAGCATGTTATATTAATAAATATCTAGGCTGATCTTGGATTGCGCCGCACAGTGCGAGCATAAGTAGACGCATACCCTGCTTAAAAAGCCACGAGATCGCGTCTCCCCGAGAGCAAGGCCATCTCCCGATGAGAAAGAGAGTACCGTGGAATACCGATATATATGAAATGACTGGATATGGAAGCTCCATGCCCGACAAATCTTTCGGAAGGACGTTCTCGCAAGGTGGGAACAGACGGGAAAGATATCTCAAAAGAGGCCGGCACCCGCAATCCTGGTTAAGGGGAGCGGGGATTTCTAGCGTCTTAGAAAGGGCGGCGATCGCCGTGCGGCTACCTCCGCACTTCAGAAGGGCAATGTCCGGAATCCGGATGTCGAACTATTGCCGTACCGCATGATACCACCTTTTCCAGGCTCTCTATTTCCACCAACAAGGCTCGAGCCCAGCGTGCCACTCCGCCGAAGCTCACTCCTCCCCCCTTCGAAACATTCCGGGCTTATTACCGGCACATTCACAACGGCTAATGGTTAGAGGCAGAGTAAATCATTGCGGGATAGTCAAAATTACTGAAATATTACGGCACCTCTCACCCCTTTCCCATTAGCCTCGCTGATCCTAGGTTCTATTTCTTTACCATCGGAAACACCGAAGATAACTCAGATAAGGTATAAAGCACCTTGGTGTCCCCCCTCGGCTTAGCCCTTCATTGTCAATCAGCAACCTCTGTCTACCCGCTCAATACAATTGTTGTCCTTATCCTTTGCTTTCAACCCTAGCTCTCCACTTTGTAAAGGCAAAAATCGTATCATAAACATGTCTGAATTGTCGGCAGCTCGTTATGGAAAGGTATATAGAACGAATCGCCCTTTGTGCTAAATTAGCTAAACATGGAAACAGGATAACATTCGTCTCTACAAAGTTCACCGCGATGAAGCTACAAAAACCCATACTGTCACTGAAATGACCGTGTGTGTGCTTCTGGAGGGAGACATCCAGTCCTCGTAAGCCTCCCAGCTCCGAGGAAACTCCGCGTTTGCTTACAAAGCTTCTAGGTACACAGAGGCAGACAATAGCGTCGTCGTAGCTACAGATTCTATGAAAAACACTGTGTACTGTGAGTTCCCTGTTCTGAGCTTACTCTTGAGCTTCGGTTGGCTAACCATCAGGTTCCCAGTGCTCGCCAAGCAGAATCCAGTGACTCCGCCAGAGCTCTTTGGCTCGATTCTAGCCTCTCACTTTCCGGAAAAATATCCCCATATTCATGCTGCCCATGTAAAGATTATCACGCACCGATGGACACGTATGACAATCGATGGCAAGCCGCACCCACACTCATTCCTTCGGGACGGCGCAGAGACTCGCAACACTGAAGTTGTATGCAAGCGAGGGGCAGGTATTATCGTGAGGTCAGGGATTCAGGGGTTGCTGGTTCTCAAAAGTACTGGTTCGGCCTTCCATAGCTTCGTTCGGGATGAATACACCTCTTTGGGCGAAACCTGGGATCGCATTTTGAGCACCGAGGTTGACGCCAATTGGGGGTGGCGCCTATTTAAGACATTACATGACGTAAAGAGAAACACTCGTCTCTTCGACGAGGCTTGGGAATCTGCACGAAATATCACTCTTAAAACATTTGCGAATGATAACAGCGCGAGCGTCCAGGCCACCATGTATAAAATGGCCAACGAGATACTTGCTGCCGTTCCAGATGTGAACAGCGTTGATTATTCCCTGCCGAACAAGCATTACATTGAGATTGGTAAGTTATTTTCCGAGGTATCTAGTTTATCGTCAGTTGTGGATCGTCGAACTTACTCGATGTATTAGATATGGAATGGCATAAAGGACTTAAGAACACCGGTAAGGATGCCGAGGTATATGCGCCTCAATCCAGTCCCAGTGGTTTGATCAAATGCACAGTCTCTAGAACCAGGACCTCAAAGCTCTAGATTTATATGGCAGCTACTACTTCATGATTGATAAACCGACCCCCCTCCTATTTATGTATTTCAATTTTCATCCTTTCACTTCAAATTTGCACACCTGAACGGCGTACCAAAGTTCTGGAGGCACCCCACTCCGTTTACCTTGCCCTTCTCTTCGTGTTTCTTTTAATGTAGATTAGGTGTTTGGCTTGTGGATGACTGAATTTAAATCTAAATTTGTATATGGACGACTTCACGAAATTTTATGATACTAAAATTTTGGATTTCGACTGTCCCATGTTGATGGCGTCCTGTACTGGCGTTTTTGATAGGTATCCTGCTGCGGGTCGGGGCTTCACATAATGTTTACCATCCAGCCTGACCAAGTTTTCCTTGTATGGATGACCGAATCCCTCGAAAGCTATCCGGGCAGACAATTAGTCATGACAAGCAACATTACCATAGTGCCCCGGAATCAAACCTCTTAGTCTTGCGAGCCGAACTTCCCTTAGCCGGTTCTTCGGAAGCATGCCCGAGACAGCCCTACGCAGTACCTCCGCACCTCCGAATTTCCTGATCATCCTGTCCATTGTGATTTCCTGGAGATGGCCGGGCCTTGTTGAATGCGAGTAGTATTTCTTCTTCATCCGCTTGCCACCGGTGATCTTAAGATAGGCGCACCCAACTGCTACCACGTAGTCCCCACAATCCGCTACATTAAAAACCCTTAAGTGTCAGGCCTCGTACCAACCGTGACAAGCCAAGGGGGGACAGAACGCGGAGACTGACTACTTGGATCATAGGTTGGCTTATGCTTCCCCATGAGTGTTGTGGCGATTGATGTCGCAATACGACCGAAGGATCGCTGGTCATGGCCCATATCGACGAGGTGCCATGACCGACTGTAGGCCAGGGAAGTCTGTTGGGGGTGAAGAAAACCATCCCAGTTAGTTCGCTAATCTCAGAAGATATAAAACGGGGGTTTATCGTACCCTTCCGATGTTGGTAGACATTGTTGCCTCGGGGGGTGGTCTAGATGGGCTGCTTTGGTTGGAGGGATGAGATGGTGGTCTGGATTTGGGTTTTTCTCTTCTTTCGAAAATCGGATTTTGAACCCGACCTGGACTAGCGAGACGTCTTTTTTCCCGGATTATTAAGCATCGAAGCTTCGGGTGCCTCGTCTGGTCAAGCAAACCCCCCACCTCTCATATGATACTTCGTCGCAATACGAATAAGAAGCCCACTACCCACGATAGTTTTTTTCTGTTTGAGCTTGTTTTGCGGGAACAGGATACCTTAGCTTTGAAAAATTATTCTATCGTGTCATTACTCAAATATACTAGCACATTATGATTGCTCCCTTCCAGGTTCGAAGCACCCCCTCTGTATGACGGGCGGCTACGCGGGTATTGGTGGCGACGGCGACTGACTGGCTAAACGGCACTCGCTGTCCATAACCTTCCAGACTCTATTCGCCGTTCCACTGGAATGCGACTCTTGTGTACAAGATGTTTCGAGCTCTTTGAAAAAATTGCCCGGTACGCAAGGAATAACCTTACTCCGCCTCCATTTCCTACTAACCCATAAGAAAAGGCATTTTAAGCGTAGATGCTGATCTCCAAAAACAGCTCGTCACTGTAGAGGGGACAGGTATAGTCCAACTTCCTTCCTCCCTCTTTTCTTTTGTTCTACAGATACCTAGAAGGGGGAGGAGCATAGGTTTATATTTACATATTCGTTCCACAAAACCGGGGAATGTGTGATGCTGACAGACAGGAAGCGGCTCCTTCGGCGATTGTTTCAGTGATTCGGGATACAGGCCGTGATGCGATTCTTCGGGGCAGTGGGAAACCAAACAGTACTTGTTCCTCCCCACGTAGGAAGAATTTAGAGTGTGGCTGGTTAACACAGGGTTGGGTTGTGAAACAGGTGCCGCAGTTGCGATTCTGGAAACCCATGCAAATGACATATCAAACCCTGTCCGTGGTCTGGTGAGGATGGTACAAGTGTCACCGAAGCTTACCATACTCGACCTTACCCTACAAGGTCTCTCACCCGGCAGGTATCATGCTACTATACGTGCCTCTGGGGATATCTCAAGGGGAGCAGCTTCCACCGGTGACGTTTGGAGAAGGCAGGAATCTGGAAAGGAAGAAGAGGCCGATGTGCCCCCCAGAGGAGAATTCGGACCAATCGATGTTGGAAAGTCCGGCGCTGCTAGCGTACTTCTGGACAAGCCTATCGAGGTCTGGGAAATCATTGGCCGTAGCTTCGTGGTTTCAAAAGAGCGGGACGGAAGTTTTAAGCCGAATGGTCCTGACACCGTTGTTGGTGTTATCGCGAGAAGTGCTGGTGTCTGGGAAAACGAGAAGACGGTATGTTGGATAAGTTTTCTTGCATATCTTGCAGATCTTCCCCTCCTTCCCTATCCCCCTTACGGCTTAAGGCGTCTGACGCCCACTGTATCCGCTTGTTTCCGAAACAAAACTTTACCAGAGATACCCGATGTTTCTAATGCGCTTTTGGATTTTAGGTTTGTTCATGTTCAGGCAAAACCATATGGGATGAGAGGAAGGAAAACATCGGGCGAGGGATGATCTGACGCAGCATGATATAACGTGACACGGCTCGATGAAGTCCGATAAATGGCGAAGGGGTTTTCTTGCATTTGTGCTAGTAATGCGAAAAACGACAGGTGTTAGAAAATGGTGTCCCGAAAGCCTGGGCAACCATGACAGTACAAACATGTCAATGGGCAGAGGACAAACTATTATTTCCATGTGAGGGAAGAATCAGGATCAACCCACGGTAGCCCAGGCAGCAACAGAGCTGTTCGTACATCGTGCAAGAGTGTCAAAGCCCCTATTGCGGACTCTCTTAATAATAACAAATACCTCGGTAGCAGGAATTTCCTTTTCTATATGATAACGAGAATTTTCCCCCACCAATGATTTCCCGTATAGACATTTCCTATATCGAGAGTCTTCCGTAACATCTATGAATCCCATCAACACCATCCCACATAATTACCCCACACTCCCTCCCTCCCTCCCTCCCTCACTCATGGAGTTCACCTGAACTTGCCTGCCAATATTTAATCTGTGATGGGCCTCGAGCGAAGAGTGGATCGGAGGCAGGTTTCAAGATGATCGCGGGTTAGGACTCTGGTTTGCTGTACACTAACAGCAGAGTCCAGGTCTTCTCAATATAGCCACGGATTGGAGATACTGGCAATGCATCGGCAGTCGCCGTCCTTGCAGATACTGGAGGATGAGGAGTGCTCTGGGGTAGGTGGACTACCTGTAGATTGGTGGATGGTTTAGGTTAAGGGTAGATCAGGAGTAAATTATGTGGATGGATGGAATTCACCAAACAGCAACCTACGTATCTCCGCTGTGTATGAGTACTTAAATACTAGTATCGCACCGGTTTATCGATATGATACAGCCTTACCAGCTTGTACCATGCTCCTAGCCATGTGTACTAATGGTCCACAGTTCGGCACCCGTGAGATCCAAAACAAAGCCTATGAATGCTTCCTCCAATACCAGCATGCCCTTAGCTTCTTTTGACCTTTCTCCCACAAAGTCCGTAACCAGCCGCCGCGTTAGAAGAGCAAGAAAAAGAAAAGAAAAGCCCACTGCAACAAGCGCCATACAGTATCTGGGTAGGGGATGATTTTTTCAAAACCCGGGAACCTGCATGACAGCCGCAAACTTCCCGCTTTAAACACCACTCATCACCAACAATCCCGTTGGCTGGCAAGAGATGGAGCGTTTGCGATAGATGCACCAAGAGTTGGAAATTGTAACCTCAGTGGAGCCCGCCTTTTTCCTTTCTTTTTTTCTTTCGCTTTTCTTTTTCACTTTTTCCTTTCCTTTCTTCATGAATGAATATCAAACCATTCATGAGACGAATATGACTTCAGTAGCCTGGAAGACCCAAAGTCTTCAGCATGGCACACACGTCACGTGGCGGTGCACGCGTGTGGAGACAAAGGGGGGGAGGATTGGGTCGGGTTGGGTTGGTGGTCTGGAGAGAGTTAAGGAATCTGTCATATTACATACCGTACCTAGATATTGGAACGCATAAATTTATGATTAACCTCGCAGAACTGTCATGGGGTGGGATGCAGTGAGTGATGGGAGGGCTTGGTATGCCCTTACAATTACAGGCGAGAGATGCCTGGTTTATCGGTCGGTGCTCATGCCTTAGGAGGCGACAGAGAGGAATACGGTACCGAGCCACCATAGGAACATGCAGTATTTGCAGTAGTACTGTAGATGTGACGGGTGTTTTGGAGTAGAATCGTCTTGAAGGAGATGAGATGGAGTGTGGGGAGGGTGTGTTCAGACGGCTACCGCTAGATGACGGTTTCAATATTTTCCTAGACTTGGCAGGTTCACAAACAATCACTGGGAGAGGTACCTGTACCGGCGCTGTGCTAGTATCATACTGTACTCGTAAAGGCTTGCCGGCCCCGGCATTGTTTCGAATTTCGAACACAAACTTTATGCGCAGCAACGGGCAGGTCACTTGCGAGTTACAGCATGGTACTTGCAGTAGGGGATGGATGGAAGGGGGGTTCTCGGTGTTTAATCTTTCATAACTTCGTATATCTTTTTGTTTCTCTCCCTTTCCCCTCTGTTGTAACCTGGACCATGACAAAAAGGATGAGTTGTCCCAATTAACATGTGGAGAAATTTTAAAAATTTAATAATCATAATACCACGTCAGTCGGCTGGCAAAGGGGAAAGTGGAGTCCCGTACCCGAATAGCACTTCTGTTAATATTACGGGTTAATGAGTTAGCTATTCAGCCATTGGTCAATTAGGGGGCTGGCATGGGTCAAGAGAGGAAAAGGTGTAAACCCTTAAGGTTCGGGAGCTCGTTGGAGGCCCCTGTCTGTTGGTTCGTCTCCTTAGATGGGCAAGGGTGAAACCTGTCGATTCACAGATTCTCACCTTCTCCACTTGATGTGCCCAACCAAACTTCAATGCCAACCAGTGGGCCAGCTGTGCTGCCACAATGGATCCCCCTGAGTTACAGTAATGCGAAGGGTCGGAGACTTTTCTCTTTTCCATTTCCCGATTGGAATTATTTGCTCCGGAAAGGCGCCAACGTGCATCTTGGTGATGATCTGAGTGTGGGTTGAGTCCTACAATCCTCATTTTGGCCTTTAAGGGGCGGAACAATTCCCACGATTCCCATTGCACTTTAAGGAACCGACACACAGATCAGTTACTCCCTCTGTCTGCTCTTCTCTTAAATCCTCTGGATTGTTCCACCTCCCATCCAACCAAATGATGGATCGGCCATGACAGAGGGACGGGGGCAAGTTCTTTATTATCACTGCTGTGTTATTGTCATTATTCTCCTCTTTTCCACCTTATCCCGCTAGCAACCTAGCTAATACTGGTATGTGCATGAGCGGATTCTTTCTTATTATTCATTACTTGTACGTGTATTATCGGTCCTTTCGCGCTGCAGGCAAACAAACCGCACGGGCTTTATCCTGTTTCTTTTTAATTAGGTTCCTATTACAAGGCTTTTTGGTTCTTGTTCGCACTTGGCCTTGTCACGCCGGTGCATTTGTATATTCCTTGAAGCTGTGCTCATTTCATTCCTTTAGGTGATTAGAATCTATGAAGGTGCAATATGTATGTGCCTCAAGCCCTCTTAAGAGAAAGTATCATGGGGAGTACGGCTTGCTTTCTTGTCTTTTTATCTTACTTCCTGAGGAGGTGGCCTTGAAGGCTTGTTTACCTTGGGCTAGAATTCCGCTATGCATTGTATGCATCCTAGCACTCGTAGAAGCTAAAAAGAAGTACCGTACCTGAAAACAGGCTTGTGAATTTGTGTGGACGCTCAGGTATGCACGGATTTTTTGCCATATATTTTGCGAATTCCTATTTTCGGGTACTTTTCGCCTGCCACAAGTATGGGGTGTCTCTCTGTACTATATTTTTGTGCTGTCTCTCAAGCCGTTTGCATCTAATAATGCATCACAGCTTCAAGGTTTGCCGACTTGGAGAGGTAGAAATAGCGAGGGAAAAAAAAGATTGTGAGTAAGTAGGAGTAAAATAGTAGCTGCCCTCAAGCGCCAGCCATTCCTTATTTCCTTTATTTTTCCCTTTTCTGTCTCCCTATTAATCCAGCAGGTTCCCTCCTTTCTTTGCCTCCTCGTTTTGCTCCTGCTCTCTTCACCCATTGCTTTGCCTTGCCCTGCACATCTCAACCCAAACCACCTCATCACTCCCTACTGTCCCCCCCCCCCCCTAACGCCCATCTTCACACAAACTTCCATTATACCCGAATATTATAGATACAGGCTTCAGCAGAATATCTCATACTGTCTACTACCCCCTCGAACGCCACACCCCTCCCCTCCCCTTCCCATTCATCAAACTCCTTGCTCAACCCAGGGATACACGCACACACCCCCACATCCACCTTCCCCTCGACGTTCTCCCACAGCTACCTCTCATATCAAGGCTCTGCCCTGTAAGCGCCTCCATTCCATTGCCCGTTGCTCACCAGATCTATCACATTCAAATTGAGCAACGGTCCCTCTGGCTTACATCTCGCGTTGACCCCCCCCCTTCTGTTGAATTCTTTGTGTTTTGGTCTGGCCAATTCCTTCGCTGTTCCCTTTTATCCTTCCATCCCTCTCTCTATTCTTATTTTCACTCGTTCTTTAATCCGGGTTTACAGAATACTGGGCCCTTAATCTTACCCGTTTCCCCCTCTTCCGTTGCTTTAAACATCTTTGTTTCACCGGTACCTTTTTCGTTCCTCGGCCGAAAGCGTTTTACCATTTTTTTCTCTCGAAAGGCTTCAACCCGTGCACCATTACAGTGGGTTTTCCTTCTTTTGTTTGTTACCCCTATTTTCTTGAGGGAACGAAACCGAGCGGAACGCTTGGAGGAGGAGATCGGAGAAAGGGGAGGGAATAGCCCGTTTTATCCACTCGACACACACTTCTCAGAGAGCCCTGGTGGTGCTGTTTCTCCAATAAAAAATTATCTGGTTCGCACCTTGAGCAGGTCCAATTACTTTCTTGCGAATTAACTTAGCTACCAATCGCCAGCTGGCCTGCGACAGTTTTTCTTCGTGTTCACCAGCCCCTCTCTTGGCTCCTGAAGGCTCCCCTCATCATCCGAGAGGACCTTCATAACCAGCGAACGGACAACTACTTGCTACTGTCTGTGGCTACTAACACGAAATGTCACTCAAACAGGTATGTTCACGGAGTGGGGTGTGTGGAGGACTGAGGAATTTTTTCGGTGAGAAAGGTCCCTTTTTGCTAATTTTCGGGGGGGGCGACAATAGGAAATTGAGAGTTGGGTCGAGGCCTTGAACTACTATGACCAGCAGAACTATGAGAAGGCCTTGGAGATATTCGAGACCAATGCCGACACTTCCAAAATTTACTTCAACATTGGGATGATCCATGCGACACTTGGTGAACATGACAAGGCCGTAAGTTGTTTATCGGGAATCCTGGGGTTTTCAGGACGCTCCCTGTAGGAAAACGGCATGATTACTAACAAGGTTTTTCTTTTTTTTTCGGGTTCCATTGTAGGTCGAAGCATACCAAAAAGCTACCAAGCTCGATCAGTTCCTTGCCGTCGCATATTTCCAACAGGGCGTATCAAATTTTTTACTGGGAGAGTTTACAGAGGCAATGGCGAACTTCAACGAGGCCCTTCTATATCTGCGTGGGAATACCTACATCGATTACGATCAGCTCGGATTGAAGTTTAAGCTCTTTTCGTGCGAGGTGCTGTTTAATAGGGGTCTTTGCTACATATATGATCAGGAGCTCGATCAAGGGATGAAGGATTTGGAGTATGCTGCAAAGGAGAAACAGGTGGATGATCATAGTGTGATTGACGATGCTATCAAGGAGCAGGCTGAGGTATTCAGATTTTCCTAACTGGTAGCTTTCTCCGAGGGCTGACATGAGAATCCGTGATTTAGGGCTATACCGTATTTTCTGTCGGTGTCGGTGTTTTATATCGACCGAATGAGGCCAAGGTCAAAAACGTGAAGGCCAAAGATTACCTAGGAAAGCCAAGATTGGTTGCAGCTTCAGATGCACAGAATGCATTCACAGGCTTTGCAGGAACGGAGGTTAAGAAGGTATTCTGAAAATCGAGAATATTGGGGTCAGCCCGTGAAGCTTTAAGCTAACTTCGGACTCAGCAAAATATGTCGGAAACTGCTCCAGTAGATGATCGAACGGACATCTCATTTGCTGCGACAAAGCTTGTCAAATCAGAGCTGATCCCCCGTCGAAGATCAGATACCGGATCGGAAGAGAAGTCAGCCCAGCCTGCGCTGCGGGGAGAGCGCCAAGTCTTCCCACCTACGCCGCCCCCCGAGAACGAGTTTTCACCGTCCGCACAGAAGCCGGCCCGTAGTAACACAGTTGGTGGGCCGTCGACTGGTAGATCGCTCTCTGTGCGTGGGGCGGCACTAGCACGTGCTAGAAGCCATGATCGCGACAGAGGCGGTGGTAGGATCGATGAGGGTACTGGAGGGCGTTATAGTCCACCACCAAGAAGACCTACTGTTCGTGGTCAGCTAGAGCCTCGCCGTGCATACTCGACACGTGCTCCCTCCTCTTCTTCAACTTCAGTCGCGTCAAGATCAAGGACTGTTCGTGAAGCACCCCGACGTCGGGATGACCGCATGAACGACTACGCAGATGAAATTGAAGGTAATCCATACAGCGACGAGGTCTATGACCTTTATGTTGATGGTCGTGAAGCCCCACGAAGAGGAGGTCCTGTAGGTGGTTCAGTCAGAAGTCGAGGCCCTGCGCGTCGTCCAATGGCTCGGGACCGTTACGTAGATGAGGACGAATACGCGAGCGAAGCGTACGAGGGGTCATCTTTTGACGAGGACGAATTTGAAATGCTTGATGCCCGTAGCGTCCGTAGCGGATCGTCCCGCCGTCCAGACGTGAGAAAGGTGAGGACTCACCCTGCATAAACTAGTTAACCCCATGCCCAGACACGAGATGGGGAATGACCATTCGTCAAATCATTCTTTTGAGTGTTTGGCTTCGGTTTGGATGAAACTGCAAGTCACTTGGACACCCCAGTCATTCGGGCGGCTAAACCCGAACAGGAAAGTTTCCTGTAGAGACTTGATAGATGAAATGTTGCAACTGAGGGGATCAGTAAATGATTTCCTCAGAAAATCAACCAATCAGCATTTGTCCGAGTGGGGGCGTGTCCGAGTGACCTGTGGTTTCGTTTAATTTTTTTAATTTTTTAACTATCATTCTTATTTTTTTCGGGTTGCTGACTTTCTGAATTTTGATTATCTAGATCAAAGTCAAGGCCCATCACGAGGATGACACACGCATGATCATGATATCGACGGGAGCAGAATTTGACGAGTTCGTCACTCGCTTAAAGGATAAGTTCGGGTTCCGGGGTAAGATTAGGTGCAAAATCCGGGACGAGGATGGTGATGGTATGATTAGTCTCTCGGATCAAGAAGATCTGGATATGGCTCTATCATCAAGCAAAAAGGCCGCGCGGCGCGACCGTGCCGACGTCGGGAAACTCGAGGTAAGAAGGGAGAGGGATTACTCATACAATAAACCCCCGATGTTGAACGGCGCTTCTTTTTGTCCGTCTGTTCAATCTTCGCTCCTGCGCGTCCGTGTTTTTTTCGCTTTTTTACTTTTTCGGGTGTTTTTTTCTGCCCCGCTCCCGTCAAGAAAGACGTCATGCTTCCACATCCGAAAGTTCGAGTTCCACCCGCTGACAAAACGTCTTGCTACAGATTTGGGTCACAGAAACATGATCGGATCAAATTCCCAGCCTCTACCCCACCGGAGCCATTTTCTTCCGTTTCTTTTTCCTTTCTTTTTTTTTGTCCAACTTCGGGCGACTTTGCTTCGCTACTCTCGTTTATCACACTAATCCATTTTGGGCAATCTTAAATATTACAAACCTTCAGCCCTACAGACCCTTTTTCTTTCCTATCCTGCTTTTCGTTTTATTGGGATTTATATTGCATGACTCCTGACATTGGAGTCATTTAAACTGCATATGCGAAACCGGATCCTCTCGATATCCAATTTCCATCGATGACTGCATTTTCTAGAAGAACCGTAACGCAGAGCGCCCCTATTTGTTGCCTCAATTGAATGTATTTGCAATTGCATTTTTTTCGTTTTTGTTCCAATCGTTTGTTTCCCATCGGTAATTTGCGCGCTTTTTCTGTATTGTATGCTGCCGCAGCCAGCGAGGGGGGCACTATTTTTCCGTTTTCTTTCTCACCTTTCTTATTTATTTTTACTTTTTCCCGGTAATCTCCTAAAGACGGTCGAAATGCCCTGACGAACAAAAACCCCACCTACCCCATAAGTTACAGTAGTTTAGATCAAACCTTATTTTTATCATCCCAATCTCCATCCCATCCCGAGAATTCGCGACTCATTTGATTTGTATCAACTGGATAGCATTGCCTTTCCTGATCTAGCGCCAAAACTTCCGAACCCCACTGACCATTTCGTTCCGGGTGCCAATCCCGTAAGGAAAGGTCAGTAGAGTGCGAGTAATGTACTCGAGTAAGTGAAGCTCACCGATGCGCAATGATGTGATACTGTACGACGCCGCAAGAGCTGCGCCATACCTTCCCCTCACTTAGCCTCATTCTCACCCTCATTCCATAACGGCTCAGTAAGCCCGCCAGCCAGTCATCATGGATTTTTTTTTCAGCACGACACAATCCGATGGGTCACGATAAACTCTGCAGGACACAAGACAGGAACTTCTGTATCTACGCCATTACACTATTTTCTGTGCCAATCTACATATCCACCTACCCACTTGCCGACCAATTGATCCGGCCCTGTGTCTGTTTTTTCTTTCTTCTTTTCCATCTTCAATTGATGGGCCCACGGAGTAAACAATGTTCACTCAATGTACGATACTGTACCTACCCTACCCCACTTCGCACCATTCCAGCACGGGTGTGAGTGAGTGAGTGAGTGAGCGGGGGGGGGGCTAAGCAGTGACCAGCATGCACACTATGTTCCCTTCCCCCCCACATCACACAAAAACGCGAATACAGTACCCTTCGAGAAAACCCTTTAGAGAATTCTAGCGAAAAACTCGGGTATCTATGTACCTATCTGTTTCTACTATGATAACTGTTGCTACTGGAAAGGAATTGGTGGTAGTGGTTGTGGTGGTGGTGGTGGTGGTGGTGGGGGAGGGGAACGGTGTAATGTAGGAGTTTTTCCAAAAAAAGAAAGGACAAGAAACGAGCATACATGCAAATATCATAATTAATTGCGGTGTTACGAGTTAGCGGTAGTGGGTCCTTCTAGAAGGAAGGGAAGGGAAGGAAGGGAGGGAGGGAAGGGAGGGAGGGAAGGGAAAGAAGGAAAGAATGGGGAAAAAAAGTCCCTTGGATAATTACCGGCAGATGATGATTCTTTTTGTGGAACGGTCCCTACTTTTTTTCTTCTCTCATGTTGGGATTTCCTCGCGGGCGAGGTGGTGGTGGTGGAGGGGTAGGTGTAGGTAGGTAGGTAGGTAGGTAGGTAGGTAGGTAGGTAGGGTTGGTGGATGATGGATGGATGGGGACAGTTATCGATAGTTCCATGCGGGGATGTATCCACCCGTTCAAGTGTACGGCCTAGCCGAGGATATGTGAATTTTTATTGTGTGCTTAGTTGCTTGATATGGAAAGCCTTACCTTCCCATTGTACCTAAACCTATCTGTTTGCTTGTTCGCTTTCTTGCCGAGGTTGGTTTGTAATTGGGAATTGGGAAATGTCCTGTGCTATTTTTTTTTCTGGGTTTTGTATGCAGGTGTGTACTATACTCGTAATTGAATGGCGTCTGTTAACACGGCTGCTACTACTGCATACTACTACCAGAATTCAGTTTCTTTGCTGAGATCTTGGTGTCATGCAAATAAGTGGTCGGGTTCGCGAGCGTCCAACTTCGGTCACCAGAATATGTGTATGTGATGTAATGTAATGTAAGTGAGACCGTGACCGTGAGTGGGTGGGCTAGATAGATTTGGGGGTTTTGTTGCGAGGTGATCGCGATAAGTCGAGTCGAGTATGATACGATGCCGTAAGGGTTGGGCTGCCAGTACTGGTATTGTGTGAGGAGGGCGAAGGTTGGATACGGCGTGCGGTGTGAGTATGGGAGGGTGTGGAGAGGGAAGGAGAGAGAGAGAAGAGGACTTGGGCAGGTTTTGCATCATCTCAATTCTCAGGCATCCTCTCTACGGCGGTCGGTGACATGTTCGCGGGGTGGGATCGACAGCTCGCTAGCGGGCTGGCTGCCGGTATCGTCGCTCGCCTGTCCTTGTCCCGCCTCGGAACCTTTCTCTTGCCTTTTAACTTAAACTTTATACTTTATGGACCCGTACGAGTATTCGTTCTCGAGTACCGGCAGGCTAGCCCGTCCGCCTAACGGAGCCCTTTCACTCCCTTACCGATATCAGTAACTGCGCCGTCGGCCCACCTGGTTTACCGTAAAACCTTGTGTGAAATCCGCTGTCAAGTTATCAGCGGAAATCAGCCTGCTAGCCTGGGATAGGTTTAATCTGAAGGGTCAGCGGAATTGCGAATACCTGTCTGCTGTTGGCGAGATCCAAACGCCTCCTGGAGGCTGATCTTAAATTATGTCAGGAAAGCGCTAGCCCTTCTCGGGAGCCTCTGGTCTCCAAAACCAGAGACGATAGGGCTGACTGGGGAGAGATTGCGATATGGCAGCTGCCCCGACAGCCCTCACCTCCTGTAACTTACGGGGCCGGCCGGTATGTACAACAGTTCCCCCGCAGAATGGCAGGGCTTAGACGTTGCGGTGCAGAACTTTACCACGTATTTTTATGAAATCCTCCGACTTACCACTTTGTAGTGGGGGGCTACACCGAGAGGAGAAGTGTTACTCCACATCCGCCTTACAGGCGAGAGGCCTGATAGATGCCCTTTTTTGTGCCCTTTTTATTAAAAAAAAGTAATTTAAAAGGCCCATGCTCAGGAAAGGAACGAAGGCCCAAAAGGCCCCTCCTCTGTTTAGCGAAACTTTGTTTGTTAGGCGTGGGCCATCGGCGTGGCATGATAATACCGCAACAAAATCATAGCTTTAAGTATGATACGCCTGCTCGCCCGCCTGCTTGCTTGCGTGCGGGCCTAATACTCTGCTCATTGAAGGGATTGGGATTGGTATTAATCTAATATCATGCTTATCGAATCGCATCGCAAGGTATTGCCGCGAGCGTTAAGATCGGATAGGGGAACTTTTGACCGTTTCTGCCGGTGATCGCGGAGGTTTAAGTGTTATGCGCATCGGTTTGGGAGATTTAAGAGTGAGGGTGTATGTGTGTGCGCGTAGCGGACTGGCTGGGTTGGGTCACGGCCTTGGTGGATGAAGGGCCTGTATGACTTGGTTGGTTGGGTGGACTTTCTGGAAAGGTAAAGGATACTCGGGGATGATGACTCGGAAGTACTGCGTTGTGCTATGGACCGCGGTTGGAGGAA
>Ga0307509_10003460_pt1 | contig 23934 bp, 18 predicted proteins | sample 10_EM_MG_FD_202245 | JGI IMG/M metagenome (GOLD analysis project Ga0307509, IMG submission 202245) | Populus trichocarpa ectomycorrhiza microbial communities from riparian zone in the Pacific Northwest, United States - 10_EM | ecosystem: Host-associated > Plants > Roots > Unclassified | place... | reverse complement strand
GATATTTGGTCTACTGCTTGCCGATAGACTTCGGCATGCTAGCTGAATCCTGGCTTCAACCTCTGAGTAACTCTTCAACGATGTCATGATTTTGTGGTGGTGGGATAGGAAGATCGTGATCAAACAAGAGGAAAATCTGTCGTTGAGCCGAATCTGCCGTTGAGCTGTCGGGCACCTAGAAGAGGTGCCCCTGGTTGTGAGCAAGTGAGCAATCGAGGGGTTGTGGCGGAGCCACAACCTTGGCACGGTTACCATTTCTCTCTATCCCATTCACCCGTCTGACAGTACTTCCATTTTCATCGCGCATTCGGAATCAGGTAATATTAAAGATTTATGTCTTAATACTATGACCAAACATGGCTAGTAGCAATTTCTGCTCCTTACATCATTTATTCTCATACCAGGCCAAGCTTGTTCTCTTTTATTACCTCTTAGTTCACACACAGGTCATCTCCACACCAACATTGGTTTCCCATTTTGGAAGAGCCATCACGAACCCACAGAAAGTATAGTGTTCATGCTCCTTGAAAGATTGCAGTGAACGGTGCCAGTAGCTGGTGAAGCTCATGTATGGGAATCCACTAACACTTGGGAATTTATTGAACCGTGCTTGAAAAGCGGCATCAAGGCTACCCTCAGCAAGTAAATAAACACCTTCCCTCATCCTACCGTCACATCACAGTTGCTGTCACTATTTTCATAATGATCATTATTTTCACTTATGATACCATCGGTTACATTATCCTCTTTGTATTAAAGACATCAAATCTTCGATATTTCAAATAATTCTGACACACCTTCTGGTACTTTTATAGCAACCGTATTCCGAATACACGATGAGAATAGAAGTACTTGTAGTTTTAGCTGATTCGTACTGATCTCCAATGCCAAGCTGTGCCAAGACTGGCTGAGGAATTGCCTGGCAGAGCACTCTCCCAAGTCTTCCTTATCGGGGGTGCATGAACCGAAGCCTCTGGGCTCCAGCAAAGCAACAACAGCATGGGCTGCAAGACCGAGCATTGATGATCTGCTGGCGGCGGGGAGGTTAGATACATGTGACTGCCAGGTCGCTGATGGAATTGTGTTGCGATAGGCTTCGCGTTGTTGTTACCTGGGCATTGTTGGTTACGTCGTTCTCTGTGGAAACTGTTACTTAGGCTAATTTCGAGTAGGGAATTGATCAGGTTTAGCCGTTCACTTCTAACGGGACCGATCATGAGGAAGACTCCATTGAGGAAGGTTTAATCTTTGGTTAACACTCTTCCTGTTCGCTAATGACTGGTCAATGGTGAGAAGGACAGTAGACCTGCTCTCCTCGTTCTTGAGCACCAAATGGCTGACTAATCTATGCCCAGTCGGACGGTCGATTTCGCGTAACCGAACGGCTTTTGCAATTGGAATTGTTGCTCTGGAAGGGTGAATGAACGGTCCATACGCAGCTTAATAGCAGACTCTCCTATCACCTAACTTAGTCCTGAAATGACATTTTCTGAACGGAGATAAAACAGATATAATACATGTTCAGTGTTTGTGCTGGCATCTTCTGGTGTTGTGCATGCCCAGTTGGGTGAACAATACCATCTTTACTTTTGTCCATTTTTCTGATTGAAAACCTCTGGTTTGGCATTCTTCTTGGTCTTGCATGTTTTTCATATGATAGCAAGAGATGCTTCTCTTGGTCATGAAATTCACTCCGAGCAAGGGTAAGTTGGGCATGGTACAAGTATGATCATGCAATCCCTCTTTGGGCGTGCTCGTTGCCCTTCTCCCTTCGGGGGTGCACCTGACTTGTTGCCGTCACTAAATCATACTCACCATATATCACTCGACTGATGAAATAATATACTCTGGACTATATCTGGGGCATAGTTTAAGGTCGTGAAGAGACTCTAGGGTCAGGTTTTTCCCCTCCGACCAGACATTTCATATGCACTCAGAAGTCGTGTGGTTCTTGTAAGGCCGACATGAGGTAGCTTTTCGCCAAGTTGGATGTACGACCCGAGAAAAACCCATATGGGGCGGTCATTACACAACGCCGGTGTAATGTATGGTACATATATTTTCCACCAAATTGGATACTCCCGCAGAATCAACAAAAGTCGTGCATAGTAGGCTTTTTTACTCCAAGTCGAGGTTATAATTTACATGTTTCCAATCAGGCTAGATAGTCCCGCATAGCCCACAAAGGTTGCATACTCTTACGGATAAAATTGGGTTTACTTAGTTTGCGGTTTGTTAGCTACCCTGCGAATAACATAGCCAGTATGAGTAGATAGCGGTTCACAATGTGACTTTTCTTAGAAAAACATCACAGTTTCTGCTGCGATGGCTGGTGATTAGTCTTGGCGGACAGGGGGGCCCTATGTAAGGATACGATCTTTCACTTCTCTTGCGCTTGCTCCTCACGACAGCGCTACAGCACAACAGAGAGACTGTTTGGACTGTCAACTGAGGGGGGAAATTTTGTGATAGCGGATAACACGAGGACAATCTCCTGTACCTACTGAAGATAGTCAGACAGCCAGAAAGGTTGGGCGTTCTTTTGGGTTAGAATTTTCCTCTCTTCTTTGCAGTTCTCTAGGTTTACTTTAGATAAGAGGTTTATGAGTTAGTTTAGTAGACTTAAATTGATCGTGACTTATGTGGTTTTTATTTCTAGAAGGGATTTCTTGATAGTGACAATTGTTCGCCCAAACCTCTTGCGTTTTGAAGAATAGATACACTATCACAGGGTCTTTGTTTTCCGTACAGTAGTCTTTATTAAAGGAAGAGGGCACAGGTCGCGGGATGGATACCCTTTTAGGCCATCCGGACAAATTCCCTTTGGGGAAGCGGAAGTGGCGTCACTCGCGGAGGTCCACGGCCTACCTAGCTAGAGCGGTATCAGACCTTGCCCCTTACAGCCTGATCTCTAGATACAGAGATACCTTCTGATAGAAGCCCGCATCTCCAGGAGTGCGCCCCTGATCAAACTGCGGGAATAAATTTATGCTAATGCATTCTCGTATTTGAACGGCATTCGTGAATTCGGCTGCGATTGCATATTTAATGACGCTTTCGGCCACTGGTTAGGGTATACATGGGTCCCGCCCCTTATGGTTCTGGCGGGCTTTGGAATTTCGGATTCCTGGAATGGGATATTTGGAGGGTATGCTGGAAACTCATATAGTCGTTAAGGGTGGTAGTGGAGGCCCTGTGTGTTGCGACGGGTATAGGAACTGAAGTGGGTATCCTTTAATTAGAATAATATTTCAAAAGTCTAAAAGGAGTAAGTGAGGGAGGGATAGACTAAATTATTTAAAAATGACCTGGTTAACGAACCGACACTTCTAGCTTAAGTTACAGAAAACCCAAGGGTAGACATCTCGTAGTAGCCTTTGACTACATATCCAGGAATGCAACTATGATTATGCCCCGGGGAGCTACTCCTACCCGGAGAACCAAAATAATAACAGAAAAAATAAATCAAGCAGAAGCATAATAGGTATCCCCCTCCTCGCCAAAGATTGCGTGAAAACGCAATCTGGCAGAGTGGTTAGGACATTGGCTCGATCAAACTCCCTCTGATTTTAGTACCACATGAGATGACAAATATCGTAGGATTACTGGTTGCCCTATCTGTCATGAGAGAAGATGCCGTAGGGCTTGGAGGAGGAAGGAAGGAAGGAAGGAAGGAAGGAAGGAAGGAGACATCATTTGAGAAGGAGCGGTGGCTGTGAGATGGGGAGGAACTGGCCCAAATACTAACTTTACTGGGCTGCGTAATTCCTACAACCAGTACGAGGCTGTGCGACTCGGACTTTAGCACAAGTATGGTACTAAGGCGGCCGGATTGAAGTGAGAAGGCTCTTTTTGTATTAGTGCATGTCAAGTGAGAACTAACCACCTATGGTATAGATTTGCCAAACTGGCTATGCAGCCAAGGCCTCCATGCCAGAAGTGATGGAATCTTTCACCGAGTTCGACGAGTTTACACCGTATGTAGTTAGTTGTCACTTGGCATAAGCTAGTCTAAAATAGAGCCTTCTCATTTCAATTCGGCCGCTTCAGTAGTCTATGTTCAAATTACTTCTTATGATAGAGTCGAGTGGGGCAAAAACATAAGGCTGGCATCAAGGCGATATTGGCTTGCCACATTTGGGTGGCTTGAGTGGAAGCCCCGCGTCTATCTAAGAGGCTGAAGACCCCCGCTTTTGTTCAGCTACCAGAAATTCCTCAACCGAGAATATTCAATAACCTCCACGATAGCCCAATAACCTCCACGATAGCCGAAATGTCTCAATATAACGCTAACTCCTTTAACACAAACTCTTTTAATGTGTTGAACTATACTGTTACCGATGATCGGACTGAACTCCTAACCTGGCTATCGCGCCTCGAGCCTAGGCTACGGCATCGGGATATTCAAGAGCGCCGCGTCGACAACATCGGGGAGTGGCTCATTCAAACCGAAGAATTCAGAAACTGGCATGACGAGAGTGGGGAAGGTGAAGGTGATAAGGCAGTCCTGTTTGGTTATGGAGATCCGGGGGCCGGCAAGACATTCATCAGGTAATGGAGATTATTCCTGGGGAGGGAAGAAAAAGAGTTGGTGCTAACATGGCGCGATGTTAGTTCGCTGGTAGTGGACAGGCTGTGCGATCAGGCTAGAGGACAGAACACTACCGTTACGTGTTTTTACTTTGATTTTGCGGCGCGGAAGGAGCAGTCTGCCACAGCTATGCTGGGTTCTCTGTTGAAGCAGATAGTTAGCGGAATGGAAACGGTTCCAGAGGATATATCACAGGCCTTTCAAGAGCAGAAAAAAGCCATTGGGGGACGAGGACCGCAACTTCTTGATATTGTGAAGATGCTACAGGCCATCACATCCTCACAGCGCATATTTATGTGCATAGACGCCCTTGACGAATGCGTGGCAGTGCATCGAGTCAAGATCCTTGATTCATTAAAACAAATTCTTGAGAAGTCCCCGGGCACACGAATATTCATCACTGGGAGGCCCCATATTCGGGCAGAGATGGAAACACGTCTTGGCGGAAAAGTGATATGTGTATCTCTATGTCCTAACAAAGAGGATATTATCAGATACCTTCGTGTAAGGCTGGGGGAGGATGAAACTCCGGATGCCATGGATCAGAGTCTGGGGGCGGATATTTTGGAGAAGATTCCCGAGAGTGTGTCAGAAATGTATGTAGGGCAATGGCACTTGGAATCCGACCTCACAACATCCGCTAATATAATAGATATCTAGGTTTCTATTGGTTTCCTTAAATATCGAGGCAATATTACATGAATCAACAATCCATCGAAGACAAGAAAGGCTAAACAAAATGACGGATGGGTCGGGGTTGGAAGATGTTTATGGTGCGACGATTGCACGGATAAAGGCGCAAGATGGGGATAAATCGAGACTTGGGATGGCGGCGTTGATGTGGATCAATCATGCAGAACGGCCGTTGAGGGCGGATGAGCTCTGCCACGCCCTTGGAGTCGAGCTAGGCTCCACGGACTTCAATACTCGCAACATCCCTTCGATGTCGACATTGGTTGGATGCTGTCAAGGACTTATTGTTGTAGATAAGGAGGCATCAACTGTGCGATTGATCCACTTTACTCTCCAGGAGTATCTTTCCGCTCATTCTGATCTATTCAGTAGACCTCATTCAGCAATGGCGGAAATCTGTTTGACCTATCTAAGTTCACAACAGGTGAAAGCCATTTCCACCAATCCTTCTCCTGATACCCGGGATACACCCTTCCTGGAATATTGCTCCGTGTATTGGGGTGTCCATGCGAAACGGGAGCTCTCCGACTGCGCATACGCACTTGCCCTTGAGCTCTTGAAGGGGCATTACAGTGCGATATCGACCAAATTGCTTTTAGCGCGAGTGCGGGGTTTATATCTTCCAGACTTTCGTACTTGCTCTCCGTTTAGCGGGCTACACTGCGCATCTTTCTTCGGAATTACGGAAGTTGTAGCTGGTTTGATACAGATGGGATGTTATGATATCGACGGAGGAGATTTTTCTGGCTGTACGCCACTTGCATGGGCTGCTCACAATGGACATGAGGAAGTGATGGAAATTCTGCTCGGGTGGGAAGAGGTCAACCCTGACAAGCCCGATAATAGCGGCAAGACACCGCTCATGCACGCCGCTTCGTCGGGACATGGGGGAGTGGTGAAAGTACTACTCGAACGGGAAGAGGTCAATCCCGACAAGCCAAACAAATGGGGCCGGACACCGCTCTCGCATGCCGCTGAGTCTGGACATGAGGGAGTGGTGAAAAGACTACTACAACAGAAAGGGGTCAACCCTGACAAACCAGACGAGGGAGAGAGCCGGACACCGCTCTCACATGCCGCTGAGTTTGGACATGAGGGGGTGGTGAAAATACTACTCGAACGCGAAGCGGTCAATCCCGACAAGCCAGACGAATGGGGCCGGACACCGCTCGGGTATGCTATTTCGTCTGGACATGAGGGAGTGGTGAAAATACTACTCGAACGGGAAGGTGTCAATCCCGAAAAGCCCGATAATGACGGCTGGACACCGCTCTCGTATGCCGCTTGGTCTGGACATGAGGGAGTAGTGAAAATACTGCTCGAACGGGAAGGGGTCAATCCCGACAAGCCCAATAATGACGGCTGGACACCGCTCACGTATGCCGCTTTGTCTGAACATGAGGGAGTGGTGAAAATACTACTCGAGCGGGAAGAGGTCAATCCCGACAAGCGAAACGAGGACTGCTCGACACCGCTCTCGTATGCCGCTTCGTTTGGATATGAGGGGGTTGTGAAAATACTACTCGAACGGGAAGAGGTTAATCCCGACAATCCAGACAAGTGGGGTCGGACACCGCTCTCGTGGGCCGCTTCGTCTGGACATGAGGGAGTGGTGAAAATACTACTCGAACGGAAGGAGGTCAATCCTGACAAGCCAGACAAATGGGGCCGGACACCGCTCTTGTGGGCCGCTTCGTCTGGACATGAGGGAGTGGTGAAAATACTACTCGATCGGGAAGAGGTCAATCCCGACAAGCGAAACGAGGACTGCTCGACACCGCTCTCGTATGCCGCTTCGTTTGGATATGAGGGGGTTGTGAAAATACTACTCGAACGGGAAGAGGTTAATCCCGACAATCCAGACAAATGGGGGCGGACACCGCTCTCGTGGGCCGCTTCGTCTGGACATGAGGGAGTGGTGAAAATACTACTCGATCGGGAAGAGGTCAATCCCGACAAGCCAGACGAGGACTGCCGGACACCGCTCACGCATGCCGCTTCGTCTGGACATGAGGGAGTGGTGAAAATACTACTCGAACGGGAAGAGGTTAATCCCGACAAACCAAACAAATGGGGCCTGACACCGCTCTCCTATGCCGCTGAGTCTGGACATGAGGGAGTGGTGAAAATACTACTCGAACGGGAAGAGGTCAATCCCGACAACCCCGATACTAACGGCCGGACACCGCTCACGTATGCCGCTGAGTCTGGACATGAGGGAGTGGTGAAAATACTGCTCGAACGGGAAGGTGTCAATCCCGACAACCCCGATACTGACGGCTGGACACCGCTCACGTATGCCGCTGAGTCTGGACATGAGGGAGTGGTGAAAATACTACTCGATCGGGAAGAGGTCAATCCCGACAAGCCAGACGAGGACTGCCGGACACCGCTCTCGTATGCCGCTTCATCTGGACATGAGGGAGTGGTGAAAATACTACTCGAACGGGAAGAGGTCAATCCCGACAAACCCGGTATTTACGGCTGGACACCGCTCTCGTATGCCGCTGAGTCTGGACATGAGAGAGTGGTGAAAATACTACTCGAACGGGAAGAGGTCAATCCCGACAAGCCCGACACTGACGGCTGGACACCGCTCACGTATGCCGCTTCGTGTGGACATGAAGGAGTGGTGAAAATACTACTCGAACGGGAGGAGGTCAATTCTGATAACCCAGATCATTGGGGCCAGACGCCGCTCTCCTGCGCTACCAACAATGGCCATGAGAGTGTGGCAGCGCTGCTACGCTCTCGCAAAGCGGCAATCCCCAGTACGATTTAAGCCACCGCCTCGTGGAAATAGCCGCTGCTCTCCTTTCAAAGTATGTCTCCCATGGCGACTGTCCCCAGACACCACCCTTCATAGACGCAGGAAATCCCGTGAGGCACATACACATCATACCCTCATGAGCCCCTCCCCGCCTGGGATTCGTTTCTATTCTCGAGTGAGGATTTATGAGTTTCTATTTACAATGTATAGTAGGGCATGGTCTGTAGCGGGGAAGTGGGGGGGATTATTGTGTTGTTGTGAGAAGGTCCGGTCTAGGCTTGCAGTTTGCATCCCAAAATATTGTGTTTCTCCGCCTGTGAATTCTTGCCTGCACTTTTCCTCTTTTTTTCCTTTTCCATCCTTCTTGAGCACTCTTTTTCATCCTTTCCTCCTTCACCCAAACTATAGATGACCTGCATATAGAATCTTATTTAGATAGAGGAAAGCCAGCATAAGATAGCACCTGGATTTCCGGGGCCATCATCGACAATATAAAAATCATGTTATACCTAGAATACGGACTGGTTACCGTAAATGAGGTGGATGAACGAACAGTATGTTGTCCTGCTCAGTGGACGGACACCTACCAGCCCACCGCTTTATAAACTTAAGTGTGGAGAGTGGAGCTTCTACGTCACTCAATAGTTTCCCACGTAACAGGTGCTGTACAGGCAGATCCGCGATCGAGGGGCCAAGGAATGAAACGGGGGATCTCGGGTTTCCGACAATGGGAAAATGTGGCTAAATAACGATCGGAGAGCAGAGAGGAAGAGTACGAGTGAGATTGTATGAGTAGGGGATTCGGTACAACAAAAGAGGAGGAACCAAGAGCGAAGACAAAGAATAAAGTTGAATCGCTAACAGTGACAAATTGATATGGGGAAGGGAGGCGATATTTATGCGACCTAGGCTATGGCGACCGTACGACGTCACTCATTGTAATTAAAAAGGGTTGGTGTTGAGCTCAGACATAATTTGACCCTGGCATGTTCTTTCACTCTCGCACTATTTGCTACAAGACAGGTTTCTGCGAAACTTTGGTGACTTTAGAATTTTGGATGCCTACTCCCTCTTTTCCCTCTATCTCAGAATGGTAGAGCCTGGGACTATACCTTATTGTTGACCCTTGTCGAGTCTCGGGGGTGGCCCCTTCGAGGTGTTGGTTTAGGCATTGTTCCACAATGGTCCATATATTCTATGGCCACCCCAGGGCCGTCCCCATAGGGCCAATGGCAGCAAGGGAACTCAAGGGAACTCAGCGCACTGCAAGCCAACGACGACACCCAAAACAGCCACCAGGGAAGCCTGCCAAATCCCGGAAATTCTCCGGGCCTTCCACTCCACTCCACCCATCGCTAACAACCGGACCTTCTCCCAGAGAACAGGGATCCTAACGATAGCACACCAAAGGTAGAAAGAAAAAAGCGGCACTCCAATCAGACGGGGATGGTGAGGAAATCTCTGTGGGAGTAGCAATGGTGGCCAGCTCCCCCGATTAACATCCCATATTAGATGCCCTGTACCGTAACTTAACCTACTCCCCATCTGCCCTGTACCATAACGTATCCCCCAAACCTGGCAACGAGCGCCAATCCCAGTCAGAACTAACAGGACGCGCAAGACAGCACTACAGGAAAACATCATCACTCTTCTTTCCCGAACGCCCTGACCCTTCCTCCAGCTTCTCTTTCCCCCGACTCTCATCAACCCGCGTACCCAAACAATTTTCTTTAAAAAAATAAGATGCCTAAAGGGCCCGCAACCGGAAAACGTCGAGAGGCAACGCTCGTCGATCGTCCGACCGCGTCAAAGCAACCCAGAAGCACGCCGCAAGGAAGTGCTACCGTGCTATCGGCGAGGAAATCGGGATATCAAAGAGTGAGGCTCAGGGGATTATCCAGCGCTGTAAGGAGTTTGAACTCAAGCCCCGCCCGAGAACTGGGCGGCCGTCAGAGTACCCTCCTGGATAGACGGTGGCCGAGAGGAGCAGGAAGCATCGGCTGTGAGTTTTAGTTTTGTTTATCTCTTCTGCTCCGGAGGGGGGAGGTTGTGGGACGGGGAGGAGGAAGGAAGCTAACGATATGTTAGTGCGAAGAAGTCTGCAGATGCGGAGAAGGCGAATGCCGGCATAGGTGGGAAGGTGGAAAGTTCCGCTGTTGCTGGTGGGGGCAGCATCCTAGCGCCGATAGTGAGTCTGGCGATGGGCGCTCGGGGTTTCCGCGATAATGTACCGGGCAGTGTGGTTGGGATCGGCGAGGGAGTGCGGGGGGCGGGAGCTCAAAAGGGGGCGGGGGTGGCGGCGGCAAAGGGCGCGATGAAGTGGAGGACGGGGCTACAAACACGCAGGCGGAAAGTGAGGAGACTACCAACCAAAACTCGCCGACAGAATTAGCTCAATAGACACCCTGTCCATCTCCCTAGATACCATTCCGACAGTTAATCAGATAGGGAAGGAAAAGGAGAGAAGAAAGACAGCTCTACCATAAGCTGAAGGTTGGAGACACGCGAAGAGAGAATGTGAGATGGTAAGAAGGAGGAGAACCAACTCGCTTCGGTATCAGCAATTGGCGGATCTTGGGATGGAAAAGAAAAACGGCCTTGGTATTGGATTTTCATGCAGACTGGGAGAGTGTTCAGAGAGGCAGCACCCTCGGCTGGGCTTGGGGAATATTGGTGAGTGCCAGTTCGGCAGCCTCGGCCGATTCGTTCCGAACCTCAATGCCAAGCTGTGCCAAGGCTGGCCGAGCACTTCCCCTCGGCCTGCCGTATGCGGGAGTGCATCAGTTGAAGCCTCCGGGCCTCAGCGAAGCAAAAACAGCATGTGCTGCAAAAGTGAGCATTTCATGAGCTGCTGGTGGGGAGGTTAGAGACGCGTGACTGCCAGGTCGTGGATGGAATTGCGTCGCGGGGGACCTCGTGCTGTTCCCTGGGTATCATTGGCTGCCTTCGCTGTGGGATGTATTGTATGTAAAATCCTGTGAGTTTATTTCGTATTTAACTACAGGAAAACTCCGGCATGCACCCTAAGGTATGGCCTAGGCCTTCGCTGTGGGAGCCGTTACAGTACTAGTACTTAGGCTTACGTTCGCTTGGTAACGGAACGGACCGTTCGAGTAGGGGATTGATACAGGCTTTGTGGTTCGCTTCTAACGGGTCCGTTCATGAGGAAGACTTGATGCTAACGCACTTCCATTATTTAAAATAAGGTGCGACCGGTCAATGGTGAAAAGGGCTCTGGGCCTCCTTTTCACCCGCCATTTGTCATTCTTGACCACCAGTCCTTCACTCCCACGAAATCGCGTCAACCAGCGGCTGATTAATGAATGCTCAGTCAGATAATTGGCTTAGAGCCTGTTTGGTTACAACGGTTCCCTTCCGTTCTCCCATATAAACGACCCTTTTCCTTCCATTTCAAAACGGAGGGATGCTATTTTCACAGCAGACTGTCGCCCAGCGAAAAAGCCCGGTTTTTCTCGAACAGGTTCTTGAGTTAACGAACAGCTTTGGTGCTATAAGAACAGTCGCTTCTGGAATGGTGAGTGAACGGTGTGTTGGTAAGCAAACGTAGTCTTGACAAAAGAACCCGATCGCCCAGTCCTAAAATCGCATTTTCTGAGCAAAGGCAAAACAAATGTGCTATCATATGTATGATATTATACATTTTCAGTATTTGTGCTGGCATCTTCTGGGGTTTGGGGTGCCTGCCTACTTGTGTGAACCCTAAAATCTTTACATTTGTCTGTTCTCGCCCCCTCGGCTGAAAACCTCCGGTTTGGCTAGACATTCTTCGGAGTCTTGCATATTATTCCTATGAGAGCGAAGTATGTTCTTCTTAGTCATGTAATTCACTCCAGGCAAGGGTAAGTTGGGCGTGGTATGATATCGCAATCCCTCTCCAGGTGTGCTTGTTGCTATTCTCCCTTCGGGGGATACGCCCGACTTGTTGTAGATACCAAACCATACTCACTTGATATCACTCGATTGACAATTGATCAAACAATCATGTTCTGGAGTGTATTACCTTGGGATTGTTTGAGGCCGTGAAGAGACTCCCGGAGTTGGGCTTACTAGCCCCCCCTCCGACCGGCCGTTTCATATGCACTCAGAAATCACGTGGTTTCTTGTGTCCAGGCTGACATGAGGTAGCTTTTCACCAAGTTGTATGTAGGGCCCTAGAAAAACCCACAAGGGGCGGCCATTCCCATACAATGCCGAAATAATTTATGGTATAAATATTTTCCCCCAAGTTGAATACCCCCTCAGAATCAACATAGGTTGTGTATACAGTAGGATTTTTTGCTCCAAGTCGAGGTTATAATTTACATGCTTCCAATCAAGCTAGATAGCCCTGCATAGCCCACAAAAGTTGGGTAAGGTAGTCTTTTTTAAAGGAAGAGGACGTAGGTCGCGGGATGGACATCCTTTGAGGACATCCGGACAGACTCCGTTTGGTGGGCTTTGTATGAGGGAGTGGAAGTGGTCAATGAAGCCCAGTTTTGGCTATCTAGCGTCACCGCCAGCGGTCTCATGGTCTACCTAGCCAGAGCGGTATCAACCCTTGCCCCTCACACCCCGATCTCTAGGTACAGAGATACCTTCTGATAGAAGCGTACATCTTCAGGCCTTCTCCCCAGGGAAAACTTCGGAAATAAATTCATGCTATTGCATTATCGTATTTGCACGGATTTTGTGAATTCGGCTGCCATTTCATATTTAATGACGCTTTGGGCTACAGTCTAGGGCCTACATGGGTTCCACCCCGTATGGCTCCCGTGATTTTGGAATTTTGGATTCCTGGAATGGGATATTGGCGGGGTATTCTGGACACTCATATAGTCGTTAAGGGTCGTAGTGGCGGCCTTATATATTAAGACAGGTATAGGCACTGGAGTGTGTATCCATCAATTAGAATATTTCAAGAGGTCTAAAAGTAGTAAGTGTGGGAGGGATAGGCGAAATTATGTAAAAATGACCTGGCTAACGAACCGACACCTTTAGCTTAAGTTACAGAAAACCCAAAAGTAGGGACACCTCCTAGCAGTCTTCGGACCACATATCCTGGAATTCGACTATAATAATATCCAGGGGAACTACTCCTACCTTCAGAACCCAAATAATAACTGAAAGAATAAATCAGAAGCATAATGGGTATCCCTCGACTTGCTAGAGATTGCGTGAAAACGCAATCTGGCGTAGTAGTTAGGGTGTTGGCTCGGTTAGACTCCCGTGATTTTAATACCACACTAGATGACAAATACCGCATGATTACTGGTTGCCCTATCTGTCATGAGGAAGAATGCCGTAGGGGGGAGGCTCTAGCCTTGGAGGGGGAGGGAAGGAAGGAAGTAAGTAAGTAAGTAAAGAGACATCGTCTGAGAAGGAACGATGGCTGTGAGATCGAAAAGAACTGGCCCAAATACTACTGGGCTGCTTAATTCCTGCAACTGGTACAAGGTTATGTGACTCGGACTTTAGCACAAGTACGGTAGTTTCTGTTCAGATTTCTTATCAAAGAGTGTGGTGGGGGGCAAAAACATAAGGCGGGCATCAAGGCGATATTAGTTTGCCACATTTGGGTGGCTTGAGTGGAAGCCCGCGCCTATCTGAGAGGCTGAAGACCCCCGCTTTTGTTCAGCTTCCAGAAATTCTTCAACCGAGCATACAGCCGAAATGTCTCAATATAACGCTAACTCCTTTAACACAAACTCATTTAATGTGTCGCACAATTTTACTGTTACCAATGATCGGTCTCAAATCTTAGCCTGGCTATCACCCCTCGAGCCTAGGCTACGGCATCGGGATATCCAAGAGCGCCGCGTCGACAACATCGGGGAAAGGCTCATACAAACCGAAGAATTCAGAAACTGGCATGACGAGAGTGGGGAAGGTGAAGGCGATAAGGCAGTCTTGTTTGGCTATGGAGATCCGGGGGCCGGTAAAACATTCATTAGGTAAAAACTATTCTTGTGTTTAGAGAAGGGGAAGAGTTAGTGATAAAATGCCATGATGTTAGTTCGCTGGTAGTGGACAGGTTGTGCGGCCAAGCTAGAGGACAAAACACTACTGCTAAGTGTTTTTACTTTGACTTTGCGGCCGGAAGGAGCAGACCCCCGCAGCTATGCTGGGTTCCTTGCTGAAACAGATAGTCACCGGAATGGAAGCAATTCCGGAGGATATATCACGAGCCTTTCAAGAGCAGAAAAAAGCCATTAGTGGACGGGGACCGCAACTCATTGATATTGTGAACATGCTGCAGGCCATCACATCCTCACAGCGCACATTTGTGTGTATAGACGCCCTTGACGAATGCGCGGCGGTCCATCGAGTAAAGATTCTTGATTCGCTGAAACAAATTCTTGAGAAGTCCCCGGACACACGGATATTTATCACTGGGAGGCCCCATATTCGGGGTGATGTTGAAAGGCGGGAAAGTGATAAGTCTATCTTTAACTTATGTCCTAACAAAGAGGACATTATTAGATACATTCGTGTAAAACATCTCCCAACTCCAACCCACTAGCCATTTTGCTCAACCTTTCCCGTCTCCGATAGATTGTCGATTCATGTAAGATTGCCTCAATATTTAAAGAAACCAGTAGAAACCTAGATATCTATTAGCGGATGAGGTATGATGGGATTCCAAAGTATCATTGCCCTACGCACATTTCAGATACACTCTTGGGAATCTTCTCCAGAATATCTGCTACCAGACTCGCATCCATGGCATCCGGCGTTTCATCCTTCCCCAACATATGGGGCGACGATCTCGCGGATAAAGGCGCAAGATGGAGATAAATCGAGACTCGGGATGGCGTCATTGATGTGGATCAGTCATGCAGAACGGCCATTGAGGGTGGATGAGTTCTGCCACGCCCTCGCAGTCGAGCTAGGCTCCACGGATTTTAATATTGGCAACACTCCTTCGATGTCGACATTGGTTAGCTGTTGCCAAGGGCTTATTGCTGTGGATAAGGAAGCATCAACTGTTCGACTGATCCACTTTACTCTGCAGGAATATCTTTCCGCTCATCCCGATCTATTCAGTCGACCTCACTCGGCAATGGCGGAAATCTGTTTGACCTATCTGAGTTCGCAACAGGTGGAAGCCCTTTCGACTAGCCCTTCTCTTGATACCCCGAACATGCCCTTTCTGGAATATTGCTCCGTGTACTGGGGAGTCCACGTGAAAAAATGGAGCTCTCGGACTGCGCGAGATCACTTGCCCTGGAGTTATTAAAGGGGAACTACAGCCAGAAGTGGACTGAATTGCTTTTAGCGCGGGTAGAGGGTCTAGATGGTCGAAACTTTAGGACTTGCCCTCCGTTTAGCGGGCTATGATACACTGCGCATAGTTCTTCGGAATTATCGAAGTTGTAGCTGGTTTGATAGAGGAGGGATGTTATGATATCGACGGAGGAGATTTTCTGGCTACACGCCACTTGCATGGGCTGTTCATAATGGGCATGAGGAAGTGGTGAAAGTTCTACTCGGGTGGGAAGAGGTCAACCCCAACAAGCCTGACGATTGTTGTTAATCACCGGTACTCCGCGTATGGCATGCTGTTGGGCGTGACCCATATTCTTCTATTCTTACGGGTTCCTTGGAATGTGCTAGAAGTTTGTCGGAAAGGTTAACCTGAGTGGTGCACTCATAGCCTTTGCGCTAGGAAGTCGATGAGTGGGCAAGAAATACGGATAGGGAAGAAAAGAGGAGGTAATGAGGTAATATGCTGTCGTGGCTCTTCCACGGGAGGCGTTCTTTTGTGGGTATTGGCAATCTTGACTATGAACGGTACTGGTGAAGTTCACCAGCAAGAAGAAAAGAGAAGAAACTAAAAACTGATAATTGAAAAGGAAAGACGAGCACTGGCGGTTTCGATAAACCCCGATGCTCCGCTCACAAAAAAAAGACGACGATGATGGAAAACAAACTGTTGACAACGGCCCCGGAAAATCCACGATCACACTCCATCCTCCCACAAGGTCTTTTCTACTAGCTAACCAACAAACCCTTATCCACCGTGACTGCCCTTTTGCCCAGCTATGAAACTAGCTACCCGGCCCATAACAATAACCGCAAATTCCAGAAAGGCTATCCAGGCCTCCGACAATGCCATAGTGGGAAAAAATGGCGTGATTGTGTTAGGGAAAAGGACAGATTACTTTGTATTGATTTTGTGTTTAACAACTATGGCAAGACACCGCTCTCGCATGCCGCTTTGACTGGACATGAGGAGAGTGGTGAAAATACTACTCGAACGGGAAGAGGTCAAACCCGACAAGCCGGGTCACTACGGCTGGACACCGCTCATGTATGCCTCTTCTTCAGGACATGAGGGAGTGTTGAAAATTCTACTCGAACGAGAGGATGTCAATCCCAACAAGCCCGGGAATTTCTGCATGACATCTCTCGCGTTGGCGGCTTCGTCTGGCAAACAAATTAATTTTTTCACCTGGGTCTATTTTCGGCCAACCGCCTCCCATGCGCAAACCCTCTAAGTTATTGGGACCTAATTGTGAATTCTTTGCTCGGTGACATCAATGTGACGAGTACGGTGCAACCTGGATACGTCCCGGTTTTGCGTGCGAGTACTTAAGGGTTGCTGGATTACTAGATAGTTCCCAAACAACAGTTGATTCTATTCTCATATATCTCTACAGAAAAACCGATAATGGCCCCGATATTTACCCAACACGCTTGCCGACTGCCATTACGCCATGGGGCCCGTGCTTACAGCTTGTCGAGGAACAGCCTAGTACGCCTTGCTTTCGTGGTATGCAATACAAACACTAACCCCGTGCTTAGAAGCCGTCAGTCTACGAGAACGGATTTCCAACTCAGGGCCATGCGGCTGGGTCCGGTGTTAGTCCGTTCGGTTTCTTGAGGGGGATCCCACGAGCGTGTACGGTCTGTGCAGCAATTCCGGCATGGATGTGGGTTAGGTGCTAATATTTCTTAGGATGTTGTCCTTAAAGGACAAGTCAGGCATGTTAATGGGGGCATATGCAACGCGAGTGTGGGCAAGTTTACGGGGGCGGTGAAGAACCTAGGGCGAGCAATCCGTCACGGGAGGGTGGCTTTGGTCGGAGGCGTAGGAATCGCTTGTTTGGAAGAATACCTGGAACACAGGTGGAGATTGTATAGGTGGGAAAAGTGGGACGCACAGAAGTAGACGGTAGACTAAGAGAATCCACGTGGAATTTAGACACCTAGGAGGAAGGATATTGAGCGTAACTTTTACCGCTCGTATTTTGCTCATTCGCTCGCTCTCGCTCTCTAATTCACCCTCTAACTAAAATCAAACCAATGGTAGAGACAGGTGTATGATACGAGCTTTTTTATTTGGTGTGTGGCAACCGTACTACTACCAGTGATCGATCCCAACCCTTTAACCGGTTATCACCTTTGGACCCGGATTGCAGCATTGGTGGTGGTATAATAATCCCAGTAGTAGCGTGATGTATTAGGAGTAGAGAGGAGCGCAGGCAACAGGAAGCGCACATGTGATGGAGGAACACCAAAGTGTGGACGAATCGACGTTCTAAGGCGTGAACGGATGTGTGGGGTTACGCATGTAGAGTTTTCACTCCTTAAGGTGAACCGTAGCTAGCAACCTCTATAGAGAATAAACACTACGACATCCTTCTCCCATCAGATTCGCTCACATGATCGTGCCATCACCTCCATCAATTGGGGCATCCAAGAGAGTGCTGTGAACAAGGCAGGGGAACGGCTCATAGAACATCCCCCAAAAAACGGGCGCCAGGGACGAGTGTCCACTGAAACCACACGTCGGGGAAAAGGAATACCGGTAGAAAGCCAGGCAGAAGGACTGCACCAATACGATATCAGTGGGTCGTCCATCTCTTTAGATCAATGATATGTCTTGTACTTACCCTACCATCAAACATATGCTTTCTTCTAGTGCTCATCCAACCTGATCTTCAGGTAGAGGTCTCCCGGTGAGGCCAGAAATGCATACATTGAACGATCTATTTTGCTGCCTAGATTCCTCACATCGCGCCTGGTTTTCTTCATAAGCTTGCCCAATTCCGTGTTTATCCTATAGGCGTTTGTGCTAAGATTCCCAACTTCCGTCCCAAGGCACGTAACATAGTGTTCCCAACCCTCCCTGGTGTCTAGGGTGGTATGGGTAAGGACCCTAGGGCACGGTGTCCATCTCTCATAATAACGGCCATAGGGGTTGACAGCCAGGCCCTAGCTACATTTTCCGCCCAGTGTGGCATTGAGGGCTTTGAATTGAGGATAGTATCATACCAGAGGAACTAAAGGAGGAGGATTTCGACTGCATCCGCTGAGCAGGGAAGGGGGAGGGGAGGAAAAAAAGTGAATACCGGATGGTATCAGGAGTTTTCATCTGGTCTTAATGCATGCGGGGATATATACCGTACTCGTATCATCCAGAGTAGAGTTGACCATCGTCGAGAATAATAAATTTGATCACCATCGAGATACCGGCGCTGCATGGTGCGCAGACCATCCAACCTCCGGGCCCTAGCCAAGTCACCTACCACTGGATTTCGGGCTATGTACCTGGGGGTTTTTCCAGTTTGATCGTAGTGCCGTGAGAATCGAGAGGGGTGTAAGAGGGGTTGTCGGGAACAGGGAAGGTGGCAACTTCACTAAGAGCTTATTAGAGTAGGAATAGAATAATTTTCGGGGGGTGGAAAAGCTAGGTTGGGGAATGATGAATTGATAGCGTTTGTCCCCAAAACTCTTATTCGGATGCAATACTATCATACTACAGAAAGTTATTCGATCCCAGGATATAGGGTCTTGTAGCGAGAGGCAATATTTAGAATAGGGCAGTTCAATGTTTTTCAAGTCAGTGAGTGTCTGGTGTTGGTGGCAACTGGTCGTAGTGAGGGGGAACTAGAGTTTTCTATTTTTGTTCAAGGCTATATTGTATGGTATGCTACTACAAACTAACAAGTTCCGAGACAAAGAGGACCTTGCAGGGATTTCAGGGGAAATGATAGCTGTTAGAAGTCTTCTTCCCCTTTCAATCTTTCAGGGTTACTCTTTAGTCAGGGGGGGGATATTTCGGTGTGGTCATGGATGATGTGAGCGGTGCATCTTATCAACCTACATTATAATATACTTGGGGGATTTCTTTTTACACGAGCCCAACGTGCTTGCACTGTGAGGTCCCAGACATGGTTTGCTTCAAGGTTATATTTGTTTCTATCAACCGTAACTCTTTACATCAAAAGATACATTGGGAACACATAATAGGAAATTTGGCTTGCTATGTGAGCTACAAATCGCTGGTGCTATAGGATACCGATACACCTATTTAAGCAAGAACCTTTATAGCTCCCGGCACCTTCGCGTGGGTTTAGTGTGCGCCCTCATTTTGATAATGCTATACATCGATGACCCCCATTCTCTATCTCCCTCCACTACCACGACTACTATTATCTCACCGAGCCTCCGCCGGCAGCATAGCACCCCTTAACAGGGGCAGACTTCGGATGCCAGTCCCCTAAACCCCACGGGGGGTTTCTCCCATGAGGGCTCGGACTACCCCCACCTCCGCCAACTCTGCCATGATTCCGACGATGCGTTCGGACACTAGGTAGGGGTGGCGGAACCAAGAAGCCTCTTGTTGAGGGCAGCGACTACGGCACCCGGTAGTGTTCTAAACGGAGTGGCCTAAATAGCCCAAAAATCTGCAAAACCTAACATGAAGTCAGCAAACTGGACATCCCCAAGATTAGCGGTAACTTGAACAAACCTGTCCCCGTTTGCTTCCCTTTGCGAATAATGGTTGTGATGGCCCGAATGAAGGCTATTTTTCTGATGGAATCCCTTCGGACAGGAGGGGGGTGTAGCGGGGTAGGTACTATACATACTCGAGTACACTGACTTAAGGGGTCTCGCGTTCGGGAACATCCTTGGGCCACACTGAGCACAGCAGGGGGGGGGGGGAGGGGCTCGAGTTCAGGAAGAGACTAGACAGCCGCTAGTAGTCCTTTTAGTGGACGAAAATTGTAGGATGGCCTGGAGAGATGTAGGGCCGTGACAGTGGAGAGTATTGGAAATAGATGTGTTGTTCGCAATGGAGGTAATGACCCAACTTAAAGATTTCCTGAGTGAAACAAAGTGTGTCTATTAGATAAGGGAAGTTTGTGTTTGAGCAATTAGGGCGGTGTAGGGTAATTTGGGAAAGGGAGTCAAGGGGAGGGATAGGGGTATCAAGGTGGAAAAAATATTTAAGGGGAAAAAAACTTTCAATGTTTGGTTGTCCCGCGCATGACTACGAGCACCGCCGAAAATGGTCAGTGCTGAGGTAATGATTAGAGATGAGGGTTTAGCGCAGTGGAGTCGAGTGGGAGTGGCTCAAGTGAAGACACAGAGTTTGTGTTAAGCGGTTGGTGAGGATCATGTTTGGTTGGGTTGAATATGTAGAATGGAAAGTCTTGAGGAAAGTGGAAAATAGGAGATATAGGATAAAGAGAGGAAAGGGCAAGAAGGAAGAAGAACACCTAGAGGGAAAATTTTCACAGCTTGCGCGTCCCTCCTCTAGGAAATATGCGCGCCACTGTGGCCTGGAAGTGAGGGCGTTTTCTATGCACTTCCGCTATTTCCAATTGGGGGAGCTTGGACTGGATGAGTGATGTTTGGTGATTTCGCATCTGAATTGGCCTATCTCTACTCTGAGATCTAGTTAACAAAGGGAATGGATGACCTGGGTACGAATCTTGGGTGCTTTCTACTTGGGAATGAATCTTCTAGTTTTATCTACTGTTTCTATCAGAAAATAAGCTTAGGGGTAACCTATTCTATAATCCATCCAGCTCCTCCGCAGTTGGGCGTGGGACATCCGCTCACCCTAAAAATGGCGGACTATAAAATGTTGCCCTTCCAACCCCACCGTCAGGACGGACGGACTACACTATCGAGAACACTGCACCGGGTTGCATGCCCAAACTCTGTTTTTTCTGTACATGTACTTGGTTCATAGAACTCGAGGAGAGAAGGGCGCTCGAGCCGCGTGGTATTTCAACAATCAGATAACCTCACGTTTCTCTACCGAATTTCTCATGCCAAGGGATATTAAGTAGGTAGTTGTAGGTTTGTCAGACGGAAAATGCGCAGTCACACCCAGCGCTCCCTGCTCCTGACAAAACGGATACCTCAGGCGGTGAAAGTTACGAATCTCTGCAAATTCTAAATTGCCAATACCAAAACCTGCCCACTTGCTCTGGATCGCCCGCTCTACTAGTAGAGTACAACACAGATGCTTGGGATTTTGGTCGTAGGGAATAGAGCGGTGGGACTGCCGATAGCCATACTGTAGCGATTTGCTATACCACCATTGCCACGCCCGAGGTAGTACTCCCTCCGACTCCTGGAGCTACGGCGATCCTCGTCATATTTTGGGATTGAGAATCTTGGCCACCCACCGGCGTGATCTCGACCCTTCAAGTGACTACCATCCGCCTGTAGGGCCTTTTCTTTATTCTGGCCTTCCTCGTCCAAAAATCTCCCATCCAGAAGAAAGGTTTACTTTCCACCCCCGAAGCAGAGCCTCAGTTTCTGGTGATCGGGTAGAGTTGTGAGCGAGAAAAAGCTATCACCATCGCTTCCCGCCTCTCCCCTTTCGGTAGAGTCGACGCCAAGTCATTTTGGGCTCACCATAACCTCCCCCCATAGTTTCATCCCCATTTCCCATCATACAGGATTACAATCTTCCTATTTATTCAAATTAATTGTCACATATTCTACTAGTTCCATAGCTCTATGTACTCCCTTAAACGACACTCTCCCCTTGACTCCTTACCTTCTCCGAAAACAATAATTAAAAAGAGAAACCCTTATTCTTATCCCCATACTTTTCCTTAACTCTCTTAACTCCTTTTCACTCTTCGTCTCAGCATCGAATCATTGTCCCTCCGGTGCGAATGCCGTCTGTCCTTATATCGACCCTATTTATCTTCTCAAACCCCCTCAACCCCTTACCGCGACTCTCTCGTCTTCCATTCCTTCTATACTTGCATCTCCGCCCCAATAATTACCTCCCGTTTTGGAATAGCCGCCACGGACCGAACCTATGAAACCATAGCCCCCAAGCGATTGGAGGGGGTATGGTGAACAGTGAAGGTAGCCGTTCCCGAACCTTGGTGAGATCCGCATGAAGGTTCAGAGCGATGGAACTGTAATATTTTGGGAAAGAATTATCCTGATTATACTTAGGTTAGGGAAATGTGTGATTACGCAATATCTAAATCCTTCCCTGAGGAACGCTCTCACAGTTGCTAGGATCCCTGGGAACATATTCCTCAATGAAAAAGTGTCTACTCCCGAATTGACCTAGATTTGTCTCACAAGCGTGCAGTCCATCCGTCTTCGGGTCCGGACAGGGCAGACGGGAGTAACCTACGTTGAAGGACGCCCAGGACGGGCGGGTACCCCAGCATCCCTTCCAGATTATGACCCGGGACGGACATGTGGAGACCGTATGCGTCCCGGATTGAGCAAGATGTCGGTTCACTAGAGGTGAAGTGCAGGCGACGGGTGGGCCCTGGGTGTAGGTGAGGGGAGGGGAGCAGGTTCCGTCCGGGAGCTGCATCTCTGTGGAGGACTGCGAGACCTGCCGTCACCCTCTAAGATGGCATTCTTGCCCAAGCGACTGATTTTCCTGCTCTATGGCTAGAGATGTATGCTCAAGACGCTTGGGATCACTGTACTAGATTACTGATGATATCCTCCTCCAACTCGTGGGAAACTTAGTCGCCTAAAAGCTTTAGACATTATCGATTGTCCATTAGTTACATCTAGAGGAATGTTCCCGTCTTACTATCTTCCGTCCTGGTATCACCATAACTAATTTTTTCCTAGAAATTACGCAGATTTTGGAAAAGATTCTTAACCAGCCGACACTCCTCCGATCCCGGGTCTGGATAAGCTCTTACGGATATATGTTTAAGAGAGAGTAGGGAATTGGTGTGGGTCTCTGTTATGCCTTTAATAAATATGGCTCGAGTCTACAGTATATGGAAATCAAGATAGTTCATGCATGTCACCATTTGTGGCAAGATTGATTCGGCAGGTTGCAGCGGTGCTTTATTGTGCCAGTCCACCACACCTTCCTGGGGGAGAAAAATATCTGTTCATCGGAATTCTTTAAGGGGGTCCCCAGAGAAGGTTCAAATTCGGCCAAGTCTCCTCATCCCATGATCCACTGGATGTCCGTTCCAACAAAACCTCTGGGGATATTTTTGTTAGAGTTCACAGAAGCAGATAGTTGTTTCCTTTGTTCTAGACGGAAGGATAGACGGGATAGTAGTTTTAGTTGTTTCATTTGTTCTAGACGGAAGGATAGACAGAATGGTTTTTGGTTATGTCTTTTCTTTGTTTAGAGTACGGAGATCGACAGGCAGAAGGGGATTACGCATGAAAGAGCGATTGATAGGTGTGGCAGACGATAGATTGATTGAGAGACTTTTATTATTCTTATATAGACTTATGTTTGGTTAGTTAGTTTTGGGGAGATGACGAGCGAATGAAGTTTTTGATTCTCCCTAGTACCCTTTTAGTTTTGCCCTAGTCTAGTTCGACCGGTTGACCGTTACGCGCGCATTATCCTCGCAACAATTTTCCTCTGCGCGAGAAATCCTCTCAACAGGTGCATTAGAACCACGACCGGTCGATTAATCCTGGCGCGTCAGTACCGGTAATAGAGAGTTTGCGCAAGAGGACCTAGGTGGCAGTTAACGGAAAAGAGACCTAGGTCTCTGAATGAGTTTGCGCACCAGGTCCAGGTGGCCTGGTAGCTGGAAGATGGGAATCGAGTAGGGTAATATCGCATTGCCGGGTTGCCCTCAAATTTGTTCCCTGCTCAAATTAGGATTCC